>Ga0172373_10004461_pt1 | contig 19721 bp, 19 predicted proteins | sample Lak10m_2_FD_114546 | JGI IMG/M metagenome (GOLD analysis project Ga0172373, IMG submission 114546) | Freshwater microbial communities from Kabuno Bay, South-Kivu, Congo - kab_092012_10m | ecosystem: Environmental > Aquatic > Freshwater > Lake | place: Democratic Republic of the Congo...
TCACCCCCACGAAGGGCACCAGCTCGACCGCGAAGCGGGCCGCGTGGGCGCGGGTGGGCGCGTCGAATCCGGTGACGTGGGGAAGCAGCGGGGGGAGCGCGGCCGCGGCGAGCCCCCCCACGGCCATGGCCCCGAGGCCCGACCACGTGGCCGCCGCCCCCAGGAAGGGCCCCTGCGCCCCCGGGTCCTCCACCCGCAGGCGGGCGAGCACCGGGACGAGCACCGTCCCCACCGCCACCGCGCCCAGGACGAGCAGGAAATTCGCCGTCCCCAGCGCGTAGTAGAAGGCGTCGGTCTGGCCGTCCACGCCGAACCAGCGCGCGAGGAAGGCCGGGATGAAGAACGCGACGGCCCGCGCCGCGGTGGCGACGGGGGCGAGGATGAGGGACTGGCGGCCGACCGTCACGCGGGGCCGAAGGTATCCGCGCGGGGCCGGGGTCCGCGCGGCGGAGATGGAGAAGCGCCGCCGGAGATTGCCCGCTCGGATGGCCTCGGGTACGGAGCGGCATGCTCCTGGTCGCGCTCTGCGCCCTCGCGGCCCCCTCGGCGGGCACCCCGCCGGAGGTCCGGCTCTCGGGCTTCGTCATCCCTTCGGCGAGCTTCCTCCAGGACGACGCCGCCAGCCTCACCGACCAGGACGGGTTCGCGCTCCTGGCCGAGGCCGGCGCCGACGGCGTCTACGAGCCCGCCCGGCTCGGCATCCGCTTCTCGGCCGGTCTGCTCCCCGAGGTCCTCCTCAAGGACGCGGTCGTCGTCTGGCAGCCGGTGCCCCAGCTCCGGGTGGACGCCGGTCAGTTCAAGGTCCCGCTCGGCGTGGCCTACCTCCCCTCCGAGTCGCGGCGGCAGCTTCCCTGGCTCGCGGCGGCGCCGGCCGAGGTGGGCACGCGGGACATCGGGCTCGCCCTGACCGGCTCGCTCGTCCTCGGGGACCGCTCCTGGGCCCAGTACACCACCGGCGCCTTCAACGGGGAGGGCGCGAATCGGATCCAGAACGTGAACCAGCGGTTCCTCCTCACCCAGCGCCTGCTCCTCACCCCCTTCGGGACCCGCAACCGCGTGATGGAGTCGAGCGACGGCTCGCTGTACCTCGGGCTGGGCGGAGGCTGGACCTGGAACGTCGTGGGCGACGGGGCGAGCGCCGAGGAGATCAACCAGTTCGCCGGGGAGCTGCAGTTCGCGTGGAAGCCGCTGTCGCTCCAGGCCGAGGTCCTCGCCGGCGACCACTTCTACGCCAACGCCGACCTCCAGGACTACGCCTTCCTGGGCGGCTACGGCCAGCTCGGCTGCTTCGTCCCGGTGGGCTGGGCGGCGCGCCACGTCGAGCTCGTGGCTCGCGTGGGCTGGAACGACCCCGACACCGGCTCCGAGGGGGCGGCGGAAGGGCCCGTCCTGCCCGCCACGCTCGAGGTCAGCGGCGGCCTGAGCATCTACGCGTTCGCCGACCCCGGTCGCTTCCACGACCTGAAGTTCCAGCTGGCCTACGGCCATTTCGACGAGACCGAAGGGGCCGAGGCCGCCAACGACCGGCTGCTCGCCCAGGCCGTCGCGAGGTTCTGATGCTGCTCCTTCCCGCCCTGCTCGCCGGCTGCCACACCCTCGAGAAGATCGCCGAGGACAGCGCGGTCACCGCCGGAGCCTGCGGCGACCCCATCCTGGTGCCCCTCTCCGCCTTCGACACCGACCCCGCCGTACCCGCGGACCCGGACGAGCCGACCTTCGGGAGCACCCGCCCCGACCCCTTCCAGGTGCACCTCTCCTGGGTGCACGAGCCGTCCACCTCGATGGCGATGGTCTGGCGCACCGACGCGGACACCCGGGCCAGCCGGGTGCAGTACGGGACGGACTCCAGCTACGGCTCGGAGGTGAGCGGCGCGAGCTTCTTCGCCATCGAGGACACCGAGTTCGGGCGGATCCACGAGGCGCACGTGTGCGGCCTCTCCCCCGGCACGACGTACCACTACCGGGTGGGCGGGGAGGGCCACTGGTCCGAGGGCCGCACCTTCACCACCGCGCCCGCCCCGGGCACCCCGGCCCGCTTCCGCTTCCTCGTGGCGGGGGACTCCCGGGACAACCAGGCGGTGTGGGGGCAGATCCTCGCCGCGGCGGAGCCGATGGCGCCCGACTTCTACATGTTCTCGGGCGACGCGGTGGACCTCGGGACGAACATGGACGAGTGGGACGCCTGGTACCAGAACGGGGAGGGCTACCTCGATCGGCGCCCGCTGATGCTCGCGCACGGGAACCACGAGTTCAACGTGCAGCCGTTCTACGCGCTGGTCGCCCACCCGGGCAACGAGCAGTGGTTCTCCTTCGACTACGCCCACGCGCACTTCGTGGTCCTCAACGACACCGTCGCCGTCACGGACGGCCGAACCATCCAGGCTCAGTGGATGGAGCAGGACCTCGCGGCCACCACGCAGCCCTGGCGGTTCGCCTTCCACCACATCCCCGCGTACTCGTCGTGCACCACCCACGGCTCGGAGCCCGATCTCCAGGAGAAGTGGTCGCCGGTGGAGGAGGCCGGAGGCGTGGCGGTCGACTTCGCGGGCCACAACCACAACTACGAGCGCTCGGTTCCGCTGCGGGGAGGGGCCGAGGTCCCGGCCACCGAGGGGACGACCTACGTGGTGAGCGCCGGGGCCGGCGCCGACCTCTACGGGAACGACCGCTCCCAGCCCTTCACCGCCACCGCCACGGTCGACCACAACTTCGTCCTGGTGGAGGTGGACGGCGGGACCCTGACCCTCACCGCCTACGACCTGGTCGGGAACGTCCTCGACAGCTTCACCACCACGCGGTGAGGCTCAGGTCGCCCCGCGTCCCTTCAGGACGGCGGGGATGGTCTTCACCAGGATCTGGATGTCCAGCCAGAAGGACCAGTTCTGGATGTAGTTGATGTCCAGGCGCACCATCTCGGCCATGCCGAGCTCGGACCGACCCGACACCTGCCAGAGGCCGGTGATGCCGGGGTTCACCTTGGAGCGCTGCTCGAACCAGTAGCGCATCTCGGGGTCGTCCTCGATGCCGACCAGGTCCGAGGCGGGGAGCGCGCGGGGTCCGACCAGGTTCAGGTCGCCGCGGAGCACGTTGATCAGCTGCGGGAACTCGTCCACCGAGTACTTGCGGATGAACGCCCCGAAAGGGGTGATGCGAGGGTCGTTCCGCATCTTGAAGAGCCGCCCGTCGGACTCGTTGAACGCCTGGAGCTCGGCGCGGAGCGCCTCGGCGTTCACCACCATCGACCGGAACTTGTAGAAGCCGAACACCCGGCCGCCCTTCCCGAGCCGCTTGCCCACGTAGAACACGGGGCCGCCGTCCTGCAGCTTGATGATCGCGGCCACGACGAGCAGGAAGGGGAGGATGAGGGCCCCGCCGCAGATCACCGCGACGAGGTCGAACACCCGCTTCATCTGCTCGGCGAGCGTGGGGTACTGGATGCCGACGAAGTCGATGAGGTCCAGGTCCCCGATGCGGGCGAAGCCCAGACGGGGGCTCACCGCGCCCCAGGAGTAGGGCGCCTGGAGCACGCGTAGCCCCATGCGGTCCGCGGCCACGGCGAGCTTGAGCGCGTCCTCGCGCGGGATCATCCGGGTGGCGAGGATGACCATGCGGATGTCGTGCTTGTTGACGATGGAGCCGAGGTCGCCCACGTCGCCCAGGATCCGGTTGGGGGGGACCGCCATCGGCCCGCAGCCGGCGGTCCGCAGGAAGCCCGTGACCCGGCAGACGTGCCTCGCGTCTCGGAGGATGCGCTCGGCCATCGCCGCGCCGTCCTCCTCGATCCCGACGATGACCGCGTTGGCGGCGGTGGGGGGGGTCTCGAGCCGCAGCAGCGCCCGGAAGGTGGCGAGGCGCGCCACCACGAGCCAGAGCCAGGCGAAGCCGAGGAAGGGGAGGACGAGGCCCTTCGGGTAGACCCGGTCGCCCTGGACGAAGTTCACCAGGATGGTGAACACGCCCATCACCAGCACCGACCGGCTCACCGAGGAGACGATCCGGACGCTGTTCTCCATGCGCCCCGGGTCGTGCATGCCCAGTCGCCGCAGCGCCACGACCCACGCCGCCACGAAGACCAGCCCGGCGGGCATACATGGTGTGCGTCCTGCTCGGCCTGTTCAGAGCCAGAAGAGCCATGCGCAGAACAGGCCGAGCAGGACGCACACCATGTCCAGCACCGCGAGCAGCAGCCCGACGAAGCGGTTCATGAGCGGGTCACTGGTTCGGGAGGACCTGGCCGTCGCCCGTCGTGATGTTCCGGTAGATCGCGGAAGCGCTCACGGCAGGGGACAGGATGGACGATACGCGCTTGAAGAAGCGCTCGACGTTGGTGATCGTCTTCGGCGGGACCACCACGATGTCCCCGCGCTGGAGGAACACGTTCTGCGAGAAGTCGCCGCGCCCGTAGAGCGAGGCCACGTCCACGGTGAAGAGCTTCGGCTTCTCCATCCCGCCGCGGATCAGGAGGACATTGTCGGTGCGAGCGTCCGGGTTGATGCCGCCCGTCCGCACCAGCGCCTCGAGGACCGTCATGTCCTCGGTGAGGGCCAGCGCCGACGGGGTGCGCACCTCGCCGAACACCAGGACGCGGCTGGAGTTCACCTCGACGATGTTCACCGCCACCTGCGCGTCCACGAAGTACTGCGCGATGGCGTTCTGGAAGGTCTTGTTGACCTGCTCGTACGTCATGCCGGCGATCTGCAGGCGTCCCACCAGAGGGAACGAGATGGCCCCGTCCGGGGCGACCGTCACTTCCATGGTCAGATCATCGTGCCGCCACACGAAGATCTTCAGCACATCTCCCGGGCCGAACACGAATTGATCCGCCTGGGGCATGGTGAGATCGATGTCTGCGTCCCGCACGTTGGGGGGCCGGGCCGCGTGGGCACAGCCCGCGAAGAGGGCGAGGAACAGCAGGGCACGCATGGACGCCGGACCTACCGCGCGGAGGGGAGGCGCGTCAACCCGGCGCGGACCTCGAAGCTTCTACGGCCAAGACGAAATCCCCTACAAACACAATCCACTGCCTGCCTAATGCCTTGCAGGCGTTGCCCGATAGGGGGTATACCGCACCGGTCGGGAACCGTCCTGCCCGCCCGCGGCATCACCGTTCTGGCGACATCTCGGAGAACCATGGAACTCCTCAAGGTCTGGACGGCCCTCCTTCGACGGAAGTGGCTGTTCGCACAGGCGGTGGTCTTCTTCATCGTGGGAGCAGGCGCGCTCGCGTTCTTCCTCCCGAAGCGATTCGAAGCGACCGCCAAGATCAGCGTGGACTCCTCGGACGCCCTCGGCTCCGTCATGGGCGAGCTCGATCTCGGAGAGATCGCGCAGTCCCTCTCGGGCTCGAGCGACGACATGCAGACCATGATCGCGCTCGCCACCATGCGGCCGGTGCTGGAGGAGACCGTCTGGCGGCTCCAGCTGCGCGACACCGACGGCGAGCTGCTCCCGCCGGAGAAGCTCCTCGTCCCGGGCCTGGACGGCGAGCTCATGGCGCTCCCCTTCCTCGAGATCAGCCAGTCCCAGGGGACGAACATCCTCCTCATCAAGGCGACCGCCAACAGCGCCGAGCTCTCCGCCCTCCTCGCGGACACGCTGGTGGAGGTCTACCTGCAGAAGTCCACCGAACGGGCCAAGCAGGACATCCGCGACGCCCTGGGCTTCGTGACCACCCAGCTGGACTCCCTGCGCGGCAAGTACGACCAGGAGCTCGCGGACCTCGCCGTCGCCCAGCGCGAAGAGGGCGTGGTCGACCTGGACAGCGAGCAGAAGGCGGCGGTCTCCCGCATCAACACGCTCTTCTCCGAGATGATCATCGCGAAGGCCGGCCTGGCCGACGCGGACGCCGCCGTGCGCGAGCGCGGCGCGTGGAACGCGCGGGAGAGCATCGACTCGATCTCGCCCGGCTCCACCTCCACCAACCCCAAGCTGAAGGAGCTCCAGGCCCGGCAGCTGGAGCTGCGCAGCCGGCGTGACCAGGCGCTCCTCGACAAGACGGAGAAGCACCCCGACGTCATCGCCATCGACACCGACATCGCCACGGTGCTCTCGGAGATGGGCAAGGCGATGCAGGAGCAGCACGCCCTCGACCCCGCGGTGGAGGCGGACTCCGTCAAGCGCGCCTCGTACCGGAGCCGGATCGGGCAGATCCAGGCCGAGATGCAGCGCACGATCGACGAGGGCAGCTCGCTCCCCGAGAAGGCGCGCCGGCTCGCCCAGCGCCAGCTCGCCGCCACGGCCACCGAGGAGGTCTACCAGTCCCTCCTCGAGCAGCAGTACCAGATCGGGATCGCCGAGGCGATGACCGTCTCGAGCATGAAGTTCGTGGAGCCGGCCAAGGCCCCGGACAAGGCCGCGGCCCCCAAGCTGCTGGTCTACCTGGTGCTCGGCGCGTTCGTCGGGATGGGCGTCGGGCTCGGCCTCGTCTTCCTCGCTGAGTACATCGACGACTCCATCCGCTCCAAGGACGACCTGCGGCTGGCCTGGCCCATCGCCGTCCTGGGCATGGTGCCGAACTACAAGCCGCGGCCCGCCGCCCGCTACATCGACGCGCTCCCCGCGACGGACCCGCTCTTCGAGAGCTACCGCGGCATCCGCAGCTCCATCGCCTTCGCCGGCGTGGACTCGCCCATCACCATCCTCACCGTGACGTCCTGCGCTCCCGGTGAGGGCAAGAGCACTTTCTGCACCAACCTGGCGATCTGTCTCGCCAGCGACGGTCAGAAGGTCGTGATCGTGGACTGCGACCTGCGCCGCCCCACCCAGCACCGCGCCTTCCCCACGCTGTCGAACCAGCGGGGCGTGTCCTCGGTGCTCACCGGGAACTGCACGCTGGCCGAGGCGATCCAGGAGGGGCCGGTGCCGAACCTGCACTTCCTCACCTCGGGGCCGCTGCCCACCAACCCGGGCCGGCTGGTGGAGAGCCTCCGGCTCCGCTCGCTCGTGACCGAGCTGGCGCGCAGCTACGACATGGTCATCATCGACGCGCCCCCGCTCCTCGCGGTGGCCGACGCCATCCCGCTCTCGCGGGCCTCGCGGGCAACCCTCGTCCTCGTCGAGCACGGCAAGACCACCCGGCGGATGGTCACCGACCTCCGGCAGCGCATGGAGTCCGGTGGCGTCGAGCCCATCGGCGTGGTCCTGAACAAGGTGGACCCGCGCGCGGGCAGCTACGGCACCTACCAGAAGTACGCGCGGCTCTACGCCAAGCGGCCCACCGAGGTGCCTCCCATCCGCGCCGGCGGGGAGGCCTCCTGATGCTCGCCCTCCTGCTCGCCGTCGGCTGCGATCCCGCCCCCGAGGACATCGCGAAGGCGATCGGCTCGGAGAACCCGGTCACCAGGGAGGACGGCGCCAAGATCGCCTGGAACTACGACGACCCCGTGGTCGTGGACGCCCTGGTCAAGGTGCTCTCGGATCCGTCGGAGAAGGTGCGCCTGAACGCGATCGAGTCGCTCGCGGAGCTGGAAGCCACGGCGGCGATCCCCTCGCTGGTGGACAGCCTCAACGGCGACCCCAGCCCGAAGGTCAAGCGCGCCGCCTGCGACGCGCTCGGTCGGCTCCTGGCCAAGGAGGCGGTGCCGGACATCATCGCCTACGTCGAAGGGTTCAGCCCGGACGACCGCGAGCAGCTCGTGGGCGTGTGGGCGCTCGGGAACATCGGCGCCGAGGGCATGGGCCCGGACCTGAAGAAGGCGGCGCTGTCCACGCTCGTGGCCCGCCGCGAGAAGTCCTCCGACAAGTTCATCGTCTACCAGGCGAACCTGGCGCTGCGCACCCTTCGTTAGCCGTCCCCCCTGGCCTCCGTCCAGGTGACGGGGCGGGCGAGGCGGGCGGCGGCGCCCCCCACACGCGAAGGTGGTTCGGCCCGCGCTCGGGCACGGCGGGGAGCCAGGCAGGCTCGTCGTCGCGAGCGCCCAGCGCCGGTACGGGGCGCCCCGGGAGCGCCGCCCCGAACTCGCCCCGCAGGCTCAGCGTCCAGGTGACGGACGGCGTCGGCGCGAGCGTGGTGCTGCGGTCGAATCGCACGGTCCAGCCGGCCGGCTGCGGCACCGTCCACATCCAGCCCACGGACCAGCGCCCGGGCTCCGCGCGCGAGGCCCACGGCGTCCGGGGCGAGAGCTCCGCGTTGAGTGAGCGTGCCGAGGCCACCAGGTACACCCGCGGGTACACCGAGACGCGGCCCGTGACGGACCAGTCCCCGGCGAGCGCGAGCAGGTCCAGGCGGAGGTTGTCGACCAGCACGCTCCGGGTGGAGACGAACACCGCGTAGTCGAGGACCGGCGTCCCCACCGGATCGTCCTCCTCGCGGAGCCGCCAGTCGAAGCCCAGGTCCACCGCCGGTCGCGGCGGTCCCCTGGACCCCGGGCGGTCCAGCACCTCCTCGGCCTCGGCGCGCGCCACCCGGCTGGCGGCGGGCCCGCCCACCCGGTGCGCCACGCGGAGCTCCCCCGCGGGGGTGCGGGCGAGCTCCAGGCTCGGGTTGAGGACGGCGTCGACGGCCGAGAAGGCCACGTGGACCTCTGCCTGGCGCGAGACGGCCTCGTCCACCACCCGGGTGCCGGCGAGGAGCGCCCCCGCCAGCGCGGTGTCGCGCCACCGCTCGGCGTCCTCGCCGTCCAGGGGCAGCCCCTCGTCCCAGGTCGCGCGGAGCCGCCAATGGACGTCCGCCTCGGCCACCACCTGGCTGAACACGGGACTGGCGCGGGGCCCGGCGAGCACGTCCTCGACGAGCTCCTGGTAGCGCACCCCGACGTGCCAACCGACCGGATGCAATCCCCACGCGACCGGAGCGTCCGTCCATCCGGCCGGGACTTCCGCCAGGACCACACCGCACAGCGGCAGGAGCATCGGGGGCAAGGTAGCATGGCCCTTCCATGCTCTTCGTCCTGGCCGCGCCGCTCGCCTACGCCGAGCCCTGGGACGACCCCTCGGCCAGCGCGCTGCGGGCGGCCGCGCAGGACACCCCGGCGGACGTGTTCCTCGGCGAGGCGCTCCTCGACCCGCGCACCGTTGCGCTGCGCATCCTGGAGGTCGAACCTGGCCCCGCCGTGGAGGAGGCCGCCCGGCACCTGGCCCCCGAGCTGGCCGCCCTCGCGGATCCGAGCCGCCCCCGGCTGGTGGCGGGCGGGGACGTGGGCCTGGCCGTCGGCACGATGACCCCGGTGAACGCCGGAGGGGTGGAGGAGCCGGGCCTCTTCACCGCCAGCCTCAGCCCCGAGGCCCGCTTCTACTGGGGGCCCCTGACCGCGACGGCGCGACCGCGCCTGGTCGTCGATGTCGCCCCCACCGCCGCCGACCTCCGCTTCGACGAGCTCTGGCTGCGCCTGGGCCAACCGGCCTTCGAGTTGGGTTTCGGCACGCGGGACCGGTGGCTCGGGCCCACCCGCCGGGGAAGCCTGACCCTGTCGGACAACGCCGCGCCACCGTGGACCGGCTGGCTGGCCTCGGAGGGCCGCCTGCCCGGCGGGGCCGACGTGCTGGGGCGCTTCCGGGGTCGCCTGGACCTGGGCTGGCTCGGGCGACCGCGCACCGACGTCACCCGCCCCGGCTTCCTCGCCCTGGACGTGCGCTGGATGCCCACCCGGTGGATCGAGGTCGGGGCCACGCGGATGTCGATCTTCGGCGGGGTGGACCGCCCCCCGGTGGACGTGGGCCAGCTGCTCCTGCCCACCGAGCCCCACGTCTACGACGACCCCGACCTGAGCGAGCCCGACCAGAACGAGCTCGCCTCGCTCGACTTCCGGGTCACCCTGCCGGCCCGCCGGTGGTGGGACCTCCCGGTGGACCACGTCTCCGCCTGGTGGCAGTACGGCGGGGAGGACGTGATCGCCCGCTCCTCGGCCGGGCTGAAGTACCCGGCCCTCGCCGGCGTCGCGAACGCGTACGGAGGCGAGCTGTCCGTGGACCCGGTCCGCGTGGAGGTCGAGTACGCGCGGCTCATGGACGACTACTTCCGCTGGTACGTCGGCCACCGCGTGTACCACCAGGGCTTCACGCAGGACGGGCGCCCGATGGGCGCCTACGGCGGCACCGACAGCGAGCGGCTCTGGGGCGCCATGAGCGTGGAGACCGGTCCGCGCAGGATCCGCCTGGGCGTCGAGCACCAGCGCCGCGTCGGCGTGATCGAGGCCCTGAACGACCGGCTCTTCACCTTCGCCGCGGACGAGCGCCGCTGGCGTGTGGAGCTCGACGGGGGGGCCCGGCTGGACCGGGGCTGGCTCGATCTCGCCCTCGGGGTCGAGCACGTCACCGCGCGGGACTTCGTCCCCGGCGCGAACGCGGTGCTGGTGCGCGGCGCCGCCACCTGGAGCCCCGGGCGCTGGGACCTGCCCCTCCCCTCCCGCCGCGGGAGCACGCGGTGAGGCGCCTGGCGTGGGTGGGCTACGGCGTGTCGGGCGGGCTCTGCGGCGGGTCCGCGGTGGGCGTCGCCGAAGCGCTGGTGATCCTCACCCGCACCGACCCGACCGAGTACCAGGCGCTGTTCTACGGGGCGGTGCTCTACGGGCTGGCCGGGGCGCTGGTGGGGGCGCTGGTGGGCGTGGTGCACACGGTCGCCGCGCCCGTGCTCGGGCATCACCCCGGCCGGGCGTGGTGCGAGTCCTTCTTCGCGGTGGTCACGCTCCTGGGGGTGGTCATCACCCGGTACCGCCTCGACAAGGCGGTGTACCACGAGCAGGGCGTGCCCGACGCGGTGATGGGCGCCGTGGTGGCCGGCTTCGTCCTCCTCTCGCTGGTGGGGGTGTGGATCGGCAGCAACCTGCTCAGCAAGACCCCCCTGCGGGTGTTGCCCGGGCCCAAGGGCACCTTCGTGGCGTGGGGCGGGCTGGTCGGCCTGGCCTTCCTCTTCTCCCGCGCCGTCCCCCCCGTGGCGGGCGGCGACCGGGTGCCGGACCGCCCCCAGGCGGGTCTGGAGCGCGCCCCCGACGTGATCCTGCTCCTCGTGGACACGCTCCGGGCCGACGCGCTCGGGGTGTACGGCGCCGGCCCGGAGGCCACTCCCGCGCTCGACGCGCTCGCCCGCGACGCCGTGGTCTTCGATCAGTCGATCGCCGCGGCATCCTGGACCCGGCCCGCGGTCGCCTCGCTCCTGACCTCGCGCTGGCCCTCGGGCCACCGCTGCCTCGGCAAGGACTCGATGCTCGCCCCCGAGATCGAGACCCTGGCCGAGACCCTCCAAGGCGCCGGCTACGCCACCGGAGGCTTCCCCAACAGCGCGCACGTGACCGCCGCGGTGGGGTTCGGCCAGGGCTTCGACTGGTACCCCTACGACCCGACCTGGCCGCTCGGGGCCGCCGAGAGCAGCTACGGGCTCACCCTCTACGCCGCCGCGCGGGTGCTGTTGGCGCGCCTGGAGCCGGCCCGCCGGGTGCAGCACCACTACCACCCGGCCGAGGAGCAGCTCCCCCGCGCGCTCGACTGGGTCCGCGCCCAGAACGGAGCCCGCTCCTTCCTCTTCGTGCACCTCATGGAGCCCCACGACCCCTACTTCGCCCACCCCTACGACGGGACCTCGGTCTCCCGGGCCACCACCCCGGACCCGCCTCCGTCGGGGCTCGCGCACCACCGCCGGCTCTACGCGGGGGAGGTGGCCCACGTGGACGCGGAGATCGGCCGGTTCCTCGACGCGCTGCGGGCCGAAGGCCGCTACGACCGGAGCCTGATCGTCGTCACCGCCGACCACGGGGAGGAGTTCCTGGATCACGGCGGGTGGTGGCACGGAACCTCGCTCTACGAGGAGCAGATCCACGTCCCGCTGCTCGTGAAGCTGCCGGGCAACGCCCGCGCGGGGACGCGGGTGCCCTGGCAGGTGCGCTCGGTGGACATCGCCCCCACCGTGGTGGCGACGGCAGGGCTCTCCTTCGGGGCCGGCTGGGTGGGCGACACCCTCTTCCCCGACGAGCTCGACAGCTGGCTCGCCCTCCTCCGCCCCCCGGTCACCCCGGCCCTGGAGGGCGCCGCGCCCGAGGGCGCCCCCTCCCCCGGGCCGACCGACGCCGAGCCCTACGTGCCTCCCACCTGGGCCGACCACCCGGGCAGCCGCCCCGCGCTGGCCGAGCAGGACTTCGACGGGTACGCGCTCCGGGCGCTGCGCAGCGACGGGCGGAAGCTGGTGCGCGTCGACGCCGCCCCGCCGGGGCAGCCCAGCCGACTCCCGCGCGTGGCCTGCTACGACCTGCTGGCCGACCCCGGCGAGCGACGGAACCGGGCCGGCGACGGCAGCGGCTGCGAGATCGCGCTGGAGCCCCTGCTGGAGGCGGGCTCCTCGGTCGGCGAGGCCGACGGGGGCGCCTACCTGGGCCCGGCGCACCGCGCGCGGCTCGAAGCGCTGGGGTACGCCGGCTCCGCCACGTCGGGACCCTGATGGCCCGCGGCGCGAGGCTGCTCGTGGTGGGGCTGGACGGCGCCACCTGGGACGTGGTGGACGCCGCCCCCGAGCGGGTGCCGACCCTCGCCGCGCTCGCGCGCGGGGGGGTGCGGGCCCGGCTGCGCAGCACCACCCCCCCGATGACCCTCCCCGCGTGGTCGAGCATCCTCACCGGGGTGAACCCCGGGCGCCACGGCATCCTCGACTTCACGCGGCGGATGCCCGGGCAGTACCGCCTCGAGCTCCTCAACGCGAGCTACCGGCGGGTGCCGGCCCTGCACGAGCTGCTCTCGGCGCGCGGACGGCGGGTCGCGAGCCTCCTCGTCCCGGGCACCTGGCCCCCCCGCCCCGTGGACGGCGTGGTGATCGCGGGCTTCGACAGCCCCGTGGCCACCACCACCGCCGCCGCCCACTGCCGGCCCCGCGCGCTGCACCGTGAGCTCGTGCGGCGCTTCGGGCCGCTGCACTTCGCCGACCTGCTCGAGGGCGCCACCGGCACCCCCGGCTGGCACCGCCGCGCCCAGGCCAGCCTGGTGCGCGAGATCGGGAGAAAGGAGGCGGTGTGCCGCTGGCTCCTGGACCGGGAGCGCTGGGACTGCTTCATGGTGGTGTTCGGCGAGAGCGACACCGCCGCCCACCACCTCTGGGCCTTCCACGACCCGCGATCTCCCCGCCACGTCCCGGGCTGGCCCGACGCGCTCCTGGACGTCTACGCGCGCCTGGACGGCGCGCTCGCGCGCCTCGCCGCCGACGCCGACCAGGTCTGCGTGGTGTCCGACCACGGCTTCGGGCCGGCCGGCACCCTCGCGCTGTACCTGAACCGCTTCCTCGAGGCGCACGGGTGGCTGCGCTTCCACCCCGGAGGTCCGCCCGGTGGCCAGGGGCTTCGGAAGGCGGCGCTCGCGCTCCCGGTGGGGGCCCTGGTCCGAAACGTGCCCGACCGGCTCCTGTCCGCGGTCGAGACGCGGGTGCGCTGGGGCGGCATCGACTTCGCGCGCACCCGCGCGTGGTCCGACGAGATGAACTACACCGCCACCGTCCACCTCAACCTCCGAGGTCGGGACCCTGCCGGCACCATCGCGGACGCGGACGCTGCCGTGACCGCGCTGACCCGCCTCTTCCTCGACTGGAGGGTGGACGGGGCGCCGGTGGTGGAGCGGGTCCGGCGGCGGGACGAGGTCTGCCGGGGGCCCGCGGCGGAAGGCGCGCCGGACCTGGTGCTCGAGCTGGCGCTCCACCAGGGCGCCTCCCCGGTCGTCCTGCCGTCGGCCGGAGTCCCCGCCGGCACCACCTGGCGCCGGCTTTCGCCCGAGGAGCACCTCGGCGCCAAGGGCGCGGGGATGAACGGGGCGCACCGGCCCGACGGCCTCCTGGTGCTGCACGGCCCCCCCTGGGCTCCCGGCCGGGAGGTCCGGGCGAGCGTGGAGGACGTGCTGCCGGCGCTCCTGGCCGGCCTGGGCGAGCCCGTGCCCGACTGGGTGGAGGGAAGGGTACCGCCGGGAGCGCTGCGCGCCGAGGGGCCCCTGGAGCGCGATGCGACGCCGTGCCCACCGCCGCCCCGGATCCGGCCCACCGCGCCCCTCGCCGCCGCCTCGGTCGCCGATCGGCTCTCCCGGCTGGGGTACCTCTGATGCGGGTGCTGGAGGTGGGAGCCCTCCCCTTCCCGTCCCCCCAGGGCTCCCAGGTGCACCTCCGCGGCACCGCCCGCGCCCTGGCCCGCCGCGGCCACGCGGTCACCGTGGTCTGCTACGGGCACGGGGACCCGGCGCCTCGCGGCGAGGGCTACACCATCCGCCGCCTGCCCCGCGTCCCCGGCTACCGCCGCATGCGGTCCGGGCCGGACCTGGTGAAGCCCTTCCTGGACCTAGGGTTGGCCGGCCTGTTGACGCGGATCGACGCCGACGTCGTCCACGCCCACAACCTCGAGGCGCTGGGCGCCGCGCTCCTGGCCCGCGTCCACACCGGCCGGCCGGTCGTCTACGACGCGCACACCCTCTTCGAGGAGGAGCTCCCCACCTACCTCCCCCGGGGGCGCCGGCCCGCCCGCTGGCTGGGCCGGCTCGCCGACCGGGCCCTTCCCGCCCGCGCCGACGCCATCGCCACCCTCTCCGCCCGCGCGCTCCGCGGCTGGGCGGGGCTCGGGATTCCCTGCGCGCTCGCGCCCCCCGGCATCGACCCGGCCGACCTGGCGGGGGTGAGGCCTCGGCGCTCGGGCTCCGGCCCGGTGGTGGTGTACGCGGGCAACCCCGACGGGTACCAGGACCTGCCGGTGCTGTACGCCGCGCTGCGTCGGCTCCCCGAGGTCCGCCTGCGGATCGTGACCGCCGCGCGCTGGGGACCGGTGCCCCCGGGCGTCGAGGTGGTCCACGCCCCCCGCTGGGAGGATGCCCGCGCCTGGATCGCCGGCGCCGACGCCGCCGCGGTGCCCCGGACCCGCTGCGCCGGCTACCCGATGAAGCTCCTCGCCTGCCTCGGGCTGGGCCTGCCCACGGTCATCGCCGCCGGGAGCGCGCGCGGTCTCCCCGGAGAGCACGTGGTGCCGGACGGCGACCCCGCGGCCTTCGCCGAGGCCCTGCGGGTCGCCATCGTGGCACCCCGGGTCGATCCGGCCGAGGTGCTCCAGGCCGCGTCCTGGGACCATCGCGCCGAGGTGCTGGAGGGCTTGTTCCACACCGTGGTGTCACACTCGCGCCGACCGCGAGTATAATGGAGCGCTCCCCGAGTGTACCCGTGGTCGGCTCCGCGCTCCTCGCCCTGGCCCTGTCCGGTTGTTCGGACACGACCCTGAACTATCAGAAGGAGGATCCCGTGGAGATCCTCCCCGGCAGCATCAGCGGCCGCGTGTGCGACCCCTCGGGCCGGCTCTGGCTGCCGGACGCCCAGGCCTACGTCAACCTCGTGGACGACGACGGGATCATCTACCAGACCAACCAGGCCTACTCGGACCTCGACGGCTACTGGACCCTGGACGACCTCCCCGGCGAGCGCGAGTACACCTACTTCGTGCAGTACGGCACCGAGGTGCTCGAGACGGACACCGTGTGGGTCGGTTCGGACCAGCACATCGTCCTCGACGAGCCGGACTGCTTCGATCCGCTGTCGCTCGACATCGCGATCGTGACCGGGGACTACGACAACTTCGACCTCGTGCTCAACCAGCTCGGCTTCTCGAACTACGAGCTGGTGGACGGGCAGGACGGGGACGTGCTCAACGCCTTCCTCGGCGATCCCGAGGAGCTGGCCCGCTTCGACGTGATCTTCTTCAACGGCGGCTTCGTCGAGGACGGCACGATCTACGACCTCGAGGACCCGGACGACGCCGCCACGGCGCAGAACGTCCAGAACGTGGTGCAGTTCGTGCACAACGGCGGGGTCGTGTTCGGCTCCGACTGGGCCTACGACCTGGTCGAGCGCGGCTGGCCCACCCGGATCAACTGGGTCGGCGCGGACGAGATCCCCGACGACGCCCAGATGGGCGACTACGAGCTGGTCAACGCCGGCGTGCAGGACGCCGCGCTCGCGGAGTTCCTGGGCACCGACTACATCGAGGTCCAGTACGACCTCCCCGTCTGGCCGCCCATCGAGTCGGTGGAGGACGGCGTTTCCGTGCACCTCGCCGGCACGGTGCCCTACTCGGACGGCTTGTCCGAGTTCACCCTGACGGGCGTTCCGCTCCTGGTGAGCTTCAACTCCGAGCAGGGCAAGGTGGCGTTCTTCACCTTCCGGGTCGTCCCCAACTCGAGCGACGACATGCTCGCGATCCTTCAGTACATGATGTACCAGATCTGACCGTGCCCGGAGCGGTCTACGGCGCGGGCTCGGCGGAGCCCCTGGCGATCTGGAAGGACGGCAAGCTGCTCGACAAGGACGGCGTGGGCACGCTCCTCCAGCGCCGCGGCGCCGAGTGGTTCGTGGGGCGCGCCGCGACCGCGAGCTGGCGCCAGCAGGGAAACGTCGTCTTCGCCGCGGGCTCGTCCACCCCGCACGCCCGCCTCGTGAACGGGCAGTGGCTCAAGGGCAACACCTACGAGGTGCTGTACCGCGTGGTGGGCAGCGCCCTGCACGCCGGGGGCGGCGCGGCCCCGGTGCTCCGGGGCGAAGGTCTCGGCGCCGAGGAGCTCTTCCTCGCCGCCCTCGCGCTGGGCAAGTAGCCACCGGGCGTCGGCCCCGGTCTACTTCTTCTTCGGGGCCTTCCCCAGCGGGTGGATCTCGTCCACGATGCCCAGGATGACGCTGTGGAAGGGGTCGTCGTCCTTGCCCAGCACCTGCCGGGCGGCGTTGCCCTCGCGCGCACACACCACGAGGTCGCCGGGGCCGGCCTGGACCGCGTCGACGGCGAGGAAGCTGGACCCCATCGGCGTGCGGGCGTCCTGCGCCAGGGGCTGGACCACGAGCACCTTCCGCCCGACGTAGACGGGGTGCTGGATGGTCGCGACGGTGCTGCCGAGCACGCGGGCGAGGATCACGCGCGCCTCCCTTCGGTGTGGATGTCGTCGCAGATGCGGACGATGCTCGCGTCCACGGGCGAGTAGGTGACCGGGAGGGCCAGCGCGGCCTCCCGCCCCGTCACCCACTCCACCAGCTCACCCGTGCCGCACTGGAGCGGGTCGCAGGCGACGATCGGGTCCCCGTCTGGCTTCCCGGCGTGGTCCTGCGGCTGGATCACCAGGAGGCGGACGCCCACCAGGGACTCGTGCTTGACGGTGGCGACCACGGTGCCGAGGACGCGGGCAAGCTGCATCAGCGAGCTCCGAAGGGCGCTTGACGTAGCACGTGCGCCAGGAACTCGGGGTGCGGGCGTGCCACGAGCTCGGCCCTGACCAGGCGCTCGCGGGCCGAGAGCGCCGCCGCGCCGACCTCCAGGGCCGCCTCGACGTCGAACTGCTGGCCATCCACCACGAAGAACCCCTTGCCCCCCAGCGCGCGCTCGATGCGCAGGCCGGTGAGCTCGACGAAGGCGTTCTTCAGCGCCGCGTCGCAGGCCGCGAGGACCGAGGCGATGCTCGACCCCTCCACGATGCCCACCGTGTCGAAGGCACCCTCGCGGCGCGATCCACCGAGCCCGCTCCACACCCGCGGGTCCACCCCGGGGAGCAGCACCTGGTCCATCAGGCACTCGGCGGCGACCTCCGCGCCCACTTTGTGCGCCGCTTCGACCTCGGCCACCCCTCCGCCGTAGAGGATGAGGTATCGGCCGGGCTCCACGAGGTTCGCCTCGACCACCACCACCGGCGACTCCTTCACCAGGGCGTCGAGGACGCGGTAGCCCCGGGCGATCGAGTCGAGCTCGAGGAGAGCGAGCGCGTCCATCCTCGGCGCGGCGGAGCTCACACGATCCGGAAGTGGCCCGCCAGGGTGCAGCGGCGCTCGCGGGTGAAGTTCACCGCGGTGGTGAGGCCTTCGCCGGTGGGGGAGGCGATGGTGAAGCTGGTGTAGCCTTCGCCGCCGAAGCCGAGCCCCGCGAAGTTGGGCTTGTTCTTCACGTAGATCGAGCAGTTGGCCACCCGGGCCATGCGGTGCAGGTGGTCGATGTTCTTCGAGTACATCGACGCGGTGTGGCCGAAGCCGTGCTCAGCCTGGACCGCGAGATCGATCCCCTCGTGGACGTCCTTCACGCGCACGATGCCGATGATCGGCATGAGCAGCTCGGTCTGGACGAAGGGGTGATCGAAGGGGACCTCGCAGATGATGAGGCGGGGATCCCCCTGGAAGGGGACGTCGATCTCGCGCAGGTAGCGGGCCGCGTCCTTCCCGACCCACTGGGTCAGGGTGTGCTGGCGGTCCGCCTGGAGGATGAGCTTCTCCAGCCGGGTGACCTGGTGGTTCCGCAGGAGCACCGCGCCGTTGCGCTGCATGGTCTCGATCAGGCGGTCCGCGATCTTCTCGACCGCGAAGACCTCCTTCTCGTCGGTGCAGATGATGTTGTTGTCGAAGCTGGCGCCCTGGACGATCCCGCGCGCGGCGGCGTCGAGGTCCGCGGAGTCGTCCACCACCACCGGAGGGTTGCCGGGGCCGCCGCAGATGGCCTTCTTGGAGGCGGCCAGCGCCGCCTTCACCACCTGGGGCCCGCCGGTGACCACGTTGAGCCGGATCCCCTTGAAGTTCAAGAGCTCGTTCGCCGACTCGATGGTGGGGCTCTCGACCGCCACCATGATGTTCTCGGGGCCGCCGAGCTCCATCGAGGCGCGGTTGATGAGGTCGATCACGTAGGCGGAGCACCGCTTGGCGGAGGGGTGGGTGTTGAACACCACCGTGTTTCCGCCCGAGATCATCCCGATGCCGTTGCAGATGATGGTCTCGGTGGGGTTCGTGGTCGGGGTGATCGCCGCGATCACGCCGTAGGGCGCACGCTCGATGAGGGTGAGACCGTCGTCCCCGGTGTACGCGATGGGCTGGAGGATCTCCGGGCCCGGCGTCTTGTGGATGACGAGGAGGTTCTTCTTGATCTTGTCGTCGACCCGGCCGAGCTTCGTCTCCTCCACCGCCATCTCGGCGAGGGTGCGCACGTCCTCGGCGCAGCGACGACGGATGTTCGCCACGATCTCCCGCCGCTTCTCGAGCGGGAGCGCGACCCAGGTGGCCTGGGCCGACTTGGCCGCGGCGTGGCAGTCCGAGACGGTCTTGAAGACGCCCCTCGGCTTCGCGGGCGGGTCTCCCCGCCGAGGCGCATCGCCCGACTTGATGCGGGCGAGCACACTCTCCACGATGGACTCGATCTCGACGCGCTCCACGGACATGGGCTACCCGTCCTTCGACTTGTCGAAGACGACCTTCCGGTCCACCTCGACCACGTCCACGATGGCCATGATCGTCGCGTCGATCGGCCGGCCGTCGGTCTGGCGCGTCTGCCGCGCGCTGGACCCGGAAGCGTAGAGCACGACCTCGCCCACCCCGGCGCCGACAGCGTCCGCGGCGACGACGAAGGAGTCCTTGCCCGCGCCGGAGAGCCCGAGATCCTGCACCATGTAGAGGCGCAGCCCCTCGAGCTTCTCGTCCTTGCGCGTCGCGACCAGGGTGCCGACGACCTTGCCGAGCTTCATGGGAAGCTACTTCCCGGCGGCCGGCTTGCGCCCGAGCGGCAGGACGAGGTCGATGTTCTCGTGCGGCCGGGGGATGACGTGCACGCTCACGAGCTCGCCCACGCGCTGGGCCTGACGGGCGCCGGCCTCGGTGGCGGCCTTCACCGCCGCGACGTCGCCGCGCACGATGGCGGTGACGTACCCGCCGCCGATCTTCTCGTAGCCGACCAGCTCGACCCGGGCGGCCTTCACCATCGCGTCCGCCGCCTCGACCATGGACACGAAGCCCTTGGTCTCGATCATTCCCAGTGCGTCTGCCATTTCACGATGCTCCA
>Ga0172373_10004462_pt1 | contig 19715 bp, 17 predicted proteins | sample Lak10m_2_FD_114546 | JGI IMG/M metagenome (GOLD analysis project Ga0172373, IMG submission 114546) | Freshwater microbial communities from Kabuno Bay, South-Kivu, Congo - kab_092012_10m | ecosystem: Environmental > Aquatic > Freshwater > Lake | place: Democratic Republic of the Congo...
AACGTGGTATTACGATTACAGCCAAGCAAACTTCCATATATTACGATAAATATAAGATTAATATCATCGATACGCCTGGCCATGCTGACTTTAGTGGTGAAGTTGAACGCACTCTTAATATGGCCGACGGAGCCTTATTGATTGTTGATGCTCAAGAGGGGCCGATGCCTCAAACAAAGTTCGTGCTATCAAAAGCGTTGGAGCTTGGTCTAAAAATCGTAGTTGTGATTAACAAGATAGATAAACCTTCAAGACGCATAGATGAGGTGATTGACGAGATTGCTGATCTTTTCTTGGAACTGGCTGTCGATGACAATCAATTGCATTATCCGATTTATTACGCTGTTGGTCGCGAGGGTAAAGCTTGGAAAAATCTACCAGCCGATATAAATGAGAGTGTTGATCTAAGTACTATTTTTGAAGCAATTATTAACGATATTCCAGCTCCAAGTGTCAACCCAAGTGGTAGCTTGCAGTTATTGGTCGCCGCCCTGCAATATGACTCGTTCTTGGGAAAGTATGCCATTGGTCGGATTAATCGCGGATTGGCTAAGAGGGGTGGTGGCATCGTATTGATTGATAGAAATGGTCAAAAAACTAGCGCCAAAATCGATAAGATGTTTGGTTATAGAGGCCTAGTTCGTGAAGAGATTGAATCATCAATAGCTGGTGATATTATTGCTATTACCGGTATCGACAGCGCAAAAATTGGTGATACGATTGCTGATGCCAATAATCCTGAAGCCTTGCCAACTATTGAAATCGAAGCGCCTACAATTAGTATTTATTTAGGCCCTAACACTAGTCCAATGAAGGGTCGTGAAGGTCAGTTTAACACCTCTAGGCAGATTGGCGATCGTTTGAAACGTGAACTTGAAACGAATGTCAGCTTGCGTGTTGAGGAAGACGGTATTGGTTTTAAGGTTTCTGGACGTGGCGAGCTTCATCTATCGGTCTTGATTGAAGCGATGCGTCGTGAAGGTTATGAGTTTGAAGTCGGTCGTCCACAGGTTGTGACAATTATCGAAGACGGTATTGAAAAAGAACCAATTGAAGAATTGTTAATCGAAGTCGGGGCTGAGCATATGGGAGTTGTAAGTCAAGAGCTTGGTAAGAGGCGTGCTAATTTGGTAAAGCAAGAACAAACCAGTAGCGGATCGATTCGAACTACTTACTACATTCCAACGCGGGCACTGATTGGTCTACGAAACTTATTACTAACTGACACCAAAGGTACGGTTATTATGAATAGCTTACCTCATGGTTATGACGTATTAGGTCCAAAATTGCAAAAGATTCGTAATGGTGTTTTGATTGCTTTTGAAAATGGCACTACTACGCCTTATGCTCTTGAATCGGCGGAAGCTAGGGGTGTCTTGTTCGTTGGTGCGTCGGTCGAAGTTTATGCTGGAATGATTGTCGGCCAATATAATCGTCAGGAAGATCTAGAAATCAATGTTTGTCGCGCAAAGCAACTTACTAATATGCGCTCCAAATCAAGTGACGGAACGGTTCAACTAACACCGTTTACGGATCTTAGTCTTGAGCAGTGCCTAGATTTCATTGAGGACGATGAATTGCTCGAAGTAACTCCAAAATCTTTGCGCCTACGCAAGCGAATCTTGGATCCAAACTTACGCAAACGAGCTGCGAAAAACTAGATTGTTTTTGCAGTTAAGAAACAAATTATTGTTGCTTTGAATTTTCTATAATTTGTAAATACGCCGCTTCGTATCCGTCAACCATGGCTTTTATGCTGAATCTTTCTTCGGCAGACTTTCTACATGTGTGTGGGTTTATTGATCCAGATTTAATATCTATTATCCGTTGGGTCATTTCTCGTTCGTTTTGAACGATATATCCAGTAGTGCCATTGTCAATCAACTCTTTCATCGAGCCCAACGGAAAGGCAATACTAGGCGTACCAGCTGCTAGAGCTTCAGCCACTACCAACCCGAAGGGTTCTTTCCAGCGTAATGGCATTAACACCGCCATTGATTTTGACATATATTTAAAAACTTCTTGTCGTGACACCATGCCCATGTATTTTATGTTCTCGCCGTCAACATGGGGAGCAATCTTTTTATCCCAATATTTACCATCTTTATCAACCGGTCCAAAAATATAAAGCGGGACGTTTGCGGCTTTTGCGGCTTTGATGGCAATATCGGCACCCTTTTCTTTGACAAGCCGACCAACGGTCATTACAAAGTTTTCTTTTCTTTCAGAGAACGGTATGTCGTCAGTCGGGATGCCATTATATACAGTCGATATATAGTTTAGTTCAGGCATGTCTTTTCTTTGTTCATTGCTGATACTGATATACCATTGCCTGTTTTTGAAAAAATTTAATATTCTTTTGTCATACCAAAAACCAATTGGATTATGTAAGGTCGATACTGTCGGGACGTTAACAAGTGGTGCAAAATATGCAGTCTGTGTGTCATAATGGCTATGTATGATATCGAAATCTCCATTTTTTGCCATCTCATATGCTTTGGCTATTAGTACGTTCTCAAAATCTTTGTGAACCGAAAGGTCACCGTTCTCATAAGATGATTTTTCTGTAACTGATACCAGCTTTGCTTTTGTTTCCGAGTTTCCAGATGCAAATAATGTTACATCATGACCACGTTTCACTAATTCTTCGGTTACAGTATGAGCCACTAATTCAGTTGAGCCCGACCATCCCGGATTTAAATATTTTTCTGGAGGAAAAGGGGGGATTCGGGTTACATTGGATGCAAGGACGGCGACTCTAAGCTTTTTGTTCATTATTTCTTGCCAACTATTTTTTCATATAAATTGATATGATTTTGTGCCATAACTATTCGGTCGAATCTTTTGACTGCCTGGTTGCGACAATCCTGTCGTGATAAAGAATCAATCTTGTTAACGGCTTCAACTGCTTGGTTAACTGAATTTACTAAAAATCCTGTTTTGCCGTCATCTATAATCTCAGGTAAAGAACCATTTGGATAGGCAATCACCGGTGTGCCTGATGCAAGTGATTCAGCAACAGTCAAGCCAAACGCTTCGCTCCATCTAATAGGGAAAACGTAAGCTTTGGCGTCTTTCATTAGTTCTTTCTTTTTATTAGCATCAACTTCGCCAAGATATATTATTTGTTGACCGTCAATTAGTGGCTTTACTTCGTTGTCAAAGTAATCTTGGTTTCTAATATCACCGGCCATTATCATTTTTTTGCCGGTTTTTTGAGCTATTTCGATTGCCCTGTCTACACCTTTTTCTTTTGACATTGTTGCCAAATATAGCAAGTAGTCGCTTGGTGTTAGACTGTATTCAAATTGGGCGGTGTCGATACCATGATAAACGGTACCAACATAATTGAGGTACGGTGCCATTAGGCGCTGTGAATCACTGATAGAAATAAAGTTTTCGTCTTTAGTTAGCTTTGCTAGGGGTTCAAAATCTGGTGGGATACTGCTGTGATTTGTTGTAACCATTGGCACTGGAGAAATGTTTCCAAATGCTGCAATATGCATACTCATGTGATTATGTATGATGTCATAATCACCGTTTTTGGCGGCATCAAAAGCCATTTTTATTTCCATCAAATCGTAAAATTGAATCGAACTGAAATTAAAGCCACCTAAAATATCGTACATTGGTTGGTCAATCACTTCGACTAATTTGGCTTTGGTGACTGAACCCTTGCAGGCATAAAGTGTAACGTCGTGTCCTAATTCAACAAGACTGTCGGCCAATAAACTGGCGACAAGTTCGGTTCCGCCGTATTTTTGTGGGGGGACTGTTTTCCAGAGTGGTGCCAATATGGCAATTCTCATTTTTTACTCCTTTACGTTTGATTTAATAAAAGAATTATTTAGGTATATAACACCAAAGATTTCTGAAATTACAAATAGTGAAACGGCGATAATACTAATCGGTAATAAACTACCAGCTATTATTTTAATTATTATGGCCAGTGTCAACAATAGGCTGACCGTCAATTCTTGAGATAATTGTTTAATTCTAAGTGATTGGGTAATATTTTCTTTTTTCGTGACATTGAAACCAAGTTTATAGCCCATTGCATATATTATCCAACCAGATGACATGACATAAATTAATCCATAATGTGCTAAATAGGCTTTAATTCGCTCCGCTAGATTTGATTCGTGCCTGAGGCCAACTAAGAAATAGATGATATTGCCGACTATTGTGATTAAAAGAGCGGATGCTAATACGATGCTGACATTAATAAATAGTGTTTGCTCTGGGACGAATAGAGTTAAAAAACTAACAATTAAGTAAAGCCAGGCAATGATAAGTTCAAAATGAAACCATGTAGTTAGTTGCGATAAGAAAGATATTTTCTGTTTGATATTAAAATTTGGGTTTTTAATAACGTTTCCGAAGTATTTAGAGATGATCTGAGTATTGCCGTATACCCACCTTTGTCGTTGCCGTGCGAGCGAGGCGTAATCATATGGCATCAGACCTCGACCAAGGCTTTGATCGACATAAACACCTTGATATCCAATAGAATTAATCTGGGTTCCGACTTCCGTATCTTCGGTGATACACCACTCACTCCACTTCAGCACGTCTTCTCTTAATAAGCTGGCGCGAATTAATCCCATCGTGCCGGTAAAATTGACAAAATTATAGCGTTGAGCCTGATGCATGACTAGCGCAAAAAAACTACGATATTCGTTAAATAAACCGATGTTATAATCTTCTTTGTTGTAATAATCTTGTGGGGCTTGAACAATACCAACTTTTTCGTCTTTGAAATATCCTATGGTTTTTGATAGAAAATCAGGTTCTACTATATAGTCACAGTCGACAATTGCAATAACTTCGGCTTTTTTGTTAGTATACAACTCAGCCAGATGATTTAGCGCACCAGCCTTAAATCCAGAGACTTCATCTAGATGAACGAAAACAAAATTATTACCCAGAGTATCTATGTATTTTTTGATCTTGGAATAGTTAGCTTTGTCGCGACTATTTGAATTGATAACTATGACCTCGTATTTTTTGTAGTTAAGTTTTGTTAAAGCTTTTATGGCTTTGTTGACAATTTCAGCTGGTTCACTTTTGCATGCAACATGTATAGACACAAATGGCTGAAAACTGATACTTTTGCTGTATTTAATTCTAGACCACGGTTTAATAATAGTTGATAGTTTTAATAGTGTGTGCAGTGTTGATATTGTAAAAACCAACAATGCAATGATAAGAATTATAGTGTTGTTAATAAAAAACCATGCAACTATCAATAGGGTCAGGATTGCTGCGATTAACGCTATCCTGAGCTTCTTAGTGTTATTTTTAACGAGACTCGACATAAGTTTTAGGTAACTACGAAAATTTTGAGCTAAAAAAATAAGATCAAAACATCTACACCGTATTTTATCATTTGAGGGTAATTATAACAATGGATGCTGTGTATTAACTGCGTTGGTTGTATAATGATAAAGTATGGCCAAGCCAATAACTGTTATGCTTTTGTTCGGTGGTGAATCGTCAGAGCATACAGTCTCGATTTCCTCGGCGCGCAACGTTTATGCCGCGCTTGACGAAACAAAATTTGAGGTTATATTAACTTATATTGATAAAACCGGTAAGTGGTGGTTACTCGATAATCTAGAGCAAGCGAGTGATATTAGTGAGGCTCCTGAGTTAACGCCAGTTTTGGGCGAAAGTTATTTTATGATTATACCTGGTGTTGAGAAGATTGAGCCGGATGTAATTTTGCCGATTTTGCATGGAGAAAATGGTGAAGATGGTACGATCCAAGGTTTGGCTCGATTGATTCATTTACCAATTGTGGGTTGTGATGTGTCGGCTTCGGTGATCTGTATGGATAAAGTTTTAACAAAGCAGATTTTAGAAAGCAATGGCATCAAGACGGTTCCTTATGTTGTACACGTCATATGTGAACCGTTGCCGCAGTATGAGACGCTGACGACTATCCTTAGTGATACATTGTTTATTAAACCAGCTGGCTGTGGCAGTTCGGTTGGTGTAAATAAGGCAAAAAGTCAGTCAGATTTAGTATCAGCAATTAGCGAGGCGCATAAATATGATAAAAAAGTACTGATTGAAAAGGCGATTAAAGCGCGCGAATTAGAAGTCGCAATGTTTGGTAGCGGTACGAAAGCAAAAGCCAGCGTAGTTGGTGAAATAATTCCCGATAGCGAGTTTTATGATTTTGAGTCAAAGTACAGCGCAACCAGTCAAAGCCGTGTTATTATTCCGGCCGATTTAACTCAAGAATTATCAGAAAAAATACGTTTGATTGCTACAAAGGCTTATCAAATTGTTGGTGGTGAGGGATTAGCGCGAGTTGATTTCTTTTTGGACGAGAATAGTGAAGTATTCTTGAATGAAATTAACACTTTGCCGGGCTTTACCAACATTAGTATGTATCCAAAACTCTGGCGTCACAGTGGTATGACGTATTCGGAGTTAATTGAAGGTTTAATATATCAGGCTTTAAGTAAGTCAAAATAACTTGTCGAAACTCAGTTACTTTAGTAAAATGTATCAAGAGCTAGTGAATTATTAGCCTGTTGGTGTGGCTCTTTAGCTCGTTAGTATAGAATCAACCGCGTGGTATGCGGCTCTTTAGCTCAGTGGTAGAGCAGAGGCCTGAAGAGCCTTGTGTCCCCAGTTCGACCCTGGGAGGAGCCACCAATAAATTATATGCGGGTGAGAACTACAAGTCTGTAGTTCGCAAGGCCGGAGCCTGGATGACGAACGTCACCAAGCGAGGCGGGGTCGCGAAAAATTCAGAATGAATTTTATCGTGACTAGCTCAGTTGTTAGAGTGAGGATTACCTTGAATGGCAATCCGCAAGGCAATCTTCCGATGTAAACTTGTTTACAGTCGTGAAGTTGCGGGGTCGCCAGAGGTGACCTTGCTTGCCAGGCCAAGGAAGCTTTATCGAACTAGGCTTTATTGGTACAACACAACAAAACAAATATGCGGGTGTAGCTCAGTTGTTAGAGCGCTTCCTTGCCAAGGAAGAGGTCGAGAGTTAGAGTCTCTTCACCCGCACCAATATAACTCCCCAGTTAATCTGGGGATTTATATTGGTATGTGATTAAGTTCTTATATTATAATTAAGATATGGCTTTTGAAGATTATAAACAAAAAGATAGCGTGATAGTTGTTAACACTGGTGAAGGCAAAGGCAAGACTAGTGCTGGTATTGGTTTAATGGCTCGAGCGCTTGGCGCCGGCTGGAGAGTGGCTTTTGTGCAATTTATAAAAGTGTGGGAAGTCAGCGAGCATAAGTTTATAAAGGATATATTACCAGTTTACGGCGATAAACTGGCTTTTTATAAAGGTGGTCTTGGTTTTTTTGAGGCGGGTGAGTTAAGTTCCAAAGCAACAAAAGAAGAGCATCTTGAAGCTGCTCGCAAAACCTATGATTTTGCTTATCAGTCTGCAACTAGTGGGGATTATGGATTAGTCATTTGTGACGAGATTAACAATGCTGTTCATGATGGCTTGTTAACAAAAAAGGATCTTGAGAAACTCATCAAAGACAAGCATCCCAAAACCTCTCTATGTTTAACCGGTCGTAATTTCCCAACAAATTTAATTAGTCATGTTGATATTGCTACCAACATGACTAAGATTAAACATCATTTTGACGACAAGTTACTTGCTAACAAGGGCATTGACTACTGAGCTGGCGCCGTATCTAACTCGTACTAATTGCCACAAAGCAATCGCCGACGGTACCAGGATGATGTTGCCGATGAGCATGGTTCGATAAAATGGAATGGCGGCGACAAAGCAGTCCACTAATCCACTAAATGTCGGACCATACCAACCCTCAGCCCAAACACCGAAGTTAGTAATCACAAAGAAGACGAACGAACTAGCAATCGCAAATCCCAAAGAAGACGCAATTTGCAAAGCAGGTTTGTGATTAAGCTTTCTTAAGATTACTGCCGTTAGCCCAATTAGCGCAAACGCACTCCAGGTGTAGACAAATATCGAAGTGTTACCAATTACGAGATCCGAAATGATCACCGTACCTAGTGATACCATTAAAGCAAAGCGCCAACCCAAAACAACTGCGGCTAAAACGCTAACCGTTGTGACGATTTCTAGGTTTGGTGCGATGTGATAGTTAAAGTTAACTATTCTCCATGCAACTGCTAGTGCTATAAGCGATAAGGCGATGGCTATTTTACTAAACAACTTGGCTTGTTTTGTCATTTTATTCCTTTATTAGAATGTGCTTATTTTCCAAGTTATAGTATCGGTGCTTTTTGTTACATAGCTACCGGCACCGACTGATGCTGGCGTACCGTTTACATTAAACGACCAGTATTCATTGCTTGGATTAGCGGCTAGGTTATTGATACTTGTAATGTATGCCATTTCACCTTCGCCACTTTTTACTATTGTAGCACTCTGTTCAAGCAATTCCAAAGCGGTTTTACCATCTTGACCTTTATATGTCAAAACATTATCAATCCAAGTAGCCTTTTCTTCGCTTGTTTTGGCAGTTTGGGATTGATTGTTTGATGCAGTGTTATTTTGCGTCAGATAATACGCGCCGGCTCCACCACCAACCAAGACTAGTACGCCAATAACAAGTGCAACTATTTTTTTGTTCATTTCTATATATTCCTTATTTAGTTTTAAATTTATGACAACTTGATTTTTGTTATTTTTTTATTTTAACCTCCTTAACATTTACTAAACCCACACAGCTCACACTTTTGGCAGCCTTCAATGAATCTTAAACTTGCTGATCCACACTCTGGGCACATATCAGTCATGGTGTGTGTCGAATCTGACTTTGGTAAAGCTAGTGGTAGCGGTTCGGCATTTTCGGTCTCGGTCTCGTCTAGCTCTTCGTTTTTGGCGGCAATTTTAGCGGCCTGGTGTCTCTCCATAATTTTTGCAACCGCATCAGCTAACGAACGTACTCTTTCGGCACCAAAACCGGTTGAACTTGAACCGCCAATTCCACGTAATTGTGAAATAACCTTTTGAGCAATTTGATCAGATGAATAATCTGATGGAATTCTAAAAGTTAGCGATATTAGTCGTCCGATTGCTTCAGCGTCGGCAGTGATATCTGATCCAGCTTTGCCAACGTTGATAAAGACTTCAAAAATGTTTCCCTTATTATCCTCATTGATAGAGACAAACGCTTCACCGAGTGGTGTCATAACTTTGTGAGTACGACCATTTAGGACGGCAGGGCGTGGCTTAAGATCGATGCGTGAAGGTAATATTTCAATCTCGACTTCTTCGGTTTCAGCTTTTTTTCCAGCTAGCTTGTCATAATATGATGACTCTTTTTTGACCTCCAAAACTTGTTTTTCACGACTGCCATCACGATATATAGTAATTCCACGACAACCGGTATTGTGAGCCATTAAGTAAGCGTTTCGGACATCTTCGATAGTAGCGGTATTAGAGAAGTTAATGGTTTTGGATATAGCGTTATCGATATATTTTTGAAAGGCAGCTTGAATTTTAAGATGCCACTCTGGCGCAATATCACCAGCTACTACGAAAACTTTTTTCAGATCGTCTGGTATTGATTCAAGGTTTTGAATCGATCCACCGCCAGCCTGGATTCTTTCAAGTAATTCTTCTGAATACAAGTTGCGTTCTTTTAGGGCCTCAACGAAGTACGGGCTAGTTTGGAAGATTCGCTTTCCCTCAATAGTGTTTTTTGCATAGGTAAGCGCAAATAGTGGTTCACAGCCACTTGAAGTCTCAGCCAGCATTGAAATGGTTCCGGTTGGTGCAATGGTTGTTCTAGCGCCGTTGCGTGGTTTGATTTCACCTGGCTTGTCATAGATCGATCCTTCAAAAGCTGGAAATACGCCACGAGTTTTGGCTAAGTCAACCGAAGCATTGTCGGCTTCCTTTTGAATAAACTCCATAACTTTTGATGCCATAGCTACACCCTCGTCGGTGTTGTATCCAATGTTCATGGCAAGTAAAGCGTCAGCGAAGCCCATGATTCCTAGGCCAATTCGGCGAATCTTACGGACCATTAAACGGACTTTATCGATAGGATATTCGTTCATATCAAGAACGTTGTCTAAGAAGTGAACTGACTCATGTGTAGTTTTTCTTAAAGCTTCCCAATCTAGATCTTTACCTTTAACAAACAGGGCTAGATTAATACTGCCAAGTGTACAGGCATCATAAGGTAGTAATGGCTGCTCACCACATGGATTAGTTGCTTCAATTTGGCCTAATTTTGGTGTCGGATTAGAACGCGAGTTATTTATTCGGTCAATAAAAATCATACCTGGATCACCATATTGCCAAGCAAAACGGGTAATAAGGTCAAAGACTTTTTTGGCGTTTAGACGATTAACTTCTTCACCGTTGCGAGGATTTATTAATGGATAGCCATAACCAGGTGTTTCTTCGCGGCACCAGTCAGTTAATTTGGCTACTGCGGCGTCAAGTCGGACGTTCTTGAGATCAATATCGCGAGTTTGATGAGCTTCGCGAACATCAGCCACCAAAGCACCAAAGTCAAAAGCTTTTTCGTAATCAGCGTCAAGTAGTTGTTTATCTACTTCAATTTGGTCAAAAAATGCTTTTTCGGTCGTCACAGATATATTAAAGTTGGTCAAAGAGAACTCGTCGAGTTTATAAATCATAAACAAGAGAATATCTGGGTGATTGTAGTGCAAGATGCCCATATTGGCACCACGTCTAACGCCACCTTGTCGGACAGATGACGTAATATCGTTATACATCTGCATAAATGAAACAGGACCAGTTGTTGAACCACCAGATGATGACAAAATGTCATTTTTTGGTCGTAGGCGCGAAAAGGCAAAACCAGTGCCACCACCAGACTTATGAATCATAGCCATGTCGGTTGCAGACTCCAAAATACCGTCGAGGCTATCTGGAACTGGTAAAACGAAACAAGCTGAAAGTTGTTGTTTTGGTTTGCCGGTATTAAGTAGGGTTGGTGTGTTTGGCAAGAAACGGCGCGAAGTCATGAGTTTATAAAACTCAGTCGCAGTTGCCATATGTGCTTTCTTTTCGCCGCCATATAAGCGTTCAGCTGTGGCGATATTATAGGCAACGCGCCAAAAAAGTTCTTTTGGTGATTCGATCGGATTACCGTCACGATCTCGTCTAGCGTATCGAGTTTTTCCAATATACCAAGCGTTCTCGCTTAACTCTGGCTCTGGTAAAGAACTAGGTGGCTTTGGAATATCCTGACCAAGTTTATGAATTTCTGTTAGTTTTTGTGTCTCATCTAAATCGAGAGAACTTTGAACAATATCTTTCATTTAACCCTCACTTATCCCCATATATTGTGTTGTATAGCGTAGTATAGACGCTACATATTGCGTATGTCAACGACAATTGTTATTATTACATTCATGTTAAAGCAAATAAAAGATGAGGGATATTATGAAATCTACAACAAAGTCGACTTTTAACGAAGACGTGTTAGAATCAAAAAAAATTGTACTACTTGATGTCTGGGCTCCATGGTGCGCGCCATGTCGTGGTATGACGCCTATTCTGGAGGCGATTAGTGAGGAAGAAAAAGCAACTGTTGACGTTGTTAAGCTTGATGCCTCGGTTGAAATGGAATTAGTTCAAGAACTTGGAGTAACTGGCTTGCCGACCTTTTTGGTTTATAAAAATGGAAAAATCGTTGGTTCAAGTGTTGGCGCAACTTCCAAGGCCAACTTGCAAAAATTGATAAATGAAGCGTAGAAAATCAGTTTAGTTTTAGTTTTTCTCTGCTATAATTAAAAACGTACCAAAAATGGCGCGTTGGCGGAGCAGTTACGCAGCGGTCTGCAAAACCGCGTAGATGGGTGCAACTCCCATACGTGCCTCCATTGACAAAATGCGCGGATGGTGGAATGGTATACACGAGAGACTTAAAATCTCTTGGCTAAATCAGCCTTGCGGGTTCAAGTCCCGCTCTGCGCACCAATAAATACCCCAGCTCTGTGTTGGGGTATTTATTTTTTGCCCAAAATTTGCTATAATAGTAGCTGTTAAATAAATGTAATCTAAGGGGATAATATGGAAGCTTTTTGGATAATTTTAGGTCTAGTAGCAGTTGTGGCGATATTTTTGTGGGTGTCATATAACTCACTTGTAACACTCAAAATTAGAGTTGATGAAGCTTGGAGTGATATTACGGTTCAGTTGAAGCGTCGTCTTGACTTGATTCCTAATTTGATCGAAACTGTCAAGGGCTATGCTAAGCATGAAAAAGGCGTATTCGAAGAGGTAACGAAGGCCAGGACTAGTCTTATGAACGCCAAGGGCGTAAAAGAAACTGCTGCCAGCGAGAATATGTTTGAAGGCGCATTAAAGAGCTTGTTTGCGGTAGCTGAAGCCTATCCAGATCTTAAGGCTAATCAAAATTTCGTTGAATTACAGCAAGAACTAGTTGATACCGAAGATAAAATTCAGGCTTCGAGGCGATTTTATAACGGAGGCGTTCGAGATTTGAACACCAAGATTCAACAATTCCCAACTAATTTTGTGGCTAGTATGTTTGGCTTCAAGAATCGTGACTTTTTTGAACTTGAAGAAACAGAACGCAAAACTGCCGAAAAACCAGTTGACGTTAAATTTTAAGAATAAGTTTTATGTATAAAGCAATTGCCGAAAATAAACGCAATACCATACTAATAATGGCTATATTTGTAGCCGTTATTGGTGTTATTGGTTGGTTAGTCGGCTACTTTTATAATGATACCAGTATCGCCTATATGGCATTTATTGGAGCAGCTATTTATGCCATAATTCAGTATTATCTTGCTACGACTTTAGCGATCGCTATGACTGGCGCTAAACAGATACAAAAACGTGATAACCCAAGATACTATCGAATCATCGAAAACTTATCGATTGCTACGGGAATGCCGATGCCAAAGGTTTATATTATCAATGATACGGCGCCCAACGCTTTTGCTACTGGTCGCGATCCGAGGCATGCAATCGTTGCGGCCACGACTGGCTTGATTGATTTAATGGATGACAATGAACTTGAGGCGGTTATGGCTCACGAAATGGGCCATGTTAAAAATTACGATATTAGAATTGGCATGATTGCTTTTGGCTTGGTGAGTGCCGTTGGCTTTTTGGCGGATATTGTCCTTCGTATGATGTTTTATGGAGATAAACGAGAAAATAGTAATTCATCACCAGCCATAATGGTTATTGGCATTATATTTTTAATCTTAGCTCCAATTATTGCGGTCATTGTTCAGATGGCTATTAGCCGACAACGAGAGTATCTAGCTGACGCTACTAGTGTTATGACTATTCGAAACACTGATGCCATGGTTTCGGCTCTTATGAAACTAAAGACTAATGGCAGACCTATGAAACACCAAAATAGCTCAACGGCGCATTTGTTTATTTCTAACCCCCTTAAAGCCAGTTCAATAACCAAAATGTTTAGTACTCATCCACCAATTGACGAAAGAATTATGCGTCTTAAGGCTAATTCGGATAAGTTCTAAATAATGGTGTTTGATATTAAAAAGTTCTATCGCGATATAAGACAAAAGCTGGATAAATATATGGATCGACGACCGCACAGAAGCTTTCAGGTTAGCCGTCGCCGAGACTATAAGCGTCGGTTTGACTTGTCGGGCTATATTTCGTTTACTAACAACTGTCTTCAGGTGTTATATAAAAACAAAAAACTATTTGGTCTTGTGGTTGCAACTTATTTATTATCAACAATTCTATTGATTGGCATGGCATCGCAAGATAATTATTCATCGCTGGTCGATACTTTGACTGATACCAGTGGTGATGTTTTGGACGACTTTTGGGGAAGAGTTGGTGGCGCTAGTCTATTGTTTGTTGCATCAATTTCGGGTGGCTTTTTACAAACCCTAAGTGAGGCTCAGCAGATCTATGTAACAATAATCACCGTCATAACTGGTTTGGTGGTGGTTTGGCTACTTAGAAACATCTTGGCTGGAAAAAAAGCTAAACTACGAGACGGCTTATATAATGCCGGAACGCCAATTGTGCCAGTGGTATTAATTATGACGTTGATTTTGGTTCAACTGTTGCCACTTGGACTAGTGTTTATTGGCTATAACGCCGCCCTTAATACCGGATTATTAGATGGCGGAGTAGAGGCGATGTTGTTTTGGATAGTCGCCACTTTATTAACTAGCTTATCTTTATATTGGGTATTAGGTTCGATCTTTGCCATGATTATTGTTACACTACCAGGCATGTATCCATATACTGCTATCAAAATGGCTGGCGACATGGTAACTGGTCGCAGATTAAAAATTACCCTCAGATTGATCTGGATGGTGATTTTTGCTTCTATAATTTGGTGTCTGGTGATGATACCAGCGATATTGATTGATATGTGGCTCAAAAATCTGATTCCAAGTATTGAGTGGCTACCGATTATACCGGTGCTTTTAATAGTGATGACTGGCGCAACGGTTGTTTGGATTGTGACCTATGTTTATATGCTTTACAGAAAGTTGGTTGATAATGAAACAGTCGCAAGTTAAACAAAGAATAACTGAATTACGCCAACTTTTGGCACGTTATAGCTATGAGTATCACGTTTTAGATGCGCCGTCGATTAGTGACGCTGTTTACGACAGTCTATTCAACGAATTAAAACAACTCGAATTGGATAACCCAGAATTGGTTACGATTGACAGCCCAACTCAAAGAGTTGGTAACGAACTTCTGGGCGGTTTTAGAAAAGTAAAGCATAGCACCAGAATGCTTAGTTTGAATGATGTTTTTAGTCATCAAGATGTCTATGATTGGGTTGAAAGAATAGGCAAACTAAAACCAGTTGCACATCTAGTTTATTTTGTTGATATTAAAATGGACGGTTTGGCTTGCGCCTTAATTTATGAAGACGGAATACTCAAGCAGGCAATAACAAGAGGTGATAGTTATATCGGTGAAGATGTAACCGAAAATGTTAGAACAATATCAAATGTACCGCTTCGACTCATTTCCACACCAGGTTACGAACATTTATTGGTAGGCAGAACTGAAGTGAGGGGCGAGATTGTAATCTTAAAAAAAGATTTTATTAAGCTCAATGCCGATCGTTTAAGAGCCGGTGAGCCGGAGTTTGCCAATCCGCGTAATTTAGCGGCCGGCACGATTCGTCAACTTGATCCGGCGCTTGTGGCAAAAAGGCCGCTTAGTTTTCGCGCCTATGATCTAATAAGATCAAATAAAGCCGAGATCCAATCTAATATTGAGGCCTACAAAGCACTAAGTGGCATTGGTATTGCGCGCAACCAAGAGGCAGCAGTTTTTGATGATATTAATGATGTTATTAAGTTTATAGATAAATGGGAAAGTAATCGACATAATCTACCGTTTAATACAGACGGACTTGTAATAAAAGTTGACGATAAGAGGCTCGTTGAAGAACTCGGTATAGTTGGCAAGCAACCACGTGGCGCGATAGCGTATAAGTATGCTGCTGAACAGGCCACTACGGTAGTTAAGGACATTGTAATTAGCTTGGGTAGAACTGGTGCGGCTACACCGGTCGCAGTGTTTGATCCGGTTGTCGTAGCCGGCACAACTGTTAGACACGCTAGTCTTCACAATGCCGACGAAATAGCGCGTAAAGATGTAAGAATCGGTGATACGGTCGTGATCTATAAAGCAGGCGATATTATTCCTCAGGTTGAATCGGTTGTGGCTGAACTCCGTCCTAAACACACTAAGCCTTTTGAATTTGTATTAGCTCTCAAAAAACAATATCCAGAATTAAAATTCGAACGTCCAGACGACGAGGTTGTTTATCGGGCAGTTGGCTTAACTGGTCCAATAATCTTAAGTCGAGCTATTGAGCACTTTGCCAGCAAGGGCGCGCTTGATATTGATACGCTGGGCGAAAAAAATGTTGAAGCGCTTGTCGATAACAATTTAGTGGGTGACGTCGCTGATATATATGGATTAACCTATGAACAAGTTGTTAATTTGGATAGATTTGCCGATATATCTGCCCATAAATTAGTTGACGCCATCCAGGCTGCTAAAAAACCAGGTCTTGCTCGTTTTATTTTTGGTCTTGGGATAAGGCATATTGGCACACAAACGGCTATTGATTTATCAAAAAGGTTTGGTTCAATCGATAAGCTGCAACAAGCAACGATAGACGATTTACGTTCAGTTGACGGAGTGGGTGAGGTGGTGGCTGAGAGTATTTTGGGTTGGTTTGCCAGTGAAGATAATACACAATTGCTTGATAAGTTTAAGTTATACGGCATCGAAGTTCAGAGCGATGTTAACGATGGCAAATTAAGTGGAGTTAGTTTTGTCATAACTGGTACCTTGGAATCAATGTCGCGTGATGCGGCGTTTGCGTCTATCCAATCACATGGTGGAAGTTTTCATAACTCAATTACTAAAGACACAACATACCTAGTGGTCGGCAATAATACCGGACAAAACAAGCTAAAAAAAGCTAAAAGTTATGGTACGATAGTGATTAACGAACAGCAGTTTATTGATATTTTGAAAAAATAAGGGGAATTATGGATCAGGTTTTAATTTACGCTTTAGTTGCAGCTTTTTTTATTAGCGTTTGTTCTTTTGTTGGTGTTTTTGGATTTGCTATAAATGATAATATTCTAAAACGCGTATCGCTATTCTTTGTAGCCTTTTCAACCGGTGCCTTGCTTGGTGGAGCTTTTTTGCATCTGTTGCCAGAGGCGGTTCGTAATCCAGAAGAGTTAACGCCTTATGTCTATCTTCTAATCGGTATAGTGGTTTTTTATGTTATCGAGAGATTGCTAAAATGGCACCATTGTCACGAAGATCAGGATTGTGGGGTTCATACTTTTACCTACATGAGTCTGATTGGTGACGGAATACATAACTTCATTGACGGCTTGATAATCGTTGCGTCATTTAATGTCAGTCTTGAAGTTGGTATTGCAACAACCTTAGCAGTTGCGGCTCACGAAATACCGCAAGAGTTGGGTGAATTTGGGGTTCTAATTCATGGCGGATTGTCAAAGTTCAAAGCTTTGTTATGGAATTTCTTTTCAGCAATATCCGCCATAATTGGTGTGGCGACTGGCTATTTCTTACTCAATAACGTTGACAATGTGTCGTTATACTTGTTACCTCTTGCGGCTGGGGGATTTATTTATATATCAATGTCAGATTTAATTCCAGAACTGCATAAGGAAAAGAGTTTGAAGCGGTCAATAATATATTTCTTGATATTTCTATTTGGTCTAGCTTTTATGTATTTGACTAAAATCTTGTTTGAATAAAAAATATCCCCTGGAAAATCCAGGGGATATTTAGATTTACGTTAGATAATTACCAACTGCGTTGGCGGAATGAACCACCATTGCCACGGTTGTTATCAAAATCACGTCGAGGACGATCCTCTTTTGGTCGAGCTAGGTTAACGCTAATTGCGCGTCCATCTAGTTCTTTACCATTTAGTTGGTCGATAGCTTTTTGGTTGTTAGCTTCATCTTGAAACTCAACAAATCCAAAGCCCTTGCTGCGGCCGCTGTCGCGGTCAGTAACAACACGAGCACTAGCAACTTCACCAACTTGCTCAAAACAAGCTTTGAGGGAATCATCGGTAGTTGCGTATGCTAGGCTACCAATGAATAGATTTTGCTTTGCCATATTTGACTATGTATTCTTTCTTCTTAGTCTGATTTTTTTGTCAGATCGACCGCTTCAGCGATTTTATTGTGCCAAGAAGAGAGATTACCTTAAGTAGATAAGCGCTCGCCTTTTGCCTTTATAATGCGTGTGCTTCTGAACGTATATATTTAAGCATACTTCATGTAAAAATACTAGTACAAGCGTAATACTAAAAAGATTTTCTAGGTTATGCTTGTGTTTTTTTGAAAATAGTTCATAATGTGGAGTGTAGCTGATGCGCCAAGGGGTAACCTTTGCGCTTGAAAAACAAAAACATTATCAAAAACAAAAAGTGCCCCGGGTGGGCGCGCAAACAGCGAACAAACTCGTCTTATAAAAGAGGCGAGTTTTTGTTATAATCTTGGTAAAGCCTATGAAATGGTATATTCAAAATAAACTTGAAAAGTATGTTAAAAAATACTTTGATAAGCATAGCGAAATTAAACTCGTAGTTGTCGCCGGTAGTGTCGGTAAAACTAGTACCAAAGTGGCAATCGGTACAGTCTTGTCTGAAAGATATCGCGTGCGTCTGCATGAGGGTAATCATAATTCGCAAATAAGCGCTCCTTTGGCGATTTTGGGCATTAACTTTCCTAAAAACCTACGTAGCATAAAAGCTTGGCTTGAGGTTTTTAAGGCTGCGCGTCTTCGCATTGCCGAACCGTCGGATGTTGACGTCATAATTCAGGAACTTGGATCAGATCGAATCGGCGAAGTTGAGCATTTTGGCAAATATCTAAAACCTGATATTGCAGTAATAACGGCAGTTTCTCCAGAGCACATGGAGTATTTTCACGAAATCGAAACCGTAGCGCGCGAAGAGCTCGGTGTGGCTAATTTCTCTAAGTTGGCGCTGATTAATCGTGACGATATTGATGGCAAATACTCAAGGTTTTTAACCAATGCTAAGGTTAATACCTATGGAACCAGTAGTGTGGCGGAGTATCATTTTAACAGCCAAGATTATTCACTAGCTGGCGGACATCGAGGTGAATTTGTGGTACCGGAGTGGCAGAATCCTATTCCAACTGAAATCCATGTGCTGGGTGAACATACTTTGCGTCCAGCCATTGCTGCCGGTGCGGTTGGCGTGAAATTAGGTATGAGTGCTGACGAAATCGCCAGTGGCCTAAAAAAGGTTCGATCTTTACCTGGCCGTATGAATGTTTTAAGAGGTGTAAGTAATTCGATTATCATTGACGATACATATAATTCTAGTCCGTTGGCGTTAGAGTCGGCGCTTCGTGAGCTATATAAGCTTTCCGCACCGCAAAGAATCGCGGTGTTAGGCAGTATGAATGAGCTCGGTTTAACTTCGCAGGTTGAACATGAGGCAATAGGTAAGATTTGTGATCCTAATATGCTCGCTTGGGTGATAACTGTTGGTGAAGAGGCGGAAAAATATCTTGCGCCTGCCGCAAAGTCTCGTGGTTGCCAGGTTAAAAGTTTTAAGACTGCGATTCAAGCCGGTTCGTTTGTAAATAGCGTTCTTGAAAATAATGCGGCAATCTTATTTAAGGGATCTCAAGGCGGAATATATCTTGAAGAAGCCGTGAAAGTCGTTTTACATTCGACTGCTGATGAATCAAGTTTGGTGCGTCAATCGCCAGAATGGCTGGCTACCAAAACAACCTTTTTCTCAAACAATCAATAATCTTTAATAAGCTAGCCACTATCTGTTATACTGATATTCGTTATGAAGCGCTATAATCCAACCGAAATTGAAGCAAAATGGCAAAAGTATTGGGAAGAAAATGGGACTTATAAGGTCGATTTTTTTGACCATTCCAAACCAAAATACTATGGTATGAGTATGTTGCCAGGTATTACTGGCGCTGGCATTCACACCGGACATGGCCGAACTTTTCAGTTTAGCGACATAAAAGTGCGCGCCAAAAGGCAACAAGGTTACAATGCTTATAACCCAATTGGTTGGGATTCCTTTGGTCTACCAGTCGAAAACTATGCCATCAAAGTTGGCAAAAAGCCTCGAGTGGCTCACGATGAAGCGTTGGTTAATTTTAAACGCCAATTAAAACGCTTGGGTTACAGT
>Ga0172373_10004466_pt1 | contig 19712 bp, 19 predicted proteins | sample Lak10m_2_FD_114546 | JGI IMG/M metagenome (GOLD analysis project Ga0172373, IMG submission 114546) | Freshwater microbial communities from Kabuno Bay, South-Kivu, Congo - kab_092012_10m | ecosystem: Environmental > Aquatic > Freshwater > Lake | place: Democratic Republic of the Congo...
CGATAAGCTTGAGCTTGCTTGGACAAGTCATCATATACGATCAAAGTGCCTTTGCCTTTGTACATGAAGTACTCAGCCAATGCTGCACCAGTGTAAGGAGCGAGGTATTGCAAGGTAGCAGGATCGTTGGCGCTTGCCATAACGACGATCGTGTATTCCATTGCGCCACTTTCACGGAGCTTGTTAACTACGTTAGCAACGGTAGAAGCTTTCTGCCCGATCGCTACATATACGCAGATACAATCCAAACCTTTTTGATTGATGATCGTGTCTACGGCAACCGAGGTCTTACCTGTTTGGCGGTCACCAATGATCAATTCGCGTTGACCACGACCAACAGGAATCATCGCGTCGATCGCAGTAATACCAGTTTGCAGAGGTTCAAATACAGATTTACGTCCAATAATGCCAGGAGCAGGAGATTCGATTAAGCGAGATTCAGTTGCTTTGATTTCGCCTTTACCATCAATAGGCTGGGCCAAACCATCAACCACGCGACCAATGAATGCTTCGCCTACAGGAATCTGTGCAATGCGACCAGTTGCTTTTACAGAGCTACCTTCAGCGATTTTGCGACCTTCACCCATCAACACAACACCAACGTTGTCTTCTTCAAGGTTCAGCGCAATGCCGACAGTACCATCTTCAAATTCCAGCAACTCGCCAGCCATGCACTGTTCCAAGCCGTAGACACGAGCGATACCGTCACCGACTTGCAGGACAGTACCAACATTGGAAACTTGCAGCTCTTGGTTATAATTAGCAATTTGCTGCTTGATAATATTGCTTATTTCGTCAGGTCTGATGCTAACCATAGTTGTGTTTTACCAGTTATCAGCGATCGATTTGTTTTTAATATTTTGGGGAATTTAGCTGTTAGCAGTTAGCTATTAGCTTTTGGTAATTGGCTATAGGGAATCGGTAATTACTTTTTCCCTTTTCCTTTTACCTTTTTTCTTCTAAAAGCCTGCGGTTAAGCTGCTTTTTAGTCGGCGAAGTTGTCCACGAATGCTAGCATCTATTACCTGAGAGCCAAATTTGATGATTACACCACCGATCAATTCAGAGTTGATGGTGATGTCAAGTTCGACACTCTTGGCTTTGGTCATTGCTTTGACGCGATCGCGGATGCTATCTTCTTGCGCTCTGCTTAATTTCAGAGCAGTCGTGATTTCAGCGAGAGAAACTTGATCGATTACTCGTAACAGAGCTTTAAACTCTTTTACAATCTCACCCAAGAAGGCAATACGTTTGCGATCTACTAATAGGAGTAAAAAGCTTTTGGTTAAACCGTTAACTGATGAACCAAAAACACTTTCAATCACTCTTTTTTTGACATTTGCATCAATTAGAGGGCTTGCCAAAAGTTGAATGAGTTCAACAGAATCAGCAAGGGTATCACCAATTAAACTAACATCTTTGGCGATCGCATTGAGGCTATTTTGCTCTTGTGCCAAAGAGATCAAAGCATCAGCATAGGGAGCAACAACCGCTTGACTAACAGAGTTAAATTTCATGTTTTCTCCTAGTCAGAACTTAAAAGGGCAATGCTACGGTCAATTAATTCAACTTGAGTAGATTCACTCAAACCGCGATCAAAATAAGCTTGAACATTAGCAAGAGCTTTATCAGCAACTTGCTGACGCAACTGCACAATTACTCGTTCTTGTTCCGTTGCAATCTCTTGATCTGCAGCTTCTCTCAAACGAGTGATATCTGCATCTACTGTTGCCAAAATTAAATCAGCCGCGTTTTTAGCATCAGTTTCAGCTTGTTTACGCAAGTTCTCAGCTTCAGTTTTTGCCTGAGCCAATTTTCCTTGCTGTACTGCTAGCTTATCTGTTGCTTCTTTTTGACGTTTCTCTGCATCACCGATCGCGGACTGGATAGACTCCAAACGATTTGAGAGGATTTTGCCAAGAAAACCTCGGCCTGCATACACCAGAAAAGCTATGACAATTACTAAGTTAATTACATTAGTTTCAAGAATATCGGTATTAAACCCAATTCCTGAAGACTCGCCTGCTTCGCTAGCAAGTAAAACGAAATTGCTAATCATAAAATATTTCTATTACTCAATATCAGCCACAAGCAAGACTGAAGCTATTTAGGATTATGAAAACTAGGATGTTACCAAGTTACCCAAAAGCTTTTCTAAAACTTGGCGACTGAGTGATTCTACTTCCGTATCCAAAGATGCTGTGGCATCTTGCTTTTGTTTCTCGATTTCAGCCTTTGCAGTAGCAACTTTTGTTTTTGCTTCTGCCATGGCTGCATCAATACGTTCGTTGCGAATCTTATTTGCGCTTGCTTGAGCAGTAGCTAAAACGTTTTGAGTGGCTTTACGAGCGGTAGCAAGTTCTTGCTCATATTGCTTTACTGCTAACTCAGCTTTCTCTAAACGCTCTTTTGCTTCAATAATTTGCGTTCTAATATAATCATCACGATCATCGATCGCTTTGCTTAGAGGCTTGAAGAAAATAACGTTGAGAAGTGCCACAAAAACAATGAACTGTACCGCCATTATGGGGAGAGTGGCATTAACATCAAATAATCCACCCTTCTGCTCGACAGCTTCCGCAGCTATCAGAACAGTTGAGACAAGGTTCAAAAGTATCATAGTTATTTTGCCAAAAGATTCCCAAAAGATTCATTTACAAGAGTCAATCAGAAGCTAAGAGCAATCTCTCGCTCATAGCTTCTTTTTGATTAACTCTTAAGCAAAAGGATTGGCAAATAATAAGATCAAAGCAATAACCAGACCATAAATCGTTAGAGCTTCCATGAAAGCAAAGCTCAAAAGAAGAGTGCCACGGATTTTGCCTTCTGCTTCGGGCTGACGAGCAATACCTTCAACGGCACGGCTAGCAGCAGTACCTTGTCCGATTCCAGGTCCAACTGCACCAAGACCAACGGCGATACTAGCGGCGATTACTGAAGCTGAGGCTACTACTGGATCAATCATTTTTTCTTACTTTTTTAATTAATTTGCTAGAGAGATGAATTTACAGAATACCAGAGCGAAATACTGGATAAAAACAATCGGGAAATTATAGAAATGAAAAGTCAAATGCTATCTAATGCTCGTGACCTTCATCTCCATGACCTTCCATTGCTTCACCAATGTAAGACGCGGCAAGTGTTGAGAAAATCAGAGCTTGGATTGCGCTGGTAAATAATCCCAAAACCATTAATGGCAAAGGAACAAACAGAGGCACTAGGAGAACCATAACACCAACTACTAACTCATCCGCAAGAATGTTTCCGAAAAGACGGAAGCTTAGGGAGAGAGGTTTGGTAAAGTCTTCTAGAACCCATAAAGGAAGGAGAAACGGTGAAGCTTGGACATATCTGGTAAAAAATTCCAGTCCACGCTTCTTTAATCCCCCATAAAAATAGGCTAGAGAGACTAACAAAGCCAAAGCGACAGTGGTATTAATGTCACCAGTAGGTGCGCCAAGTTCGCCTTCAGGCAGTTTAATTAGTTTCCAAGGAACTAGTGCTCCAGCCCAATTTGATACGAAGATAAACAAGAACAGACTACCAACAAATGGTACCCATTCTCTGTAATGCTTCTCGCCAATTTGGTCTTTGGCAATGCTCTGAACATATTCCAGAGCATATTCCATGAAATTTTGAAAACCTGCAGGAACACGTTGGTCAGCTTTGGCGGTGCTAGATCCGATGATTGCAGCAACAAGTACTACGCCCATTACAATCCAGCTAACGATTAATACTTGACCATGTACCGCTAGGTTACCGAACTGCCAATAAAAGTGTTTGCCCACTTCTAGTGCGGCAAAGCTGTTTTGATGGCTAAAAATTACTGGATCGATCATGTTCGATATGTTACAACCTGTAAGAGGTCAAATCAGCGAGAATTAGACAAACCTGTCAAATCTTGAGCAAGAATAGCTAAAACAGCAAGTTTATAGGTCATAAAGCCAAAAAATGCTGGCAAAACCTGCAATTGTTCTGACTTAGCGGCGATCGCTATTAGAATGACGAATATGCCAAAGCGAGCATAACCGAGGCGTTTGGATTGTTTGCCCAAACGATCTACCCCTTTGGCTAGCATCCTAAGATAGATAGCACCGAAGACTGCACCGACAAAATAGCTGAGTGCAATGTTCCATCCATAAACGCACAACACAACTAGACCAATAATTAGTCCAGAAATGATGGTTAGTATTATCAGCTTGAACTTAAGTCGTTTGTATTCATCCATTCCAGCAGAATCTGATGGAGATGATCTGTCTACAATCGCCTGTGATGCTGTACTGTTTTTTGCGGGAATAATCTTCACTGTTGACTTTTAGCGAAAATTGCTGATTATTTGAGTGAAGAACTGTTATTTGAGATATCACTCAAACAAAATTAGGTGTCCGAAGACTTGGATGTAGCTGCCTACACCGTTACTAAGAATATCACGCAAGATGTCACATTTGCTTTACAACTCTTCAACAAATAGATATGTGGCAGCATAAATCACCCTCATATACTTTTTGGCGGATACTTTAAATAGGTATTTAGTCTATGTTGGGGTGTTACCATAGCAAAAAGTTTTAGACGAATGCGTAAAAAATTAAATTAAAAAATTAAATTTTAAATTGAAATTTATTTTTTTAACTCTTTATAAGTATTCACCTAAAACTCATTACTTTTTGTGAGCATCCAGAATTTGCAACCTATGTCCACATCTTTCGCTAAGCCACGCCCGTTTCAGTTTGCTTGCCAAGCCGCAGTATTGTCTGTTATTTCCTCTGCTGCTTTGTTGCCTTTAGGGGCGATCGCGCCAAATTCTGCTTCAGCAGAACAACTTCTAGCCCAGTCACAGCCCGTCGCTTCTCCCCAAGCTCAGCCTGTAGAGCCTACTAAGCCCAATTCTCTTGAGAGTAGTGTGTTTAGTATTAGTGGTGGACAGCGATTGATGTCGGAGTCGATGGCTGCAATTAGTCAGCAAAATTACGATAAAGCTGTTACTAAGTTGCAAGATGCCCGTCAAGTGTTTAACCAGTTATCAAATTTTTATCAAGAGTTAACGACGAGTTTTTCAGGAATTGATAATCGCATCTCTGACAGTCATCGTCGTAAGGCTCTACAAACGGCTCAGCTACGCGATGAGGCGACTTATCAGCTTGCTGTAGTCTATCGGGCTAAAAATCAGCCTGAATTAGCTGTACCTCTTCTAATTCAGTTGATTCGTAGTCAAGCACCAACCCGTGATTTGGGTGCACAAGCTTACCAGCAGTTGTTTGAGCTAGGTTTTGTAGATGCTGCTTTTGTGCGTCCAAATGCCGCAGCACCTAAATAGATCCTAATTTGGTAGTGCGGCGATTTGCGCCGCACTACTTTTAAATCTGCTCAATGTGTCATGTTTTGAGATAAAAAGCCTCGCATCTTGAGGGTTTATAACGTCAGTTCGACGAAAGCAAAAGATGGTAAAGACCGCTCAGTGGTTCTTACCATCTTTTGCCATTTGGGGCGTGCGAAGCACTCCCTAAATGGCGATATCGAATTCACATTTTTTATGTGGACTTTGCCCACCAAGCTAGGCCGTAGCGCTGATTTAAGTTATTTGTTTGAGGCGATTTAAATACAACTCTGAGTTTGTATTTACCTGTGCTGGGAATTTTTATGAAAATATGCTGTAAGTTGTCAATTTGACTTACTGATGACCAGATATTTTGAGAAATATCGGTATCGAGCGATCGCATTAAGTACAACTCAATTTTATTAAAACCTTGATCGGTAAAGCCTTCCCCAATATCAAATAATCCATTACCATTTTTGTCGTTAAGCTTGACTTGACGATCCCAAGTTAAAGTTGCTGAAATAAAGCTATCAGCGACTAACGGATCGCTAAAAACATATTCTTGATATTTATCGGCTTCAACAATGTTTGTGTCCCAACCAATCTCCGCAACATTGACTGATCCATTGATAGGAGATTGTTGCCCTGCTTGATATTGCTGAAAGGCTCGATAGGCATTGAGTTGTCCTGCACCAAGACTGCGACTAAGGGGAATCGACTGATTTGGATAGGCTTCGGTGTCGATCCATGTTTTGCCAAACGCATCAAGAATGGTCTTGGACATACCAAGAATTTTGCCATCGCCGCGATCTTGAATCTTGTCAACGGAGTTAATTAACACGGCTTTGATTAGCTCATGGCGACGTGCATCAATGCTCCAACTACCGCTTGCAATTTGACGATTAGCATATTCATGCAATAAGGCGATCACCCCGACAACGTGAGGAGTCGCAAAACTAGAGCCATTAGCATTTTTGAATTTACCCTGCAAGGTGGGTAGTTGGAGGTTATTGCCTGGGGCTAGTAATGCCATTGATCTCCTGCCATCAATGGGGCTTTCGACTCCTGCTGTCCATTTTTGATCTTTATTCAGATCACTAAAAACTTCACCTTGATCGTACTTGCCATTACTATTGCGATCGAGATATGGCTCATCAATCAGATTGCCGCGATCTAGCTGGCGATAAATGCCATTGACTTCCCGCGTAAACCCAACGGTAAAGCCGTTATAAAGATCGGTGGGAATTGGGATACCGCCTTTCCCTTGGTTCCCAGCCACAATTGGCAAAGTGTTATAGGTAGAGGAAATCCAATCAACGCAAAGGGTTAGTAAAGCTCCGCCATCAAGTGTTGCTTTGGGACGAGGATCTTCGCTGAGGAGTTCACCAAAGCTAAAATTTATGGCGCGAACGGTACTGTTGTATTGTCGAGCGATATGCTGGGCGGCAATGCAGGCTTCGGGTTGCCCATCTTGACGACGCTGTGAATATGCAGAAGACAGCAATCTAGCATCTGGAGAAACACCTCGCCGAATTTTATGCTGGCTAATGATCACTGCGGCAACTTGGGCGGAGTGATCATCGACATTGCGATTGGGAATCGCTTTACCATCACGAAAAAAAACTTCGTAGGGCTGGACAATGACGCGATCTAGTTGCAAGAGTTTATTGGAAATTTTATCTACAGCAAAACGGCTAGGACGACTTAGCTCAACTTGCCCAATAAATATGTCTTTGCCAGTTAGGTTATAGGGTGGTTTTTGTAAGGTTCGTGCATCAATGCCTTGCCGATCCGATGATTTATCTAGAGCCAAACCTGTGGAGCTAATAGACAGACTGAGCAAAATCCCACTGACAAACCAACCTGACTTACGCATTTTTATTTACCTTCATTCCCTATAAAATTTCGAGCCAAATTTACTGTCAAGTATTACTAGAATAGTCAAAAAATTTTAGTAGTACTTGATGGTACTTTCTTTTGAACGAATAACTAAGTGACATGTAGCTAAGCGCATACTACTAAGTTATGCCAAAGCAAAAAAAGGCATAGCCATTTCTTGATTTCAAAACCCTTACAGGGGTTGCTTTTTAATTCACAGAAGTGTCGCCACACTCCTGTGAATTTGTATTATTCACTTTGTTTTGACAGATTGATGTGTTTTAAGTTGCGCTAGTGCATCCTCATCAATAGTTAAGCTTTAATTTTTCCCACTTAGTCAAGGCTCTTAGTCAAGTCTCTTAGTAAAGGCTATTTCTATATCTACCTTCGCTAAAATTTAAGTTTCAAGATGAAAAGTGCTGCTGTAGATCTTAAAACTTACAGCGCTTCGCGCTCAAACCCAAACCAAGAAAAGTTTTGAAAGTGTTGCAAAGCAACACTTTCAAAACTTTTCTTGTGGTTCGTTTGATCGGTAATTGCTGTAAAAGGTATTTTGGCGGTTGAATTTAGGGACTGAATACGAGAGTATGTGTGCATAATTATCTTTATAAGCTTACTTAACGTCAATTCGACAATTTATGACAAAAACTTTGGCGATCGCGATAGCTGCAATTTCTTTCTTTGGTATTAGCACCGCAGCCTATGGCGATGCCAAAATGTCTCAACATGCCAATGACTTGGAAATAGATCGACAAGTGATCGATAGTAGTCCTGTGCTACAGCGTTGGTTGGAGCAACCTCCTAATCTTTTGGAAGATATTTATAATATTCCTAGCTTTAATACAAAGCTGCGGGTTGGGCTTACATCACGCGATAATTCTTTTGGGGTTGAGGCTGGGATTGAAGATGTGTTTGTGGGGCGATCGCCTTTGACTGTTAGTGGTAGTTATCAGACTGAGTTTAGTGGTAGAGAAAGTGAACTTCAAGCAAATATTCGTTATTATGTTTTGCCGCTAGGTTCCTACTGGAATATTTCGCCAATTGTCGGATACCGCCAGTTTAATCAACTAGATCGGCCTCAAATTTCAGGATTAGATTTGGGATTGCAGGGAATTTTAGTTTTATCGCCCCATAGTTCGGATTTGCGGCTGAGCCATACTTTTACATCTCCTAGTGGCAATTTGGAGATGAGTACGACTACACTCTCTTCTAGTTACTCAATTACAAATAATTTACGCTTGGGGACAAAAATCGAATGGCGGCGATCGCCTCTAATCTATGACAGCCGTGTGGGCTTTTTATTGGAACTAGCGCTTTAAACCCTTTGGCACGGCGGCGAAGCCGCATCATACAGCAATTACCGATCAAACGAACCACAAGAAAAATTTTGAAAGTGTTGCTTCGCAACACTTTCAAAATTTTTCTTGGTTTGGGTTTGAGCGCGAAGCGCTGTAAAACGTTGCAGATTATTGCAATTTGGCAACAGGATAATTCGTTAATAATTGGCGTTGAGTGAGTAGATCGATCGCCGTTACCAATAACTCGCGTTTGTCACTAATGCTAAATAAAACCTTGAGCCGATCGCAGTCGATCTGACCCAGCGGATCGAGTATCGCGATCGCCTGTGGCATTCCTGTCCCATTAGCATCAGTCTGTAATGGCTGAAAAGTTTCTTGAGCTTTTTGATCGAACTGCATCACAAGGCGATCACCGTTAAAACTGATCTCGGCTGCTCCTGAAGGACGACTTTCTAACTCACCTATAGTAAGAGCAATTTCGGATTGATTGGGTTGAGTCGCTCTAAGTAATAACTCTATGGGACGACGAGTCGGATAAACTTGACCGCGCCGAAATAGTGGTTGATATTTCCATTGCTCCATCGCACGATCCCAATAACGGATTGCATAGGAATGAAAGAGATAGTCCTGAATGCTCACACCTTGACTAAGCATCAATGCTCCATGGGCGATCGCTTCAAAGGGCTTATGGCTATAGACTTTCCCCATTTTAAAATAATTTTCGACGAACGAAACTACCGATGGAACCAATGTACAGCCACCAACTAAGAGAATATGTTTAATATCGCCTTTGAGAATTCCTTTACTAAAAGAGCGATTTATTAGTTCGTCGATCGCTGATTGGATAACCCGATAAAAACCTTTGTGGTCTAGTATCGTTTCTAATTGCTGACGAGTATAGGTAATTTCTTTCGTAGATTGCGTAGTTATATCAAAAAAGATTTCTGAGGCAGTTTCGTCTTCTGAAAGATTGATTTTAATTCGTTCCATTAAAAATTTAAGAACACTCAGATTGTTTTTCCCACTTCCATTAGTGTCATCTTCACAACCTTCTAAATAATCTTGGACTAACCATTGATCGATATCTTCGCCACCGATTGTATATCCAGTTTTTGCAATTACCTCTGCTTGATATTCTGTCCATTCACTTCGATTGACACCAATTTGCTCTCCCCATTTTGCGACATTTCCACTCTTGGGCAGTCGCACCAGTGATAAATCTAATGTGCCACCACCAAAGTCGATGACTAACACTAAAGCATTGGACGCGATCGCTTCATAACCAAGTGCTGCGGCTGTTGGTTCATCAAGAAGCCGAATCCGAGGGGATTGCAATGTTGGTAAATTGGGAGCGAATATCGTATTACTACATTCCTCTAGCCAGCGTAAATATTTTTCGTAGGATTGCACGGGGGCAGTCAAGATGACTTCCGAAGGAAAATTCTGTTGTGATTGTAGTTCCTTAGATATTTCACGCAAAAATTGACTGCCTAACCACTCAGGTGTCACTTTAATTCCATCAAGATTAGGAACATAATTTACATTTGCTACTAACCGCCGCTTGATTTGAGCGAATAATCTTGATTGAGAGCGATCTTTTCCTTGATCGATGACGCGCTGACCGATCTCGACTATTTCTGTTTGGGCATTCTGTACGTATACCAACGACGGTATAAGCCCGTTTAAAGGTGCAGGACGATTAAGATTGCCAAAAATCATCGTTTCAGGCTGCTCCGTAGCAATATTCCACCGTGCAATCACGGTGTTGCTACTACCAAAGTCAATGGCGATCGCGCTCACAATTGTATACCTTGCCTTTTTGCAACAACTCGCTTAATGCTACAAGTCTTTGAACGATAATTCATTTTTATCCTCAATTAGTCAATTCCTTCGGATCGGGTAGCGATCGCTGCATTAATATAGCTAAAAATCTCGTCTAGCTCTCCGATCGCTTCTAGCTCAAGATTTTCTGTGGTGGTAAGTGTATTTGCTTTTTTCTTGTCGAGTAGCGTTTGAAGGCGATCGCCTAGTTCATCAGCAAATTCAAAGAGTGTGAGATGGTTGATTTGCTGGGATCGCATTCCTTTTGAGAGAAGGGATGAAGGTTTTAAAAATGTATTTATGGCATTTTGAACTATGTTTACTTGTATTATAATTTCATTGTGTTTATCATAAGAATTTTAGAAATGACGGTACATTTGCCTCTAATTGGAGTTACAGGTTGTGGTAGAGCTAAAGTATTACTCGAAGAGTATCCTCAAAATATTGTTGGTAGTTTTTGGATAATGAGTGGTTATGGATTTGACAAAGAAGGAATTCCGAGCTGGTGGTTTGAGAGTAGTTTTGAGGATAATCAAGCACAAGCAATTATAGATGGATATGAGGCAGGGCTATTCGATGGTGAACATAACAACCCTTTGTATTTAGGTTTCTGTATTATTGTTGTTGCTGATCCTAATAATCCTGCCAACCTTTCCTATTTAATTCAACATTTAAGAATGTGGGAGCATGAGGGAATAGGACTACTAAGAATTATGGCATTATTTAATATTCCTGCACAAACGGAAATTCCTTATCCTGAGGACTTTTTAGAATATCGTTATAGACATCCTTTTAAAAGTGATACCTATCAAAATTTAAGAAACTCTCTAGATAACTGGTCTGTACAAATTTGGGAAGATTACTGTAGTTACCTAATGGCTAACACTGGTCAAGATATATTTTACGAATATTGTAAAAAAGTTAATAAAATCAAAGATGAAGTTCAAGCTGCCGTTGAAAAAGGATCTAAATCTTTAGTATTGACAGAGGGGGAAACAGATCCAATTTATATCCGAACGGCATTAGATTTACTGGGTAAAACAGAAATTTTAGATCAAGTTGATATTGAGTGGGTCGGAGCTTCTGTAGGTCAGGGGAAAAGTATAAATACTGGAGATAGTGGTTTAAATAACACTAGAGATGTTCTTCTTTCTAATCCCAAGTTTTTAACTAGAAAAGTGTTGCTTTTATATGACTGTGATACGAAAAAGCAAAGTGCTGATTATGATAATCTAAAAATTAGATCTATTCCTAGACAAGAAAATAGAAAGATCAAAAAAGGGATTGAAAATTTATTTCCCGATCATTTATTTACTGAAGAATTTTATTTACCGAAAACTAAAATTGGTGATTATGGAGAAGTAAATCAAATTCAAGAATTTCAAAAAATGAAGTTCTGCACATGGATGTGTTCTCAGAAAAAAGATGCTAGAGATTTTGCATACTTTAAGGTGATTGTCGATATTCTCAATGACTTTTTAAACGAATGATTAGCAAAAAACTTATAGCAGATTAAAGAAAGCTGAATCTATCTCGTAGCCTAGGCTTTGAGTCATTTGTTGTAATTTAGCTGAGCTATCAATGCCCCGTGACTTGAGCCAGAGAGAAATAGTGAAGACTTTCTGCATGACAAAAATTTCTAGGGCTTCAGGATTGTATTGCAACACATAGCCATCACCTTCGCGTTTAAATTCGTGTGGGACTAGCATCGCGGCATAGCGACTGAGTTCTAAACGCCAATCGAGGAGATAGCTAAACCAAGGATAGGTGGCATCGAGACGCACAAACCAGAGACGGACTTCGGAGATTTCCGATAGTTCGCGAGGGTCGCCATCTTCCTTATCCCATACAAGTTCAATTTGAAATTGCCGATCGCCTTCTGGTGTTTCATCCCAATTAGCTAATAACTTCTCGATCGCAATTTTGGCAGGAGTAATATCCAGCGACTCAATACAGGCTTGGTTGACGTAGATGGTAGTAGACATATAGCTTTCAGGACTAAGTTGAATGGGCGCAAAGCGCCCATTCAACATTTATTTTTTCGGTAAGTTTTCGCGAGGGTCAAAGGATTGAATTTCTAGCAACTGCTCGTAAAGTTCACGTTCACGCTTGCTAGGATTTTTGGGAACGACAATCTGGATCTCTACATATTGATCGCCAAAGGTTCTAGCATCTTTTGGAAAACCCTTGCCAGAGAGTCTTAATTGCTGTCCAGACTTCACCGCAGGCGGAATAGTTAACTTTACTAATCCACTGAGGGTTGGCACTTCCACTTGAATACCGAGAACTGACTCACTGGGCGAAATAGGCAATTGACAGCGAATATCGGAACCTTCAAGGGTGAAGAATGTATGGGGCTTAAGTGTAATTTTAAGATAGAGATCGCCTCCCGATGCTCCCTGACCTTTAAGGCGGATTCTCTGACCAGAAAGTACACCTGCGGGCATATTCACCTCAAGAGATCGCCCATCTTCAAGACGAATGCGCTCACGACCACCGACATAGGCGCGCTCGAGTGGTAATTCTAAAAGAGCTTCTGAATCACGGCGTGGGGTGGGGCGTGGTGGCGCTTGAGTGCTAGTACGATAGGAAGATGCGCCGCCAGTATCTTGGGTGCGTTCATTAGTACGGAATTTGCCTAGGAGTTGATCGACAAACTCTTGGAAGTCGTTATATTGGCTAAAGTCCACATCACCCGTGTAGCCACCACGCTCAAAGTCTGGCGTATATTGTTCACGGGATGAGGGAGTACGCCCTCCAGAGCCTTGAAAGCCGCCTTGTTTCCAATATTGCCCAAAGCGATCATATTGCTGACGTTTGGTGGTGTCGGCTAGGACTTCGTAGGCTTCACCAATGTCTTTAAAGCGCTCTTCGGCTGCCTTGTCATTGGGATTCAGGTCGGGATGATATTTCCGCGCTAACCGACGATAGGAGCGCTTAATTTCGTCAGCCGTAGCTGTCTTCGGTACACCGAGGATTTCATAATAGTTGCGAAAGTTTTGCATATTTCCCGAACTGCAAACAAGGAGATAACTTAGCTTACCTTATCGTAGCTTTTGGAAACGCTTGCGCGTTTGTCTAAAAGTATGAGTAGAGACGTTACAAAGCAACGTCTTGTATTAGATCCAGCTAGGTAACCACATTAGCACGGGCAAATAACCCGATGAGATCGGTAAACCGATATAAATAGGCAACCAAAATATAAAAGCGATCGCAATAATTCCCACAATCCCCGAACCGAGCGTTTGCAATTCCTGTAATGGCGATCGCCACATCACCGAAACTAAAAGGGCAAGGGCGGCAAAGGCAAAAACTGAGGCAGGCATATAGTGATAGAGAAATATGCAACGTTTGCTTAAGCTCCAAGGCAACCAATGCCCTGCAAAACTAATCGTCATATAGGACGCAAACCACAATAGTTGCGATCGCTCTTGAGGAAGTATGTGGGTTAATATTTCTGAGGAGAGTCTTGATTTTGCGGCAATTAGAAAAGCTAACCAAGTAAATATAGCGATCGCGCTAAGCCAATATAAAAAAGGATTACCCATCGCATGAACAAATTGCACCATGCTATTGGGACGTATCTCAAAAAAATAGGCAACTGGGCGAATTAATAAAATCCAACTCCACCAAGGTGAACAATAGGGATGAACTGGTTTAGTTTCATTAGCACCCAGGTTTTGATGAAAGCCAAGAATCTGGCGATGTAGTTCCCAAATATTAAATTCGGGATTCATCATCAAATGCGGAATCCACTGCACAAAATAAAAGGCGATCGGTAAAATTATGAGACCAAATAAGATTTGCCATGCGTTTAAAGTCTGGCGATAGCGTGACCATGCATAACCCATAAGCACAGCAAGTCCGGCAATATAAGGCAAGCCCGTCCACTTCACACTAATTGATGCACCTAACATTAAGCCTGTAGCGAGTACCCAAAACCAACGCTGGCGCGATCGCTTAAGGGCTAGCACTATACATAGCTGACTGAGCATCCCAAATAGCAGAATATAGGTATTGATCAAGCCAAACCGTGACTCCACCAATAACAACCCATCCATAGCCACAAACCAACCTGCTAGCCATGCCCAACTACGGCGATCGCTCAACTGCCAAATCAACTCATAGGTAACTAAGGGCAACAGTGATCCTGCTAATGCAGTCATGCAGCGATAGCCAAAGGGTGCATAGCCAAAAATTTTGATCCCTATGGCAATGATGTACTTGGCTAGGGGCGGGTGAGCATCAAAAAATGGCACACCACGTAGATAATTTTGAGCAAACTTAGGGTAATAAAGCTCATCAAAAACGATATCTCCCAGACCATCCAAATTCCAAAATCGACTAGCAAAGGCAACTAAAGCGATCGCCATGACTCCATAGATAGGATGCTCTGATAGCCAAATCAGGCGATCAGAAAAACGAGCAAAGGGAGTCAATACTATTTGCTTACTCCTATTGCCCATTTACTTTTCTCATCTAAAAAATACTAAGTTACTATAAACGCAAAAAATGAGATTTGCTTTTGAAAAGCTCTAAAAAGCTCGCTTTGCGAGCTTTTTAGAGCTTTTCATTAAAGAATAGCTTTATCTTGCAAAGCTATTCTTTAATTATCTACCTGCCTTAATTTGAGCAACTAATGCTTCCAACTCCTTGACTTCTGGCACACCAGAGAAAAATATGCCGTTTACCACAAAGGAAGGTGTGCCGCGCACTCCCAAAGATTTTCCAAGTTCAAAATCTTTCTTAACCGCTTCCTTAGCTTCTTTACTTTGGCGATCGCGATTAAAGCGATTGATATCAAGCTTCAGGTTATTAGCTAATTCCAAATAGAACTCTTCGCCAAGTTTTTTCTGCTGCTCAAACAAAGCATCATGATATTCCCAAAACTTGCCTTGTTGGAAAGCAGCCCATGACGCAAGTGCTGCGGGTTCCGCCTGAGGATGAATATCTGTTAGGGGAAAATGCTTGTATACCAAAGTCACATCATTCTGATTTTTTGCCATAAATTCTTTGACTACAGCATAACCTCTAGCACAAAAAGGACATTCAAAGTCAGAGAATTCCGCTATGATGATTTTCTGGCTAGCCGAACCAGTCACTGGCGAATTACGAAGCAACAGACGAGGCTCTTGGCGAATTTGTGATAACACCTTATCGCGCAACTGCTCTTCTTGCTGAGCCTGCGCTCTTTGATAAGTCTGTACTGACTCTAAAATCACCTGTGGATTTTTGCGAATAATCTCTAAAACTTTAGATTCAAATTGAGTGTCAGAAAGTTGAGCACTAGCAGGTTGTCCAGAAGAAGCGCAACTAGTAATGATCAGTAAGAGTGCGACTAGTGCTGACAATAGATACGTTTGGAGGCGCATTGCAAAAACATCCCAAGTAGAAGGCGGAATTCTTTTCGTCTTAAGTCTACACGATCGCCTATTAAAGATGTGCAGGGGGTAAATGATTTTTTGGCAAACATCGAACTCTTAAGAAACAAATTTTAAGAGCGCAAAATGGGAAAAATCAAACTCACGTCACGTTAACAAAGCCCAGTGACTTTGGGATAAAATAAAGAAAATCATGTGGTAGTGATTTAGAGACAAGCATGAGCAGCGTTTCACTCCGTCCATCCTTGTCTAAGAATCCTGCTATCTTGATCACTTCCAGTCATGTATATCTCATTAGATATCAACACCTATGCCACGTTATACAGGAATTTCTAGCGAAGCTTTTCGTCACCCCCTAGACCGACAAGCCGAGCAAGCTCTCCGTAGTGTCCCCGGCTTCGATCTGGTGGCGGGAAAATTTGTTGAGTTTATGTATGAACGTCCGCAGACAATTTACCATATCGGCAATAGTATTCAGGTCAGCCATCGTCAGTATGCGACGATCCATCGTATCTTTCGGGAATGTGTCGCTGATCTTGATGTCCAACCCGAACCAGTCCTATTCGTCTCGCAAAATCCTGTAGCTAATAGTTACGCTCTTGGTAAGGATCATCCCTACATTGTGATTAATTCGGGATTGCTTGATCTGTTAACCGAAGATGAAATTCGCTCTGTGCTTGCCCATGAACTGGGGCATATTAAATGTGGTCATACAACGCTGATCCAAATGGCAATGTGGGTGATGAGTGTTGTTTCTACTATTAGCGAAATGACTTTCGGCTTAGGGGGAATTGTCAGCAGTGGCTTGATTTATGCCTTTTTTGAATGGCGGCGTAAGGCTGAACTATCAAGCGATCGCGCGGCTTTGTTAGTGACCGATCAACTTGATACAGTTCTCTCCACAATGATGAAGCTATCGGGCGGCAGTTCTGCTTTTGCCAATGAGTTAAGTTTGCCTGAGTTTATTCGCCAATCAGATGCTTATCAAGACCTTGATAAAGATAATCTCAATCAAATTTATAAATTCATGCTCTACAACGGTTTTGGGGCTGGCTCCATGCTCAGTCATCCATTCCCTGTGGAGCGCGTGCACTATATTCGTGAATGGGCTGTGTCGGAAGAATATCGCAATGTCAAGTCTGGTAACTACAAGCGAGGCGATACAACAGGCGCAGTTGATGTTTCCCCAACTCCCAAGGAAGAGAAAAAGTCGGAAAGCGAAGCAGAACGTCTAAAGCGTCAAATTGATGAGCTGCAAGCTGAAATTAATCGCATTAAGCGACAATAGTTTTTATGCAAAGTTCTGCTTTGCAGAACCTTGCATAAAAAGCTACGAATCTCCCTGCCGATAGCGATCAATTAAATTTGGTAAATGGTCAAATCCATCAACACCAATCTGAGCAATCAAAGGCGATCGCTGCTGTTGTAATAGGTTTAAGAAAGCTTCTGCTCCTAGCTTTCCTTGCAAAATTACCACCAAAGCCGCCGACTGTTGCCATGCTTTGCTACGACGCTGCTCTAGCAAATACATTCCCAAACAAGCGTGATAAGTTGCCGCTTCTAGTTGGTTAAGTTGATAGAGAGCTTCGGCAAGATAGGCATGGCTGAGTGCTTGTAAATCCCGATCGCCAATTTGTTGAGTTAATGCTAAGCCCTTCTCCAAGGCGATCTGCGCTTGACTGGGCTGCTCGATCACCACATAAGCCCTACCCAACCCTACCCAACAAAGCGCTTGGTTTTGGAGATCATTTAATTTCTCTGATAGCTTTAGTCCTCGTTCTAAATGACTGATTGGAGTTTCCATCTCTTCAGGTGTAATCAATTCCTGTTGCCTCGCGATCATCACTTCGCTATAGCCCAAATTAGCCAGAGCATTAGCTTCTCCTTGGCGATCGCCCCCTAGTCGATCAACCATTTGGCGCGCTAGAATCACGGCTCTCTGGGCTTGGGACTCGCTAGTGCTAAAGTCTTTTTGAATCAGACTGATCCGACTGAGGTGATTGAGATTCGCAATTTCGCAGCGTTGATCGCCAACTTCACGGGCAAGGTTTACTGCTTCTTGATGGAGAGCGATCGCTTCTTGATGATTTCCCATCCAAGCTTTTGAGTATCCTAAAACCGTGAGAATTCTTGCTTTCTCCTGTGTGTTTTCTGCTTCTTTGAGAGGTTGATCGAGATAATTGATGGTTTCACGGAAACTTTCTCCCGAAAAAGAGGCAAAGACACCACCATAAAGCGGGAAGTTTTCACGCTGGGCAAAGGTTCGTAAGGTCTGTAAGCTAATGCGGAAGCAGATCTTTGATAAGGATTGGCGATCGCTTGTCGATAGTTGTGATGAGTTTTGGAAGCCTGTACTAAGTTCACCCCAAATCATGGCAAAAGCAATAAAAGTAACTCCAGTCATATGCATTCCTGCTTTGGCATCATAGGGTTGCTGATCGAACCAACGCACCAAACCATTTTGCAAATATCTTAATAGGATCGATAGTTCTACCCAAGCACTAATATCAATGCTTCGCTGAGCTTGGGCGATCGCCGCCGCCGATTGGTTACTTGCCTGTCCTGCCAAAAGGTCACGGGGTAAAGGACTAGTAATTTGTTGCGACCAACTGTGCCAAGGACCACTGATCTTAGAGCGTTCAAATCCCACCTGTCTTTGTGGTTCATATAGCCAACTAACAAGGGAACCTTCCAATAAATCAAAATCTGATAGTCCGCGAGTAAGCCCAATCGCGAATTGACGTAAGGCAAATGCTTCAGAATCATCGGGAAGAGTGTCGGCAGATTTTTGTAGTAATTGGATAAGAAGCTGAATATGTTGACGTTCAAAAACAGGCGTATGATTGGGATCGAGAACTTGAATTAATGCAGCCAGACGCTCTTGAGGTTCGGCATTGAGAATAGTTTGTAAACCTCTAGCACAGGTATCCTGAAGTTGATAATTTTGTTGCCACTGTTCCCATGCATCCTTGAGAATTTTCATGGCACGAAGTTTCTGATTTGCTTTTGCCTGTTTCACTTCATCAGTTTGAGCAGCAAAGTTTGCTTGAAGTAAATTAGCTTGTTCTTCTAAAGCCCGTTCAAATATCTCCCCTGTTCCCGATTCTAAACTCTCACTGAGAATTCGATAGACATGTTCTTTTGATAGCAGTTTGCCATTTTCGATATTAATAATTAGGCGATCGACAAAAATCGCGTAACGCTCAAAAGTTGTGAGTGGTTTAGTTGGAGAATCTGACATATTTTTTTGTTTATAGCTTACAAGGCAATTTGAAAAATTACATCAAGTAAATTTTTGTCACCTGATGTAGATATAGCTTTACAAAAGATGAAACATTGACTAATGTCATCTTAAGATATGCTTCATTTTAATGATAATAGAGCTAAATTTATGTCAGATTCACTAGAGTTTAGAGACTATGCCTACATTAATGCAATTTTAAAGCTAAATGATGGTGAGATAAAGTTTGGTCTTTGGTCTCCAGAGAATTGGAATAATAATGTGGATGCTCTGCCATCAGACAAGGAATTAGCTAGGGGAAAATTGGAGAAGTTACCATATGTTCTAGTGCCGTTGGACGAAGGTATTTGTACTAAACCTAAAAGAGCTAATCAGACGACATGGTTAATTGATCGAGAGAAATTGAAAAAATTTGAGCCGATAGAAAAGTATTGGTCTCCTGTCGAAGACCAGATTCATGCTGCTACTTGTACTGCTGCTGCGGGTGTTTCCCTTCTTGAATATTTTCAGCGCAAAGTATCATGCACGCATGAAGATCTGTCGAAACGATTTCTTTATAAAGTTACTCGTAAATTGATGCGTGATGAGATTCTTGTTGGTGCGACTGTGAGACAGACGATCGCAGCTATGGCTTTATTTGGTGTACCGCCTGAAAGATATTGTAACTACTCAGGCTTAAATTTTAATAATATTTTCCAAGAAGTAATCAAGGAAGAAGTAGGATTTGATGAATAAAGCCAGAGCGAATCGTAATCGGCATGAAAGAAGGCACAACAAAG
>Ga0172373_10004467_pt1 | contig 19703 bp, 16 predicted proteins | sample Lak10m_2_FD_114546 | JGI IMG/M metagenome (GOLD analysis project Ga0172373, IMG submission 114546) | Freshwater microbial communities from Kabuno Bay, South-Kivu, Congo - kab_092012_10m | ecosystem: Environmental > Aquatic > Freshwater > Lake | place: Democratic Republic of the Congo...
ATTGTCAATAGATTGATTGTCAATAGATTGATTGTCAATAGATTGATTGTCAATAGATTGATTGTCAATAGATTGATTATCTGGTTGATTGACTGAGAGAATGATTTGTTTAGGATATTTACTCATAACAGATTCATTATCATCAGAATGAATGGATGATGAGGAGTCATCACTAGTATGATTACTATCAGAATCAGAATCACTATCATTATCTGATGAATTTACATGTCTATTAATTATTTCAACAAGTTTTTTATTATTTGACTCTTTATTAAGTTTATGTAATAGGGATTTAGTATCATGAGTCATACCAGACAGAAGAATATTTTCTGGTTTAATATCACCATGAACAATTCCATTATTATGGAGATCTATTAATGTTTCAAGGACATGTTTAGTTATTTTAGTAACAAATTCTACATTAAAACCATTTTTAAATTTGGTTCCATTAGATGTGACACCATGTTTAATTAAATCATATAATGAACCAATCATCAGATCAAAAACAATATAAATAGATTTTCCATCATCAAATAATTCATGTGTACTCATAATATTCCTGATATTGATAGTATGGAATTTGTTGTAAATTTGTATTTCTTTTCTTCCACATCTGAATTCATTTTTATTAAATATCTTGATTGCATAAATCTGTTTCTTATTTTTTGAATAACATGACCATACAGTAGCATATGAACCAGACCCTAATTTTTTGATTAATATATAAGATCGATTATTGATCTTGATCTCTTTGCCAGTGTAATAAGAATTTGACATTAAATATATTATTAATATATTATTGATATATTTAAATATGACTTGATGTCTTACAATCAATTTTTTCGAAAAAATTGATATTGTGATTCACAGAATAATATATGTTGAATTATCTGATATTAATTAAGATTTAATCCAATTTTCTGACCACAACAAATATGGAAATCAAACAAGACAAGACAAATCAAGGAACAAAAAAATATGATGAGTTTATGGAACATCATATCAAGAATAGGATTGAATTGACTACATATTTAGAGCAGAATATGGATCTGTTAGAATATGATGAATTAGTGAAATGTTACAAATATCTAGATAGAGAACATGGAGTAAATGTAATTGAGTTAATGAATGGAAAGGATAAAAATAATTCAATAAAAGGTCAACATAATTTGAGAATGACAATATCAATTTATCCGACATGGAATATTTTCAGGATTATAACAAAAATAATGGAGAATGTTGGTGTGACATGTCTAGAAGATATTAATGCAGGAACAGGATTATTCACATATATCTTTAAGGCATTCAACAGAAAAATAATCAATGATAAAATAATCAATGATAATAATAAAAATATTAAAGGACTTGATAGAATAAGCGGGATTGATCCTAATTATTATTTGAATACATCAATCAAGATGAATGGAACAAGTATTAAGAAATATGATTTTATTGATTATGTATTAGATGATTCAAAAAGACCAATTAGTAATACAGATAATGATAATGCATACATATTGATTGATCCATTATCATATGAATGTGAAATGCTTACTAATGTGTTTAAGGTATGTGAGATAATGAGACCAAAATTACTGATAGTGATTAAATCTTCAAATAACATAAATATTGGAAGATTGAATAAATACAAAAAATATGACTTCAATCCTAAAATCGTTTCTAAATATGATACTGTAGGATATAATTTAGGATCATCTACAAGAATGACAATGAATATATATGTCAGAGATGACATTAAATATGAACCCAAACAAGATGATTTCAAACGGGATTTGCTTCAACCTGTCAAGAATGATATCATAGATACAATGTATGTATTATGTGAGACAAAATTATTTCCAGAAATTGCATTAACATTAGAGGAAAATGCAATTAAACATATATGTAATGAAATGATAAACCTAAAACTAGATAGATTGCCATTATATTTGCAATCAGAGGATGAGATTGAGAATTATTTGGAGTTTTATAGAATGTGTGTTGAGATCACAAATGGCGAAATCCCAGATCTCTTATCAACAAGAGAGAATTTCCTAAAGGTTGAGGATTTAGCGAAACGAAAGATCTGGACAGAACTAGATAAGATGGAAAAAGAAGGAGTATTTCCTGCAAAATTGAAGAACAATAATGGATATTATAGACCAAATGATGTATATGAATTTATTATTTTGGATAATTGCTATTCAGACAAAGTAGTTTCTGGAGTTTATAAATATTACATTTAATACTATTATTTATTTTTCAGTTCACTGATTTCTTGTTTGAGTTGAATAACATAATTTCTGTAATGGTCGAGTTGTCTGTCTTTAGTTTTAATAATTTCTTCATAACTATTACGTAAGGATTCAATATTGACTTCTTTAAAAAATACAGATCTGTCAAGTTGAACAGACCATGATCTTTTTCCATTAGTGATAATAAAATAGTCAGGATATTTATTTAATGTGAGAATACCACCAGGGCGATATTTATATGTGCCATCAGGATCAATATCGAAATATTGGAGTCTTAATGGAGGTTTTAGATCAGATAATTGGGACGCATCAATAGGTTCGTAATTATAAAGTCTTTGTTTAATTTCATTTTTATCTAAAAAATCAAGTGGGATATTTTTAGGTGGTTCATGATTATTAATATTATTTGGTTTATCTTTTTTAATTATTTTTGTTTTGGGATTATTAATACTGACATATTTAATTTTTTTGGCAGGCCCATTAGCTTTATCAGATTTATCAGATGTTGGCATTTGTAATAATAAATAGCTATATACATCTAAACCATATAATAATAAATATAAATCAATTTAGATCTTGAATATAATCATGTTTTCTGATTATATAATAATGGAGGATCAAACCACAAAAGGAGATTCTACAAAACACAACTTATCATTAATCAACTCAATAAATAGTTCGACATTAGGTGATTGGACAGATGATCTTAATGAATCTAATTCAACTGATTTGACAGTATATACAAGTTCATTTGTGTGTAAATCGAATAAAGATAAAAAAGAAGAAAAAAGACCAGTAGATAATTGTGTGACAGTTAATTTGGACAGAACTGAATTAGACACAATGACTGACATAGAGATATTGGAAAAGACTACATTAATAGCAAAAAATCTGAAATTTCAATTAGTCAAAAAATATGAAGACAATAATGAAACATGTGTTAAATGGTTACTTGAATATTTGGATATTCTAAAAGATGGAATGACAGAATTATCTATTAGAAATAGTCAAAATCACATTAATACTAAAAATGAATCAAAAAAGAAAGGAATTATGAGAAATTCATATAAGTTTTGTGAATATGGTTGTTTATGTAAATTTAATTATGAACAAGGATACAGATGCTATTCACAACATTATGTATATGGTTTAGTTTGTCAGGATATTTTAGGGATTACAGATTATATTAAAAATAATGTAATAGATGTTAATGAAATAAAAACATCTATCAATACTATTACATATGTAATAAATCATATGTTTGAAGAATTGTCTTATCTTAAATCAAATTATCCACAAAAATATTCAAAATATGAGTGTAGACAACTTAATGATACTTGTCCTAATAAATCTCATTTTGTCAAAAAATCAAAAAAATAATTTATTTTGTTCCAAAATCTGCTGGTGTGTCTCTGTTAAAAATTGTTGTGTCAACTGACTTACCAAATAAATGTTCCTTAATATTAGGATTCTCATTTAGAATTTGATGAACTTTTGTATCAGAAACAATATTATCATCAATAGAATCTAAATAGTCTGAAAATTTTTCACATAATTCTACATAATTCTCATTAATATCATCAAGTATTTCTGGATTATCATGTTCCATTGAATTAATTACTTTACTTAGATCTTTGAATATTGCAAGTTCATTTTCAGTATTATCATTTGACTTCAATGAAATCATATTATTATCTGACATAAACTTGATAATATGATATTTGAACTTGAATAATGGTGTTATGTTTCTCTCTTTCAATATTCCCTTATTAATTTTCGCCAACATAATTAAATATGTATTCTTATCTGATACTAATACTGATATTTCCTCATTGTGCTTCTCTTTCTTTCTCCTTTCATCCTGTTCCTTACATCTCTTAATAAATAACTCATCATTTAATTGTGAATTGACCTTTTCGACAAATTTCTCCTTTTGTGCCAAATCCTTCGCCAAATCATCTTTATATTTCTTGAGTCTTGCTATTTCTGGATGTTCATTATGTTCTTCATTATTATCATTAGAATCATCAGATGATATATCTGATGATGTATCTGACGTATCATCGGAGTTACTAACATCAACATCAAAAGCATTCTTCAATTTTTGAATGTCTTTATCGATTTCTTCTTCCTCATCTTTAATATCATATTTCTCTATTTCATTAATGATATTATTATTTGATGATTTCAAATTGTCAAATGTATTTTCAATATTCTCTAATAATATTTTCGGATCGGTGATATTATTATTTTTTGTTGTGATTATTTTTTGACTTGGTTTATTATTTTGAATATTTTGGTTAGTCATATTTTTTCTACTATCCATAAATCTCTCATTATTATTATTAGTATTAAAACTAGATACAAAATTGTGACATTGACTTACAGAATTACTAGGAGTGATATTGGTATGTGATATAACTAAACTGACATTATCATGATACATATAACACATATAATATAGACAATATCTTGAAGTAGACTCATTATCCAATTGTGTGACCAACTTATTAATACTGGAATCATTTAAATTATTTGAATATGATTTTAATTTGTCAACTAGAATTGATCGATTTGCAATTTCAGATTGCATTAATCTATTGTAGTATGACAATATTACATCACAATTATTTGACACATACAATGGGATATTGTTGTCATACAATGTATATTGATGAATATATTTATCATCAACTGTCATTTTATTCATTGCCATATTATTAGGCAAATTATTAGACAAGTTATTAGACAAGTTATTAGACAAGTTATTAACCTTTAAATTTGATGGAGCAGGGTATGGATACATTCTAGACATGATTAATATTTAATAATAATAATACATTTCTTTATGTCTGATTCAAAAATAATTGAATATATTATTTATTGGATATATTTCTATTGATAATTACAAAATTATTAACCTAAATAATACAATATTATCAATCATTAATGACATCCAAAACCAAAAAGAATAAACACGAATTAAAACATGTTAAAAACAATGACAAAAACAATGATACAAAATCTGAAGATTCCAATAACTCTGATAATTCATCAATAAATGTTCCAAGTATTAATAATTGGGATTCTGATAGTAGTGATAGCGATAATGATTCAATTTATTCAAATGATACAAATGACAAAAATAAGAAAAATATTAAATATGGATCATATGTAAAGAATATTAAATATGTAAATTCAAAAATCTATAACAACTCTCAAAAGTCTGAGACATTAGAGACTGCCACAAAGATTAATCAAATGGACAGGAAAATTGACATATTAAATGAACATGTTGAAGAGCAAAATACATTATTAAAAGAATTACATAGAGAATTAATCAATAATAAAAATACCAAAAATATATCAACACGAACTAAAAACATTAAGAAAGATATTAAACATAAACATGATGATGAATCAGATAATGATTTTCCGGGGATTACATTTATTGAAGCAGATTTATCATTTCCATTTAGAATGAATCTAGGTGATAATAAAGAAAAATCTAAAGGAAATTCTTATGACAAAAAGAAATCTAGTAAATTAAATAAATCCGAAAAATCTGAATCCCCATTTGGCGATGGTGGAAGTGGAATCCCATTGTTATTTTTGGCTGATTTATTCAAGAAATCGGATGGTAATGGTAATGAGAATGGAAATAGTAAAAAAGATGATACACTATTTCCTGATATCAAAATGCCAGATCTAAATAGAGAATTATACAAAAAAATAGAACAGAAAGACCTGACAAACTTTGTAAATTTAGAATTGAAAGGACTAGATGATATTATTAAGAAGGGGCAGGAATTTATAGATAAGATAGAGAAAGCCAATAAAGAAGAAGATAAAGAGAATAGCACAACAATAAATAAAACAGAATCAAAAGAGAAACAAGACAAGACGAAAAAGTCATCATTCTTTTTATTCAAACCACAAACACCAGAAACAAAAGAAGAGAAGAAGAAATATGATATTAATGATAAGATTGAGAAAGATAGTGATGGATTGTATGAGTTTTTTGGGTCAAGATACAGTATTGATCCAAAGAAACTAATGTTATTAGTCAGACCATTAACAATTTTGAATAGTATGATAGGTATGAAGAATGTGAAGAATAATATTTATAATTTTGTATCAAGTTTTCTACAAGAGAGTAAGAATAATGGAATGTTGAACACGACTATATATGGAAAACCTGGAGTAGGTAAGACAGATTTAGGGAAAATATTATGCATGATTTATTCAGCATTAGAAATTGTCCCAAGTAATAGATTTAAAGTTGTGAAGGCTTCTGAATTAATAGGTCAATATGTTGGTCAAACTAGACAAAAGACACTTAAGGTTTTGAAGGAAGCAAATGGAGGTGTATTATTCATCGATGAGGTGTATGCATTATCAAACGGTTCAAAAGACAGAGTATCATATGGTGAAGAATGTATTAATGTCATTAATCAAGAATTGAGTGAAGATAGAGCTAATTTAGTAATGATTGTAGCAGGATATGAAGAGGATGTGAAGAAGAACTTTTTTGATTTGAATAAAGGATTAGAAAGAAGGTTTCCATTTAATTACAGTTTGGGGGATTATACAAAGGAGGAATTGAAGGACATATTTTTAAGAATGATAAGATTAAGTAAAAATACATATTTAGATGAGACTATTAAGGAGAAAGATATTATTAATATGTTTGAGGATATGAGATATTTTGACAATTGTGGAGGTGATATTGAGAATTTAATAACACAAATATCATTTGCAAATCATGAGAGATCATTAGGTAAAAATCCATCAATGAGAAATATTTATACAAAGGATGACCTTATTAAGGGATTAGATTTATATAAATCACATAAGAGAGATACCAAAAAGGATGATGAAACATGGATGAAGATGTTTACATAAAATATTTATTTATTAACAAATTATTATTTTAATTTATTAATAGAGATTATTCAATTATTTCAATGATAAGACAAGTTATAATTGGTTTATTTATACTGATTATTTTAGGATGTTGTATGTTGTCAAAATATAAAGACATTGTGATCATTAACAATATTGTATCTGTATCTAAGAGTCTGTCAAATCAGATTCCAGAAGAAACAGTCACACCTATTAATATTAATCAAATTAATAACGATCAGAATAATAGTAGTGAAGATAATGAAAGATTATATGACAATAATTTGCCATTAGACAACGAGTTAAATAAGTTATGTAATAAATCAAATAATTTTAATGAGGATGACAATGATTTATATGGAAATATCAATAATAGAGATCCAGATGAATTGACGATATTTGACAATTATTAGAAATAAAGTAACATCCACCATTGGAAAAAATAAATAGTAATGCATATATAACATATGGGGAACTGTTTGCAACCAAATAAGACAATAGATACAGACCATAATGATTTTCGTCCATTTAGAATAGCGACGTTATATGCAGATATCGATGAGTCAATAAATAAGAAGAGAAAGATAGATACAATTGTGGAATATTTCATGAGACCATATTATGGATACAATTTAGATGTCATGTGTATACAAGGAATCAGGAACTACAAAATATTAAAAGAGATATTAACTGCATTTAAGAAGAAAATAGAACAATATAATGATGAAAATCGTATGGGATTTGGAAATGCATTATATCTTGAATACTATCCTGATGTTGATTGCACAAATAATACGGAAAATGACATATATTGGAGTACGAGTGAGACAGATGACGATCATCAATATTATGATAAATTAATCATATCAAGACATAATATACTTCAATCAGCAGATGTGCAAATAGGAAGTAATAAAAAGGGTTATCATAGAAATACTGATTCTAAATTAATGATAAATAATAATGATAGTGATGAAATATCAAATATTACAAAATATGTTCAAGTTGTCAATATAAATGTAGATGGAACACTTGTTTCTGTCTATAATATTGATCTTGAAGAAGATAGTATTGGATTGAGTAATAATAAAGAAAGAAGGAAACAGTTACATGAGTTAAAGAGTGTTATAGAACTAAATAGGAAAAAAACCAGTGAACCATATTCTAGACAGTTTACACATGGTGATAATACATATATAGCATGTAATAGAGATTTACATATTATTGTTGGTATGTTTCATATAAATGAAATAAAAAATGGATCAATAAGTTCGGAATATTCGAGAGCATTATCTGGATTAAATGCATTAGATATTAATAAATGGATATCTTCATTAAGGAAAGATACGACACAAAATGTAACAAATGTAAGATTTACAAAAGACACATATACAATGATGATCTCTAAAAATCTTATTAACATTCAGGATGTGAAACTTAAATCACAAAAATTATTTGAAGATCATAAGATTGTGATTGTTGGTTCAAATATAACTAAAAATCATGTAGATATGAATCAATTTACAAATTTTCCAGAAGATACATTAATAATGCTATACAAACCGAATATTGAACTATTAAGTTCTGGATACAACAGACATATTTATAATCATGACACATTGACAAAACATAAACACAATAATGCAATAAACATAAATAACACAAATTCAGATAGTATTAGTGTTTATGACTCCTCAATAAATTCGTCAATAAACTCATCTAGAGATCGTAATCGAGACAAAAATACAAAACAAAAAATCGATAAAATAAATACTAAATCTAATTCCAGATTAGATCAAAAATTGAGACTTGATGTATCAAAATTAAAAAATGACCAAAATATTGTCAGTAATTATTATAATGAATTAACTTCTATCACACCAGGTAATACTGTCACATCTCCTATAAATCACCTTACTCAACCCATACAACAACAAAATAATAATTTGAACCAAACTAATCAAACTAATCAAACTATCATTAATACAGATATCAAGATTGATTCCAATGACCAATATGGCGATAGTGATGAAAATATGTTCTTAAGTAATCAAACTAATCAAATTAATCAAACTAATCAAATTAATCAAACTAATCAAATTAATCAAACTAATCAAATTAATCAGGGATCAAATATATTGCAGAATATTCCTGTAAATAATTCTGCACATAATTCGGCAAATAATTCAGTAAATAATTCGGTGAATGTGAATACACCAAATATTAATAATGATATGACATTGAATGAATTAAAGAATGAGACAAAGATAGATCCAAAATCAACATATAAACCGCATAAACGACCTGTAAGTAGAAGGAATTTATCAAAGACATTTGATATGAATATTTTCAATATGCATAAAAATGGGATTGATATTGATATTGACACAAATGTTAACATTGAACAAATCCAACAAATGGCAGATATTGTTAGAACTGCAAGAGATAATAATAATGATATCATAATAGAAAGAAAAGTCAGTAATATGCCTCAACATATCGAAATGACCAATATTCATAATCAAGATATTCATGACAATAATAAACTAGATGAAGATGATGACGCATTAATGGAATTGAGAAATGTTATTGCATCTAATGTCCAAAATATGAATAACCAAAAACTAGATCCAAGACAACAACAAACACCACCAAATTCAGGATACTAATTTCCATATAATTTTGTATGAAATATAGATAAAAAATTGATTTTTTAACATTATGAAGAATATGAGTATTTAATATGACAAATTAAACAACAATTAATTAATAAATATGCCTGCCAAGAAATCTACTCAAACTGCTACTAAAGCTGAAGCTAAAACAACTGCTAAAGTAGCTACTGAAAAGAAGGAGGTTGAAAAGAAAGAAACTGAAAAGAAAGTAGTCGAAAAGAAGGTAGAAAAGAAGACTGAAAAGAAAACCGAAAAGAAACAAGAAAAACAAGATAAGGTTGTGGAACAGTCTGATAAATCTGATAAGACAACTGCCAAGACAGATAAATCAGATAAGAAGACAACTAATGAATCAAATACTGTATTTAGTGGTAAGGAATTCCAAGAGTTTGAAGTCCTTGCACAAAAATATTTCCCACTTGCAATTGACAAGACTCAACCATGTGAGAAACAGTATACCCAATTGAAACAAGAATTTGCTACACTTTGTGATATTCTGATTTTCATGAATCAATTAAGAAGCAAATATATTGGTGCTCTTGCAACAGTTCATGATGAATACAAGAAACAATCAAATGGCAATACCAATGATGAAGATACATCCAACAACAATACTGATGCCCCTGATGTTGATGCAGAACTTGAAGTTGATACCAAATCGAAATCTAAAGTAACTAAAGATGCCAAAGATTCTAAGGATAAAGATCAGAAAGAAACCAAATCTAAAGATACTAAATCACAAAAAGATACAAAGACATCTAAAAAGGCTAAAGATGAAGAAGAAGATGAGGAACAAGATGATGAGCAAGAAGATGAGAATGACGAACCTTCTGACGCTGAAAATGACGAAGATGAAGAGGAAGAAGAAGAGAAACCAAAGGCCAAAGGTAAGAAGGATACTAAACCTCCTGCCAAAACTCAACAACAAGCCAAACAACCGGCCAAATCAACAACTGGCAAAGGCAAAAAGTAATTTATTTATCTAATCATAAAAAGTAATTTATTCAAAGTAATTTAATCAATAATGGAAAAAATTGATTCAATAATTTTCTGTTGATAAACCAATATAAATTGAGATTAATTTTATGGGACGTGTTGATTGGAGAGGGAAAATTAAGAATAAAAGGGCATATTTAGTATATCTACAAAATATACTTAAACACGCCAAACAAAACAAACTACGAAAAGAAAAAATCGAACACTATGAAAAAGCCCATGCAAAAGCAAAAAAAGAACTAGATAAACTAATTATTGGAGAAATATACGAAAAGCAACATGTTGATAATCAAGAAACAAAAGCTTATATTGACCGTCTCTTAAAATCGATCGACCATCGAATTATAGTAATTCCCAAAATAGACAAAAATATGACTAAAAATAAATCTCAAAGATATGACAATATGAATAATCTTTCCAAAACTAACACTAAAACTAACAATAAAACTAACAATGATCCTCCTAAGTTTGCCTCATCAATGATTGAACAACAAAATAAATTAACAAAAAACAAAACATCAACAAAACATTCACAATCCAGAAATATATCGTCAAAAGCAATCTCTATATCATCCCTTGACAAATTGAAAAGTGCCTCTGGAAGAACTTTAATATAAACAAACAACTTATATGTAATATGTATATTATAAAAAATTGATTAATTAAAAGGCTATTTATATGTATTATTAAGATAACCAATCTTCTATTCCAAAATGACAGAACCAAATAATATTAATAAATCATCCGATAATGATAAACCAAAAGATAAAATATTGGATTATTCATTCATGTCGACAAATGATAATCCAATTCCTGATCCAATGTTTGAATATGAAATAAAACCATCAATCCGTAAATTCCTTAAAGCAATATATCATACTGAACAACAAATACTTGATCCCAATGAAAGTAAAAAAGATACCACTATTAAAAAAATGAAACTACTTATGGACATTTACAAAATCTTCAAAAATCCAGATTATATTACTGAAATGGTCAAAGATCATGAATATGTTGAAAAAGAAAAAGAACTGAAAAGACAAAAAGAATTAGAACAACAAAGATTCAGAACCTTGTGGAATAGATCCGATATTATTAATAGATCGTCACGTGAACAAGTTTCAGACTCTGATACAAGTGAGGGCGAGATATCAGAATCTGAAACTGACGCTGATGAAGTTGATTATATGCTTACTGAAAATTATAATAATATTGAACAATTTAGTTCAATTAGAAAATTAATAACAATTGACAAACAATTAGTCCTACCAAAAATTGTAACTAATAATACAAATCAAAATGTAAATCAAAATACAAACCAAAATACAAACCAAAATACAAATCAAATTGCAAGTTAAATTTATTTATTCATAACAAAAATTGATTTTAATTATCTAATTAATATTTTAGAGACTATATCAATAAGTAATTATTAATATTGTCATCATGTCACAATCTGTCAAGTCACAATCTGTCAAGTTACAATCTGTCAAGTCACAATCTGTCAAGTCACAATCTGTCAAACCTTCCAAAACTAAGTCATCCAAAAAGGTTATTAAGATTAGTAAGTCTGATGAACAAGAAAAAAAGACTACAATTAGAGACCTTGATAAAATAATAGCAAATCCAGAAGAATATGCCAGAAGTGTGACTATTGAAAGACTGGTAACAATCTTACAGAAACTTAGTGATGTTTATTATAGTGGAACTGAACCATTGGTTGAAGATGATGTTTATGATATTATGTTAGATGTATTAAAAGAGAAAGATCCCAATAATTCATATTTATTTCAAACTGGTGTCAGTAAGGCTACTGAAACAGATATTAAATTACCTTACAGTATGCCTTCACTTAACAAAATCAAACCAGGTGAAAAAACATTAGAAAGATGGTTCAAGTCATATTCTGGCCAAAAAATAATTATGGATAAATTAGATGGTATCTCTGGACAATTATATATTGATGATAAAGGAAATGCCGATCTATTTACAAAAAAACAAACTGATGTCGGAACATCCAAGAAACATTTAATCAAATATCTTGTTGACGAAAAGGCTTTGAAGAAGATCCCCAAAAATACAAGTATTAGAGGTGAAATTGTGATATCCAAAAAGGACTTTGAAGATATCACAAAAATAGACCCCTCTTTCAAAAATCCTAGATCTGTCATGTCTGGTATGGTAAATACTGATAAACTTGATACACGTATTGCAAATAAAGCACAATATGTCACATATGCCATTTTGGGATCTAAACTTAAAATTAGTGAACAACTCAAAAAACTAAAATCATGGGGTCTTAAAACAGTCTGGAATGATGAACTTAAATTAGATTCAGATACTAATGAAGAAGATAATGATGATGAGATAAATGAAGTCCTGCAGATAGAATCTAAATTAAGTGATATACTGAAAAACCGTATCGAAAAATCAGAGTTTTTAATTGATGGTATTGTTGTGTCTGATAATGAGAAATATTATGAACATGGATCTGACAATCCTAAACATGCTATGGCCTTTAAAATGAATATTGCTACTAATATGAAGGATGCTGAAGTTGAGGAAGTTATTTGGGAACCTACAATGTATGGATATTTACAACCTGTCATTAAAATAAAACCTACTGTATTATCTGGTAATACAACAGTTACATATGTTACCGCACATAATGCAAAATATGTTAAAGATAAAAAAATTGGTAAGGGATCTGTAATTAAAATTGTTAGGTCTGGTGATGTTATTCCATATATTGTGGATGTCCCTAAACCTTCCAAAGAACCTGATATGCCTGATATGGAATATATGTGGAATGATACTGATGTGGAAATATTTGTTGTGGATCCTGATGATGAAACAAAAAGGAAGATTAATATTAAAAAGAATCTCCATTTTTTCAAAACTATTGGTGTTAAATATCTAAGTGATGGTATTATAACAAAGCTATATGATGCAGGATATGAGACAATCGCCTCAATTGTAGCATCGGCAAATAATAAAGATGAAGATTTGTATGAAATATCTGGTTTAGGTAAAAAAATGATCACAAAGATTTATGATCAGATTGACATAGCATTTAGTAAAATTAAGTTGCCAGAATTAATGGCAGGTTCATTGAAATTTGGTCGTGGTATGGGTGTGAGAAAGATTAAAGAGATTATTAAAAAGTATCCCAATATTTTGGAAATGATCAATCTTGATCAAGACCAAATCAAAGAGAAAATTCTTGAAGTATCCGGGTTTTCAGATATTTTGGCATCCAAATTTTCCGAAAATCTAAATGATTTTATTGAATTCCTCGATGAACTCAAAGATAATTCCAATTATGATCTTTCATTCCATGTTGAAAAACCTAAAGATAATAAATCATCTAAAAAATCAGCCAAAAATACTACCAATACTAATATTGATGTCAAAGCCAATAAACAAATTGAAGAGGTTGATATGTCTAAACATAAAATAGTTATGACAGGGTTTAGAAGTGATGAAATGACTAATTTTATTGAACGTAATGGCGGTAAGGTTTCATCTGGTGTCAGTAAGAATACAACTCTTGTTGTATATGTTGAAGGTGACAAATTAAGTAGTAAACTCCAAAAAGCTAATGATTTGGGTATTCAGATAATGACTCGTGAAGAATTTGAAAAGAAATTTATGAATAAATAATTTATTTATAGTTTAAAGAAATGATATTATGATACTGATAATTCGAAATTATGACTATCATGACTACTACTATGAATACTAATACTGCCAATACTATGGATGATGATGTTACAAATAAGATTATCCAAAATAATCAAAATAACAATAAGAATGTTAATAATAACCAAAATAGAAACACAGTTAGAAAAAGAAGTTCATATATTGTGTCAGACAATACTAATCAAAATAATCCTAATGATAAAATTATTTTCATGTTGACTGACAAATCAGATGATTCTGAAAGAAGACCAACTCTTAAGAGAAAAACACCACATGAACCATATGAAAATCCTGTTAAAGTCATCACAACAAAGGGTAATAATGACATTCCAATTGATCAAAATCATGATCAAAATCAAAGTAATAATCATAACAAAAACAAGTCATCTAAAGATAGAGATACTAAGGAACCACCCAATAAAAAACCTAAATATGACAATAAGAATACTGAAAATGATTTATCATCTGATGATGAATCCGGAACTGAGTCTGATGAAGATGATTTTTTTAACAATATGAATAATCCATTTTTCCCATTATTCTTTTTGAACTTATTGCCACCCGGTCCATTGAATAATATTAATCATAATAATGGTCCTGTAAATCCTATTCAACCAGTTAATCCAACACAATCAGCCAATATTGTAAAGCCAATTCCCAAAATGGAATGTAATAATCCATTATGCAATCACAAAACGATGGAAGAAGATCCGTCATTGCCTCCTGAAATAACAATTACACAGATTGCAACAATTGATGATTTGATCACTTTGGGCAAATCATTTCATTGTAAGAAACAAATATTATACAGATCATTGAATCTAAGATTAATGTGTAATCTAGTCCAACCTCTAATTGAATTGAGAGATATGATTGGTATGACTTGTATTAAAACTCAAATGGTCAATCAAATCTTATTCTTTTTACAAGGATTAAATACTGCAAGTAAATGTAATAAATGTGTCGATTGTTCATATAATTTGCCTTGTGTCAAAACTAGTAATACTGATATGCTTCATACGGTCATTACCGGTCCTCCAGGTGTTGGTAAAACATGTTTAGCCAGAATTCTTGGCAAAGTTTACAAAGGAATGGGCATTCTATCTAAAGGTGATTTTCATGAGGTCACAAATACTGATTTCAAAGGAAAATATTTAGGTCATACTGGCGATAAAGTAAAGAAATTAGTAGAGTCATGTAAAGGTGGTGTTATGTTTATTGATGAAGCATATTCACTAGGTCATGAGGAGAAAAGAGATTCATTCTCTAAAGAAGCACTTGACACATTGAATAAATATTTAACTGATGAGAGAGATTTATTATGTGTGATTGCAGGTTATGAAGATGATCTTGAAAAATGTTTCTTCTCGATGAATGAAGGTTTGAGAAGACGTTTCTCATTTAAATATGATATGCCAAAATATTCCTCAAAAGAATTGGCTGATATATTCAAAGGAAAAATTGCCAAAGAAACATGGACTCTTGACCTTAATTCACAACAACCAGATGGCAAAGAGAAATACAATATGAACGATCTATATGGTCTATTCAAACAATATAAAGACAGTTTTCCTTTTCAAGGTGGTGATGTAGAAACTCTATTCTTGCAATGTAAGATAGTTCATGGCAGAAGATTACCCATAAAACGTAAAGCACTATCTTATGAAGATATTAAGACTGGATTTGAACAATTTATGACTCACCGCAAACACAAAAAGACTGACCAAAATGAGAATGAAGCCAAACGTCCCAATATGTATAAAGTTTAATTATCTGAAAAATTGAAAACATAAAATAATTGACATAAAATAATTGATACAATGTATTAATTATTTCAACTCATTCAATATGACAACTAACATTCTGAAAAAAGTTATTGACTCTTATTTAGGATATGAACTTGAATCCACAAAAACAAAAATCATGGCTAATGAAATATCTAATTTGGCTGAATCACTCAAATTAGTTGGAAAACAATTAATAGCAATTTCACAAATACTTGAATTGACACATGATGATGTTGATCCAAAAAATATCTTGCCCTTGATTGAATTATTAAATCAAAATAATTCCGACTTATCTAATGATGAAAAATCATCTCTAGATGTTGAATCGAAAAATGAATCAGTCATGATTAGTATTCTCAAAAACAAAAGGAAATTTAATGAGTTTCAAGTCTATTGCAGATTATTAGTTATTGAAAATTATGTTAATTTGACCTATGAAGAACTTGAAAAATACCTTATCACACACCAATCACTGGTCAATAATTGTGACTATTCTAAATTAAACGATCTAATTGATTTTATTTGTGATGGACATAAAAAACATCATCTCTCACTTCTCAATAAATTGAAATGTCCTTACCATTCCACTAATAATGACAAAGATGAAAAATCTTGCAATATGACTTTTACCAATGGTAATTGTGGTATCTCAAATTGTGGTAAAGAATTTACATTCACATTTAATGAAAATATCAATTGGCTAAATCCACTTAATGATAGTAGAGGATTTTCATTTTATATTGAAGAAACAGAGCCAAACACAGAAAATCTCTTAGGAATCTTTTATAAAAAAGATTGAAATTTTATTTTATTTGGTATGAACTATTAATTTTGATTAACAACCTTTTAGACATAATCAATTTATTTTGATTATCTAACTCTCTAAAATATGACTACAGAAAACTCCAAGTTAGACAAGACCAATACCAAGACCGAATCCAAATTTTCACAGGGGCTAATGGATTCAAAGGCTAAAACAAAGACAGAACATTCCGAAAAGCAACTGATCAAGATGATGTATCCATATTATTTAACTTGTTTGGGTTTTGTTAATGACCATTCTGACTATTCACATATGATTCCAGAATCTTGCAAGACTATGACATTGCCTGATCTAGACACTGTCATTTCTGACTCTGAAAAATATGATGACGCAATTGATGTAATGACTGATGTTATTACGTCAGCTCACACTATCCACAATGAACTACTTGCAGAAGGATATGATTTCAAGTGTCCTGAGTTTGGATGCAATGAAAAGATTCATTGTGAAGATCATGAAAATTGTGATGATCATAACAATTGTGATGATGAAGATTGTGGTAGAACCTGTTATGCAAATTATCATGACTATCGAATCAAGGGTTGTCTGCAAAAGATTGTCTGGGTCACACCTGAAAACGATAAATCACTCCTCATGAATTTATTTGATTACTCAATTTATGATGACGAATTGATTTTCACTTTTGATCTGGATTCTGAAATTCCTCTCACCTATCCCGAATTATATTAATTTTATTTTTTTATTCTATACAAACAATTGTATAGAAAAAATTGAATTTTAATTATGTCTGCTGTTGTATAAATAACTCTGATTTATCAAAAACCCCTTTTGATCTTACTATTGATCAAAACACACATCAACATGTCCACCAATACCAATGCTAATGAAACCAAGACACAAAATCAACAAAAGAAGACATCTAAGACACCTCCTAGTCCTGCTCAACGACTAAAGACAACATCACTTCGACAAATCCTTGAAATGACAGGTGATGAATTTGTTGAGATGGCAAAGGCATATATTGCCGATAATGACCGTGGTTGGGAATATGTGCGTTGTTGTATGGAAAGCAATAGTGATGATTCAATTACAATCAGAGGAAGAAGAACCACCTACATTTTAGACGGCAATAATTTCTTGGATCAGGATATCCTCAATGAATCTCCCGAAGTTCTCCGTGAGACACTTGGTCATATGAGAGACATTATTGAAGATGCACATCGATCACAAAATGATTATAATGCTCTTTATGACACATACCTCAATCCATGTCCATATCATTGTGGTGAGGTAATTGGCAATATTTCATATTGCCAATGTGGTTATGATTGTGATTGTGGCATGGAATGTTATGTAAAGAGTTCTGATTATGCGACTCGTGGATGTCATCAATCTATTGGATGGATTTTACCGGATATCGATTGGTCAGATGTCAATGTTTTTAATATTGAAAGTAGTGCATACCTTGGAAGAGTCTGTCGATATGAAGACCGACCTCAAACACAATCCAACAGTGATGATCATAACGATGAAGATGATGACGACGATGAGGACGAAGATGATGATGAAGATGATGAAGAAGATGTGACAACATCATCTTAATTAGTTTGTTTATGTAAGTAATATGTAAGTAATATGTGGAAAAAAATTGAAATCGAATAATATTTGAGTAATATGTCTAATATTATTCATAACAATCTATTATTTTGGACTCTTTCTGGAATAAAATGAACTTTCAAGCTGACAATTCTGTAATGTGTGATATCACAACTGACAATAACAACACTAATAATGACATTAATAATGACATTAATAATGACATTATTAATGACATTGTATCAGGTATGATGAATCTGTCTATCAATCACAAAAATGATTCTGATGCTAAAATGATGCCTCAAAAATTTGGCAATACAGATAACAACAAATCATTCAAGGCATATATTCCTAAAAAAGTCATGAGATTTAACAAATTAAAAATCAGTGAGAAAGATATGACACGTTTAGAATGGATTAAACGAAACAGTAATTATTTTTTCACTTGTATTGATTCTGTTGATGTCAGTTCAATTGATGTAGAGACAGATAATGGTCCTATTTACATTTACACAATCAATGATTTAGTCAGAGCAATTAGAGAAGATACTGACAACATTGCACCAATTTATTACGAATTGAAAAATGTTGTATTAACTGCTCATCTCAAACATAATGGCGATCTTACCGATGACCATCAATTCAAATGTCCAAATACTTCAAAATGTAATGATAATTATTGTTATGCAAAATATAACAATAATAAGACAAGTGGTTGTCAAGCAAATGTAAAATTCATCACACCGGAAAATGACAAAACATTAATGGCACAAATTATGGATATTGATACATTTAATCTAGAATCAACACAACCATTAACTTATGTCGAATTGGCATAAATTATTAATTATTTATTATTGCATGTTTTGCAATTTTCCATTTGTTTCATCATTCTGACAATTTCATTTTCTATTTTATTTATTTTGATTTCTGTATTGACAATATCATCTAATAATGGATCATTATCTTTATTTAGTTTATTTAGTTTATTCAATTTGTCAAG
>Ga0172373_10004470_pt1 | contig 19686 bp, 33 predicted proteins | sample Lak10m_2_FD_114546 | JGI IMG/M metagenome (GOLD analysis project Ga0172373, IMG submission 114546) | Freshwater microbial communities from Kabuno Bay, South-Kivu, Congo - kab_092012_10m | ecosystem: Environmental > Aquatic > Freshwater > Lake | place: Democratic Republic of the Congo...
AATCCGTTGCGCAGCTCTCAACAAAATGACACATCTGGGTATGCCTCAAAGTTACAAAGTGGCATAACTTTTCATTCTGACAAACCGATTACGCCTACTTTTCGATTTATGCACCAATGCCCAACCGTTTTGTGAAACAAGGAACTTACATGTGGACAACAGACGACAGACCACGAACCTCTGGTCCATAGTCTGTGGTTTGTGGTCTTTATTACATTCCCAGTTTCTTCGCTTCGTTCCAAAAGGCGTCCATCTCTTCTAAAGTCATATCTGTCAGGTTGCGTCCCTGTCCCTTGGCGCTTTTTTCCACGTAGCCAAAACGCTTCTTGAATTTCATATTTGCCGCACGCAGCGCGGACTCGGCGTCCACTTTACGCCAGCGGGCAAGGTTGACCAGCACGAAGAACAGGTCGCCCAATTCGTCAGTCACTTCTTCGAGATTTTGCGCTTGTTTGATCTCTTCGATCTCCTCACGGACTTTATCCAGCACGTCTTCGATCTCAGGCCAGTCAAAGCCTACACGAGCGGCACGGTCTTGATATTCCTGTGCCTGATTCAAAGCGGGAAGAATTGAGGGGACGCCATCCAATAGCCCTTTGTCCTCTTTCTTCCCGCCTCTTTCCTTTTCTTTCAATTTTTCCCAATTTTGCAGAACGCCGTCCACTCCATCCAATTTGACATCGCCAAACACGTGCGGGTGGCGGCGGACGATCTTGTCATAAATGCCTTTGACGATCTCGCGCATGGAAAAGTCGCGTGTCTCGCTCGCGATCTGTGCATTCAGTACGATCTGCAAAAGAAGGTCACCGAATTCTTCACGCATTCCATCAAAGTCATTTGCGTCAATGGCAGATAATGCCTCGTAGGATTCTTCCAGAAGGTGTTTGCGCAGAGTTTGGTGAGTCTGTTCCTTGTCCCAAGGGCAGCCATCTGGGGCGCGCAGGTGAGACACGATCTCAGCGAAGGATTCGAAGGATGTCCCCTCTCCAAGCGAAGGAACGTAAACACAGGTAGACGAAGAATAATCACCTGAACCCAACATGCCCAATCTTTCTTCTTTTTTTTTGCCTTCATCGACCAGGAAAATCCCATGCTCATCAGGGTAATTGGCTTGCAGCACGGCTTTCACCTGTGTTGCCAGTTCGCGCGAATCAACGCCGAGAATCAACGTTTCCACGTCGGGCGGGGTGGGAGGAAAATGCGCGGATGAAAATTCCTGCGCATCGAGCAGAGTCAGTTTTGGGGGCGGGGTGAGGCGCAGCGTGTCAAATGTGGAGGTGACGAGATTAAAGTCCATAGGGATTCTCCGTTGTTAAACAGGTAATCCGTAATTCGTAGCTCGTAAATTATTTACGGAGTACGCATTACGGATTACCGAAAGACTTGTAAAGAAAGAACTAGCGTTTGGTGTATGTAGGAGCCTTGCGGGCTTTCTTGAGACCTGGCTTTTTACGTTCCTTCACGCGGGCGTCGCGGGTGAGCAAGCCCTTCTTGCGGAGAGCGGATGTCCACTCTGCATTGATGATCTGGAGCGCGCGGGCTACACCGAGGCGGACCGCTTCGGTCTGGCCGGTGGTACCGCCACCGCTGACGATGACAGATACATCATACTTGCTTGCTTCCTGACCGACTGCGCTGAATGGGCGCAGAATGTCATCAAGGTCGCCGAGGCGGGGGAAATATACCGCGCCTTCTTTTTCGTTGACAACCATTTTGCCGGTGCCAGTCGTCAGGCGCACACGAGCGGTGCTTTCCTTGCGACGTCCAATGCCTTCATAATATTGAGCCATATTCACTTACCTCTTATTCCAAAACTTGCGGGTTTTGCACCGCGTGGGGATGATCAGGGCCAGCATAGATCTTCAGGCGCTTGAGAACGGCGCGTCCCATGCGGTTGTGCGGGAGCATGCCCCACACAGCGTCGCGCAAAGCGCGGTCAGGATAGGTGTTGAGTTGGTCGCGAAGAGAAATACTCTTCAAACCGCCGGGGTATCCTGAATGGCTATAGTAGATCTTCGATTCAAGTTTGGAGTGGGTCTTGGTGCCGGTCACAGTTACGCGTTCGGCATTCACAACCACCACAAAATCACCCATTTCCACGCCAGGCGTGAAAGTAGGCTTGTGCTTACCAAGCAGGACACGCGCAACTTGCGCAGCCAAACGGCCAAGGGTCTGCCCTTCTGCATTAATTACAACCCAGTTGCGCTGAATTTCAGCGGCTTTCGGATAGTACGTCTTCTGTTGCACTTTCGTCTCTCCGTTTCCTTAATATCATTTCAAATGATCAATAATTTACTTTTGTCAGTGCCAACCCAGTTGAGGGAGCCAGACCCGAGAGAAGTTCTTCCTGCTTTGATAAAGCATTTTGGACTTTCTCTACTGAGACCTTTCCCAGAGCAAGCGACACTTGCACAAATACCAATCTTCTTACCATACGATATAAAAACGCATCTGCCTGAACTTCAAATTGCCACTCACCATCCGACATTTGTCTCCACTCGGTCTTTGTCACCGTCCGCACCGTCGTCCCTTTCGGGGTTGTCGATGAACCGAAGGCGGCAAAATCATGTGTGCCGAGGAAGATGCCTGCGTTTTGTTCGAGGGCATTTCCATCCAATGACGGCCAGACCCGCCATGCATACCTTTCACGCAACGGATCGCGGATTGGTTCGCAAAACAGCCTGTAGCAGTACGTCCGCGAAATTGCTTCGAACCGCGGATGAAACCCTGCCGAAGCTGGGAGCAGGCTTGTTACAGCAAGATCAGCTGGAAGTTTCGCATTGAGCGCCTTGAGCAATTTTTTCGCTTCATGCGCCCATTCAAAATCAAACGCGGCCACCTGGCCTGTTGCATGAACTCCTGTGTCCGTTCTGCCAGCCATTATTACCGACTTGTCAGACCAGCCAAGTTCACGAAGAGCTTTTTCAAGCTCACCTTGAACGGTTCGGGAATTCGCCTGCCGCTGACTGCCGGTAAAACCGGAGCCATCATAAGCAAGAATAACTTGGTAACGTGCCATATAGCGATTAGCCTTTAGCAATTAGCTTTTGGCTGAACGCCAGATGTTTCTTCTTATTCTTCCACTAACTCAAGGACAACCATTTCGGCAGAATCACCATGGCGGGGTCCAAGTTTGGTGACGCGGGTATAACCACCATTGCGGGTTGCAAAGCGGGGAGCAATTTCGTCAAACAGGCGTTTGATCATCTGATTGTCGCCCAATTTCGAAACGGCGAGGCGGCGCGCGTTCACTTTTTGTTCAGTGGTGCCGCTTGCGCTGTTCTTTGCAAGTGTGATCAAGCGTTCAGCATCACCGCGGATCGCGGCGGCCTTGGCTTCGGTGGTCTGAATTCGTTCGTGTGTAAAAAACTGTTTGATCAGGTTGCGGCGCAGAGCGATACGTGCGCTCTTGGTGCGTCCCAATCGGTAACCTGCTACTTGATGTCGCATCTCTTAACTCTCCGAGGATGAATCATTTTTCATGAAGCCTTTTTCACGCATCTTGTCGCGAAGCTCGTCGAGGCTCTTCTCGCCAAAATTACGGATGGACATGACCGCGGTCTCGCCTTTTTCAAGGAGGTCGAGCACATCACCCACAGTGGTGATGCCTGTGCGCTTCAAAGAGTTGAAGACGCGCACGGAAAGGTCCAGGGCTTCCACTGGCGTTTCTGCCAGCTCACTGCTCAAACGGCTCCCAGAGGTTTCGCGTTCCACAGCTACTGCCAGCATTTCTTCGTTGATCCCAGCGACATATCGAAGGTGATCGATCAAAATGCGGGCAGAGGAACTGAGTGCGCGTTCCGGGGAAATGGTTCCGTCTGTCCAGATTTCCAAAATTAATTTATCGTAGTTCGTGCTCTGTCCAACGCGGGCAGAGGCAACTTCCCAATTGACACGCTTGACCGGGCTGAAGATCGCATCCACGGGCAATTCACCGATGGGCATGTGCCCTGCGCGTTCATTGGCCGGAGAATAACCGCGGCCACGCTCCACTACGAATTCGATATCGTGCTTTGTCTTGGCGCCGTCTACAGTAAAGAGATACGTATCGGGGTTGACGATCTCGATCTCGGCGGGGGTAATGATATCCGCCGCAGTGACCGTTCCCTCGCCGCGTACTTCAAGCTGCATGCGGGCGCTGTCAACGCCATCCATTTTGATGCGGATCTGTTTGACCTGCAGCATGACCTGGATGACATCTTCTCGTACGCCGGGGATGTCGCTAAACTCATGCAAAACATCTGACAAGCGTAAAGAAGTAATTGCCGTTCCCTCCAGAGAGGAGAGCAACACGCGGCGCAGGGCATTGCCCAACGTCACACCGTAGCCACCCTCTAGCGGGCTGATTGTGAATTTGCCATAATTACGAGCTTCTGCTTCGCGCTCGATTTTTGGCATAACCATGTTCGTAATGATACCCGTCACGGTTCACCTGTCCCTTTTGATAATGCGCGCCGGGCCGGGTACCAGTTTCCCGGTCCGACCCGAAGCGCAGTTGGAGGAATTAACGTCTGGAGTAATATTCGACGATCAATTGTTCGTCGAGGCTTCCATCAATTTCAGCACGTTCCGGCATGCGAGCCACGGAGCCAGCCATCGATTTAATATCGCGGTTGAGCCAACTCGGAGCGTTACGCTTTTCAGTATATGCGTTCAAATCCTTGAAGTAAGCCAACTTGATCGAGCCTTCGCGGATCGCAATGACATCACCTTCACCAAGAAGCATGGAGGGAACGTCTGTGCGGCGGCCATTTACAGTAAAGTGACCGTGAGACACAAGCAAGCGAGCCTGTGAGCGGCTGGATGCAAAGCCAAGGCGGAAGACTACATTGTCGAGGCGGGATTCGAGGATCTGAAGAATATTCAAACCGGTGATACCGCTGCGTGCAATCGCTGTGTCATAATAGCGGCGGAACTGACGCTCCAACACGCCGTAGATGCGGCGAGCCTTTTGCTTGGCGCGCAACTGTCGGGCAAAGTCGGAGGCGCGCCCCGTACCCATGCCTTTACCGCCGCCGCGACCTGCGGTGCGGCCGTGCTGACCGGGAGCGAAGCTGCGCTTGTCAAAGGAACATTTTGGTGTAAAGCAACGCTCACCCTTGAGGAAGAGTTTCTCACCCTCACGGCGGCAAAGCTTACAAACCGGACTTAATAATTTAGCCATATATCAAGAACCTCATCAATTACACGCGTCGCTTTTTCGGAGGACGGCAGCCGTTGTGCGGAACCGGCGTAATATCGGAAATGGAGCGAACTTTCAAACCCATCGACTGCACAGCACGGATGGCGTTTTCACGACCAGGTCCGGGACCTTTTACAAAAAGGTCAACTTCCTGCAAGCCCAACTGCTGGGCGGCTTTCAAAGCCTGCTCGGCAGCAAGGCGGGCAGCGAAGGGTGTGCTTTTGCGAGAACCCTTGAAGCCAGCGGAGCCAGCCGAACCCCAGGCAACTGTGTTACCTTCGGTATCTGTTACGGTTACGATGGTATTATTAAATGAAGCGAAGACATGCACCTGTCCGGAGGACAGGGTACGCTTCCCTTTTTTCGCGCCAGCGGCGCGGCGGGTGGAACGAACACTCTGAGCCATTTTTTATATATACCTTTCGGACAGGATTACTTCTTGGCGCCCTTGCGGCGACCACGACCGGCAACGGTTTTCTTGGTGCCTTTACGGGTACGCGCATTTGTCTTTGTGCGCTGTCCACGGACAGGCAGGTTGCGGCGATGGCGTAAACCACGATAGGAGCCGATTTCGATCAGGCGCTTGATATTCATTTGAACTTCGCGGCGCAGATCGCCTTCAACTTTGTAATTCTTCGAAATAACTTCGCGAATGGCGGAAACTTCCGCTTCGCTTAAATCCTTGATACGCGTATCAGGATTGATCTTGGTTTGAGCCAAAATCTTCTGAGCGCGGGTTGGGCCAATACCAAAGAGGTAGGTCAGTCCAACTTCAACCCGCTTATTGCGGGGTAGATCAACACCTTCAATTCTCGCCATAGGTCACCACACTACCCCTGTCTTTGTTTATGTTTTGGATTTTCGCAAATGATAAATATGATTCCCTTGCGCCGAACGATACGGCACTTGGCACAACGCTTGCGAATGGAGGGCGAAACTTTCATGAAAAATCTCCTAACTTGCGGCTGTCTACTTGACAGCCAAAGGTCTGATTATACTATTCGTTTTACAAATCGTCCATACTAAACGGTCGTCTGTGATGGTCACAAGACAGTCAGGATGAGGGGGTCTCCTTCGGTGACGGCAACCGTATGCTCAAAATGCGCCGTCAAAGACCCATCCGCAGACACAACCGTCCACTTATCGGGCAGGACGCGGGTTTCATGCGTCCCTATGAGTACCATAGGTTCGATCGCAATGGTCACACCGGGACGGAGTAACATGCCGGTTCCTGCTACGCCGATATTTGGCACTTGGGGACCTTCATGCATTGCCTTCCCGACGCCGTGCCCGGTATATTCTCGGGTCACGTGCAAACCACGGCTTTCGACATAATGCTGGATCGCCGCCGAGACATCACCTGTGCGCTTACCCTTGCGCATGTTTTCAATTCCTGCGTACAAGGCGCCTTCAGTAACCTCAAGCAGTTTCGTTGCTTCGGGAGAAATCTCCCCAACCCCGGCAGTGAAAGCGGAGTCGCCAACGTAACCTTCAAAAGTGGTACCGCAGTCGATTGAGACAATATCCCCTTCCTTTAGCTTGCGCTTCGGGTGGGGAATTCCATGCACCATCTCGTCATTGATACAGACCGTGATGGATGCTGGGTACGGCGGATATCCATAGCCTTTGAATGGCGATACACATCCGTGTGACTTCAGCACTTCCTCAGCAGCCGCGTTGAGGTCCGCCGTTGTCACACCAGGTTGTAAAAGTTCTCGAACTCTTGCCAGAACAGTAGCATTGATGCGTCCTGCTTCCCTCATAGTTTTGAGTTCCGCAGGGGTTTTGATATTGATCTGGCGTTCCCTACTCATTTATTCAACCTACTTTTCAACAGAGCATATCGTTCGCTCTGCATACTCACAATTATTTCTTCAAGGCAGAGAGCAGGACTTTTGTTACCTGCTCAACAGGCTGTGCTCCATCAATCTCAATGAGTTTGCCGCAGCTTCGATAATATTCAACCAGAGGCATGGTCTGTTCGAGATAAACCCGGATCCGCTTTGTTACGGTCTCGACCGTATCGTCATCTCGTTGATAAAGTTCAGATCCGTCAAAGTCACAAATGCCTGGCTTTTGGGGCGGACTGAAAGTTTCATGATAGATATGCCCATGATCACGACAGGTCCAGCGCCCGCCTGTGCGCTCAACGAGAACTGATTCGGCAGCAGTAATGTAAGGCACTGCATTTACTTCGCCGCCAAACTCAGCCAGTGTCTTCTCAAGCGCGTCAGCCTGTGTCGGGGTGCGGGGAAATCCGTCGAGGATTGCACCAGCTTCACAGTCTGGGCGGGAGATGCGATCACGTATCATGCTAATCGTCACACCGTCCGGCACAAGTTCACCTTTATCCATATAGGATTTGGCCAACTTGCCAAGCTCTGTTTGATTTTTAATGTTCTCGCGAAAGAGGTCTCCAGAGGAAACGTGTGCGAGCTTCGTTTTTTCGGCCAAGATTTCAGCCTGGGTTCCTTTACCTACGCCGGGAGGTCCGAGCAGGACAATAAAGGTCACCATGTTCCCTCCTTAGCGGACGAGCAACGAATCTTGATAACCGTGGAGTTTTAACTCGGCATCAATATTTTGGAAGGTATCGCGAACAACACCGACCACAATGAGCAAGCCTGATGAGGAAACAAGGAATATGCCAGTCTGTGAACTTGCTGCCGACAAGTTGAATATTTGCAACAACAACCCCAGCAGGAAGGGCATAATCGCAACAACACCAAGGAATACGGCTCCAACCAAGGTAATGCGCCGTTGTACCGTGCTCAAATACTTTTGAGTAGGCGCTCCGGTGTGAACGCCTGGAACGGTGGCGCCAACTTTCTTGAGGTTGTCGCCATAGTTCTGCTGGTCAAACAATACAGAAGTATAGAAGAAGGTGAAAACAACCACCATAAAGAAATAAATCAGCCAGTACCCCCAGTTGCTGGTGCCAGTAGAGCCAAAGAAACTTTGAATTCCGGCAAAGAAATTAGCAACAGCTTGATTCTCACTTTGTGTGAAATAGCTAGAAAGGATGGTTGGGAATTGCAGAATGGCACTTGCAAAGATCAACGGGATCATACCGGAGAGGTTCACCATCAAAGGTAAAGTACCCTTGACTGGCATGGACATGCGGTTCCCCATACGGCGGCCCGGGTACATCACTGGCACGTTACGACGTCCCTGCTGAACATAAACGATCGCAAAGACTGTCAATACAATGATGACCACTGTTAACAGTAGCATTACGATACGTGTCTGCTCATCAGCAAGAAGTGAAGCAAGGTTGGATGGGAGACGGGCGACAATACCAGCAAAGATGACGAGGGAAAGCCCTTGTCCGCGAATTCCATATTCTGAAATCAACTCGCCAAGCCAAATAGCGAACATGGTACCGGCGGTCATGGCGATCAAAACAGTTGTGGAATTCAGCCACGTGTCCGCCTTAAAGCCAAATGGAAGAATCGCCTGACCAACCGCCTGAATCGACAGGGAGTTGAAAATATTGATCTGACCGATTGCGGAAAGAGCAGCCATTGGAACAGCGAGGTAGTACGTCCACTTTTCCTGCCAGCGGCGTGCTTCGCGCGGGTCTTCCTGCATTCTGCGCTGAAGGGAAGGAATGATCGGTATCAGCAATTGCAGAATGATTTGGGCGGTAATATAAGGGTAGACACCCATTGACAACAGTGAGAAGTTGGAAACGGTGCCGCCGGAAAGCATATCAAGAAAACCGAAGAAACCTCCGCTGCCCGCTGCAGACGCACGGAATGAGGCGAGAACTTCAAAGTTAACACCAGGAGCCGGTACATTTGCCGCAATTCTGTATAACGCTAGAATTGCGAATGTAATGAGCAGCTTGCGACGAATGTCTTCTGACTTCCAGAGGTAACGCCAGCCTGAAAAGGTTGTCTTCATGCAAAAGTATCCTTTGGTAAGGGTTAGGCGATCAACTCAACAGTGCCGCCAGCTTTTTCGATCTTGGCTTTGGCACCTGCGCTGATGCGATGTACGCGAATCTTGAGGGCGACGGAAATCTCTCCGCGGCCCAAAACAACTGTCGGGTTGCGTGAATCGCGCAGAAGATGAGCTTTTTCGAGGGCCTCGGGGGTCACTTCCTCGTTCGCCTTGAAAGACTGCGAGAGTTGATCGAGGTTGACTTCATTGAAGAAAACCTGATTGGGGGGAGTGAATCCTTCACCGCGAATGAATGGCAAACGGCGGAAGAACGGAAGGTTACCGCCCTGACGATAGGCGTGACCGCCTTCACCGGAGCGAGCACCCGCGCCTTTGGTACCGCGTCCAGCAGTCTTGCCCTGCCCTGCTGAGATACCGCGACCCACGCGTTTTCTATTCTTCTTTGACCCAACATTGGGTACGAGATCGTGTAGTTTCATAATTTAATAACCTACTCTTCGATCTTGAGCAAATGGATGATCTTATTCAACATTCCGCGCAGCGCGGGTGTATCCTTGTGCTCAACAGTTTGATGTAATCGGCGCAAACCAAGCGCTTTGACGGTGGCCTTTTGATCCTTGGGGAACCCAATGTCACTCTTGACCCAGGTCACACGCAGGGTTTTGCCGGTAGTTTCTTTCTTAGGCATGTTGCTTCCTCCGTTCCCAGAATGGGAGCAGTTCTTCAGCACGCTTGCCACGGCGGGCAGCTTCGAGAGCCGGTGAGCGCAGGCCATCCAAAGCGTCGAATGTTGCCATTACGACATTGAGGACGTTGGCGCTTCCCATGGATTTGGTGAGGATATCACGCACGCCAGCAACTTCCAATACGGCGCGTACGCCACCAGCGGCGATAACGCCGGTACCAACTGAAGCAGGCTTGAGGAATACTTTTGCTCCAGCAACTTTTCCCAACGATTCGTGAGGAATGGTGGTGCCAGCGGTATTCACTACACGCAAGTCTTTGCGCGCGCGCTCGGATGCCTTGCGCATCGCATCAGGAACAGCATTGGCTTTGCCTACGCCCATGCCAATGGTGCCTTTCTTGTCTCCAACAACAACAGTGACGCGGAAGCGGAAGCGACGACCACCCTTTACAACTTTTGCAACGCGGGCAATTTCAATCACCCGCTCTTCAAAGGCGTCCTGTGTCTCATACTGTTGCTTTTCAGTAAATTGATTATCTGCCATATCTTTCTCCATGTAGTAACGAAAACAAGTTCGTTACGGAACATTTTAGAATTGCAAGCCGCCTTCGCGCGCGCCATCGGCCAAAGCCTTGACACGCCCGACGTAGCGAAAACCACCACGATCGAACACAACAGAGGAAATCCCCTGTGACTTGGCGCGTTCCGCAACGGCCTTGCCAATTGCTTTGGCCTGTTCGATCTTCTTCAGCCCCTTCACCTTTTCGCGCAATTCCTTGTCAATCGTGGAGGCGGAAACCAGCGTATTACCCTGAACATCATCGATGATCTGGGCATAAATACCGCTGAGGCTCTTGAATACGTTCAAGCGAGGGCGAACCGGCGTACCGGAAACCTGCTTGCGAACGCGAGTGTGACGGCGCTCACGAGCGAGAGAACGATTTTTATTAGCCATGGGTTACTTGGCTCCTTTTCCGGCCTTACCAGCCTTGCGACGAACACGTTCGCCTTGATAGCGAATGCCTTTGCCGTGATATGGTTCGGGCGGGCGCACACTGCGAATATTCGCGGCCACCTGGCCGACCAGTTCTTTATCGAAGCCCAACACTTTGATCTGGCGGGTCTTCGCTTCTGTTTCAAATGACACACCAGCCGGGGGGTCCATCTTGACCGGGTGTGAATAACCGACGAACAGGGCGAGCTTCTTTCCGTCCATTTCGGCGCGGTATCCCACACCTTCCACTTCGAGAACCACTTCAAAACCCTTGCTAACGCCGTGGATCATATTCGCAAGCACTGCGCGTGTGGTGCCATGCAAGGCACGCTCGGCAGGCTCTTCGGAATTTCGGGTGATGTTCAACTGATTATTTTCCATTTTGATACCGATCAATTTGGAAAACTCCCGTTGCAATTCACCTTTGGGACCCTTGACGCGAATTTTGGAACCATTCAGCTCCACCTGCACGCCAGCGGGAATATCTACAGGTAAACGACCAATGCGAGACACGATAAACCTCCTACCACACCTTGCAGATGATCTCGCCGCCCACGCCCAACTGTCGAGCGCGTCCGCCGGTCATGACACCCTTGGGGGTCGAGAGAATGGCAACGCCAATTCCCGAAAGCACCCACGGAATGTCCGTCTTCTTGGTGTAGATGCGGCGACCGGGCTTGCTGACACGTTCCAAGCCGGTAATTACCGCGCGTCGCTGGCGGCGTTCGCCAACATACTTAATCTTTACACGCAGGACCTTTTGTCCATCGTGTTCACCATCGACCACTTCATATCCTTCGACGAAACCTTCGTCTTTAAGGATCTTGGCGATCTCCACTTTAATCTTTGAGTTGGGCATTGCAACCTGGGCATGGCCAGCCAGCACAGCATTGCGAATGCGGGTCAACATATCAGCGATCGGATCAGTAAATGACATGATCTACCTCCACCTGGGGCTACCAGGACGCCTTTACGACGCCAGGGATTTTGCCCGTCAACGCCAGTTCACGGAAGCAAATGCGACATAAGCCGAAGCGGCGAATAAAGCCACGAGGGCGTCCACAACGCTGACAGCGATTCCGAACTTGAACGGCATGTTTGCGGCGCAGCTCACGATATTGCATACATTTTTTTGCCATAGGTTAAGCATCCTTCTTGCTACTGAACGGCATTCCGAGCAATTGCAATAATGCGCGTGCCTCATCATCATTTTTGGCAGAGGTCACAATGGTGATCTCCATGCCGCGCAATTTATCGATTTTGTCATACTCGATTTCAGGGAAAACCAACTGATCCTTGAGACCGAGAGTGTAATTTCCACGACCATCAAATGAATTGGCCGACACGCCGCGAAAATCGCGGACGCGGGGCAACGCAATGTTCAAGAGACGATCAATGAAGGCCCACATGCGGGGACCGCGCAATGTCACCTTGGCGCCGATCAAGCGGCCTTCGCGCAACTTGAAGTTGGCGATGCTCTTGCGGGCCTTGGTCTGCACTGGTTTCTGCGTGGTGATCTGCATCAAATCGGATGTGGCAGCGTCAAGAGCCTTGGGGTTATCCATGGCCTCACCGAGGCCGATGTTCACAACCACTTTCTCAATACGCGGAACCTGCATCACGTTCTTCAAGCCGAACGATTTGAACAGGGCCGGGGCCACTTCGTTGTTATAGAGTTCTTGCATTCTGTTCATCTTTATTCACTCCACGGCCTAGTCAATCGTGGCCTCACAATTCTTGCAAACACGATGCGCGCCTTCATCGTCGCGTTGTACGCCGACGCGTGTAGGCTGGCTGCATTTTGGGCAGACAAGCATCACGTTTGAGATATTGATCGGTCCTTCAAACTGAATGCGACCCGGGTTGATATTACGGCCCTGCTGGGTCTGCACCTGTTTTTGATGTTTGGTGCGAATGTTCACACCTGTTACGACCACGCGGCGATCATCCAAAATCACATTGATGACCTCGCCTCGCTTGCCTTTATCTTCGAGACGGCCGCTGATCACTTCCACTGTATCGCCTTTGCGAATCTTAACTTTCATTCTTTGCTCCTACAGCACTTCCGGGGCAAGCGACACGATCTTCATGTAACCCATGTCACGCAATTCGCGCGCCACCGGTCCAAAGATACGAGTGCCCCTCGGGTTTTCGCCATCAGCATCAAGAATGACCGCGGCGTTATCATCAAAGCGGATGTATGACCCATCTTCGCGGCGCCATTCCTTCGTGCAGCGCACAATGACGGCTTTCACAACTTCACTTTTCTTCACAGAACCTTGCGGTGCAGCTGTTTTCACAGTCGCAACCACAACGTCGCCGATGGAACCGTACTTGCGGCGTGAGCCGCCCAACACGTGAATGACAAGTAGTTCACGCGCGCCGGTGTTATCAGCAACTTTTAATCGAGACTCATGCTGAATCATGGCTTACTCTCCCACACCCTGGTCAGCGGTGCGTGTCTCGCGCTTCAAAACGGACTCTACAGCCCAACGTTTATCGCGTGAGAGCGGACGAGTTTCGACAATCTGAACCTCGTCACCCATCTGACAGCCGATCTCGTCATGTGCCTTCACACGCATGCTTGAAAAGACCACCTTCTTATAAAGAGGGTGACGGAACTTGCGGGTGATCTCCACCACAACGGTTTTGGTCATTTTATTGCTGGTAACTACACCAGTCATTCGACGACGATTGTTCATTTTGCACCTTCCACAACAGCGGCGCGCTCAGTCTCGCGCAGGATCGTTTCCATGCGAGCGATATCACGGCGCAAAAATGTCAGGCGGCTGGAGTCGGTCAACTGACCCGTTACCTGTTGAAAGCGCAGCTTCATCATCTCATCACGAGCATCCGCCAATTTTGTGCGGATTTCCTCCGCACCCAACTTGCGAATTTCTTCCACCTTCATTGCCTTCATAACTATTCTCCTCCTGTGTGGCGAGCCACGACTTTGGTCTTGATGGAGAATTTGTATTGAGCGCTTTTCAAAGCGGCAACTGCTATCTCTTCCGCCAAACCACTGACCTCGAACATGATACGGCCGGGCTTGACCGGAGCGACATAATATTCCACATTACCCTTACCAGAACCCATGCGGGTCTCAGGTGGCTTGTGCGTGAACGGCTTGGCTGGGAAAATACGGATCCAGATCTTACCGCGACGTTTCATTCCACGGACAATGGTGCGGCGAGCCGCCTCAATTTGACGGGCTGTGATCCAGCCCGGTTCCAACGCCTGCAGGCCGAATTCGCCGAAGGAAACTTCCGCACCGCGGAGAGCTTTACCAGTCATGCGACCGCGCATCTGCTTGCGCCACTTTACACGTTTAGGCATCAACATATCAAAAACCTCACTCAGGCAGCGTCGCGATTACTCGCTGACGTACACGCCTTCCGTTGCTTCGACTTTTTCTTCAACTTCAGGTGTGGCTTCGCCCTTATAGATCCAAACCTTAATACCGATCTGACCGTAGGTGGTCAAGGCTTCAGTAGTGGCGAAATCCAAATTCGCGCGCAAGGTCTGCAAAGGCACGCGGCCTTCGCGCAACCACACATCGCGGGACATTTCAGCGCCGCCAAGGCGTCCACCCACCAGGATCTTGATACCTTCAGCGCCCTGCTTGATGGCTTGCTGAATGGCACGCTTCATGGCACGGCGGTAAGCAATACGACGTTCGAGCTGGTCAGCGATGTTCTTGGCAACCAACATGGCATCAGTGTCGGGCGAGGAAATTTCCTTGATATCCAATTCGATTTTCTTGCCAACCAAGGTCTCAAGCGCCTGGCGGATCTTCTTCACGCCTTCGCCTTTGCGGCCAATTAGAATACCGGGTTTGGCAGTATGAATTGCAATGCGGATCTTGCCAGGAGTTCGTTCCACATCAATGCGAGAGATGCCTGCCTTGCCATCTTTAACGGCGTCAGGCATTTGCTTGCGGAGTTCGCGAACTTTCTCATTCGCAGCTGCTCCACCTTTCGAGAGTTTGCCAAGCAACAAATTGCGGATGGCAAAATCCTGGTGCAGTTGCTGACGGTATGTGCCGCCCTCAGCGAACCAACGTCCGCCCCAAGGCTGGTTGATACCGAGACGAAAACCAATAGGATGTACTTTACGACCCATAAAATTCTCCTTAAGCTCCGCGCTCGCGCAATATGACGGTTACGTGTGAAGTGCGGCGTAACAACGGCTTGAAACGACCACGGGCACCAAAGCGTCTCCACTTGCGTGTGGGAGCTTCGTCCGCTGTGATCTTGGCTACGTACAGATCATCCCGGCTAACACCGAAATTCTCTTCAGCATTTGCTACCGCAGACGCAACCAGTTTTTGCACGGGCAATGCAGCGCGCTTGTTTACGAAGCGAAGGATTTCCAGGGCTTCATTGGCGTTCTTGCCGCGGATCAAATCAATGACATAGCGTACTTTCTGCGCGGAGAGGGACAGGTGACGGATTTTTGCTTGAATATCTTGCATCTCTCAATCTCCTACGCAGCTTTCTCGCTGGTCTGGTGACCGCGGAAGGTACGTGTCGGGGCGAATTCGCCCAAACGATGACCGACCATGTTTTCGGTAATGTAGATCGGCACATGACGGCGTCCGTCGTGAACCGCAATGGTGTGTCCGACCATCTGCGGGAAAATCACAGAAGCGCGGCTCCATGTGCGGACGACTTTCTTTTCTTTTTTCTGGTTCATGGCCTCAATGCGCTTGAGCAACTTCGGCTCAATGAAAGGACCTTTTTTTAATGAACGTGACATATATGCGTTCCTCGTCTAATTCTTAGCGGCTCGTCTTACTACGACGGCGCACAATGTACTGATCGGTCTTCTTGTTGCGGCGGGTCTTCTTGCCGAGTGTGGGCTTGCCCCACGGGCTCTTCGGACCGGGGAGACCGATTGGCTGGACACCTTCACCACCGCCGTGTGGATGGTCACGAGGACTCATCGCAGTACCGCGGACGGTCGGGCGAATGCCAAGGTGACGTTTGCGGCCTGCCTTGCCAAGCTTGATATTGCTGTGATCAAGATTACCAACCTGACCAATTGTGGCGTAGCAAACCTGGTGGATGAGGCGGACCTCACCAGAAGGCATACGGATCTGGGCGAAATCGCCTTCCTTGGCAAGCAATTGAGCTGCGCCGCCTGCGGAACGGACGAGTTGCCCGCCTTTGCCCTCTTTTACTTCGATATTGTGGATCAAAGTACCGACCGGAATATTACTGATCGGGAGGGAGTTACCAGGGCGAATTTCAGCGTTGGGACCCGACACGATTGTGTCGCCAACTTTCACATCCAACGGGGCTACGATGTAGCGTTTTTCACCGTCGACATAAAAAAGAAGGGCGAGACGGGCGGTGCGGTTTGGATCGTATTCGATCGCTGCAACCTTGGCAGGAATGCCATGCTTTTCGCGAAGGAAATCCACGATGCGGATGAAACGGCGCGCGCCGCCGCCACGATGGCGGACGGTAACACGACCCTGCGCATTGCGGCCGCCACGATTTACCTTGGCAACCAGCAAAGCACGTTCGGGTGTGCTTTTTGTAATTTCTTCAAATGTATATCCGGTCATCCCGCGGGTGCCGGGGGTTACCGGTTTGTACTTTTTAACTGCCATTACTGCACCCCTTCAAAGATCTCGAGGGGTTTGCTTCCCTCGGCTAGGGTAATGATCGCCTTCTTGAAGGAAGGGCGGCGCACTAAAAGTCGTCGGGCACGAGTGCGGCGTCCACGCTTTGCAGGCGCATTAAGAATATTTACACGAGCCACAGTGACATCGAAAAGGGTTTCAATTGCATCCTTCACCGTGGTGCGGGTCGCTTCATTGGCGACAACAAAAACGTACTGCCCCAGTTTGCCAGATTGGTAGCTGGATTTCTCAGTTACCAACGGGCGGACGAGGACATTATAGATATTAGCCATGTCTCTCTCCTATCCGAGGTGCGCCACAAGCGCGTCAATTGTCTTGAGAGGCAAGACAACCTTGTCAAAATTGAGTACGTCACGCACGTTCAGATAGCTTGCGAGCAATACCTTGGCGCTCTCGATATTATCAGTAGAGCGCATGACAGTGTCATAATTCTGGTCTTTGGTAGGCATCAAAACCAACACGGTGGATGTACCAACCAAATTACCAAGTGCTTCAGCCATCAGGCGGGTCTTGGCTTCCTTGAGGTCAAGTTCTTCCACGACCACAATGGAGGCCTCTGCAGCCTTCACAGACAATGCAGATCGAAGCGCAGCGAGACGCATTTTTCTGGGCATGCGCTGCTCATAACTTCGGGGATGCGGGGTGTGGATACGACCACCACCAACCCACTGCGCCGCATTCGTCGACCCCTGGCGGGCGCGGCCTGTCCCTTTCTGTTTCCAAGGCTTTCGGCCGCCACCGTGTACTTCAGAGCGAACCTTCGTCTCATGAGTACCCAGGCGGGCGTTTGCCATCTGGCGCACATAAGCCTGGTGCATCAGGTCTACATTTACAGGGGCTTCAAACAAATTCGCAGGCAATTCAACCTCACGAATTTTCTGGCCCTTCAAATCAAGAACATCTACTTTCATGGTTATTCTGGCTCCCGTTTCCTATCGCGCCTATTGCTTGCGCGATTCCTTGATCATTACGAGACTGCCCTTGCCGCCGGGAACAGCGCCATTAATGGCAATCAGGTTGCGTTCCACATCAACCATCACAACTTTGATGTTCTGAGTGGTGACGCGATCCATACCCATGTGACCAGCTCCACGCGCGCCTTTATAAACACGGCCTGGAGTAGTACCTGATCCACGAGAACCAGGAGCACGGTTACGATCAGATGTACCGTGTGTGGCGTTCATACCATGGAAGTGATAGCGTTTTACAGCTCCGGCAAAGCCCTTACCTTTGCTGACACCAATCACATCCACGCGTTCGCCAACTGCAAAAGCATCAGCAACTGTTACTTTATCGCCGATCTTCAAGCCGTGATCCTTGGCACGAAATTCGCGCAGGAAACGCATGGGGGGAATCTCATTGGCTTTCAAGTGGCCCAATTGACCGCCGGTAAGGCGTTTGGGGTTTGCTTCGCCAAAACCCAGCTGCACCGATGAATAACCTTCCTTTTCGGGCAGACGAACCTGGGTAACGTAACATGGCCCAGCTTCGATGAGTGTTACCGTATAGGCAACACCTTGCTCATCGAAGATCTGGGTCATGCCAATCTTCTTTCCAATTAGCCCTTTCAACATACTCAATTTTCTCCTTTAGAAGATATTGACGAGACTGCCAACCGGGGCGTCGGTCGCATCATCTCCGTGCAGCGCAGTCAGAAGGTCTGGTGCGAAGCGGTTTGTGTCGGTTCTACAACACAGACCTACTCTTGCGCTGTCTCATAATCCGCAAAATTTGCGGAGTTATTTATAACTAAATTTTGATCTCGATATCAACACCTGCAGGCAGGTTCAAACGCATCAACATATCAATGGTCTTTGAGTCCGGGTCCAAAACATCAATCAGGCGGTTATGGGTACGGATTTCAAAGTGCTCATGTGAATCCTTGTCAATAAATGCCGAGCGACGTATTGTAAAGCGTTCTGTCTTACTTGGCAAGGGAACAGGCCCAACAACATGGGCGCCGGTGCGCTCTGCGGTTTCGACAATGCGTTTCGCAGATTGGTCGAGAACGCGATGATCATATGCCTTAAGGCGGATACGTATCTTTTGCTTAGCCATCATACCTCGTCTTACTCGATGATCTTGGTAACGACACCCGCGCCGACGGTGAGACCGCCCTCGCGAATGGCGAACTTGGAACCCTGCTCAAGAGCCACAGGCACGATCAATTCCACGGTCAGGTTGACATTGTCTCCCGGCATGACCATTTCCACACCTTCAGGAAGGGTGATGTCACCCGTCACATCCATGGTGCGAATGTAGAATTGCGGGCGATAGCCGCTGAAGAACGCCTTGTGACGGCCGCCTTCTTCCTTCTTCAACACGTATACCTCAGCGAGGAATTTCTTGTGAGGAGTGATCGACTTCGGCTTGGCCAATACCTGGCCGCGCTCCACATCTTCACGCTCGATACCGCGCAGGAGCAGTCCAACGTTGTCACCAGCCATGCCTTCGTCCAACTGCTTGTGGAACATTTCCACACCAGTGCAGACGGTGGCTTTGGTTTCGCGCAGACCGATGATCTCGATCGGCTCGCCAACTTTGACGATACCGCGGTCGATACGGCCGGTTACCACTGTACCACGTCCCTTGATCGAGAACACATCTTCCACAGACATCATGAAAGGCTTTTCGGTGTCACGCTTCGGTTCGGGGATGTATTCATCCACTACGCGCAGCAATTCTTTGATGCAGGCGTATTCAGGTGCATTCGGGTCGGTGCTAGCGCTTTCCAAGGCAAGCTTGGCGGAGCCGCGCACGATCGGGGTGGTGTCGCCGGGGAAGCCCTGGGCGGTCAGCAATTCACGAAGTTCGAGTTCAACGAGCTCGAGCAATTCGGGATCATCCATCATGTCTACCTTGTTCAGGAAGATGACGATGGAAGGCACTTCCACCTGACGGGCAAGCAGAACGTGCTCGCGAGTCTGGGGCATCGGGCCATCGGGGGCTGCCACGACGAGAATGGCACCGTCCACCTGAGCCGCACCGGTGATCATGTTCTTGATATAGTCGCGGTGACCGGGCATGTCTACGTGGGCATAGTGACGTTTTTCCGTCTGGTATTCCACGTGGGCGATGTTGATCGTGATGCCGCGCGCTTTTTCTTCGGGGGCATTGTCGATCTGGTCGTATGCCTTGAATTCGCCTTTGCCGCCAAATCCGGCCACCTTTGTGATCGCTGCTGTCAGCGTGGTCTTGCCATGATCAATATGTCCCATGGTCCCGACGTTTAGATGCGGTTTGCTTCTATCAAATTTTTCCTTCGCCAT
>Ga0172373_10004471_pt1 | contig 19679 bp, 16 predicted proteins | sample Lak10m_2_FD_114546 | JGI IMG/M metagenome (GOLD analysis project Ga0172373, IMG submission 114546) | Freshwater microbial communities from Kabuno Bay, South-Kivu, Congo - kab_092012_10m | ecosystem: Environmental > Aquatic > Freshwater > Lake | place: Democratic Republic of the Congo...
AATGGTGCTGGTGGTGAGACGACGCAATGCAATTTCAACGCCACGCAATGGATGATCGGAGATGTACAGACCAATCATGTCTTTTTCGTGTCGGAGTTGGTCTGTCTTTGAGAAGTGAACATCTGGAATTGCAATCTCGGACGACCAGCCTGCATCCGAAGACTCTTCGAGTTCACCGAACAAGGACATCACGCCCTTTTCTTCTTCACGACGCTTTGCAATCGCGTCATCAACAATGGCCTCATACGACATCAAGAGGCCGCGTCGAGGATGGCCGAAGGAATCGAAGGCACCCGCCTTGATGAGTGATTCGACTGCTCGCTTGTTCAGTGCCTGCTCTGGAACTCGACGTGCGAAATCATGGAACGATTCAAACGGGCCATTCGCATCTCGTTCTTGCGTGATGAGAGCCACCAGTCCTTCACCCACGTTTCGCACGGCGGACAAAGCGAACACGATGCGGCGTTCATTCTCATTGCTGATGGCTTCAAATTCGGATCGACCCGCGTTGATATCGGGAGTTGAAACGGTGATACCCATTGCACGACAGTCAGCCAAATGCACCGCGGCCTTTTCGTAGTTGCCCTTCACCGACGACAACAGACATGCCGAGTACTCCACGGGGAAGTGCGCTTTCAGGTATGCCGTTTGATACGAGATGAGTCCGTAACCAAATGTGTGGCTCTTGTTGAAGGCATAGTCAGCGAATTTACGAATCACCGCAAACAGTGATTCGCCAAGTTCACGCCCGTAGCCAGTCTTCTCGCATCCCTCAACAAAGACGGACTCTTCCTTTTCCATTGCAACAGGGTCTTTTTTGCCGCACGCTTTCCGCAAGTTGTCTGCTTGAGCAAGTGAATAGCCGGCAAATCGCTGAGCAACTCGCATCATGCTCTCTTGGTACACCATGAGACCAAACGTGTCGTGCAGCAACTCTTGTGCTTCTGGGTGGAAATACTCCGGCGTCTTTCGATGATTCTTGTAGTCCGCGTAGTCGTTGTGCATGTTTGCACTCATGGGTCCTGGGCGATACAAGGCAAGAACCGCACTGACGTCTTCAAACGATGTTGGACGCATTGATTTCAGCAGCGCACGCATGGGCGGCGACTCAAGCTGGAAAATGCCGATGGTGTCGCCACGACCCAGTAATTCAAATGTTACTTGATCGTCGAGAGGAACCGTATCGATATCAAAATCAGGATCTCGTTGGCGCCGAATCATTTCCACCGTGTCGGTGATGACGTCGAGGTTACGAAGACCAAGGAAGTCCATCTTCAATAGACCCAGCTCTTCTACAGCGTGCATTTCATACTGGGTGACAATGGGAGCGTCTTCTGCCTTGAGATCACCTGAAGGTTTGCGCTGAATGGGCAAATACTCCATGAGCGGTTCTGGCGTAATCACCACGGCCGCAGCGTGAATTCCATCTGAACGCTTCAGACCTTCAAGTCCGCGCGCAACTTCAACAACCTTTGCCGCCACTTCGTCGCGCTCCACCAAATCACGCAACGCTTGTGCTTCTCGGTAACCGTCTGCGTACTTCTCGTTGAACTCAAGGCATGCGGCAAGCGGAGTGTCGCGACCTTGAATGAGAGGTGGCATCAACTTTGCGATGCTGTCGCCAACGGCATACTCGTGGCCCAACACGCGAGCCGCGTCACGAACAGCGTTACGTGCCTTGATGGTTGCAAAAGTGACAATCTGAGCAACGTGATCACGGCCATATTTTTCGGCCGCATAACGAATCATGTGGTCGCGATAGCGCGAGTCGAAGTCCATGTCGATATCGGGCATGCTGACACGAGACGGGTTCAAGAAACGTTCGAACAGCAAGTCATACTTCAACGGATCCAATTCGGTGATTCGCAAGCAATACGCAACCGCGCATCCGGCCGCAGAGCCTCGACCTGGGCCGACGCGAATTCCGGAGTCCTTTGCATGCTTGATGAGGTCCCACACAATGAGGAAGTACGAACAGAACCCCATCTGTTTGATGACACCAAGTTCGAATGAGACACGCTCTACGACGTCTGGAGGAAGGTCGCTTCCCCACCGCATTTGCGCACCCTGCCATGTGAGATGTTCAAGATATTTCTCGTCGTTCTCAAACTCGGCTGGTACTTCAAAGACCGGCAACCGATACGTCCCTAGTTCAATGTTGACATCGGCGCGTTCGGCAATCCACAACGTGTTGTCACAACTTGAAGGGATCTCCCGCCAGAGATAGCGCATCTCTTCTGCCGACTTCAGGTAGTGCTCGGTTCCCTCAAATCGGAATCGATCTTGATCTCGCATGAACGCACCAGTTTGAACACACAACAACGCATCGTGTGCTTCATGGTCTGACTGATTGACATAGTGCGAGTCGTTAGTGGCAAGAAGCGGTGCACCAATTTTTTGAGCAATCTCCACCAACTTTGGGTTGGTTCTCAATTGGTCGGCGATGCCGTGGTTTTGGAGCTCAACAAACAAATTGTCTTTGCCAAAAATCTCCTGCAGACGTCCGGCCTTTTGCAGCGCCGCCTTTTCATCTCCGTTGAGAAGCGATTGCAAGACGTGTCCACCGAGACAACCGGTGGTAGCAATGAGACCGCGCGAGTGGCGCTCGAGTAGCTCCCAGTCAATACGTGGCTTGTAGTGGTAGCCCTCGAGAAAGGCATAGCTGGACAGTTTGATGAGATTGCTGTAGCCCTCATTGTTTTCTGCCAACAACGTGAGGTGGTAGTACTGCTTTCGGCCACCCTCGTCTGAACCGCCGTTGTCATCCATCTTTCCGCGACGCGCGATTCTCTCGGTGCGGTGATCGTGGGCCATGTAGGCCTCAGTGCCAATGATTGGCTTAATGCCTTGCTTGCGACATTCCTTATAAAAGTCAATGACGCCATACATGTTGCCGTGGTCGGTAATGCCTAGCGCAGGTTGACCATCTTCAACTGCCTTTGACACCAATTCATCAAGACGTGCGGCTCCGTCCAACATGGAGAATTCCGTGTGAACGTGGAGATGTGTAAACGATGACGACGACACCACTTCTCCTTTTCGCAAACAAGTCCGACTCTGAAGAAGCAGACAAGCGGGTGCCCGTCACTCATCAGATGTGAGAGCCAAAATTAGCAGTCCCCTGTGTCACCGACCTTGGTGACACGCAAGAGGTCACAGATAGGTGCCGCCTGGCCCTCCGGCAGTTGGGCCGGTCGGTGGAATTTGACGCATTTGCTCAATTTGTTGGCGAGCCGCAAGTTGCTGAGCAAACAACGTGGCCTGGATGCCATGAAAGAGACCTTCCAGCCATCCCACCAATTGTGCTTTCGCAACTCTCAGTTCTCCATCGCTTGGCACTTCCCCATCTTTGAAGGGCAACGCCAAGATGTGAAGTTCTTCTGCGAGGTCTGGAGACAATGCAGTGGATATTTCCACGATGGAGCGCTCGTAAATTTCGGCGAGACGTTCTCTACTTGCTTCATCAAGTTGAGTTCCACGAACTTCTTCCAAGAGTTGTCGCACCATTGAACCAATGCGCATCACTTTTGCTGGTTCGGTCACACTCTCTGTTGCGGGAACCTCAGTGTCAGAAGATGGAACAGAGTCAACAACTTCAGCAGCTGATACAACCTGTGGAATATCACCGTTTTGAGTCACAGCTCTATTCTGCCAAACGCATCAACGATTGGGACGACGACTTCTATGTGGCATGTGCCAATAGCGGTACCAACATCTCGTCAGCAGTTAAAGAACCGTGCCTGCACACCAAGTCAAACGCGCCACCATCAAGCGGCTCTTCAAAACTGACATTCCCATGTGCAACAAGAGCAACGTCACCCATTCGTCGAGCCACCGGATCAGACACTCGCGCCCCAAACCACTGCTCGTCGAGCACTTGTTCTTTTGTCACCACCCATGCGACATCGTTGTACTTCTGCACCGCATCTCGTAGTGCACCTTCGCGTCCACGCTGAGCGTGCATCCAACGGAATCGTCCTTCACCCGATTGACGAGCAACGTGTGCCATGACATCTGCTGACGGAATGATGGTGTTATCCCCGACATGCACTTGACCGTGATCAGCCGTCACCAACAACACGGTGTCAGATGGAAGCACGGACATGATGTCTGCAACCAATCGATCTGCATGACGTAACTCGGCGTTGTAGTAGTCACCAAACCCACGTTCATGCGCAATCTTGTCCACACCGTCGTAATACGCATAAACGAATTGTTCTCCTGCATCGAGCGCGGTCTTGATAAGAACCGGAATGCTGCTTGATGAACGCCACCCCATGTGCTTCACGCCGTTTAAGTGCGCCTGAGTAAAACCTGATCCTTCAAGTTCTGCTTTGCTCAGCACTGGAACACTCAATCCCAGAAATGGCGGACACGGCTGCGTGGTCTCTGGTGGAAATGTTCGGCGCAAATCGCCGTTCTCGTCGCCCCACCGCAACACGTTCATGACTGAACTTCCCATGTCAATGCGATAACCAATGAGGCCATGTTCGCCAGGAGACAAGCCAGTCACCAGTGACGTGAGTGCCGTGGCGGTGGTGGACGGCGCAATAGTGGTGATGGGCCCACCGGTCAACGTTGACAACGTCGGCATGTGCGCCGAGTGCGAATGCAGCTGATTCCAGCCGAGCCCATCGAGCAACAACAGCACCACTCGCGGAGCCCCAGCAACTGCTGACGGCATCCACGACGGCACCCGAGACGACCCTCCAGGCGCGCACAGAACGGGAATGATGTTCGACAGGCATCCCCCAGAATAATCAGGCAAGACAGGCGAAGGAACACTCACCCCACTAGTTCAGCACCTACGATGTCTCTGTGCGAGTTTCTACGCGAGGAGATTATGCCTGTCGGGCCCTGTTGTCGTTGGCGCTCCATGCCGAGGCTTCTGGCCCCACCTCTGTTCGTGAGATTGCCGACCGCACCGGACTCCCCCAGCCCTACCTCGAGCAAATCTTGTTGGCACTGAAAGGCGCCGGATTGGTGAAGTCAAAGCGAGGCGTTGGCGGCGGATATGTGCTTGCCAAAGCGCCGAAGGACATTCGACTCTCCGAAATTATTTCTGCAGTTGACGGCCCCATCACCGTGGGCGATTTTGGTCAACCGCATCAAGATGGTTCATGTGACCACGAAGGTCAGTGCGTGCTTCTGGCTATTTGGGATGTAGCGGGCCAACACATGCGAGAGCATCTTGAGGCCTACACGTTGGAGTCAATTGCGGCGGCCGCAACGGGGACAGGACCCTGGCCTAAGTCCGACCCGCACCATCATCACTGAGGTGCATCAGGTTCGTACGTTGAACAACGTGCGATAACACTGACCATGTCGTCTGGAATCGGAGCTTCCCAGGACATTTCTTCACCACTTCCTGGGTGAATCAACGTGAGTCGTTGCGCGTGCAACATTGGGCGATTCGCCTTCAACGCCGACTTTGCTCCGCCATACATTGCGTCACCCACCACAGGGTGACCAACAGCTGCAAGGTGAACTCGAATTTGATGTGTTCGACCTGTTTCCAATGTGCACTGCACGAGGCTCACATCTGCTGGATCATTGAATGTCTCCAGCACCTGCAAATGGGTTCGAGCCCACTTACCGTTGTTGACAACAGCCATCTTCATTGGGTCACGCGGATGTCGACCAATTGATGCATCAACAGTTGCCGTTGGCGAATCAAAATGTCCCCACGACAACGCAACGTACTGCCTGCCAACCTCATGATCTGACAACGCTTCGACTAACGAGTCATATGCGCGTTGACTCCGTGCAATCACCATCATTCCTGTTGTCCCGGCGTCTAAGCGGTGAACGATTCCAGGGCGTGCTGGCTGACCTACCTCCGCGATTTCGGGATACAACGCGAGAATTCCGTTCACCACTGTTCCAGATCCGTGACGCGATGCCGGATGCACCACCATTCCGGCGGCCTTGTTGATGACAACAATGTCGTCGTCGACATACACGACATTCAACTGCACGCTTGCATCTGGACCTGGCGGATCATCAACGGGAATTTTGTCGAGGTCAACCACAACGGTTTGACCTTCCTTCAATCGCGGCTTACCCGACGAAATGAGAACACCGTCCACCTCTGCACCGCCGTCTGCGATGAGTCTCGTTGCATCCGAACGAGAAATGTCAGCAATGATGGACACGATTCGATCAATTCGTTCGCCGTCCAATGCACTGGGAACTATTTCTTCTACCTTCATGATGTTGGCGATTCCTTTCGCATTTGTGACTGCTCAAGAAACAGCGAGATGATTAAAACAATGGCGCCGACCGTGATGCACGAGTCCGCCACGTTGAACACGGGGAACCATTGCAGATCAATGAAGTCAACGACCTTTCCGTGCAACAGTCCGTCGCCACGAAATAGACGGTCTGCGATGTTGCCAATTGCGCCCGCCAAAATTCCGGCAAGGCCATACGCCGTCAATGGATGAGTTGCCTTCATCATGTAACGAACCAGGAAGACAACAGCCACCAACGCAACAATGCCAACAACTGGACCCAAGCCTTGTGCCTGTGAAAACGCAATTCCGCTGTTGAATCCAAGTGCCAATCGAAGTGTCCACACAATGTCAATGGTGCGACCGTTATCCAGAGCAGACACTGCCCACGATTTCGTGAGTTGATCCACGCCGACAAGCACGACTATGAGAAGCGCCAATCGGCGAAGTGGAGGCACGAGAGTCGGTTGCCTTATCGGCGTCCAAGACCACCAGCGCGTTCCGTGACAAGTTCAGTTGCCCATGGAAGCGCCTTCAGGCGTTCTTTTGGAATTGGATTTCCCGACACCAACGAATATCCATACTCGCCGTTCTTCATGCGATTCAACGCTGCATCAATCTCTTCGACAACTTGACGAGCGGCCGCCATCAACACCAAATCTTGGTCGCGCTCGACGACCATGGTGTCGCCCTCGCCGCCTTCGTCATCAAACTGAACATCGCCCATCTCGGCATCGGCAATCAGCGCGTTGGCTTCATTCTCTAAACGGTTTGCTTGGCCGGTGAGCTTTGCGCGCTCTTCCAATAACAACTCACGCTGTGCGAAAAGGAACTTCAAATCGAATTCTTTTGTCGACGTGATGCCGTCCTGGCTTGCACCCTTCACGATGACGTGGCGCTTTGGTGGTTCTGGCTTCTTCATTGGCGCACGTGGTGGCAATGGTGGTGGGCCAGCTGGTGCTGCTGCTGCGGCTGTGGCTGCTGATTTCTTTGGATCTGCGCTCTTTGTTGGCGCAACCTTTGTTGGAGCAGCCTTTGGTGCAGGAGTCGCCTTCTTTGCAGGAACTACCTTCTTCGCAGGCGCAGCCTTCTTAGCAACAACCTTTTTTGCCGGGGCCTTCTTCGCTGGAGCAGCCTTCTTGGCTGGCGCTGCCTTCTTGGCCACAACCTTTTTCGCAGGTGCCACTTTCTTCGCAGGCGCCTTCTTGGCCACAACCTTTTTTGCCGGGGCCTTCTTGGCGGGTGCAGCCTTCTTGGCTGGAGCCTTCTTGGCCACAACTTTCTTCGCTGGCGCAGCCTTCTTTGCTGGAGCCTTCTTCGCTGGAGCAGCCTTCTTCGCTGGCGCTGCCTTCTTGGCAACTCCCTTCTTCGCTACTGGCTTCTTTGCCGCAGGCTTCTTCTTGGTGGCCATGATGAACTCTCTTTCAACGGGATCGCCCGTGTTGCCCCGAGAGGTTACGAGGTGAAAGGGGCTAACTCAACGATTCACGGCAACAGAGACACCAATTGATGTCCCTTCAATGGCAACATCGCGGGTGAGAGACGGGTCCCACACCACACTGGTAGCCAGTGTCTCGCCCGAGATGAGGCCCTCATGAGGAGCTAACTGTTGACGAACATCGTCGTCGGCACTCAATGTGAGCACGATTCGATCGGACACGTTGAGGTCGGCAGATCGACGAGCCTGTTGAACTGCTCGAACCACGTCTCGAGCCAATCCTTCGGCCTCAAGCTCTGGGGTGACATTGGTATCCAACACCACAACGCCAGCACCCGCTGGCAATGGAGCACTTGCGGTGCCTTCGGTGGTGACAAGTTTCAGCGCATATTCACCGGGCTGAAGTTCTTCGCCTGCAACAACAATGACATCACCACGCTGTTGCCATTCACCTTTTTTCACGGCAGCAATTACTTGCTGTGTGTTCTTTCCAAGTCGAGGCCCCACCACCGCAGGAACAACTTGCAATTCGTGTGATGCAACGGCCGCAACATCGGTGGTGAGCACAACTTCACGAACATTCACTTCGTCGCGAACAATGTCGAGGAAGTCCGCAAGTCCTTGCGATGACTCTGATGCAACAGTGAGGGTTTGCAGTGGAAGTCGCACGCGGCGACTATGTGCTTTACGCACTGACAACGCAGATGAACACACATCGCGAACCATGTCCATTGACGCAACGAGCGACGCATCGCGTGGCAGTCCCGCGCTTGTTGGCCAATCCGCAAGATGCACACTGTCTGCGGTTCCGTTCAACCCTTGACTGATTTCATCAGAGATCATGGGAAGCAACGGCGCAGAAATCTTTGTGAGATAGTCCAAAACGGTGTGCAATGTGTCAATTGCATCTTGATCCCCTGACCAGAAACGATCACGACTCCGACGGATGTACCAATTGGTTAGTACGTCGAGGAAATTGCGAATTGTTCCACACGCAGCAAACAAGTCGTATGAATCCATTGAGGTTGTGACACTGTCGATGGTGTCTGCCAACTTGGCCAAAATGTATCGGTCCAGCACATTCCCAGAATTCGTGCGAACGGTGCCGGACTTGTTTTCGGCATTGGCATACAAACTCAAGAAGTAATACGAGTTCCACATGGGAAGCAGCACTTGGCGAACAGTGTCGCGCATTCCCACTTCAGTCACCGAGAAATCACCCCCGCGAAGAATTGGCGAGGACAAGAGGTACCAACGCATTGCATCAGCGCCGTGCGAATCAAACACCGCCATAGGGTCTGGATAGTTGCGCAGACTCTTTGACATCTTTGCGCCATCGTCACCCAACACAATTCCGTGACTCACGCAGGATGCAAACGATGGCCTGTCAAAAAGTGCAGTTGCCAACACGTGCAACGTGTAAAACCATCCGCGTGTTTGACCGATGTATTCAACAATGAAGTCACCTGGATAGTGGTTTTCAAACCATTCGCGATTCTCAAACGGATAGTGAACCTGCGCAAACGGCATCGACCCACTCTCAAACCAGCAGTCCAGAACCTCCGGCACGCGACGCATCATTGACTCGCCAGTCGGGTCGTCAGGATTTGGTCGAACAAGATTGTCGATTTCTGGTCGGTGAAGATCGGTGACAGTGACGCCGAAATCTTTCTCTAATTCTTCAATGGAGCCGTAGACGTCGATGCGCGGATACCGCGGGTCGTCGCTCTTCCACACCGGAATTGGTGAACCCCAAAAACGATTACGGCTAATGGCCCAATCGCGTGCGTTGGCTAACCACTTACCGAATGTTCCATCTTTAATGTGCTCTGGCGTCCAGTTGATGTTTTGGTTCAACTCCACCATGCGATCTTTGAACTGCGTGACACGGACAAACCACGATGACACGGCGCGATACACCAATGGCTCTGCACAACGCCAGCAATGCGGATAGCTGTGGTTGTAGGTGTCATGCCGAAGCACCACACCCATTTCTTTCAGCGACTTGATGACATCTGAGTTGGCCTCGAACACATGACGTCCCGCCCATGGAGTCACTTCGGCGGTGTATTGACCATGTTCGTCCATGGGACAGATCGTGGGAATACCGGCGGCATTACATTCGTTTTGGTCGTCTTCGCCAAAGCCTGGCGCCATGTGCACAACGCCAGTTCCGTCTTCGGTGGTAACAAAGTCAGCAGAAAGAACCACGAAGGCGTTCTCAGTGTCGGCAAAGAATGGAAACAGTGGCGTATAGCGACGACCAGCAAGATCTGAGCCCTTGATAGTGCGAACAACCTTTGCACCGTCCAATTCCTTTTCATATGCGCCAACACGAGCTTCGGCCATGATGTACTCGCGGCCATCGGAATGCTGCAACACTGCGTAGTCAACATCTGGACCCACTGCGAGAGCAAGGTTTGATGGCAATGTCCACGGTGTTGTGGTCCACGCAAGAATTCTCTCGCCAGTTTCCAACTCGAACGCAACTGTCAGCGCCGGATCTTGACGATCGCGATACACGTCATCCATGCGTGTCTCGGTGTTTGATAACGGAGTCTCGCATCGCCAGCAATAAGCCAGAACACGAAAACCTTCGTAAATCAGTCCTTTGTCCCACAACGTGCGAAATGCCCACATGACACTCTCCATGTACGGAGTGTCGAGTGTTTTGTAATCGTTGGAGAAGTCAACCCAACGCGCTTGACGAGTGACGTATCGTTGCCACTCATCGGTGTACCGAAGAACGCTGGTACGACATGCGTCATTGAACTTGTCGATTCCGAATGCTGCGATTGCAGGATGACCCGCGATGCCAAGCTCTTTTTCAGCTTCCACTTCTGCAGGCAGACCATGACAGTCCCACCCGAATCGGCGCTCGACACGTCGACCGCGCATTGTTTGATAGCGAGGAACTGCGTCTTTGACGAACCCAGTCAAAAGGTGACCGTAGTGAGGAAGACCATTTGCAAACGGAGGGCCATCGTAAAAAATGAATTCGTTGTCGCCGTTTTCGCCTGCATCACGCGCAGCAATGCTTCGAGCAAACGTGTCGTCACTCTGCCAGCGCGCCAAGACCCCTTCTTCAATACGGGGGAAGTTCGGCTGGGGGTCAACCTGCGGGTATGTCACGCAGTAAGGCTAGAGGGAACGGACTCCCCCTCAACGTGACCTCACTGGCGAGGAGTCGCGCTAGATAAGAAAACTAGTGAGAATTTGAATGCCGATAATGACAACGAGTGGCGACAGATCAAGCCCGCCCATTGGCGGCAACACGCGGCGAATTGGCGCAAGAACTGGTTCGGTCAAGCGATACAGAAAATGCGCAACCGATGCCATTGGCGATGATGGGCTCAATGGAAAGAACGACAAAATGGCGCGCGCAAAAATTGCGAACGAAAACAAATTAAGCAGCGAGACAATCAGCGACATGTTGCGACTTAGTAGTGAGGCTGATCGAAGCTGACAGCTGGCTTCAACAAGTACACGCCACTGCCAACTTTTTCCATGGTGCCGCTGAGTGCGTAACACATACCGCTAGCGAAGTCGATAACACGTCGTGCCATTTCACGATCTGCGCCTTCAAGATTCACAATGACTGGCACACCATCTTTGAAGTGATCCGCAATTGCTTGTGCTTCATTGAAACTACGCGGACGAATGGTGACGGTGTCACCAGCAGCGGGAACAGCACGAACTGTTGGAGCAGTACGTGGCGCACCGACTGGACGAACTTGCAAACCAGAATCGTCGGGGCGTCGAGCAGCACCTGTGTCGTCTACACGAGCAGGACGCGGTGCAGGCCGTTGCGTTTCAGATGAGTACTCGGGTTCATATCCACGACGTGCAAGTGGTTCTGATTGCGGAGCAGGACGTGGCGCGCGAGTGGGGCGCTCGTATTCCATGGACATGTCGTAGTCGTCGTAGGCCTCGTCGTTACTGAGGCCGAGGTAATCCATTGCGCGACGGAAAAATGACATGCCGTCAGGCTAATCCGTTTTTATCCCTAGATGTGGGAGTTACTGGGCTCAGCGATTCCGCTCGCCAAACAACATGCTTCCAATGCGAATGATGGTGGAACCACACTCAAGAGCAATGCGGTAGTCCCCCGACATCCCCATCGAGCACTCTCGTAGGTGATGAGCATCTGCGAGGGCGCGCAACGCAGTGAACGAGGCACGAATGTCCTGGTCTTTGCCGTTCGTTGGACCCAAGGTCATTAACCCGGCAACTGAAAGTCCTGCAGTTTCCGCCGCCTCCCGAAGATGATCGAGTTCTGTGGGCGTGACGCCAGATTTCGATTCTTCATTTGTGGTGTTCACCTGCAACAACACCGTGGCGCCAGGGGCTCGCTTGGCTATTTCGGAGACAACTGAGGGCCTGTCCACCCCTTGCCACACCGCCACATATGGCGCCACGGCCTTGACTTTGTTCGACTGAATCGCACCGATGAAATGAACGGGGAGCGGTGCAGGTATCACCTGAATTTTGTCCAGTAATTCTTGCGCGTAGTTTTCGCCAAGTCCGTCACAGCCTGCGTTGCTTGCGGCAACCCACGCATCAGTGGGGAACGTTTTTGTCACCGCAACAATCGACACCAGATGGCTTGCGAGGCGCGAGATGTCATCACGAATGTCAGCAACTTGCGATGCGACCACAGATGGGTCGACCATGTTCAGAACCTATTTAAGGAATGAGGGAACGTCGAAATCATCGTCGTCATCTGACAACGGATCGGAGTCAGAGAAGATGTCACGAACATTGCTTGATGATGGACGTGATTCAGTTGGACGAGATGCCGAGCGTGTAGCAAACGATGTGGAATTGGCTGCGCCAGTGTCCCACCGTTCAAATCCAGCTGCGATAACAGTGACCTTGATCTCGTCACCCATCTCGTCATCGATCACGGTACCGAAGATGATGTTGGCGTCTTGATGCGCTACTGCATGCACTTCGTCTGCTGCAGCGTTGACTTCAAACAGACCCATGCTGGACGGACCAGTGATGTTCAACAGAACGCCGCGTGCGCCGTCGATTGCAGCTTCCAACATTGGGCTAGAAATTGCATCTTTTGCGGCCGTGACGGCGCGATTGTCACCGCTGGCAACGCCAATACCCATCAATGCCGAACCTGCATTGGTGAGGATCATCTTCACGTCTGCAAAGTCGGTGTTGATAAGACCAGGCGTGGTGATGAGGGTGGTGATACCCGCAACGCCTTGCAAGAGAATCTCATCGGCCATCTTGAATGCATTGATGAGCGATGTCTTGTCATTAGCAACCGACAACAAACGGTCGTTTGGAATGACGATGAGAGTGTCAACTTTTTCCTTCAGACGCTGGATTCCGTTGTCGGCCTGAACGGAACGACGACGACCTTCGAACTGGAACGGACGTGTGACAACGCCAATGGTGAGCGCGCCAAGCGACTTTGAGATTTCCGCAACAACTGGTGCTGCACCGGTGCCAGTTCCGCCGCCTTCGCCTGCAGTGATGAACACCATGTCAGAGCCGTTGATGAGTTCTTCAATTTCAGCGCGATGAGCTTCTGCGGCAGCCTTACCCACTTCAGGGTCGGAGCCTGCACCAAGTCCGCGAGTGAGTTCGCGACCAATGTCCAACTTCACGTCTGCGTCGCTCATCAACAGCGCCTGTGCGTCTGTGTTGATGGCAACAAATTCCACGCCTCGAAGTCCGGCATCAATCATTCGGTTGACGGCGTTGACTCCACCGCCACCAACGCCGATGACCTTGATGACTGCGAGATAGTTCTGTGGTGCTCCGGCCATGAGCCTTTTCCTCCGAAGAAACGTCCGTTAGGACTGCGTTTCCCAATGTTTCCACAGATGAAGGGCAATTTGGTGCAATACGAGCGTGTTGGCCTGTTATTTCTGCCCTATCGGAGCTGGACGGTGGGCTCTCCTGTGGAGACATCCACAACTGCCAGGGTGGCTGGATCTTGGCGGCGGAACAGCACCACCACTGCAACCAATTTGTCCTGTAAGCCAGTCGGTGGGCCGAATCGCACAATGGTTCCACTCTTCAAAATCATGGCCAGTTCGCCACCGCCAGAGAGTTCTAATGCTTTGACTTTGGTGCGAATCTCATCTGGAAGGGCAAGAACTAGTTGTGCTGCGGCGCGATAGACGTCGTCGGCGATTGCACCGGCATCTAACGATGGACCAGTTCCAATGACGCGCAGATACTTCGTTGGCCATCCGTCAAGCACCGCAACGACATGGCCCCGATCGTCAACCACACGGGCCTTTTCGTCGTCACCCACGTACCACACCACTGGTTGACGCTCAGCAACTTCCACCAATGCCTTGCCTGGGAAATCAGTCGTGATGCGCACCTCAGCAACCCACGGGTCATCCAACATTTGCTCTCGTGCCTTGGCCGTGTCGACAGTGAACACTGATGCACCCTTAATGGCCTCAGTAACTTTCTCAATTGTTTTCGGATTGGTGTACACAACACCTTCGAATGTGACTCGACGAATCGCAAACAACGGAGATGCAAGAACACCCGCAACAAACACGATGACCGCGATGATGACTCCGGCGAGCTTGAACCACTTGACTCGGCGTAGACGTTCACGACGTTGATGTCGTCTGCGTCGTTCCTCGAAGGTGGGGTCTGGCGTGTCGTTGTCGATGATGACTACACGATCCATGTCGTCGGCGTCAATCACGACAGTGGAACCATCGTCGGAGAACTCCACCACGTCATCACCGTGACGAGACAATCCGATTAATGGGTCAGGCGGTGCGGGAGTCAGGTCACTGATGTCGTCGTCAAAATCGGATGCAATCACCACCACGTTGTCTGGCGTTGGGTCTGGTTCGGGTTCAGGAGTGACGCGAGGAGTGAGTGGCACCACATTTGTGGTGGCTGATGAATCGCCCGAGGGCGGCGTGGGGTCGACAGCGGTGTCGTCTCGTGGGGCGTCACCAAAGAGAACTGACAATTCGTCGAGGACTTCTTTGCTCACTTCTGTCACTGAGAGTTCGTCCGGCGAACCAATAGGGGTGTTGTCCTTTTCAGTCATCACTCTCCCCTAACTCGACTCTCAAACGATGGCGCGCCGAAGCGTTATCTGCGCTGTCGTGAAGTACATCAGAAAATTGCGCCGCGACATCGGCGTCAAAGCCGACAAGCCGCACTTCGCTTCGCAACATCACTCCAAGTCTGTCCGCAACCACCGACTGAACATGGTTCATCACAGCAAGAACATCGCTAGAGGTAGCCGCATCTGTGGCCTGAATGAAATTGGCGTGCTTCTCCGAAACCTGCGCTCCGCCAATGGAAAAACCGCGCAGGCCGCATTGGTCGATGAGTGATCCGGCGCTTCCCTCACCTGGCGCTGGATTCACAAACACTGATCCCGCATTACGACCACCAGGTTGATTCGCACGACGCCACGCCACGATGTCGTCGATGGTGCGTGTTCCTTCCTCCGCCGAGATGGACGTGACTCGAAATGTTGCGGCAGATACCACGTGATGTGGTGACAGAGCGGAGCCACGGAAGTGCAGACCAAGTGCGGACGTTTGCAATGTTTTTGAAACACCTGAATGAAGCGAAACAACGGTGGCACTCACCAAAGACTCGGCAATGTCCGCGCCGTGACCGCCAGCATTCATTCGAACCGCACCCCCAACGGTTCCAGGAATGCCCACGCACCATTCAAGTCCGCCACATCCTTGCTGAACACTCCGTCGTGCGAGGACTGGCATCAACATGGAAGCCGATGCTTGAACATCGCCATTCACGACAGAGATATTTCGTGATTCTTCTGATGTTCCAAGAATGACAACGACTCCGCGATACCCCGAATCTGAAAACAACGTATTGCTACCGCGACCGAGAACGACAACATCAATGTCTGAATGTGCAGAGAGGACTGATGCCACGAGCTGAATTTCTTGTTCACTGCGTACAGTAACGGCTACATCTGCGCTTCCACCCACGGCATATGTCGTCAGCATTGCCATTGGCTTGTCACTTTCGACAGTCAGACCACGCCGAGAAAGCTCCGCCAATAAAGAGTCGTACTTCTTGTGGGCCACTAGCGAGACTCCAACAAATCGTCGGGGAATGTCTCAATGTCTCCACACCCCATGGACACACAAATGTCGCCGGGGCGCAAGTATGCCGACACCGCCGTCACAATGTCCTGCCTCTTCGGCGCCCACACAACATCGGCATTTGGATGATGTTGACGAACCGCATTCACCACGAGTTCACCAGTGACACCTTCAATGCGTTCAGTTCCCGATGCATAGACATCCGTAATCACCACGAGGTCGGCGCTTGCGAAGCAGTCGGCGTACGAATCCGCCATGGCAGCAATGCGATGGAATCTGTTCGGTTGAAACACAGCAACCAATCGACCAGTGGCCGACCGATGAGAACGCGCCGCATGAAGAACGGCTTCGATCTCGGCGGGTAAGTGTGCATAGTCATCAACCAGCAATGCATCATTAAAACGACCGCGTTCCGTAAAGCGGCGCTGCACTCCCCCAAACGTGCGCACAACGCGACAACAGTCGTCCAACGACACTCCAAGATGTCGAGCCATGGCAATGGCAGCCGCACAGTTCATTGCGTTGTGGTCGCCCAGTAGAGGCAAGATTGCTTGCACCCGTTGTTGGCCTTCGACGAAATCAATGAGCAGCCCATCACTTGTTGACTCAACACGTGCAATACGCAAGTGCGCATCCTGCCCGTGACCAAAAGTTGAGTAATTCCCTCTGGCCACACTTGCACGCACAACTGGTACGGACGAAGGGTCGTCGATATTCACCACGACATGTCCGGTTGTTCGACGAACAGCGTCGACAAAACATTGCTGCACGTCTTCAAAAGTTCCGAAGTAGTCGAGGTGGTCGACATCAACATTGGTGATAACGAGATGCGTGAGCGGCAAGACGTCGAGGGTGCCATCACTCTCATCTGACTCCAAAACAAGAAGAGAATTTGCACCAACTCGCGCACCAACGGTGAGGCCAGGAACATCGGCGCCGACAATGCACGATGGATCGAGACCGTTCTGTACGAGAATGTGGGTCAGCAATGCAGACGTTGTTGTCTTACCGTGCGTTCCAGCAACCCCAATCGCCTCAGACGCAACACACAATGATGCGAGCAGACCAGAGCGATGACGAACTGGAATGCGATTCTCTACAGCAGCAACCATCTCGATGTTGGTTGCGGGAATCGCGGTGGAGTACGTGACAACATCGGCCCCATCAACAAGTGATGCATCGTGACCGATGGCGACGGTGATCCCACTGTCAGCAAGCAATCGCGTACTGCTGGATTCACGCATGTCCGAACCCGTGACGTGATGGCCCTTCCCATGCAATACAAAAGCCAAGGGGCCCATCCCTGGTCCACCAATGCCAACGACATGGCAACGCAATGGACGCGACACATCAATGAGTGGCTCAGATTGACGGCGTGCAGGACGATGAGACATGGGAATCCCATTGTTTCACGCTGAACAGGTCAGCGAGAGGCGTTCTGAATGGCTTGCACCAATGTCGAACCTCGGTGCAGATTTCCCATTTTTCTCGCCGCATTCACCAATCGGGCACGTTGGGTGACATCTGACGCCAACACACGAACCGCCAACGCAAGAGATCCGTTGACACAACCATCTTCTGACACCAACACCGCAGCGTCATTGTTCGATAGCCACTCTGCATTGAGTTGTTGATGATTGTCGGCGGCGTCTTTCCATGGAACCAGGATTGATGCCACGCCAACAGTGGCTATCTCTGCCACCGTGCTGGCACCGGCTCGCGCCACCAATACATCTGTTGCTGCGTACACATCGGCCATTCGGCTTTCATAACCAATTCGCTGATACGACACGATTCCCTCAGGGACAGAACCGACATTTACGTCGTGTTCAAAACGTTGACCACAAATATGGAACACGGCAACGTTGCCAAGATCTGCGCACGTCTCCATGATTCCCTTCACAGAACCATTCAGAACCCCGGACCCAAGCGAACCACCCAAAATGGTGACGACTGTTGCATCGGATGGAAGTTTCAACCGTTCCCTCGCCTGATGTCGAGAGTGAGCGACATCTAGGTGACGAATCTGAGCGCGTACGGGAGCACCCGTCACCACCGCTCGCGGCAGTGTGGAATCAGAGAAGGCAACTGCGCACAACGCTGCATGGCGCGATTGCCGGCGAGTGGCCAATCCAGCAATGCGGTCATAACTGACACAAACCAACGGAATATCCAGCCTCGCTGCTTCTGCCGCAATTGGTTCGCTGGCATAGCCACCAACAGACAGAACAACAGACGGATTCCATTTCTTCAATAGCGCACGCGCCATCAGTCGGCTTCGAAACAAACGAAATGGCAACGCAAGGTTCCGCACAATTCCGCGTACGGAGAACGATCGCTGCAAACCCGAAATGGGAAGAAAAACCTTCTCAACATCTAGCGGGGCGAGAAGTGAGGTCTCCATTCCACGACGTGCTCCGACATATGCAATTTCAGAAGATGAATAACCATGTTCTTGCAGCATCTCAATGATGGCAAGAGCAGGCATGACGTGTCCGCTTGTACCCCCACCGGTGACGACTGCAAACACGTGTTAGCCCTACTGCCGAGCAAATCGTGCGACGTTCAGCAACAAACCAACGGCCGCCATACACGCAATCATTGACGAACCGCCATAAGACAAGAACGGCAGAGTTAGTCCAGTCATGGGAAGAGATCCCGTGACGCCACCAATGTTGATGACTGCTTGAATGCCAAACCACGACGCAATACCGCCCGCAAGGAACGCACCATACATATCAGTTGAAGTCAAGGCGACTTGGATTCCAAGTAACACCAGCAACAAGAATCCGCCGATCACAATGACAGTTCCAAAAATGCCCATCTCTTCTGCGATCACAGAGAAAATGAAGTCGCTATAAGCCAAGGGCACATATCCCCACTTACTTGTTCCTGCGCCGATGCCGGTTCCGCTCCAACCACCATTCGCGATACTGAGCAACGCTTGATACACCTGGTATCCAACGTCTTCTTTCGTGTCTTGAAGATGCAGATACGCCAACATTCTCTCGCTGGCGCGGTCGGCGTATGTCATAACGAGAATTCCCGCACCAAGGAATCCAAAACCTGTGCCAATCAGTTGACGCTTTGGCACTCCAGCCAACTGCAGCATGGCAAAGATGGTTCCAGCGAAAATCAGTGCGCTTCCGAAGTCTTTCTGCAAGAAACACAATCCAGCTGTCACTCCAACGACGGCCAACATTGGCCACAACACCATCGAACGAATCGCAATTGCGCGATGGCGTTTCGTTAGCAGGTTGGCGGCAAACAAAATGGCCACCACTTTCATGAATTCAGATGGCTGAAAACGAAAAGGGCCAATGTCGAGCCATGCTTTTGCACCACCGATGACTTGGCCCTTTGCAAGCACAATGAAGTTGAGCGCCACAATCACAATTGCTGCAATTCCAAGAATGTACGGATCGCGCCATGTGGAGTATGGAATTGAATAGGTCACCCACATTGCAAATGCTCCAAGCGCAACCCACGCAGATTGTTTGAAGAACATCGACCAGGCAGATGATCCGGTGTGCAAGTTGGTGACCGATGACGACGACAGCACCATGACTAGCCCCAATAGGGCGAACAGAGAGACAACCACGAGAATCCAATAGAAAGCTGGAGTTGGCTTCTCCAATGCAATCTTGTTCTTTTCAATGCTTCCCGTACGGCGAAGCACCTCAATGCGGCGTGCCTTGAGCGACTTGGACTTTTTCGTTGTGGTGTCAGTACTCATCTCAATCACTTTCTGGCGAAGGAATCAGCGATGTTGGTGAAGTCGGCAATGAAAATTCCAAGTGCAACTGCAACAAAAATTCCAGAGATAATCCAGAAACGAATGATGACGGTTGTCTCTGGCCATCCAAGAAGTTCAAAGTGGTGATGCACAGGCGACATTCTGAACAAGCGCTTCGTGCG
>Ga0172373_10004473_pt1 | contig 19675 bp, 18 predicted proteins | sample Lak10m_2_FD_114546 | JGI IMG/M metagenome (GOLD analysis project Ga0172373, IMG submission 114546) | Freshwater microbial communities from Kabuno Bay, South-Kivu, Congo - kab_092012_10m | ecosystem: Environmental > Aquatic > Freshwater > Lake | place: Democratic Republic of the Congo...
TTATACAGCGCTAATTTATCTTGTCAACATTTTATTTTTCTTCCCGCTTCAGCATCCTTTGCCATCACTACACCCCGCCGAGTCCGGCGAATTTCCTTTGCTGCGAAAAGCCGGTTATTATAATTAGCTAATTTATTTTGTCAAAAGTTTTTTAGTAATTATCGAAGCGCTGTTTTTAACCTATATAAAGCAGATATATCTTCGTCGCCATAACCTGCTGTAATTAATCGCTCATAATCGCCGATAGTCATATCAGCCAGCGGTAATGGAATCTGCGCGTCCTCCGCCATCGCCCGGCAAATCTTCAAGTCCTTATGATGCAAAGCCAGCTTGAATCCCGGTGCAAATTTATTATTAGTCATCGTGTTACCACGGTGCTGCAAAAACCAGTTCCCTGCGGCGCCGCCCGAAATAGCGTCAATCAGTTTTTCCATCGGCAACTGCTGGGCCTGCGCAAACGCTAACGCTTCCGTCACTGCCTGGTTAATGCCTGCACACATGACTTGATTAACCGCTTTAGCCGCTTGCCCCGAACCCGTTGCGCCCATGTGGATGATGCGTGCCGACATCGCCTGCAGTATCGGCCGCACTGCCTCCAGCGCATCCTCATCACCGCCGACCATCATTGCCAAGCTACCGTTCTTGGCGCCTTCCACGCCACCGGACACGGGGGCATCAAGGAATGCAACCCGCTTTTCCGCCAGTATCGCCGCCGCATGCCTTGCCGTATCACTGCTGACCGTGGACATATCGACAACAATAGCCCCCGGCTTGATCGTTTGCGCAATAGCCTCGACAACCATCAAAACATCGCTGTCCGCAGAAACACACAACAAGACAATATTCATTTCTGCAGCAAGCGCTTCGATTCGCTCGAACACCGCAACGTTTAATTCCTTTGCAAGCAGTTGGGTTTTTTCCGCAGTACGATTGTATATAGCCGCCAAGAACCCCGCTTTGGCAATATTCCTGGCCATCCCGATACCCATCGCACCCAATCCGATCATGCCTGCTTTCATCATTTCTCCAGATAGGTATAAGCCGTCAACCCGGCTACCAGTTCTTTTTCATACGCTTGTTGCTGCTCTGCGCTGAGATCACTTTTTGCCAGTTTTTCCCGGAAAGCCGTCTTCAATGCTTCACTGCTGATATGCACATAGTCGAGCAATTCAGAGACATCTTCACCTTCCTGTAAATCATAAAAATGGTAGCCGTTGTCATCCAGCTTGATATTAATCGAATGCGTGTCGCCGAATAAATTGTGCATATCGCCTAATATTTCCTGGTAAGCACCCACCATAAAAAAACCGATCAAGTACGGCTGCTTAGTGTCTATTTCATGAACCGGCAGGGTTTTTTCAAGATTTTGTCCATCGATATACTGGTCGATACGCCCGTCGGAATCACAGGTTAAGTCCTGGATGACGGCCCGCCGCGTCGGCTGTTCGTCCAGCCGGTGTATCGGCATAATCGGGAAGATTTGATCTATCCCCCAAATATCCGGCAAGGACTGGAACAGCGAAAAATTGCAAAATATCTTGTCCGCCAGTTTTTCGTTTAATTCCTGCAAGATAGCCGCTTCATTCTGATTATTCGGGTTCAGGCAATTTTGTAGCTGCCTGCAAAAAATCGCATAGTCATTTTCGGCCTGGGCAAGCCCGTTAATACTGAGCTTATCGCGCGCAAATTTGGCGCGCGCCTCCGCTAAGTAAAAGTGAGCATCGTGATACGCTTCAACCGGATTCCGGCTATCCGGCAAATCCAGCAAAACGTGTTCATTGCTGTACACCGATTCAATATCCGTGACATTGGTGATGAGCACCGCGTGATGCGCGGTCAGCGCCCGCCCCGATTCGGTAATAATATCCGGCTGCGGCACTTGTTTTTCGGCGCAAATGTCGGCAAAACTGCGGACGATATTCTGCGCATATTCATCGAGGCTGTAATTAATCGACGATTCGCGCCGCGACCGGCTGCCGTCATAATCGACACCCAGGCCGCCGCCGGCATCAACAATTTTTATCGCCGCCCCTAAACGATGCAATTCGACATAAAATTGCCCCGCTTCTTTCAATGCTATTTTGATGTCATGAATATTGGCGATTTGCGAACCCATGTGAAAATGCATCAGTTTTAACGTATCCAGCAAATTAGCTTGTTTCAGACGCTCGATTAATTGCAGGACCTCATAAGCATGCAGGCCGAACTTGGATTTTTCACCGCCGCTATTCTGCCATTTACCGGCGCTGATGCTGGACAACCTGACCCGAACGCCTAAAGACGGCTGAATATCGAGCCGCGCCGCCTCTTCGATAATCAGTTCCAACTCAAGTGGCTTCTCGATCACCAGGTAAAGATTCAGGCCCATTTTCAGGCCGATCAATGCAAGACGGATATACGCACGGTCTTTATAACCGTTACAGACCACGACACCCTGGTGCGACAAGGCCATAATCGCCAGCAATTCCGGCTTGCTACCCGCCTCCAGGCCAATATTATCGGCAGCCAGGATACCTTCGATCACCTGCCGCTGCTGGTTGACCTTGATCGGGTAAACCGGCGTGTATTTACCGCTGTAGCCATTGTTTGCACAGGCCTTTATGAACGCATAATCCAAACGGGTCACGCGATCTTTCAATATATCGGTAAAACGCACCAGCACCGGCAGCGATAACTGCTTATCGTTGAGAGACTCGGCAATCTCGTACAAATCCAGCGCAATCTCTTTATCGGCACTGGGTTTTACACTGACATGGCCGTTGTTATTGATCGAAAAATAACCATCGCCCCATAAATCTATCGCATACGTTTCTGCTGATTTCTGGATAGTCCAGGTTTCGTCTTGACTTAAATTCACACAAAACTCCAATGTCTCAATAAAAAGATGTCACAAAAAAGATGCCGAATTCTAATATAATGAAAACTTCTGCATTCGTTTATTTTTCAGGAATCCTTACATGAACCCATCAGAATGGTTTACCGAACAAGTCCCAGTGGCTGAAACAGCCTTTTCATTAAAAGTCAAGCAAAAATTACACGAAGAACAATCGCCTTTCCAGCATCTGGAAATCTATGAAACCGAAACCTTCGGTAACTTGATGGTCATTGACGGCTGTACGATGGTATCAACACGCGATAACTTTTTTTATCACGAAATGATGAGCCATCCCGCTTTATTTACACACCCCGACCCTAAAAGAGTCTGGATCATCGGCGGCGGCGACTGCGGCACATTAAGGGAAGTCCTAAAACACCCATCGGTCGAACAAGCCGTGCAGATTGACATCGACGAGCGCGTCACGCGTCTTGCGGAAATCTATTTCCCGGAATTATGCGCGTCCAATAACGACCCCAGAGCCGATTTAAAATTTATCGACGGCATTAAATGGGTAAAAGACGCCGCACCCGGCTCGGTAGACATCATTATCGTCGACAGCACCGACCCGGTTGGCCCGGCCGAAGGTTTATTCGGCGAAGCATTTTACCGCGATTGCTATAACTGCCTGTCGGAATACGGCATGTTGGTCCAACAAAGCGAGTCGGCATTATTTCACATGAAATTAATCGCTGAAATGCGCGATGCGATGAGCAACTCCGGCTTAAGCCACCTGCAAACGCTGTTTTTCCCACAATGCCTGTATCCATCCGGCTGGTGGAGTGCGACGATTGCCGGTAAAACGGCTTTATCAGCCTTCAGGGAACAGGACTCAGCCAATAAAGCCTTCGATACGACTTACTACAATGTCGATATCCACAAGGCCGCGATGGCGCAACCCGAGTTTTTCAAAAAAGCTTTCTCTTTAAAATAAGTAAATGCAGGACACGACAAGCTTTAAATTGATTGAGCGCATCAGCAACCTGCTGCGCTCGGAAGAACGGAAAAAATTTGCCGCTATCGGCCTGCAACCGGTTCATATCCAGGTGCTGGATTATTTATCCACCTGCAACCGCTTTAGTGATACGCCGGCCGCCGTTGCGGAATTCCTGGGGCTGACGAAAGGTACTATATCCCAGTCCATACAGGTGCTCGAACGGAAAAACTATGTGGTAAAAGGCCAGGACACCCAGGATGGCCGCGTCGTGCATCTTGCTTTATCGGTAACAGGAAAACAACTACTGGACGAGATCAAGCCGTTGGACGTCTTTGCCCAAGCGCAGCAGGCTGTATCTGCACAGGGCTTTACCACGCTGGAAGCAGCATTAAACGCAACGCTTTTGGAATTACAGAAAGCCAATAATGCCAAAAGCTTTGGCGTATGCCAGTCCTGTGTTAACTTCATTGAAGTGGAAAACCACTACCTGTGCAATTTAACCCAGTTACCGTTAAGCCAGGTCGACGCTAAAAAAATATGCCGCGAGCATGTTCTTGCCGAACGCGATGACATTTCAAATCAGCAGACACCTTAAGCCCGTTTACCTTATTCATATAGAGGCACCGACATGTTTGACACTAAAGCCATTGATGACATTGCCAGCCGTTTGGCTGGCGCCATACCGCCCGGATTAAACACCCTGAAAGAAGACCTGGAAAAAAACATCCACGCCATTTTACAAAGCGTCCTGGGTAAACTCGATTTGGTTACCCGCGAAGAGTTTGAAGTGCAAAAAATGGTCCTGGCGAAAACCCGCTCGAAACTGGAAGACCTGGAAAAGCGCGTTGCCGAAATCGAACAGCAACTGCTCAGCAAAGAAGATAGGTAAATGCCGGCTTGCTGCCGGAAAGGCTTTGGTCGCCGTTTTAATAAGGCCCGGCAAACACATCCTCAATGTCATTAGCCGTTATTTACAGCCGTGGACGCTCCGGCATAGAAGCGCCTTTAGTCACGGTAGAAGTCCACGTTGCTAACGGCTTGCCTTCCTTATCCATCGTCGGCTTGCCCGAAACCGCCGTTAAAGAAAGCAAAGACCGCGTTCGCGGCGCCATCCTGAATTCCCGGTTTGAATTTCCCGCCCAGCGCATCACAATCAATCTCGCCCCGGCCGACTTGCCCAAGGAAGGCGGTCGCTTTGATTTAGCCATCGCGCTGGGCATATTGGCGGCATCCGGCCAGATTCCCGCAGCCCGGCTTGAGCAATACGAATGTGTCGGCGAACTGTCTTTAGGCGGTGAATTACGACCGATCAACGGCGTTCTGCCGATTGCGATACAAGCCCGCAATAACCACAGAAAACTGATCCTGCCCAAAGAAAACACGGCAGAAGCCGCACTGGTCAAAGAAATTGAAATTATTCCAGCGGGGCATTTATTGGAAATTTGCGCGCACCTGAGCGGACAAACAACGATAGCCACCGAATACCAATGCATAATACCGGCTTTACCGGCAACAGACATCGATTTTGCCGATGTGCACGGCCAATACCATGTTAAAAGAGCATTTGAAATTGCCGCAGCCGGTGCGCATAACCTGCTGATGCTGGGACCGCCAGGCACCGGCAAATCGATGATTGCATCGCGCCTGCCGACGATATTGCCGCCGCTGACCGAACAACAGGCCCAGGAAACGGCGGCCATCGCATCGATCAGCGACCAGGGGCTGGATGTCGCCAACTGGCTGAAGCCGCCTTACCGCGCGCCGCATCACACGGCTTCGGCCGCGGCGTTGGTCGGCGGCGGCAGCAATCCCAGGCCCGGCGAAATATCATTGGCGCATAACGGGGCTTTATTCCTCGACGAATTGCCGGAATTCGACCGCAAAGTATTGGAAGTGCTGCGCGAGCCGCTGGAAACCGGCCATATCACCATTTCCCGCGCCAACCGCCAGGCCGATTTCCCGGCCCGCTTCCAGCTTATCGCCGCGATGAATCCCTGCCCCTGCGGCTATCTCGGCGATGCCTCGGGACGCTGCCATTGCACATCGGAACAAATAGCGCGCTACCGGGCGAAAATTTCCGGCCCGTTGCTGGACAGGATCGATATGCACCTGGAGGTACCGAGAATATCGCATGAAGTCTTACGCAAAGGCTCGCCGGACGGCGAAGAAAGCAGCGCCACTATCAGGGCACGGGTCATCGCGGCGAGAAATATCGCAGTCATGCGTAGCGGCAAAGCCAATGCGGCATTGAGTGCAAAAGAAGTGAAGCGCCATTGCACGCTGTCCGAAGCCAGCCACCGGATCCTGGAACAGGCGATGGACAAATTCGGCCTATCGCATCGCGCTTACCACCGGATTTTAAAACTCGCGCGCACGATTGCCGACCTTGCAGACTCGCCACAAATAGAAATTATGCATTTAAGCGAAGCTATCGGGTATCGCAAACTGGATCGTAGCGTTTAACCTGGACTGGGACGCTTAAATGTAGACTGCACCATGCGCGCCTTCTCCTGCTTGAGTAGTGTGTTGGGTCCTTGATGGCGCGCGCGGCGCGCCCTACAGCCTTTGGCTGTAGCGAGAGGCTGTAGGGCTATGTTTTTATTTTTTTAGGTGGATGAGAAGATTATGAAAATTACCGTCGCTGGAAAGATGATTTTGTTGGTGGCTACCGCCATCCTGGGTCTAGTGGGACTATCCTGGCAAGGACAAAGCAGGATGCAGGCCGTATATGAAAAAACCAATTTTGCTAATGTCAACAGTATCCCTTCCATTGATATACTCGGCACAGCCAATGAATCACTGGGCCAGCTGCGCGTGCGCATCTATCGCCATGTGCTGCATGACGATGCGGCTGAAAAGGCGAAAATCAATACCACGATCAAGCAATCGCATGACGCGGTATCGGATGCACTGAAAAAGTATGAATCCACAACAGTGGACGACAAGGACAAGCAGTTGCTGGCCGAAGATATCTATGCTTTTAATGAATATACCAAGGGAATGGACATTGCGCTGGCTTTTTCCACCCAGAATAAACGTGAAGAGGCGCGAGATACGCTGACCCAATATTCCCAACAAGCCGAAAGATTGAATAAGGCGCTTAATGATCACATGGACTACAACATCGCTCTCGCGAAGAAGTCGGCGGAAGTGGCGGCCGCGACCAAGTCTGATGCGACAATATTCTCTAGCATCATCTCGGGCATTGTCGTGATATTGACGGCGTTGCACGGCTTCTTCCTTACGCGCGGCCTGCTCAAGCAACTGGGCAGTAGTGATGATGGGAAGATAAGCGTTGCGATGCTTGCGGGACGGGCAAAATCCCGATTGCGCCATTATCCACCGATGTGAATGGCGCAATCGGTTTAAGAACTAGAGGGAACCGGAATCTGCTTTATGGAAGCCTTCAGCAATCGCTTTTGCCGCCGGTGAACAGGCTGGATGGCCCCAGCCGCCGGCGCTTTTACCTAAAGATGGCACTTCGCTTACTGTCGAGGTATCGCCATAAGCGATGTCGAAGACAATATTATCATCGCCGGCGGTTGCTACGCCGGCCGGGACATGATCCAGACCCAGTTCAAAACGTGTCCGCCAGGCAATATTATGGTCCGCGCAGGAGGAATCCCCGCTGACGCCAAGACCGCCTTTAATTTTATGAGCGGCATCGTATAAAGCCAGGCCGCCGCCGAAGACGTTGATCCCGCCTATTTTTCTACCGACCAATGCATCTTGGTCTGTGCCGTATTTTGCAAATTGGCCGGCATAGGCCACATCCACGTTCACAGGATTGCTTTCCTGCAGGCCGTACAGGCTGCCGCCGGGTTGCGTGGCGGTATAAAGATTAGCCGTCGACAGGGCTAAGCCGGGTAAGCTGAACGCATTGGCGGTATTGGCTTTTTGTGCAGAAATAACCCGGCTGCCCGGCCATTGTTCGCCTGAGTTAGCTCCTGAATGAGCAACAGCGCAAACCACGCCCGCCCTGTTGACAATGGTTGCCCACATGTGCAGCCCGAAACCGCCGTTAGGCTGGCTTTGCGCATTTTTTAATGCCGTTTCCAATGCCGCACGGGTGGGGAGTCCATCGCATGCTCCAGCAAAAGCAGTGCTACCGGTTAATGCGAAACCTAAAACTATTGCCGATTTATAGATTTTATTATTCATTGTTATCTCGTCAAAATAAGTTATGTTTTATAAGGTGATATGCCCTCATACCTGTTGCGATGCGCGCCTTAAGTTCGCAACTTTGACAGGAAAAAATGACTTTGCCCGGCGTTATGAAGGCAAAATCATGCTAGCACAAGTCAATGCTTTCTCATAGCTATTTACAGCTCGCACAGTCGCCGGCTATTGTTTTAAAAAATAGGGATAACAATGACTTAGCGTATTTTTCTGCCGCATTGCATGCGCTTTGCCGTAGCGGACAGGCTTAGCTCAAGCAGGATTCGCGCCTTAAAAGCCTGGTACAGCGGTGCGCGAATGATGTCCCCCCAAGCCCGTCCCGAAAGCTGGTAGAATAAGCCGTTTTTTTAACCGACTGAAAATCATTATGAGCACACAATCTAGTAAAGACCTGGAAATATTCGATAACCCTCAGCCCGACCGCGATTATACGATTCGTATCGATATTCCTGAATTCACCTGTCTTTGCCCCAAAACCGGGCAACCTGATTTTGCCACGATCCAGATTGAGTATGTGCCCGCTGCACGCTGTATGGAACTCAAATCGTTAAAATTGTATATGTGGGCGTTCCGCGAGCAGGGCGCATTCCATGAAGCGGTCACCAATGAAATTCTCAACGATATGGTTAAAGCGGTCGCGCCCCTGTTCATGCGCGTGCGTGCGGAATTTAATGTCCGCGGCGGCATTTATACTACGGTGGTCGCAGAGCACAGGGACCCTGCCTGGAAAACGCCTGAATTTGTCCAGTTGCCGTAAGCAAAAACATGTCCATGACCATTAAAGAAGCATTAACGACATTGCCGCAGTACGTGTTACCGCATCATGCCTTATCGGCAATGATGAGCAGGCTGACGCATGCTGAAAACAACACCTTGAAAAACCTGTTGATCAGCCGGGTTATCAAACATTACGGGGTGAATATGGCTGAGGCATTGGTGCAGGACATCGATGCGTTCAAAAGTTTTAACGACTTTTTTACCCGTGAGCTCAAGCCCGGTCTCAGGCCTGTAAGTTCCGAACCCGGTGCGGTTGCCTGCCCTGCGGATGGCGTTGTCAGCCAGTCCGGGCTTATTAGTGACGGCAGTATTTTCCAGGCTAAAGGCAAAAACTTTACTGCGCTTGATTTGTTGGGCGGCAGTGCGGAACGCGCCGAACCTTTTAATAACGGCGCGTTCACGACGATTTATTTATCGCCGAAGGATTACCACCGGCTGCATATGCCGTTGGCCGGTACCTTAACGGAGATGGTGCATATTCCCGGCCGGCTCTTCAGTGTGAACACATCGACGACAAACTCGGTTCCCGGTTTATTTGCTAGGAATGAGCGCGTCTGCTGCCTGTTTGATACCGAGGCAGGGCCTATGGCCCTGGTCCTGGTCGGTGCTATTTTCGTATCCAGCATTGAAACGGTATGGCACGGCGTCGTTACGCCCCCGACCATGACATCGGTGCGCAATTGGCAGTATGGTGATAACGCGCCTACGCTGAAAGTCGGCGAAGAAATGGGGCGTTTTAATATGGGCTCGACGATTATTGTCTTGTTCGGCAAGGATAAAATAGGCTGGGACAGCGGATTTAAAGCCGGTGGACAAGTCAGGTTGGGCGAGAAAATAGGGACGCTTGTCGCTTAAAGGCTTTAATCGGCTGTCAGCGTATCATTGCTGCGGCTTCTGCGGTTAAAGCGATAGAGATTGTGAAAGTATTCAGTGTTTGGAGTACAAACCTAGGTTTGTAGTCCGTATATATAATAAAAATCAATAGGTTGAAAATTTTCAAATACAGGTTTTTGTAGGCTTTTAAAATACTTTCACAGCCTCGATACGCTGGGAACTGCCTATCGATGATATAAAGCAAGAACCTGCTTCACATAATTTTGTGTTTCAGGGTAGGGCGGGATGGAATTATTGTATTTTATGACGGCATTTTCGCCGGCATTATAGGCGGCGACGGCCAAGTCCAGGTTGGGCCCGAACAGGCCGATTAAATGTTTCAGGTAGCGGGTGCCGCCGTCGACATTCTGGTCCGGGTCGTTGCGGTCATAAACGCCGAAGCGTCTTGCCGTATCGGGCATTAACTGCATCAGGCCCACGGCGCCTGCCGATGAGATTGCGGTTGAGTTGTAAGCGGATTCTGTTTGAATAACGGCGTGTACCAGTTTGGGGTCCACCTGGTGCCTGAAAGCAGCTTGTTCGATCAGGTCTGAAAAACGTTGTTTGTTGGCCGTCGAATAGGTATGGATTCTTGGGCTATAACTGCTTAAAAAACTTTGTGCCTTGCTTTTTATGATCCGCTTATATTTGTTGTTTTTAGGCTGGTCGGTATAGTAGATGCGTCCGTCTTTGTCTATAAATTTATAAATATCCGCTAGCGCTGTATTGGCTATGAATAGGTTTAATAAAATAATGGCAATTCTCAGCATGTCTGTTACCTGTCATTCGGGTTTAATCACTATCATACTTGCGGCGATGGCGGCTTTGATCCTGGCTTCGTCGACGCTTGGCGCGGCAGCCAGCGCAACACCCATACGCCGGTTGACAAAGGCTTCCGGTTTGCCGAACAGGCGAATTTCGCTGTCCGGTACGGCAAGCGCTTGCTCCAAGCCCTGGTAGACCACGCCGTGGCCGTCAATGCCGCCCAATATAACGGCGCTGGCGCCGTTGCAATGTGCACGGGTATTGACCGGCAGCCCTAATAATGCGCGGGCGTGCAGCTCAAATTCGTTCTGTTTTTGGGTAATCATCGTGACCATGCCGGTATCGTGCGGCCTGGGGCTGATTTCACTAAACCAGACTTGGTCGTCCTTGATGAACAGCTCAACACCGAACAGGCCTAAGCCGCCGATGCAGTCGGTTATGTTCAGCGCTATATCCTGCGCTTTTGCAAGCGCTGCCGGCGTCATCGTTTGCGGTTGCCAGCTTTCCCGGTAATCGCCGTGCTCTTGCCGGTGGCCGATGGGGGCGCAAAAATAAGTCTGCGCTTCGCCTTTTGCATTTAATGCGCGCACCGTCAGCAAGGTGATTTCAAAGTCGAAATCAATTTTGGCTTCGACGATGACTTTGCCGGTATCGACGCGCCCTGCGGCTTTTGCATAATCCCAGGCCGCTTTAAGTTGCCCGGCATTATTGACCAAGGACTGCCCTTTGCCTGATGACGACATGGTCGGCTTAACGAAGCAGGGGTAACCGATGCCGCCCGCAACCGCCGCTTCCAATTCGGCAAACGATTCGGCAAAAGCGTAAGCCGAAGTCGGTATTTTAAGCTGCCGAGCGGCCAAGACCCGGATGCCTTCGCGGTTCATCGTCAATTGGATGGCGGTGGCGTTCGGCACCACGGTGCAGCCGCCCTGCTCTTCAATGTCGAACAGCGCGCCGGTCGCAATCGCTTCGAGTTCCGGGATAATAAAATCCGGTTGTTCCAACGCTATCAATGCTTTTACCGCCTCGGCATCGGTCATGTCTATCGCATGCCAGCGATGTGCGACCTGGTGCGCAGGGGCGTTGGCATACCGGTCTACGGCAATGACTTCGACGCCATAGCGCTGCAGCGCGATCGCCAGTTCTTTACCGAGTTCGCCGCTGCCCAGCAATAAGGCTTTAGTCGCGCTGTTCGTCAGTGGTGTGCCGATATTCATGGACTGTCCTCGAGATAGTGGTCTATATCTTCTTTGGAGAAACCGATTTTTTTCGCAACACGGTCGGCGTGACTGACGCGCGAAATACCGGGAATGACTTTATAAGTCGGCGCGTCGTTCGCGAACTCGACCTGTCTCGGCAAGCCTATGCGCTGATTGACGAACAAATCGACTAATTGATGGTTATGCGTGATCAGGATAGTGCTGTTGCCTTTGCGGTAAAAACCATTGAGCACGTTCGACGACGATTCCATCTTCTCTTCGAAAGTCGTGCCTTCCGATAATTCGTCGAGTACGACCAGGCTCCTGGCCGTGCTTGCGAGAAAAATAGCCTTCGTGCGTTTGAGTTCGGTGCCGAAACGGCCCTCACCGTCACTCAAATGGCTGATTTCCGGGGCTTGGTAAAAAATCCTGTCGGCAACGGTCAGTGTTGCCGATTGGGCCGGGACAAAACAGCCGATTTGCGCCAGCAGTTGGATTTGCGTGACGGTCTTGCAAAACGCGGTCTTGCCGCCGCTATTAGGCCCGGTGACGAAGACCAGTTTATCGTCTCCCAACACCAGGTCGTTGCCGACATAATCGCTGTGGATTTTGCTTAAGACCGGGTTTTTCGCGCCGCCCAGGTTGATCCGGTGATGTTCGCTGTCGACCAGCGTAGGCAGCACGACATCGTGGCCAAAGTTATCGGCAAATTTTAAAAACGACAATAATTCATCGAGCTGTCCGAGCGCATCCAGGGTTTTGGCGACGGCGGGCGAGCTTTTGTAGATGTCGCGTAGCGGGACAATGCAGTTGTCGCGGTCGAAACCGCCGACGACAGGAAAATAAAGCAGCAGCAGCGGGGTCAGGAAAATGGCTTCATCGGGAATGGCTTGCCTGATATCCGCCGGTGCAAAATGTGCCAGCAACCAGAAGGCCGCGAATACCAATGCCAGTAATAAGGGTTTGATGATGCGGGGTACGAAAATGACGGCGGGTGACAATGATCCCCGTCTTTCCTGCCTGCACTGAATGCCGTTTTCCGTGATATAGGCAGGGCCTTGCATAAGCGAGTAAGGGCGCGTGTCGGCAAAGGCGGCAATATGCTCGAACAGTCCTTTTAGGTAAGCGCTGTTAGGGCTTTCGATGGCTTGAATGTCGCCGACCAGTTCCAGCATGAAGCGCACGCCTCTTTTATATTGCGGATAGCCGTATCCTTCAATTTCATGGGCTTCGCGCGCGGAACCGAACGAGCCTAAAAAATCGCCGAACAGTAACAAGTAAAAATTGTTTTCATGCCCGGCGGCGGTTTGTACGGTATTTTCCAGCGCAGCTCTTAAGGCCGGCTTAGCGCGCAGCTCCTCGACGGCTTCCTGCTTGGCCCGGATGTCATCGAGATTGTCCAAGGGCTGTGTCAGGGAACGGTATAACACAGTCTGCCCGGCTGTTGTCGCCGCATAATTGACGGCGTCGAAGAGCTTATCGACTTCGATCGTATTAAAAGCGCTTTCATCGATAACGCCGACGCCGGTATCTAAAGGATGGGTCGATTTAACGGAAGGCCAGGCATCATCCTGCCAAGTTGTAAGCATTTCTTTCATCGTTTCAGCTCGTTATTTTTATAGTGCCAAAAACTGTATCTGGGCAGGTCGGCCTGAAGTTAGGCCTACCGTGAAACCAGACCCATTGTCGAAGCTATAACTATAGCTATTTAAACAGTTTGTTCAAGTATGTTGATGACGACGTCGACATGCGCATCGCTATCGTTCAATGCCGGTATATAACGGTAATCCGCGCCGCCGGCTGCTATAAATACCGCTTTGTTTTCGATGGCTATTTCTTCCAATGTCTCAAGGCAATCCACGGAAAACCCCGGACACACCATATCGACGGTTTTGATGCCTTGCCCCGGCAAGGCTTTCAAGGTGTTAACGCAATACGGTTTTAGCCATTCAGCCTTGCCGAAGCGCGACTGGAAGACAATCATCCATTCATTGCCGTTAAGGCCCAGTTGTTCGGCAATCAGCGCCGCGGTTTTATGGCATTGGTGGAAATAAGGGTCGCCCCATGCCGTTAATCGCTCAGGCAGGCCGTGGAACGACATCACCAGTAATTCGTTCTTGCCCTGCTCGCGCCATGCCTGCTTGATGGAATCGGCCACGGCGGCAATATAACAAGTGTCCCGGTGATAATCGCTGATAAATTGGAGGCTGGGAATATGCCGCCATTGCCTGAGTTCGCAGGCGACATCATCATAAACCGATGCCGTCGTGGTCGATGAATATTGGGGATACAGCGGCAGCACAATAATACGCTCAAGCCCCTGCGCTTTAAACCCTTGCAATTGCGTGGCGATAGACGGTTCGCCGTAACGCATCGCATAAGCGACTTCAATGCCTTGGTCGCGGAGCCTCGCGGCTGTTTTTTCGCTTAACTGCCGGGTTAAAAATGTTAGCGGGGAGCCTTTTTCGGCGTCCCACACTTTGCGGTAAGCTTTCGCCGATTTTGCAGGCCTGAACGGCAGCACGGCCCCATGAAGAATGAGCCACCACACGGGTCTCGGGATATTGACCACGCGCGGGTCCCAGAGAAAGTCCTTCAGGAATTTCCTGACCGCCGCCGTTGTCGGGGCGGCGGGTGAACCCAGGTTTGCCAGTAAAACGCCGGTGTTTGCAGGTAGCATATTAAAGCTTAGCGGTTAATCAGGTTTAGAAATTCCGAGCGCGTACTGATATGTTGGCGGAAAATGCCCGTCATCACCGATGTCGTCATCACGGAATTCTGTTTTTCAACGCCGCGCATCATCATGCATAAATGCTTGGCTTCAATAACCACGGCAACGCCTCTTGCGTTAGTCGCCGTTTCAATGGCGTCGGCGATTTGTTTCGTCAGTTTTTCCTGGATTTGCAAACGCCGGGCATACATATCAACTATGCGCGCCACCTTCGATAAACCCAGCACTTTGCCTTGCGGCAAATAGCCGACATGGCATTTGCCGATGAACGGCAACAGGTGATGTTCACACAAGGAATACAATTCAATATCCTTGACGATCACCATATCTTCGGTATCGGCTGTAAAAATAGCACCATTCAGCACGTCTTCCAGCGTTTTCTCGTAGCCGTTGTTTAAAAATTTAAATGCCTTGGCGGCACGCTTGGGGGTGTCAATCAAACCTTCGCGGTTTAAATTTTCACCGATGGCTTCGATAATTTTGGCGAAATGCTCTTCCATGGTTATTAATCTCGGTTATAAAATGGCGTAAAAATAGCTGTTCAGTATACATCATGAACTGTGAATGTTAATGCGTTCAAAATGACGGATTCGTCTGCTCCCGGTTTGCAGGCATGTTCACTCAGGTAGCGTCGCCAGCCCCTGGCTCCCGGTTCGCCGTGGAACAGTCCCAGGATATGCCGGGCTACGCTGTTTAAGCGCATACCGGTTTTAAGTTGTTCGCGGATGTAAGGGATCAGTTCAGAGACAATTTCCTGCCGGGACGGCGCTGCGCCGGTATCGCCAAAAATACGTTGGTCAACATCGGCCAGCAGATAGGGGTTGTGATACGCCTCGCGCCCGACCATCACGCCATCAAGCCGTTGCAGCAGCATGTCTTCGGCCTGGTCCAATGACGTCACACCGCCGTTCAACAGGATTTCGAGTTCCGGGAAATCCTGTTTCAGTTGATAAACAATGTCGTAACGTAATGGCGGCACTTCGCGGTTTTGTTTCGGCGATAAACCGCTCAGCCAGGCTTTCCTGGCATGAACGATAAAGGTTTTGCAGCCGGCGGCGGCTACTGTCGCAATAAAATGCACCAGTTCAGGATAGGAATCGCGCTCATCAACGCCGATGCGCGACTTAACCGTCACCGGAATATTGACGGCTTGTCCCATAGCGGCAATACAGTCCGCCACCAGTTCCGGCTCGATCATTAAGCAGGCGCCGAAACGCCCGTTCTGCACGCGGTCGCTGGGACAGCCGACATTCAAGTTCACTTCATCGTAGCCGTAGTCTTCAGCCATTTTCGCGCATAGTGCCAACTCGCGCGGATTACTGCCGCCGAGTTGCAAGGCCAAAGGATGTTCGGCCTGGTGGAATTGCAGAAAGCGATGGTGGTCGCCGTGTATCAATGCGCCGGTTGTCACCATTTCGGTATACAGCAAAGCGCGCCTGGAAATAAGTCGGTGAAAAAACCGGCAATGCCGGTCCGTCCAGTCCAGCATCGGCGCTACACTAAATCTCGACGGCTTATAAATAGTGCCATGTCGATTGTTTTTATTGGATTCAAGCATTATTAATATTAATTATTCCTATATTTTTCAGGTTGTTATTGACATTTGTTGCACTGTATATGCTCAAAATATATTTTTGAACATTATATGGCTACGATCACACAATACAAAAAAGTCAGGTAAAATATCTTAGCGCGCACAAATAATAATGGCTAAAAACGGCTCAATAGTTCATCAAGAATCTGAGACGTTTGACACTAAGACTTTAGCGAAAGAGTGGGCAACAAAGCGGGAAGCGGAGTTATCTGCTCAGAACGTATTTAAGCCAAAAGAGAAGCTGCTCAAAATTATGGACGCTCCAAAAATTACGACTTAGCTCGATTATTAAATTACTTCTTGCTGGCTCGATATATCAGGATTAACTTCACAGATATTGATCGCCCATCGTATTGAGCGTAACAAGGAAGCTAAACCGCAGACTGTTAAGAACGATGTAATTTGGCTTAAAACAGCGATTAAGACAATGCGCTCTGTCAATGGCTTTACTTTTGATCGTGCTGTATTCGATGATGCTTACGAAACATTAAGGCGTGAAAAATTGATTGCAAAATCTATCGAAAGGGAGCAGCGGCCTACCCGAAAAGAATTATGGCGCTGTCACGCATTTAACACCGTGATACTCATGGGCTACAGCATTCTCGTTCAAACACTACCTATCGGTTTTGCGCGCCTGCAACTTTTGGAAATACGAACCATCTCACAGCTGATTTATCCACTATAAACGCAACCACCGGAAGCCGGTGTAAACTACGCAATCGTTATCACGCTTAGAGAAGGAAGATTTGTCATGCACGCCCAGATACTAAAACATTTACAGCACGACCATGATTTCGCCGTCATTAATGAAAAAGGGGAACGGCGCACGCGGCAAGTTCTTGTCCTCACTTTTTTAACAATGAGCCTGGAAATAGCGGCGGGGATTATGTTCGGCTCGATGGCTTTGCTCGCTGACGGCTGGCATATGGCAACGCATGTAGCTGCTTTTATGATAACGCTGTTTGCTTACCGTTATTCGCGCATCCATGCCGATGACCACACCTTCGCATTCGGTTCCGGCAAAGTCGGCGTTTTGGGCGGATTTGCAAGCTCTGTCGCGCTGGGCGTAGTGGCGTTGATGATGTTGATTGAATCGGGAGAGCGCCTACTGAAACCCGCTGTTATCCACTTCGACGAAGCCATCATGGTCGCCAGCTTTGGCTTATTGATTAATGTCATTTGCGCATTGCTACTTAAAGACCATCACCATCATGACCACGATCATCACCATGATCATAACCTTAAAGCCGCTTACGCGCATGTGCTTGCCGACGCACTGACATCGATACTGGCCATTATCGCGCTGACGGCAGGCAAATATTATGGCTGGATCATGCTGGACCCTGCGATGGGAATTGTCGGCGCGCTGGTGATTACCCGTTGGTCTTACGTGCTGATGCGGGAAACCAGCCCGGTATTGGTTGACGAAAGCGTCGCCTTGCATTACAAAAAGGCTATTGCTGAACGCATAGAAAATGATGCCGATAACCGGATTTCAGACCTGCATGTCTGGCGTGTAGGCCCCGGCCATTTTGCGGTCATTGTGTCGTTGGTATCCCATACGCCTAAAGCACCGGGCTATTACAAAGACCTGTTGAAAAACCTTCATACTTTTGACGGCGTTAATAAGCTTTCGCACATTACCGTTGAAGTCAATCAATGCCCCGGCGGTGCTTGTTCGGATTCTGGGCGCTGAAACAAATATCGCAGGGAATAAAAAGCCCGCATAAAGCGGGCGTGTTGAGCTTTTATTATTGTTATTATTTAGCAGTGCAAGTCAGCGACTTTACCGCCTAACCCAAACAAAATCACGTATTTTATTATTGTTATCATCGAGCCTAAGGCTCGTCCTCCCCCTTCTTAGCCCGTTTTAATCCGGGCTAACTCTCTAAAGGTGGCGTATTCTATATCGAGAAAAACATTCCTGTCTATAAAATGGAAACAGTTTGTCTATGAAAATAATGTTTTTAATAAAATACATAATAAATAGAGATTGTTAGGGTGTGGCGCAGATCACAAACAAAAAAAATTACAGGCAACGCCTGCCTTTTGTTAAGCGGGTGTTCAGAAAACAATCGAATGGAAGTAGGCCTTATCTAGCGCGCCTTGCTTCCTGCTCCTGTATCAGGAAAAAGTTTAGCCGCTCATTCAATATCGACGACAAAAAAAAGTTAAGCCCTTTTGATTTTTGGGCCAGCTTTATTTGCAAAATAGCATCCTGGGTTTGCCCGATGGCATAATAATATTCCGCAAGATAACGATGGGACTCGGCAGGCTGTTTCAAGTCACTATGAGCCTGCGCCAGCAGCTGCCAATAAATCGGTAATTGCCGCGTTCCGGAATCCAGTGACAACAGGTTTTCTTTAGCTTGTTCCGGTTTATTCACTTTCAGCAGGCAGGAAACATATTCCAATTTAATCGCCTCGTTTTCCGGATATTGTTCAGCCAATTTTTTATAGCGGGTCAATGCCGCACCGTAATCCCGTCCATCAAGCGCAGTACGTGCAAGTGCCGAGGCGTATTGAGCCTGGTTGGGGTATTCTTGCGCCAGACTTTGGAAAACAGGCTCGGCTTCTTTAAACTTTTGCGCCTTGAGCATAACCAGGCCCATGCCGTAACGGGCTACAATACGCTGATCAGTCGTCCCCTGGGATATTCTGGATTGAAAATATTTAGCGGTTTCAGCATCATCAGCGGCCGTCAGGACACGAACTTTTGCTTTGGTTAATTGATAAGCGAGTGAGTCGGGATATTGTTTATAAGGATAAGTTTCCGCCCGTCCGCGCGTATCGGAAATACGGGATGCGGTGACCGGGTGAGTACGTAAGAATTCGGGGATATTTTGCCCGTAATAGCGAGTCGATTGCTGCAGGCGCTCGAAAAACGTCGGCATGCTGCGCGGGTCAAACTGCGAGTTCGCCAGGGTTTGCATGCCGACACGATCGGCTTCTTCTTCATTTTCACGGGTAAAATTGATTTGGAACTGAACGCTGCCCGCCTGGATCGCCATAATGGCGGCTTGCCCCATCGCCGGCGATTGTGTGCCCAGCAATATCGCCGCCAACGTTGCCGCCATCGTGGGAATCGACAGGCGTCCTGCCGCTTCTGCAGCACGGAATAAATGCCGTTGGGTGACATGGCCAATTTCGTGCGCGATTACCGAGGCCAGCTCGCTTTCCGCCTCGGTGATCAAGATCAAGCCCGAATTAACGCCGATATAGCCGCCTGGACCTGCAAACGCATTGATGTCATTTTCCAGGACGACAAAGAAATGGAACGGGTGACTGGGCGCATCGCTATTGGTCGCTAATTTCCGGCCTAGCGTCTGGATGTATTGCTGGATTTCGGCATCCTGGTTAATAGCGATTTGCGAATGCAGGCTCCTGAAAAAAGCTTCGCCAAACTCTTTTTCTTCTTCGGGGGTTATCAATGTACCGGATGAATCACCCATATCGGGCAATTCGATTTTAGTAATCTCTTCAGCCTGCTGCGAAGCGGAAAAGAGGGTAAGGCTTAAAGCCAGGGCAATGGCGGCGGGTTTAAATTTCATGGCGGTGGGACTGAGAGATAGATTTATAGTTCCTGTTAAGGTGTCTTATGCAAAATTTTTTACGGTTGTTGTCATTAGGCGATTTCCGGCGAAGAATATACCCAACTCGCTGGTCTTTTTGTCCATTTTCTGCGTTGTAAAAATAGTTACATAGCTCACTATGCGCCTATTTTTACGCCTTGAAAATGAACAAAA
>Ga0172373_10004474_pt1 | contig 19675 bp, 12 predicted proteins | sample Lak10m_2_FD_114546 | JGI IMG/M metagenome (GOLD analysis project Ga0172373, IMG submission 114546) | Freshwater microbial communities from Kabuno Bay, South-Kivu, Congo - kab_092012_10m | ecosystem: Environmental > Aquatic > Freshwater > Lake | place: Democratic Republic of the Congo...
CTGTCACCGGTGGCATCAAAAGCGGTGACATCAACCCGGAGATGACCGCGAGCCAGGCGAAAGCTTTCGTCAAGGCGCAAAACCCCAGCCCGGCCCCTGAAAAGCCAGCCACCAGCTTCGACGCCGACGCGCGCCGGACCCGTATCCAGCAGGTCGTCCAGAAGGAGGTATCGAAGTGGCCCGACGATGCCCGCACCCAGTTGGCCGACCTGCTCGAACAGATGGCCAAGGACATCCGCGACAGTGTGAACCCGACCCAGCAACCCTGACCATCATCACCAACATGCTGGGCGTATTTGTTGAACCAGAGGAATGCTTCCATCGCAGGAAGCTGGAGGAGCAGCGGCGCATTGAGCAGGAGGCCCGGCGGCGATTCGCCAGGATGGATGACACCCTCACTGAACTCATCATCGAGGCGCTTGGCGAGCCGGGTGGCCCGCCGCTGCGCATCACGCGGGTGGTCAACGCGGTGGGCAGACGGCTGCACGCCTGCTTCCATGTGGACAGGGTCGAGGCCAAGCTGCGGGCCTTCCAGAAGATCGGGTTTTTGATAAAGATTCGCCGCCTCACGCGCATCCATCGCAACTCCGTGCGGATCCCTGAGAACAACGAGGCTCACAAGGCTTGGCTTGCCGCCGAGGATGCCAAGATAAAGAACCTGCCAGGGCCGCAGCTCTGAAAAGTAGCAGAGGCGCGCTTTTTTGAGGAGTGCAGGAAGGAGTGCGGGTGCTATCCCCCATGGGCGGGTCGTTGTTGTTCCATGCGGATCATTTTTGTGAGCTGCCTAGAGCTGGCGAAACAAGTGTTTAAGGGGATGGCAGGTCCACGAGCCGATGCGAGGCATCACCTGGTATGCTCATCGCATCATGGTGGCACGCCGCCACTCAGTCTGGTAGGGCAGGTTGAAATACTCAAACAGGCTCCGGGTGCGTGCTTCGATGTCCGCCTCACGCATCCCGCCCCGGTCGCACATCGCGTTCATGTGAACGAAGTCGCGGGCGAGGAACTGGAGCAGCTCAGGCGGGTCGTATTCCACCTGCACGTTGGGGCTGCCGTCCACCTTGATGGCGGTGAGCGAGTTCAGGCAGCACATGGTCATCGTCCTGAGCGTGTCCGTGTCCAGGTTGCAAAAGTAGAACCAGTAGGGCCACGCCTCGTGGAAGGCCGCGTAGAACCGCCGCACCTCCGGGATGCAGTGAATCTCCCTCTCGTCGTCATCCCATCCCTCGATGCAAAAAACGAACGAGTTCATCAGCATCCGATGGCGGCGGCCCGTAGGCAGCTTGTCCGGCCCATAGAGGCTCAGGAAATGCCGGAAATTTCCGTCCTGCACCTTGAGCCGACTGAACTGGTAGAGGACCAAATCCCCGCTGGTGCCCATGGCCTAGCCCTTCTGCTGCTTCGCGTGCATCTGCTTCGCGGACTCGTATTCGCGGCTCAGGTCGAAGCCGGTGTCAGCATCAGGGCTGATGCGTTTGAAGGCGACGAACATGTAGCTCAACAGTTGCAGAGCGGTGAACGTGCCCGACAGGGAGCGCAGCTTGTAGGTCTTGGCCGGGTCGTTCGGATTCAGGCCGCGTGTGCCGACGGTGGCAATCTCGAAGGCCGCCTGCTTCACCTGTATCGGCTCCATGGCCTCGAACTGCTTGATGGCCGCGAGGCAATACATCACCGCGTCCATGCGGATGCCGCCGCCGACCGTGGCCCGCATGGACTGTTGTGTGATGCGGGAGCGACCGTTCTTGGCCAGCTCCGCTATGTCGTTGTTGAAGTTGCTGTCCAGCACGCGCAGGTAGGCCTTGTCCGCCTCATCGAGCTTGCCCTGCGCTTCGCACGCCTGCCCCACCCCAAACCACGCCTGCTGGTCGTTGACCAGCAACTTGGCTGCCTTCCGCAGGCACTCCTCCGCACGCGGCAAGTCCTTCTTGAGCGCGACCAGACAGCCACCAAGATTTCTCAAGGCGTAGGGGTTCGCCGGTTCCTCGGTGACGGCTTCGACCAGCAGGCGCTCGGCTTCGGGTGCTTGCCGCTTCCGCAACAGTGCGACGCCCAAGGCCACCTTGGCGTTGGTCATGCCGGGTGCAAGACGCAGCGTCTCGCGCAGGTGCTGGATAGCCCCGTCCAACTCGCCGACATCACTGAGCGCCATGCCGAGGTTGAAGTGGACAAGCGCGCACCTCCGGCCCACCACGAAAGCGCCCATCAATGCCCGCCGGTCACGGTGTAACCTGCCCGGCGCAGGTCTTCACCCGCGTAGTCGTCAAGGAGGCTTACGACCTTCATCGCCGCTGCGTTGATTTCTGCTAGGTTCATTTGAGGAATGCCAGGCGTTGCTCACGTTGCAGGAGGCTTGTTCCTGTTGGCTTGCTGCTCGTATTCAGCCCGTAGGCGAGCGTATTCGGCGGCGCTAATCTCAAGACATTGGGGATACTTAGACGCTTTGAAGTAACCAATCGCGGCTTCACGAGTATCGCGTGCAAAGTATCGTTCCGAATGCGGTTCCCTGACGCGAAACGCCCACTGATGGGTGCCCGGTTTCAAGTAGTTGTCGGCCCGCGTTATTTCCAGAGTGGCTGATACGAACCACCCATCGAAGCCCCCGCGCCGATCCTTCTTTTCTCGCACGTCAGGTTCTGCGGGCGCAGCAATAACCGTTCTTGACTCGGCATCATGGAAATAGACCTTACTCATAGAATTGATGCGTGTTGGGAACCGGCAGGCGGCTCTACCTCTCCTTCACCTTGAATCCGTATTCGACCCCTGTGAACTCGCTGCGAAGGATAATCTCCAGTTGGTCGGTGACGCGCTTTCGCATCTCGATGGCGGTTTCGAGGAGCGGGACCAATTCCTCGCGGGTGATGGTGTCCGGGCTGCGATGCGGGTGCAGGAGCTTGAGCAGGCCCGCCGTGGTCTTCTTGATGGCGTCCTGATTGCGGCCCGTCATGCTGCCCATGTCCACCCACGCGTTGACGTGCGTCTGAAAGTTCCGACGCCGCAGTTCCGCGAAAATCTCGGCCATGTAGTCGGTCAGCATCCCGTAACCGATGGAGTAATTCTCTGGCCGAATTTTTGGCATCTCCCATCCCGGCAGGTAGGCGTGGATGCGGTCGAGGAAGGCCGGGTCTTGCAGCTCCACTGGCAGCACCTGGAAGAGGTGCTTCAGGCCCGCCTCTGGCTGGCGCAGTTCGAGGTTCGTCTCGATGTTGCCGCCGAGCACGATGGAACAGGGCGCGGAAAACTCCTGGTCACCCCGGCTGAACTTGCCCGTCTGCATGTAGTCCTTCAGCATGCTGATGCTGGCCTCGTCATCGAAGTTGGTGTGGGCGATTTCATCGAAGAACACGAGGTGCTTGAGACCGATGACGCCCAGCTTCCGTGACGCCTTGTTGTAAAAGAGGCTCGGCGTCGAGGATGCGCCCCCGGACACCACGAATGCCCGGCTGGACGTGTTGCGGAACGTGTAGGTCTTGCCCGTCTCACGCGGACCAAGCTCGATGAGGTTGAAGTTGCTCTCCACGAACGGCACGAGGCGCACCAGCATCAGCATCTTCACTCGCCGGTCGAACCTGGCCGGGTTGAACCCAATGGACTGCACCAGCAGGTCGAGCCATTCGTCGTCCGTGAACTCCGACCGCTTGGCCACGAAGTCGTCCAGGTTCAACCGCGTGTATTGCAACGGCGTGAAGTCACGGATGTAGAAGGGATACTTGCGGCTCTTGATTTCGTAAGTGCCGTCATACTCCATCTCCATCGTGCCCCATGCGCCGCTCGTCATCAGCACGTCGCTGTATTGGGCCAGAACTTTGGGTGCGACTCGCACGTTGTCGTCGCCGAGTGCGGGCACACTCGCCCAGTAGTGGTCGCGGGACTGGTCGAGCCGGACCGAAAGCTGGCCGAGCAGGGTGTATTGGCCGCGCTCTTTGATGCGGCTCTTGATGAGTTCCTTCTTCGCGCTCTCCGAGTAGTGCTCGGACAGAATCTTGTCGATTTTGTGCTGCCCGGCGAGCGGGTCGGCAGGGTCAACGTAGCGGCTGACCAGATACTCCATCACGAAGCGCGGGAACTCCTTGTAGGCCTCGTTCCATCGGGTCAACGGCTTCAAGATGACACGGTCGCTCAACACGCGGAGGATTTTCTCATCCAGCGGACTGAGCGGCGGGCGGGGTGGTTGTGCTTCTGCCATGGGAGTCTTCAGTTAAACGTCGTCGAACCCTTTCAGGGCATCTGTTTCCAGCTTCACCGCTTTTGGCTTCACCTTCACGGGAATGGTAATCAGCCCATCTAGCGCATCGCGCCACTCGCCCTCTGGGTCGGTGTGGCGGAGCCGCAAGGTGACGGCGGTAACGGTGTTGCTCAGGTCGGGTTCGCGCTCGCTGGTCTCCTTGTATCGGGCCAGGATGCGAGCCGTGTGCCCGACCTTGCTGGCCGGGGCCAACCGGCTGCGCTGCACCAGCAGTTCCTCGCCCAGATTGTTGACCACGCGCACCTCATGTTCAACGTCACAGGTGCCGCTGTTGCGAACCAGCATGGGCAACTCCACAACTTCATCCTCGGCCACCGCAAGCGCCTCCGGCAATTCCATGAACTCCACCCGCGCCAGCTTCTCCGTCACACGGCGCAGCACCACGCCGGGCACCACCACTTCCGCCAGCGAGAGTCCGCCGTGGTTGTAGCGCGGCGTGTCCTTGGTCCCCTCGCGGCAGAACCATCGCCGACCCAGAGCCATCCACACTTTCTCGGTTCCAACGGCCACCGCCACCGCCTCCGGCAGGCTGGCCGGGCCAAATCCCTCGATGTAACGCCACCGCACCGCCTGTTTCAGCTCCTTGCCCGCTGCCACGGCCTCGGCTTCGGCCACCGTCACCGCCTCGCCGGGGAGCAGTTCGACGAAGCCGTGGTCTGACGAGAGCACCACCGTATCGTCCGGGCCGATGCGCTTGAGCAGGTCGGCGAGGATTCCCTGCACGCCGTGGCTCGAATCACCCACGATGTCGGATCGAATCTTGTGATTAAACGTGGCGAGGTCGCCTTTGAAGGTGTGGCAGGCATCGTCGGATACCGGGTAAATTAAGACGTTGAGCAGCGCGGCGTCCTTGTCCGTGAAGGCCAGCTTCGCCCTCGCCTTGGTCGTGTCCGCCTCCGTCACGAAGCGCAGCTTGGACTTCGCCTCCTGTGCGGTGAGGCCCATGTTCTTGGCGAAGAGCTGCTGCTCATCCTCCGAACGTGTGCCCTTGAACCCTCTCCATTCCATGGGCAGCGCACCGGCCAGCAGGCCCGTGCGGGCGAAGGCCGTGAAGCTCGGCAGGATGCAAAAATACGGCGCGTCCTCAATCGTGAAGAACTCGGCGAGCAGCGGCTTAACCACCGTCTCCCAGCTATCGAAGCGCATCCCGTCGAAGATGAGCACCCAGACCCGCCCCGGCAACGTGCCCGCTGCAATCTGCCCGACCTCAATCTTGTCGCGGAGCAGGCCGCGCACGCTGCGAGCGCCCTTGCCGAACTGCTCTGGCCCGGACTTCACGAACGCAACCAGCGCCTCGTCCAACTGCTGGAGTCTCGCCAGCACGCGCTCCTTGAGCGAACCCGGCGCGGGCCGCAACTCATCCGGCCCGCCGAACAGATACTGCTGCCCCTGTTCCAGCGGGCCGCCATCACCGCATGAATCCAGCTCGTGATGTGCGCGTGACACGTCCAGTTCAAGCAGGTGCTGCCCATTTCCGGTGAACCACTCCAGCAGCCCATCCGCGTGCGGAAACTCAGGCACCTTGAGCGCAAGGCGCTGCTCGATGCGTTTCAGGCGCAGCAGCAAGTTCAACGCAGCGCGGCATTGCCGGGTGCGTTCGGAGAGCGGTTCGCCAGCCTGCAAAAACGAATGTCCTTCCAGCGGGCACACCCATGCCAGCGCAGCCGCCGAGGGCTGGTGGAAGAAGGTCTGCAAGGCCGACGTGAGCTGCTGCCGCAGAATTGCCGGGCTTCCCTGCTTCAAGACCGCCGCCGCGTCAGGAGCATCACCTGTGGCGGCGGGCAGCAGTTCCAACACCCGCGCCACTCGCTTCGGCGTCAGGAATCCGTCTGCGCACTGATTGCTCGCCGCCCATGCCGCCGGTTGCTGCTTGAGGGCGGCGATGACTTTGGGCGCGACCGATTCCATCTTCGCCAGGGGCAGAGCGGCGGAAAACAGGCCCAGGCCGGAGAGCTGGGTGGAGGGGTTTTGCAACTTCATCTGCCCGGCGAAGTCACGCAGCACGAGATACGCGGCCAGCTCCTCCGGCTCCGCGTCCGCCCAGTGGAGGAAGCCCTGCACTTGGTCACGGGCGGCTTCGTGGATCACTTGCTGCACCACGGCGCGGTGCGACCGCAACTGTGGCAGGCCCACCAGCAGCTTCACGACATGGGCGAGGAAATCCGCCGCCACCACTTCGTCCGGCCAGATGTCCGGCAGGCTCAGCTCCGGGTGATGTGCCAGCAACACGAGCGCCCCCACCTGGCCGCGTCCCCAGCTATCCGGCTTGCCCCACCGCTGAATCACCTTGTCCGCCGCCGCCTCGACGTGCTCCAGGCGGGCCAGCAGCTCGCGCTTGAACCGCCGCAACTCGGTGACTGGGAAGTTGATTTTGGGCGCGACGAGCCGGAACAGGGCCGCCACGGACAGGTCCAGCGGCTCGCCGCCCTCGTTCCTGGCCAGCACGTCCGCCACGTAGGAGACATCCATCGGCTCGACGGAATACGGACCGCGTGTGAGCACGATGACCGTCCGGCCCTTGGCTGCCGCCTCACGAAACCGCCAGCGGAACTCCAGGTCGTTGCGGTCGTCGCCCCGGAAGACCGCCAACTGCCACTCGCGCCCGGCGGGGTCCACTGTGGCGGACTTCTCCAGCAGCTTGGCGTCGGCGAGGAACCGGTCGGAGTCAATGACCACCGCCACGCGGGCTTCCTGGTCGCGGGCGGCCAGCCAGTCGCGGAAAATGTCAGGTGGGGTCTTGAGTGCCATGCGTCCGTTCACCCGCCGAAATCCAGGGTGATTTGATTGCTGTCGGGCTTGGCCTTGGCCTTGGCCTGCTGCTCTTCCTCCACCTTCCGGGCCAGGCGCTGCGCGGCGGCGCGGGCCTGCTTCTCGGCGCGGGCGTAAGCCTCCTTGGAGACGTGCTCCCGCAGGATGCTCTGGAACAGGCGTGGGATGAGCGCGTAAGCCTCGGCTTTCTCGAAGCCGCGCAGGGCGGGCAGCGCATCCATCTCGTCGTCCTCGATGGCGCGACAGGCTTGGAACAGCACTTCAATCCACTCGCAGCGTTCGCTGTCCGTGGTCGGCAGGTCGAGGGTGTTGTTCACGAATCGCTCGGCATCGTGCAGCACGCGCAGGGAACGGTCATCGTTCATGCGCTCGCGCTCTTCGGCGGTGGGTTCACGCCAGCGGTTGCTGTCGGCGTCGCGCCAGAAGTTTTCCGTCAGGAGATTTTCCAGCACGAGCGCCTGTGAAATGTTGGCGGGAAGCAGGCCCGTGGCCTTCATCCAGTGCGGTTTAAGTTCGCCGATGAGCGCGGGCTGAGTGGCGATGCGCTGACGCAACCACGCGATGGCGGTCAGCTCGTCTTTAACGGCGATGTCCTCCTGCACCAAGCCGCCGTTGTTGCCGCCCACGGCCTCGCCGCGCAGATACCAACGCTGACCCACCTTGCGGAAGTAGCGCGAGCAGACGCGCTCGATGAACGGCAGGTTCAGCCGCGCCACATTCACGCCACGCGGGATGAGCGCGTTCATCAACATGCTGTTGATGGTCGAAACTGTGCGATGCTCGTCGTTGTATTTGGCGGGTTCAGCCTTGATGCGCTCCGGGAGAGTTTGCAGATGCTGGCGCACGGCATCGGCGAGTTGCTGCTCTAAGTCGAGTTCCTCGCGGCTGACCTCGGCACGGGCGACAGCGGGCTTGTGCAAGTTGAACAACACGTCCTTGTCCACTACATCTTCCTCACCAGTCGCACCTTTGGTCTGTTTGAAAGATTTCTGGTCTTTGTCGAGCAGCAGCATGTTCGCAATCTCGAAACCCGCCTTGCGAACTGCGTCTTTGACAGCCTCGAAGACCGCGCCGTCCGAGTTATTGAACTCGATGGTTGCCCATCGACCGGGTTTCAGAACACGAAAAAGTTCAGCAAAAGCCTGCTGCATCAGGCGCGCATAATCTGGAAGTCGTTTGGTGCCGCCGTCATTCTTCCGGTGAACGACCGCTTCGAGGAGTGGGTCTGTATTTGTGCCGAGCCAAGCCTCCAACATCAAATTCATCTCGGAGTAATAAATGTTGGAGCCGAATGGAGGGTCAGTGAAAACGTAATCGACTGAATCAGAAGGAATGGACGCAAGATTTGTCGCACTTCCACAGAGAACCGCCGGGGTGTTCTTTGGGTTCCAAGCAGGAATCGCGGCCATCGTCACCTCAAACTTGCGTTCCACTTGCCCCAAGAAGTGCTGCTCAATCGAAATCGACGGGATATACAGTGTGCCAGTCATCGCCTTTTGGATTGGCCACGCATTCCGGCGTGAGCCTTGGTGCATGATGGCGGTCACCACAAATTGCAGAAAGCGACGAAGCCTGACTTCCTCAACGCGCTCGGCTGCCGCCCACAGACATGCGATGGCCCGGAGGTTTCGGATAGTGTAGAAGTCGGATACTTTTGTGATGCGGCGATTTGAAAGGGCGTTTCGGCGGTATTGTGGCCCTGCCGGGTCAAATGTTGTGGTCGGATGGAAATACGGAATACTGACTGATTCAATCTCCCGAATCCTCACTAATTCACGCGCCGTGATTCGTCGGCTGAATCGTCCTAAAGCGAGCCGTGAAGACCCAGCCTTTTGGGACTTAAACTCCATCGCGTCATAGCTCGTGAAGACTGGCACCACGGCGCTGCGTGGAATGTCGGTCTTCGTCCACTTGAAGGAGCAATGTGGGCAAGCAAACTCCGAAGCGACTGCTGCTGCCTCCACGTCCACAGCCACATCCCACAAAACGATTTCTTTCCCACAACCACGCGCCACTCGCTTTTTTGACACCATCGGCTTGCCCGCGTTCTTGCCCCGCGTGCTCGTCTTGCCTGTTGGTTCCTCGATAGTGACGAAGCCTTCGCAGCGATAAACGTCCGACCAGATGGTGTATTGAATCGTGGATGGGATGCAAACCCACTGCTTCACCTTAGCGACATCGAGGTCACCCCATTTTTTGTCGCGTGGGAGTTCGGTCACGGAGTAGCCAAGTCTCGTCTCGACCTCAGCCTTAGTGAGCAGTTCCCAAGTGCGCTCTTCCTCTTCCAGCAAATTGTGTTTGGCTTTTCCCCCCGGCGGGTTCTTGAGTCGGCTTGCCACTTCCGGGTTGCTCACGTCATAGACGCCCGCCGCCGGTTCGTAATGCTCGCTGCCGTAGAGCCAGTTGAACTCATCCTTCACCGCCGCCTTGATGCGCTCGAACTCGCGTTTGAGCGCAGTGACATCAACGGGCGTGTTGTAGTTGTAGGCGATGTGGCAGGCGGCGGGCGACAGGTCGTTGAGGATGCACCCACGCGGGCCAACGCGGTCTTTGAGTTCGGGAAACGATTCGAGAATGTCGGCGGGCGGCTGGGCGCACATCTGCGCGGCCACGCCCGTCATGCCGGAGCCGCAGAACAAATCGAGCACGAGGTCGCCCGGCTGCGTGTAGTGCAGGATGTAGGGGATGATGCTGCGCGGCGGAACCTTGGTGTGATACGAGTGCGCGTTGTAGATGGGGTCGTTCTTGCCCTCCTTGATGTCGGCGGCAAACGCCGGGCGCTCGTAATCATCCGTGGCCGCGTCATACGCCTTCGCGTGCCGGGCAAGGAACGCGGCGAGAGCTTTGGATTGGTCAGGGGCCTTTGACATCACGTCGTCGCCGTCGGGTTCGGGGTGCCGGTGGCCTCCTCCTCGAAGAGCATCATCTGCTTCTCGTCCACCCGCTCGTCGCTGAAATTCGTGCGCTTGGCGTCTTCGAGCCAGTCCAGAAACTGCTCCTTGGCCAGGTTGTCCTTGTAGTCAATGTGCAGGGTCTGGTGGTCAAGTTTCACCGGCGGGAAGGACTTCTGTCTCCCGAACTCGGCCAGGCGACCAAAGATGTTCTTGCGGATGAACCGCTCCATGCCGGTCTGCTTGTCACGGGCGAGAAACTGGAACACGCCGTCGGTCGTCTTGATTGCCAGTTCACGCGCGGTGGTGCTGTAAGGCTCCCCAACCGGCTGGAGGTTGGCGTCACAGACAAGGACGGCGACCAACTTCTGCAACAGGGCCTGGCGGTAGAACTGGCGATGCGCTTCATTGGGCGAGTCGTCGTCGCTGTAGATGAGCAGCAGCGGGCTGGGGTCGGTGTCCGGGTCGAGGTGGTGCATCACCGCCACGGACAGCTCCGGGACACCCGCGAACCGCCTGAACTGCTCGTCCACGGCATAGACGAGGTCAGTCCCGCTGACGGCCAGACCGTGCGCCGAGTGCTCGCCGGGAGCGAGGGATTTGGCCCGCAGTTCCGCACCGAGCGCAGCCAGACTGGTAGCCATCTGGCCGCACTTGTCAGCCGGGAGCACATAGCAGAGAAGCGCCTGTTTGAGTGGCGTCATCGTGTCGGCAAAGGCCGGGCCGCAGGCCAGCAAATGGCCGCGTCCCTGGCGGGCGGTGGTGCTGTCAGGCCCGAAGGAATTGGCCTTGGCCTCCAGATAGAGCGCCCGCTGGTCGGCAGGGCGCTGGAGCAGGAGTTCCGGCTCCGGCTTCACCGCGATGTCCAGGTCAGCGCCCGCGATGGCCCGCTGCGTCCGTTCCGGCAACGCGAAGGGCTGCTGGATATACATGAGCTGAAAGCCGTGCTGGACGAAGAGGGGTCGGACCCGATAGCCCTCAGCAGGCTGGTCCTTAGCCATCCAGACGAGCAGGTTGAGCTGGAAGACCGGGTCGCGGATGAGGGCGTCGTTATTCACCGGTGCCCTCCATCGAGTTGCCGACCGCATCGGTAAGCGCGGAGAAGGGTTTGGAGCCGAGCCAGGCATCAATGTTTGGGCAGACGTAGCGCTGGATGTTCGTGACCAGGCGGTGAAACGTGTTGCCGCAAGTCCCGGTGGGCAGGATGGCGACGATGCCCTTGTCGGTGAACTCAAGGTTGATGGGCTGCCACAGGTGCCGGTCAGCGCCATAGACGTGGACTTTGGTTTTTCCCAGCCGCATCGGAGTGCCCCACAGGCGGAACAAGCCGCGCTTCTTGAACGCCAGTTCCATCCACCGATTGAAGGTGCGCTCGGTCAGCTCCTCCTTGAACCGCACGATAAGCGGCACGCCCTTGAAGTTGGTGCCGAAGGCGCGGTCCGTCGGCGGCGCTTGCAAGTCGCTCCACGCCACGTCCTCCGTGGCTTCGAGCACGGACTTGTAGGCACGGTAGAGGTGAAGCGCGGTGTTGCGGTGGTCCTCGAAGCTGTCCGAGCGGTTCGTAATCTGGCCGTGCTGGAACAGGTCGTGGCTGCCCTTCTGCGTCCGGGACGGAAACCGCAGCGAATAGAGGGCGTAAAGCGGCGCGTAGTTCTCCTGAAGTTTTCCGAGCGATGCGCCAATGCGCCCGATGCGGTCGCCCATCTCGAAACGGGCGTTGCGCCGCTCCTTTTCAGGCCGTTCATCGGCGTTGTCCTCGGCGCTGCTTTCCTGCTCCGCGTCATCGTCGCTGGCGGCTTCCTCATCATTGAGGTTCCCGGCATCCTCCGGCATCTCAAACACGCTTTCGTGCTTGAAGGTGAGCTTGCTATAGCGGGCGTTGCCGCGCCGGGAGACATCCTTGTCCCAGAGGGAGAGCAGCAGTTGGCTGCTGAACCAGGTCGAGTCGAGGTCGGGGGCATCGGAAATCCACCGGCGCACACGGGTGCGTGCCTCCTGTGAACCTTCGACCGTGTAGTAGGCGAAGAAGCGTTCGTCGTATTGCTCCAGGAAGCCGACGACCTCTTTCTTTGGAGGCTGGTTCGGCTCCTGTTTGACCGGCGCTTTGACACTCAGGAACGTGTCGTCAACCGGGGTCACCTCGTTGCCCAGTTCGCGGAAGATGTCGGACGGCGGACGCGGCTTGCGCTTGCTCCGCCCCGAAACGTGCTCCAGCAAAAACGTCTTCACCAGCGGGACACGGGTGCGGCCCCCGTCGAGACCGGCCTTCCCATCGGCGGAGAGGCCGTTGAAGAAGCGATAGACCTCGAAGCGGTCCCTCGGTTTTTCCGGTGGCGGTGGCGTCGGCATGGCTGGTTCGTATCGGAGAGCTTACGACCAAGCGGTCATTTCCCAGTATCCTCCGACTCGATGAGGCGGCTGTAGAGTTTGAGCTGGTCTTCGAGAACGCGCTTGGTCGGCAGTTGGGTGCGGTATTCGGACACCTGCATCTTGTGCGGGCCGTGGCCGAGCAGGAGTTCGACGTGCTGGCGCTTCTTGGAGGTGCAGAGGATGAGGCCGACCGGCTCGTTCTCGCCCTCGCGCCAGTCGTGCGTCTTCAGCCACGAGAGATACAAGTCCATCTGCCCTTTGTCGGCGGCGACGAAGGGGCCAATCTTGAGGTCAACGGCCACCAGGCAGCGCAGGCGGCGGTGGTAGAACAGGAGGTCGAGCCAGTAGTCGTCATCGTCAATCCGCATGGCGAACTGGCGGGCCACGAAACAAAAATCGCTGCCGAGTTCGCTGAGGAACTGCTGGAGGTTGGCGAGGATGGCAGATTCAAAATCCTTCTCGGAATACGCGCCCTTGAGGCCGAGGAAGTCGAGGAGGTAAGGGTCTTTGAAGGCGTCCTCGTAACGCGCCGTCTCGACGGGGCCGCGCTGCTTCTCAAGCTGGACGAGGGCCTTGGTGTCGCGGGAAAGGGCAACGCGCTCGAAGAGGGCACGGTCAATCTGGCGTTGGAGTTCGCGCTTCGACCAGCGTTGCTGCGCGGCCTGCTCGAAGTAGAAGCCGCGTTTGAGTCCCGCCTCGGTGCCCAACAGGATACGGTAGTGCGTCCAGCCGAGGCGAAAGTGTTGGGCGAAGTCGATGGTGATGCGGTCAGCGGATTCTGCCACCGCCGGTGGCAGAATCTGAACGGCACCAGATTTCTTAGCCAGTGGCTGACGATTTTTGCTCACGGAAGATTCCACAGCCAGTGGCTGTGGAATTGGCTCTGGCAGGAACTCCACAGCCGCTGGCTGTGCAATGCGGAACGCCTCGAAGAAGCGGCGCATGTCCCACAGGTTGCTGATGGAATAGCCCTTTCCATGCTGCTCGGTCAGGAGCGTGGCGAGGCTTTTCAAGAGTTGGTCCCCGTAATCGGCTCTGCCGGAATGTTGCTGGATGTCGTTGGTGATGACGCGCCCGACATTCCAGTAGAGCCAGACGAGTGTCAGGTTCGCCGTGGAGACGACGTGCTGACGCGACGCCTCAATGAGCGCCTGAACCTGCGGCAGCACGCGGGAGAGGCCCGACAGGTCGGGCTTGGCGGCGCGGCGCTTGGTGACGGCAGATTTCATTTCGTGGACTGTGCCGGAATCAGGCCGGTGGTGGCGAGCCGCCGTCATCCATCCGCAGGAAGACGCGCACGCGCTTGCCGGAGCCGTGCTTGGCCTTGGCATCCTTGATGGCGTTCCTGAGCAGGCTGGTGAACTTGGACACCGCCTCGTCCACGCGGTCCTCCTCGATGGCCCCAATCTGTTGCAGGATGGGTGCGAGCATGACGGACTCCTGCACGATGTTCTCGGCCTGCAAGAGCTGGCGCAGGAACGCGGCAAGCTCATCGGTCATCACCCCCGCCAGCTTGTCGGCGCTGGCCAACTGGATGATTTCGAGCAGCGCCTTGAGGTCGGGACGACTCTGCTCGCCATCAGCCTTCTTGAGAATGGCGGAGATGGAAGCGTCCTTCAGCCGCTGGAGCCGGTCACCCAGTCCCTGCGTGACGGACTGCGCGAGGCGGTCGTGGTCGGCTTGCGGAAGCACCTTGTCCGGCGTCCACTGGCACTTGGGGCAGATGGCATTTGCGCCCACGACCTCCGCCTCGACGGCGTCCGGGCAAAGCCAAAGCGCGGCGGCCAGCTTCTCGAAGTCGCCGCTGATGTGGGCCGTGCCAGAGAAGGCCGGGCCGAGTTCGCTGATACTGTTCAGCCGGGCGAGCGCGATGGATCGCGGGCGGAGCACGTCGGCGGAATGGGCGAGCGTGGCGAGCTTCTCGTAATGGGCGCGGTGCCCCTTCCGATACGCCTGCACGTAATCGGCCTTCCACTGGTTGAAGGCATCGAGCCGTGCCGGGACGAGATGCGGCTGCGTGAAAAGGGGGTCGAGCTTGAGCTGGCCGAGCAACGTATCGCGCCTGAGCTTGAGGTCGGCGTTCAGGTCGCACGCAGCAGTGAGATAGTCCCGCGCCTGGCCGATTTCCATGCCCCGGTCGCGCAGCTTGTGCGCCTTGACGTAGTCGTCATGGGCGGCCTTGAACTTGGGCGCGTCGGCGTAGCTCACCCGCACCGCAGCATCGAACTGCTGGTAGGACTCGGAGACCGCCAATCCCTTGAGCCGCTGGCACAGCTCGGTGAACGCCGGTGGAACTTTGCCACCGAGCTTCCCCGCCAGTAAGGAGACGCCAGTCTCGACTTCGGGCACCTCGTTCCTGAGCTTGCCGAGGATGGCGACTAGCTGGTCGTTGCGATGGAGTTCCTCGTCTGGCGTGGCGGCGGGCTTCAACGAGTCGTCGAGCACGCGGGCAAACGGGAGCACTTCATCCCAGCCCTTCTGCGTGGAGGCCACGAGGCGGGCACCAAGCAGGGCCTTGTCGAGCTTGGTGTCCCACTTGACGAGGCCAAGCGTGTGAGCCGTGAGCTTATTGCCCGGCAGCGGCTTGCCGTTCACGAGCTGGACCGGCGCGGACGGATTCAGCGCCAGCTCCCATTCACCAGAGCGCACCAGCGCCGCGACGTAGAGCGTGACCATCTCCTGCGTGAGCGCGTAGGGCGGGCGGCAGAAGGTGGTCTTGAGGTCGTTGACTGGCTTATCGGGCACGCCGGAGAGCGCCTCGCGGAACTTGACCAGCGCCTGCGAATGGCCGGGCTTCAACTCGCCAGGGTGGGATTTGACGGTGAGTTCGAGGCCAGGGCCGAAATTCGTTACCGCATCCCTTTCCGCACTGGCCGGTTCCTTCGAGAACAGCCCGGCGAATACCTTGCGGGCATCCGTTTCAGTGAAGTCCTTCTTGAGTTCCTTGGGGCCGAAGAGGGGCGTGTCGTAGGCTTTCTCCAGCAGCACGCCCGCAAGCGTCTCCTCGCGGTCCTTGGCGGCTGCAAAAATCTGCACGGCCTGGATGCCGTAGCCCTTTTGCGTTACGACTTTGCCGCGACGGAACTCATCCTGCTGGCACTTGAGGATGGTCTTGATGGCGTCACGCCGCTTGCCGTCGGCGTATTCGCGCAGCCCCCCCTGATTCGGAGCCGCGCAGTTCTTCTTCATCTCCTCAGCGGCCAGCAGGTCAGCCAGCGCCTCACGAGTTTCTGGCGCTAAGTGCTCGATGCGACACACCGCGATACGCGGATCCTTCAGACCGGTGGCCACTTTGGCGTCATCCTCGATGGGCTTTGTGGTGAGATAAACCAGGCGGAAGTGCTGGTCAGTGTGTTTGATTTCCTCACCGAACTCGTCGCGCCAGCGGTCGGCCACGACGACCTCGCCGCCGTAGGACACATGATGCACCCGGCGCGTGGAAGCGTTGGAACGGTGCGGCAGGGTGTATTTCGGCGGGTGGTTGCTCTGGCGCTCCTGCGCGGAGCGCAGGTCGGTGGGTGCAAACGCGGCAAAGATTCCGCCATGCACCTGAAGTTCGGCCTGCGCCTCCGGCGTAATCATGGCCAAATCCCAAAACAGGGACTCGACCCATTTTTCATCCTGCCGCTTCGGGTCTTGGTTGAATTTCTTCTTGAGTGGCGAGAAGAGCTTGCTGGGTTGCGCTTGCGAGGCCTTCAGCTCGTAGGAGAAGAGGGCGGTGTCCTTGCCCTCACGTGACTTGGTTTCCCGGCGCACTGGGAAGCCGTTGGAGATTAGCAATTCGAGCAGATGTTCCGCCTGAGCCTGAGCGCCCACGGCGTCATCATGCAGCCAGGCGGCCTCGGCGACTTCCTGTGCCGTGAGTCCATCGCGCAGGTTATCGGGCAGGCTCAATGCCCACAGCAGTAGCGTCTGCATCACCACCTTGCACTGCTCCTTCTCCTCCGGCCCGACATCCAGTTGTGGCAGCTCCTCGATGGCCCCCTGAAGCGTCTGGTAGGCGTCACGGTAATGGTCGTGGTTCAGCCCCTTGCGGAGTTCATCCGTGTCGATGATGTCTGCGAGCGTGATGAGCCGTTTGCCCTTGAGCAGCTTGGCGCCCGACAGGGTCTGCCACGCCATGCGGATGGCGGAACGCGCCGTTGGCAGGTTGTGCTTCTCCGCGTTCTGCGTGATGCGCCGCATCACGTCGAAACAACGCGGCTGGAAGGGGAAGATGCTGGTGAAGGCGTCGAGGCTGATGTTCGCCTGCTTGATGAATTTGTATTCGGTCCGGCAGTAGTCGTAGTAGTCCTTGATGTCGGCGGCAGCCCCCTTGTGCAGCTCACGCGAGCGGAACGTGACGATTTCGCCGAAGTCACCCTTGTTCTTGTCGGCGAGCAGATACAGCGGCACGAAGCGGTCGCCCTCACCGCCGCCGGAGAGCTTCTGCGGCATGTCGCCCTGGCTGGCGATGATGGTGATTATCTTCAGGTGCTGCGTGGGCAGCACGTAGGCGAGCGTTTCGAGAATCTCCTCATCCTCCGCGTAAGCAGGTGTGCCCGCCGGATGCCGGTCCTGCCACGAGCGGAATTCATCCACCACGAACACAATGCCCTCGTAGCCGCCGAGCTTGGTGATTTGCTCGTAGATGTATTGGAAGCGTTCCTTGAACTTTCCGCGCAACCGACCCTCCGGCATTTTTGAGCGCACGAGTTCCTGGCCAAACTTTTTTGGGCCGCTCTTGGTTAGGTAATCTTTCGGCGAGCACTTGTGCTCCGTCTCGAAGAAGTGCTTCACGCCCGCCACCTCGGCGTCCGTTGCCTCGTGTTCATACCAGTGCGCGGCGAGTTCGGCGCTGGTGACTTTCACCTGCGCGTCGAGTGGGGGCGCGAAGTTCTTGATGCTCACGCGGATTTCTTCCTCGAACACGCGCATCAGGCTGTCGCCGTCGCCGGACTGGCCCATGCCGCGCAACGAGAACGCGACCGGGAACCACTTCTTCTTCGAGAGCGCCCCGGCGTAATCCCTTTTCAGCCCGTCATCGCGCAAGTGCTCCCAGATTTTCAACTCCTGCCAGACGAGCAGGTCAACCAGCGCGCCAAGGAAGTGCGTTTTGCCCGCTCCGTATTCCGCCTGCACCCAGAAGCCCTGGCCCTTGTCGTTGACCACGCACTCAAAGATGCGCTTGAAGTGGCCACGCAAGGCGGCGGTGAACAGATACTCGGAAACCGTCTGGGCAGCCTTCTCCTTCTGGATGATGTCGGTGAGCGACGGCGTCGTTTCCGGCTCCGGCTTAACGGTGATGATTTTGTTCAGTTCCCGCATACGGTTCACCCTTTGGCTGAGTAGATTTCCTTCACCATGCCCGGCTCACCGAAGTAGTCGGACAGTCGTTTTGGTTCACAGCGGACTTCATCGGGCCAGTCGCATTTTTCAGGTGCGTCCTCCAAGAGCAAAATGAGAATCGTGTATGAGCCGACGAACCAGTCGTAAAACTCTTTCAGGCCAACGCCGTAACGCGGCAGCAGTCCGATGGACTTGACGATGAGCACGATGCGGTTGTCCGGGCCTTTCTGCATTAAGCGCAGCCGCTGGCGCAGTTGGTCACGCAGCAGCTCCCGGCTGGCGTCATCGTCCGGCGGCAGGCTGCCCGGCTGGAACAAGTCGAGCAAATCGAGCACGATGTGCTTGGTCGCACTGAGTGTGGTGACGAGCGGCTTTTCCGGGCCAAGCCAGAGCAAAACCTCCTTGTCCCAGGTGCGCTGTTGAACCAGGGCTTTCAAGTCCGCGAGGCTCTTCAAATCCGAACCCTCCTCTCCAGCAGTTCAGCGAGTGTGAAGCAAGTGGTCACCTGTTCGAGTTGGTCGGCCACGATGTATTTGCCGATGACCCCGGCGGCGTCGGCCTCACGCAACACGTTGCGGACCGCATCCTCGGATTTGTAACCGAGGAATTTCCAGAACGGGTTGGCGAACAGGTGCCGCAGTTCCACCGTGCGAACAGATTTGCCAGCGAACTGGTGGTGCAGCAGGATGAGAAACGTAGTCTTCTGCGGCACCACGGGTGTCAGCCGGTCGGGCTTGCCCTTGGCGCGCTCTAAGAAGCCGAGCTTCTTCAGGTTAATCTTCAACTTCTGCCGCGTCTTGTCCGGCGGCTCCTCGCCCAGGTAGTCGGAAAGGAATTTGTCGAAGTAGGTCGCCGGGATGGCGAGGCCGGTTTCGAGCGGGAACAGCGCCTGCGCGACGGTTGCCCCCATGATTTCCTCCTGCTCCAAAAACGACCACCGGAGCAAATCATCCAAAATGGTGGTGTCCTGATACGCCAGCCAAACGCGGCGCAGCAAGCCGTCGAGGCCATCGTTGAAGAACCAGCGCACGAGGGATTGCGCGTAACGGCGGCGCGTCTCCATGCTGTTCTGGCCGAGCTTTTTCAGGAGCAGTTCTTGTAGCTGCTCCAAGGTCTGGCACTCCACGGAGAGTTTCACGGCCAGCGCACCCTCGGCGAGCAGCACGTCCTGAATGGCTTTCTTGGGTGCTGCCTTGGGCGGCACTGTCACACTTTGTCCCACGTCCAGCGACAACTCTACTTGTGCCTCTGCCAGCGGAAGCGGAGTCTGGTGGGAGCGCGGTGAAGCTGATGGTTTATCCACGGTTAATTCCTCTTGGGTAGGCGTGAAAATCGGTGCGGTAGCGCGCCGTTTCGAGATCCAGTCCACCAGCTTCACAAGGGTGGCGGCACCGTCCTTGATCCCGGCGATTTTGGTCATCTCCCCGGCGTCGGCGGAAAGCAAAGCATCCAAACTGCCGAACTTTTCGAGGAGGTGAACAGCAGCGGGCCGCACATCGACTCGTGGCGTGGCGAACGTCAATAGCAACTCAACGGCACTAAGGTCGTCGAACGATGGATCGTGGATAGCAAAACGCTGACGCAGACGTTCACGATGACCGTCGCGCCCTACACCGTTCAGGCCGGAATCCCGAACATCGGACACGTTTGCTTCCGCAGGCTGCACAGAGGCGATTCACTTCGTTTTTGCAGTGCGGTCGCGTGTGTGGGATCTCGCTGCTTCGAGTCAAATCCGCGTCCATCGTCATCCCCGACCCTGCAAAAAGCTTGTGCGGTGATTACACCAACACTGAATCGGTGGCGCAAGGAGCATCGGCCAGGCGAGAGAAGGCTAACGGTGGCCCGCTACTTCTCCAGCGGGTAGAGTTTCTGCAACGGCACCTTCAGCGCCTTGGCCAGCATCTGGAGTTCACTGTCGGTCACGCACCGGAGCTGGGCCTCGATCTTGGATAGGGTGGCGCGGCTCATTTCCAGACCCAGCACCTCGCAGCGGGCGGCGAGCACCGCTTGCGTCATGTCCTGCGCGTAGCGCAGCTTCCGCACCTGCGGCCCGACGATGTTTTGCACGTTGGCC
>Ga0172373_10004476_pt1 | contig 19665 bp, 17 predicted proteins | sample Lak10m_2_FD_114546 | JGI IMG/M metagenome (GOLD analysis project Ga0172373, IMG submission 114546) | Freshwater microbial communities from Kabuno Bay, South-Kivu, Congo - kab_092012_10m | ecosystem: Environmental > Aquatic > Freshwater > Lake | place: Democratic Republic of the Congo...
GCCGACGACACCGCCACGGCGATCATCTCGCGCTCCAGCTTCGACAGGCCGGACTCGCCCAGCATCAGCTCGTTGTAGAAGCGCGAAAAGGTCGCCAGCTTGGCCGGCCGCGCCGTATAGGCCAGCAGGACGTTGGGGACCATGCCCAGCTTCTCCCGGCACTTGGCGAAATACCTGGCGGTGTCGGCATCATGGCTTTCCGCCGCGGGCAGCGGGATGCGGACGACATGATCGGGCTGGGGCATGGTCTTATCCTTGTTCGGGAGTGTCGGCCAGACACATCATGGTGGCCAGCATGGTGGCGACGATGCGCCGCTCGCCCGCGGTCTCGCCGAAGACGTCGGCGCGGACCACGGTCAGGGTGCGGCCGGGCTTCATGACTTCGGCAACCGCCACCAGCCGTTCGCCGGCCGCCGGATTGAGCAGGTTGATCTTCAGTTCGCTGGTCAGCACCGACGAACGTGCCGGCATCAGCGAAAAGGCGGCATAGCCGGCGGCGGTGTCGGCCAGGGTGGTGGTCACCCCGGCATGCAGATAGCCGTGCTGCTGGCACAGGTCGCCGCGCCGGTCCACGGCCAGTTCGCACCGCCCCGGCTCCAGGGCGGCGATGCGTACGCCCAGGGTGGTCATGAAGGTCTGGCGGGCGAAGCTGTCCTGGACCTGCCGTCGCCAATCCGGATTCTTGGGGGTGAAGGCGGTCATCAGTTGCTCATCAGCACCGGCAGGGTCATGTGCTTCAGCACATAGCGGGTGCCCGACCCGCGCAGCCGCGACAGGCCGTATTGTCCGTGCGCCCCCATCACCATCAGATCGGCCCCCAGGTCGCAGGCCCGCGACAGCAGCATGTCCATCTTGCCGATATTTTCGTCGGGCAGATGCTCGCCCTCGGTCGAGACGCCGTTGGCGCGCAGATGGTCGACGATGTCCACCGACGGCATGGTGGACAGGACCTCGATGTTGGACTCGGCGTTGCGCGGCCGCATCGACAGCACCGTCACCGCCTTGGCGCCCTGCAGCAGCGGCATGGAATCGTGGACGGCCCGGGTGGCCTCGCGTCCGGCGTTCCAGGCGACCACCACCCGTTCGGCGATGCTGGGGCTGGTGACGGCATAGGGCAGCACCAGAACCGGACGGCCGCAATTCAGGATCACCTGTTCGACCAGATCGTCGGGAACGAAGCAGGATCTGGCGTCGAACTGCCCCATCACCACCAGATCGAAATAGCGCGAACAGAACACCGCTTCGGCTTCGACCATGCTGGCCTCGCCATGCGGCAGTTGCCACCAGCGGGTCTCGATTCCGCTGCCGGCGGCGACCGCCGCGAACAGCTCGGCGGCGGCGGCCTGGGCCTGACGCAGATGGTCGCTGGGCTGGCGGGCCATCGCGCTGGTGCGCTGCGGGTCGATGCGGGCGAACAGGCCGGTCAATCGGGCACCCATGCGCTTGGCAAGGCCGGCTGCGGTTTCGACAAGAATGCGGGACCGTTCGCCGCCATCCAGGTGAACCAGGATATCCTTCATGACACGCACTCCCTCTCAATCCGCCAGCAGGGCGCGGGCGATCACCAGACGCTGGATATCGCTGGTGCCTTCGTAGATTTGGCATACCCGGACGTCACGGTAAATCCGTTCCACCGGAAAATCGGCCAGATAGCCATAGCCGCCCAGGGTCTGAATGGCGGCGGAACACACCGCCTCGGCGGCCTCGCTGGCCAGCAGCTTGGCCATGCAGGCTTCCTTCAGGCAGGCGATGCCGGCGTCGCGCAGGGTGGCGACGTGCAGCACCATCTGCTCGGCGGCCTCGACGCGGGCGGCCATGTCGGCCAGCCGGAAGGCCACCGCCTGATGCTCGGCGATGGGCTTGCCGAACTGGCGGCGCTCCTTGGCATAGGCGACGGCATGCTCCAGCGCGGCGCGGGCCATGCCCACCGACTGGGCGGCGATACCCAGCCGGCCGCCTTCCAGGTTGGCCAGGGCGATCTTCAGCCCCTCGCCTTCCCGGCCCAGCAGGCAATCGGCGGGAATGCGCATGTCCTCGAAGGAAATGGCGCAGGTGTCCGAGGAATGCTGCCCCAGCTTGTCCTCGATCCGGGCCACCGTCCAGCCGGGGGTGTCGGTGGGCACCAGGAAGGCGGAAATGCCCTTCTTGCCGGCCGCCGGGTCGGTCACGGCAAAGACGATGCCGACCTTGGCGTTCTTCCCCGAGGTGATGAACTGCTTGGTGCCGTTCAGCACGTAATGGGCGTTGCCGTCCTTGACGGCGCGGGTCCGGATGGAGGCGGCGTCGGACCCGGCTTCCGGCTCGGTCAGGCAGAAGCAGCCGATGGCCTCGCCCCGGGCCATCGGCTTCAGGAAGCGTTCCTTCTGCTCGGGCGAGCCGTAATCCAGCACCGGCTTGCAGCACACCGAGTTGTGCACGCTCATGATGGTCGAGATGGGGCCGTCGCCGGCGGCGATTTCCATGATGGCGGCGGCGTAGGAGACGTAATCCGTCCCGGCGCCATCCCACTCGGGCGGGACCACCATTCCCAGAAAGCCCAGCCGGCCCAACTCGGCCAGCTCCTCGGCGGGAAAGCGGTGCTCGCGGTCGCGCAGGGCGGCGCCGGGCGCCAGACGGTCACGGGCGAACTGCCGGGCCGTCTCGCGGATCAGACTTTGTTCTTCCGACAGGATCATGCGATCAGCTCCAGCCCGACGGCGGTGGCCTCGCCGCCGCCGATGCACAGCGAGGCGACGCCGCGCTTCAGCCCGCGCTTCTTCAGGGCGCCCAGCAGCGTGACCATGACCCGGGCGCCCGAGGCGCCGATGGGATGGCCCAGGGCGCAGGCGCCGCCATTGACGTTGACGATGTCGTGGGCCAGGGACAGATCGTGCATGGCGGCCATCGTCACCACGGCGAAGGCCTCGTTGACCTCGTACAGATCGACGCTGCCGGCCGTCCAGGCCAGCTTGTCCAGCAACGACCGGATGGCGAAGACCGGAGCGGTGGTGAACAGGTTCGGCGCATGGGCGAAGGTGGCGTGGCCGCACACCGTGGCCAGCGGAACGGCCCCCAGCTTTTCGGCGGTCGAACGGCGCATCATCACCAGGGCGGCGGCGCCGTCCGAAATGGACGATGAATTCGCCGCCGTCACCGTGCCGCCCTCGCGGAAGGCCGGCTTCAGGGTGGGAATCTTGTCGGGATTGGCCGCCTTGGGCTGCTCGTCCTCGGAGACCACCACCTCGCCCTTGCGGCCCTTGACGGCGACCGGGGCGATTTCCGGGGCGAAGGAACCGTCGCGGGTGGCGGCCAGCGCCCGGCCCAGCGAGGCGATGGCGAAGGCGTCCTGCGCCTCGCGGGTGAAGCCATAGGACTGGGCGCATTCCTCGGCGAAGGTGCCCATCAGCCGGCCCTTGTCGTAGGCATCCTCCAGACCGTCCAGGAACATGTGGTCCAGCACCCGCCCATGCCCCATGCGATAGCCGCCGCGGGCCTTGTCCAGCAGATAGGGGGCGTTGGACATGCTTTCCATGCCGCCGGCCACCATCACCCGCGCCGAACCGGCCAGCAGCAGGTCGTGGGCGAACATCGCCGCCTTCATCCCCGACCCGCACATCTTGTTGATGGTGGTCGCCCCGGCGGCATCGGGGATGCCGGCGCCGCGGCCGGCCTGCCGGGCCGGGGCCTGGCCCTGGCCGGCGGGCAGCACGCAGCCCATGATCACCTCGTCCACCGCGTCGGCGGAAACGCCGGATCGGTCCAGCGCCGCCTTGATGGCGACGGAACCCAGCCGGCTGGCGGCCAGGGACGACAGCTCGCCCTGGAAGCCGCCCATCGGGGTACGGGCGAAACCGGCGATGACGATGGGATCGGTGGTCATGGGAAAACGCCCCCTTACTGCATGTTGATGATGATGGTCTTCTTGTGGGTGAAGTGTTCCAGCATGGATTCCAGCGACGCCTCGCGGCCCAGGCCCGACGTCTTGACGCCGCCGTAGGACAGATTGGGCTGCACCACCAGATTCTGGTTCACCTGCACGAAACCGGCCTCCAGGCGGCGGGTGGCATCCATCGCCGTCTTCAGGTCGCGGGTCCAGATGGTGGCGGCCAATCCGTATTCGCTGTCGTTGGCCTGTTCGATGACGCTGTCGAAATCGCTCCACCGGATGACGCAGCAGACCGGACCGAAGATCTCCTCGCGGGCGATGCGGTCGTCGTTGGTCACGCCGGTGAAGATGCGCGGCTGCACGAACAGCCCCTTGGCCAGCTTCGGGTCGGTCGGCATGGCCGAACAGGCCAGTTCCCGGGCGCCCTTGGTGTCGCGGCCCAGGCCGATATAGGACTGCACCCGCTCGAACTGGCCGGTAGAGATGATGGTGCCGATGTCGGTCTTCTCGTCCAGCGGATCGCCCATCACCATCGCGTCGACCTTGGCCTTCAGGGCGGCGACGAAGGAATCGTGGATGCTGTCGTGGACGAAGATGCGCGAGGCGGCGGTGCAGCTTTGCCCCTGGCGGGTGAAGCGCATGCCGGCGACGGCGCCGGCCAGGGCCTTGTCGATGTCGGCGTCGGCGCAGACGATCATCGGGCTTTTGCCGCCCAGTTCCAGCGTCACCGGGATCAGCTTCTCGGCGGCGGCCTTGTAGACGATGCGTCCGGTTTCGACCGAGCCGGTGAAGCTGACCTTCTTGACGTCGGGATGGGCCACCAGCGGCGCGCCGCATTCCGGCCCGAACCCGGACAGGATGCTGAAGACGCCCGGGGGCAGCACCGAATTCATGATCTGGGTGACGCGCAGCACGGTCAGCGGCGATTCCTCGGCCGACTTGACCACCACGGAATTGCCGGCCACCAGGGCGGCGGCGGCCTTCATGGCCATCAGCAGCAGGGGGACGTTCCACGGGATGATGGCGGCGACCACGCCGACCGGCTCGCGCACGGTCATGGTCATCATGTCGGGATGGAAGGGCACGGTCTCGCCCTTCAGCTCGCTGCCCAGCCCGCCGAAGAAGGTGAACATGTCGGCCAGCACCCCGGCCTCGACCCGGCTTTCGGTGCGCAGCGCCTTGCCGGTCTCCAGGGCGATCAGGCGGCCCAGTTCCTCGACATGGCCGGCCAGCACGCGGCCGCATTCGGCCACCAGCTTGCCGCGGGTCCGCGCCGGCTGCTTGGCCCAGGCCTTCTGGGCGTCCTTGGCGGCGGCGACGGCGGCATCGACGTCGGCGCAATCGCCGAAGGGCGCGGCGCCGATCTCGTCGCCGGTGGCGGGGTTGACCACCGGGAAGGTCTTGCCGGACATCCCGTCCCGGAAGGCGCCGCCATAGAAATGCTTGCCCGACAGGGCGCGGGCCAGGGCAAAGGGATCGAGGTTCGGGGTCAGGTCGAGGGTCATGAACTTTCCTTTCCTTTTCCTCCGTCATGCCCGGATCCGATCCGGGCATCCACGGGCAACGGCTGGACCGCCGGGTCTGGCCCGGCGATGACGGAATACGCTATCGCTTGTCGTCGATGACCTTGCCGTCGTTGGGCAAGGCGCCGGGCGGATGGAACTGCACCCGCCCCTTCAGTTTGCACACCGCCTGGATGGATGCGGCGATGGCTGCGCCGTCGCCGTCGCCATTGGTCTCCACATGCAGGGTCATGGCGTCGGACTCGCCGTCCTTTTCCACCACCAGCCGGGCGCGCAGGATGCCGGGATGGCGCCCGGCCACCTCGGCCACCTGGCGGGGATGCACGAACATGCCCTTGACCTTGGTGGTCTGGTCGGCGCGGCCCATCCAGCCCTTCAGGCGCATGTTGGTGCGCCCGCACGGCGAGCCGCCGGCCAGCACCGCCGACAGGTCGCCGGTGGCGAAGCGGATCAGCGGATAATCGGGGTTGAAGCTGGTGACCAGCACCTCGCCGACCTCGCCGTCGGGAACCGGGTCTCCGGTGCCGGGGCGGACGATCTCGACGATGACGCCCTCGTCGACCACCAGCCCGTCCCGGGCCGCCGTCTCATAGGCGATCAGCCCCAGGTCGGCGGTGGCATAGGCTTGCAGCGCCTCGACGCCCAGATCCTTCAGCGCCTGACGCAACGGCGGCAGCAACGCCTCGCCCGAGACGCAGGCCTTGGTCAGGCTGGCATGGTTCCAGCCCATTTCCCGGGCCTTTTCCAGGATGGTCTTCAGGAAGGACGGCGTACCGGAATAGCCGGCCGGCTTCAGGTCGGCGACGGCGCGGGCCTGCAGTTCGGTATTGCCGATTCCGGCCGGGAACACCGGGCAGCCCAGCGCATGGGCGCCGGTCTCGAACATCACCCCGCCGGGGGTGAAATGATAGGAAAAGCAATTGTGCAGCAGGTCGCCCTTGCGGAAACCGGCGGCCCACAAGGCCCGGCCGATGCGCCACCAGTCGGTGCCCTTGCCTTCGGGATCGTAGATCGGCCCCGGCGAGGCGAAGACGCGGTACAGGCCGGACGCGGCGGTGGCGGTCAGCCCGCCGAACGGCTGCGCCGCCCCCTGCAGGTCGGTCAGATCCGACTTGCGGGTGACCGGCAGCCGGGCCAGCGCGGCACGGTCGGTCACCGCCGCCGGATCGATTCCGTCCAGCAGGCGGGCGAAATGCGGGGCCTTGGCCCTGGCATGGGCCACCTGCCCCGGCAGGGCCGCGAACAGGGCGGCATCGCGGGCATCGGCCGACCGGGTTTCCAGGGTGTCGAAGAAGTCTGTCGTCGTCATCGTCTGTCTTTCGTCGTCACCGGGCCTGACCGGCGGGGTCACAGCCACCGCTTGCGCCGCTTGTAGGATTTCAGGTTCTTGAAGGATTTCCGTTCCTTGTCGCCGCCCAGATAGAATTCCTTGACGTCCTCGTTGTTGACCAGATCGTCCTTGCTGCCGTCCATCACGATCTTGCCGGATTCCATGATGTAGCCGTAATCGGCCACCTTCAGCGCCATGCGGGCGTTCTGCTCGACCAGCAGAATGGTCATTCCCAGATCTTTGTTCAACTGTTCGATGATTCCGAACACTTCCTTGACCAGCAAGGGGGACAGGCCCATCGACGGCTCGTCCAGCAGGATCATCTTGGGCCGGGCCATCATGGCGCGGCCGATGGCCAGCATCTGCTGCTCGCCGCCCGACAGATAGCCGGCCATGCCGGTGCGTTCCTTCAGACGGGGAAAATAGGAATAGACCAGATCGATGTCGTCGCGGATGGCGGCCGCCCCGTCCCGGCGGGTGAAGGCGCCCAGCCGCAGGTTCTCGCCCACGGTCATGTCCTCGATGATGCGCCGGCCTTCCATCACCTGGAAGATGCCGCGGCGGACGATCTCTTCCGGAGCGCGGTTGGCGATGTTCTCGCCCATGAACGACACCGAGCCGCGGGTGACTTCGCCGTCTTCGGTGGCCAGCAGGCCGGAAATGGCCTTCAGCGTCGTCGACTTGCCGGCGCCGTTCGGCCCCAGCAGGGTGACGATCTTGCCCTTGGGGACCTCAAGGCTGACGCCACGCAGCACCAGGATGACGTCGTCATAGACGACCTCGATATTGTTGACCGCCAGCAGGATTTCCTCCGGCGCCAGTTTCACAGCGGCTTCGCCCATGTTCCAAGCTTCCCTGAGACAAGGAAAGGGGGGGCGGCCCCGAAAAGCGGGACCGCCCGGTTACCAGAAGGACTTACCAGCCCAGCCACTCGGTGCGGCGCGGGATGTCGGCGGTGAACACCTTCTTCATCGAGATGTCGGCCCCCTTCACGGCGGCCTGATAGACCATCACCTGGGTGGTGCCGCGGTGATCGTCTTCCTTCCAGCCCGACGGCAGGCAGACGCCGTCCAGACCGGCCGGAACCCAGGCCTTTTTCTGGTACATGGCCTTCTTGATGTTGGGGCCGGTGACGCCGCCGGGCAGGGTGGCGGCGATGTCCATCGCCTCCTTCATGTAGAAGGCCGAGCAGACGCCGCGCATGTAATGGACCGGCCGGGCTTCGGCACCCGACGGGTCCGAGATCTTCGAGATCTCGCGCACCAGCTTCATGCCGGCATTGTCGTCGGCCCAGGTGGCGGCTGCCACCACCCACACCATGCCGTTGGCGGCCTCGCCCGAAGCCTTCAGCGAGGCTTCGTCCATGCCCCAGATATTGCCCATGTACTGGGTCTTGACCCCCACCGTCTCGCAGCTCTTCAGCAGCGAAATGGTCGAGCCCGAGGTGTTGGCGAGATAGGCGTAGTTGGCGCCCGATTCCTTCAGCGACAGGCACTGCGCCTTGAAGTCGCCGGGCTTCAGCGAATACTGGATGGGGTTCAGGATCTCCAGGCCCTTTTCCTTGGCATAGGCGCCGCAGGCATCCTTGGGGGCGTTGGGATAGGGGTGGTTGTCGCCCATGTGGACGAACTTGGCCTTGCCGTGGCCGCCCTTCTTCTTCCAGTCGTCGGCGGCCCATTCCACCAGGGCGCGGCAGCCATCGGAATAGCTGGGGCCGTAGAAGAAGTTGTAGGGCGCCGCCTTGGCCGAGGTCTTGCCGTTCGGGTCGGTCAGATGGCCGGAATAGGACGCCGAGAAATAGGGGATCTGGTCCTTGGCCACGAACGAGACCAGGGCCTCGGTGTCGCCGGTGCCCCAGCCCTGGATGGCCACCACCTTCTGGTCCAGCAGCTTCTTGTAGTGCGCCATCGCGCGCGGCACTTCATAGGCGTAGTCGACGGTCTCGAAGGCGATGGCCTTGCCGCCGGTGCCGCCTTGGGCGTTCAGGTATTTCAGCGCGTCGGCGACGCCCTGGCTGTAGGGCTTGCTCACCGAAGCGGTGGCCCCGGTCAGGTCGGCCAGATGGCCGACCGGAATGCCGTCGGCGGCGAAGGCGGCGGTGGATGCCAGGGCGATCGCGGCGCTGGCCAGCAAAGTCTTTTTCATGTCGTCTCCTCCCAGTGTGATACGGAAATCCAGAGAACCTGGGCCTTGCCGGCCCTTTTGTTGTCAGTACGAGAACGGATAGAGTTTCCAGTAGGACTTGATCAGCTTCCAGCGGTGCACCAGCCCGTCCGGCTCGAAGATCAGGAACAAGATGATGGCCAGGCCGATCGAGGCCTGCTTGGCATAGGCCAGCCCCGAAGTCAGCCACGCCACGTCGCCGGCCACGGCACGGATGCCGCCGAAGCCGATTTCCAGCACTTCCGGCAGCAGCACCATGAAGGCGGTGCCCATCAGCGTGCCCATCACCGAGCCCATGCCGCCGATGATGATCATGCCCAGGAACTGGATGGACAGCAGGATGGTGAAGCCTTCCGCCGACACGAAGCCCAGATAGTGGCCGTACAGCGCGCCCCCCAGCCCGGCATAGAACGACGAGATGCCGAACGACAGGATGCGGTACTTGGTCAGGTTGATGCCCATCACCTCGGCCGACAGGTAATGATCGCGCACCGCCACGAAGGCGCGGCCATCGCGTGAGCGCAGCAGGTTCGACCCCAGCAGCACCATCGTCACCAGCCAGAACAGCACCACGTAGAAATATGCGCGGTCGCCGGTGATGTCGAAGCCGAACAGCGACGCCGTGCCGGCCATCGCCCCCGACGAGCCGCCCGAAAACCAGTCGGCGCGGGCGAAGAAATCTTCCAGGATGAACTGCGAGGCGAAGGTGGCGATGGCCAGATACAGCCCCTTCAGGCGTCCGGCCGGAATGCCGAACAGCAGACCCAGGCCGGTGGTCATCACCGCCGCCAGCGGCATCGCCAGCAGCACCGGCACCCCGAACTTGTTGTTCAGCCAGGCGCTGGCGAAGGCGCCGAAGCCGAAGAACCCGGCATGTCCCAGCGAGATCTGCCCGGTGCTGCCCACCAGGATGTTCAGGCCCAGGGCGGCGATGGACAGATAGCCGATCTGGATCAGCAGGGTCAGGTGATAGTTGCTGACGCCCAGTTGCGGCAGCGCCAGCAGCAAGACCACGCCGGCCACGCAGAAGGCGCGGGAAACCGGGGTCTCGAACAAGGTGGTGTCCTTGGCATAGGACGTCTTGTACTGGCCGCAGGGGATAAGGCTGGTGGAAATCATCGGCCTAGACCCTTTCGATGTTCTTGGTGCCGAACAGTCCGTAGGGCTTGATCATCAGGATGATGATCAGCACGTAGAACGGCGCCACGGTGTAAAGATTGCCCAGTTGCAGCCACTGGCCGTCGGCATATTCCGCCATGTTCTCCAGCACGCCGATGATCAGGCCGCCCAGGATGGCGCCGACCACCGAATCCAGTCCGCCGACGATGACCGCCGGAAACACCTTGATGCCGAAGAAGGACAGGGCGCCCGAGACGCCGTTGACCATGCCGACCACCACGCCGGCCAGCGCCGACACCATCGCCGAGATGGCCCAGGCCATCGCGAACACCGACTTGACCGAAATCCCCAGGCTTTGCGCCACCTGCTGGTTGAAGGCGGTGGCGCGCATGGCCAGACCCATGCGCGAATATTTGAAGAACCAGGCGAAGCCGGCCATGATCAGCACCGAAACCCCCAGACTCATCAGATAGGCCGACTGCACCTGCAGGCCGAAGACGTCCACCGACTTGACCGGGAAGATGTCGGGGAAGGGCTGGACGTCGGCGCCGAAGATCCACTTGGTGACGGCCTGGAAGAAGATCGACAGGCCGATGGTGACCATGATCACCGAAATGATCGGCTCGCCGATCAGCGGGCGCAGCACCACCATCTGCAGCGCCACGCCGAACGCCATCATGAAGGCGAAGGTCAGCGGGAACGACAGCCAGAAGGGCAGCCCGGCATCGACCACCAGCCACCAGCAGGTCCAGGCGCCGATCAGCAGGAACTCGCCCTGGGCGAAATTGACCACCTGGGTGGATTTGTAGATCAGCACGAAGCACATGGCGACGACGCCGTACAGCGTGCCGACGATCAGCCCGTTGAGGAGCAGTTGCACCAGAAGGTTGCTGGTCATGGGGGCTCTCCTATTCGGCGGCCAGGGCGGCGGCGGGATCGGGCAGCAGGGTGACCACCTTCAGTTCGGTCTTCACCCGGGTGGTGCTGCCGTCCTGGAAGGTGATGACCGCATCCACCGGCACCAGATCGCGTCCGGCATACATGGCGTCGATGATGTCGCCGTATTTGTCGTTGATGACGCCGCGGCGGACCTTGCGGGTGCGGGTCAGCTCGCCGTCGTCGGCGTCGAGTTCCTTGTACAGCAGCAGGAATTTGCGGATGCGCTGCGGCTCGGGCAGGGTGGCGTTGACCTTCTCGACCTCGGCCCGCAGCAGCTCGTAGACCTGGGGCTGCGCCGACAGGCTGGTATAGCTGGTGAAGGCGATGCCCTTCTGCTCGGCCCATTTCGACACGATCGAATAGCGGATGCACAGCAGCGCCGCCAGCGAGGGCTTGTCGGCCCCCAGGGTCACCGCCTCGGCGATGAAGGGCGAGAACTTCAGCTTGTTCTCGATGAATTGCGGCGAGAAGCGCACGCCCAGCGAGGTCGTCGCCAGATCCTTGATGCGGTCGATGACCACCAGATGGCCGTTTTCCTTCTTGATGAAACCGGCGTCGCCGGTCTTCAGCCAGCCATCCTCCATATCGGCCTGCGAGGCCTCGGGATTCTTGTAATAACCCGAGAACATCCCGTCGGTGCGGGCCACGATCTCGCCGACCCCGTTGGCGTCGGCATTGTCGATGCGGTACTCGGCGTCGTCGAAGGGAATGCCGACGCTGTCGAAATCGATGTCGTCGCCGCGATGGACGGTGTAGGCCCCGGCCAGTTCGGTCTGGCCGTAGATCTGCCGCAGCGGCACCCCCATCGCCAGGAAGAAGCGGAAGGTGTCCGGCCCCAGGGCCGCGCCGCCGGTCGCCGCCGACTTGAGATAGGAAAAGCCGATGCGGTCGCGCAGGGCCTTGAACAGGATGAAATCGGCCAGTTTCGACCGCCGCCCCTGGTCCAGGGCCTTCATGCCCAGCGTCATGCCCCAGTCGAACATGAACCGCTTGAAGGGCGTCGAATCCATCATGCGCGACCGGACTTCGGCGGCGATGGCTTCCCAGGTGCGCGGAGCCAGCAGCACGAAATGCGGCCCGATTTCCCGCATGTCGGCCATCATCGTCTCGGGTTCCTCGACGAAATTGACGACGTTGCGGCAGATCAGCGGCTGCCCGACGGCATAGATCTGTTCCATGATCCACGGCATCGGCAGCATCGAGACGTAATTGTCGCCGGGCATCTTGGGATCGGCGCGCAGATACGCCTTGCAGTGGCGCAGGAACGGCCCCGGCTCCAGCATGGCCAGCTTGGGGTTCGACGTGGTGCCCGAAGTGGTGACCAGAACACCGACATCGGTACCCTTGCCGGCGGCGACGTCGCGCTCGAAGCGGCCGGGGTCGCCGGCCTCCAGCTCTTCGCCCTTGCGGCGCAGGTCGTCGGCGAAGATCAGCCGCTCGTCCTTGTACTTGCGCATGCCGCGGGGGTCGAAATAGACGATGTGGCGCATCGACGGCACCTGATCGGCGATTTCCAGCAGCTTGTCGACCTGCTCCTCATCCTCGGCCAGCACCACGGCCGCCTGGGTGTAGGTCAGCAGGTAGGCCACCTCGGCATTCATCGAATCCTGGTAGATGCCCATGCTGAGGGCGCCGACCGAATGGGCCGCCAGCTCGCTCCACAGCCATTGCGGGCGGTTCTTGCCCAGGATGCCGACCACGTCGCCGCGCTGGACGCCGATGGCCGCCAGCCCCAGGGCCAGCCCCTTGACCTGCGCCAGGGAATCGGCCCAGGTGAACAGGTTCCAGATGCCGAATTCCTTTTCACGGATGGCGACTTCGCCGGGGAAGCGGCGGGCGTTTTCCACCAGCAGCTTGGGGAAGGTGTCGAAGGTGTCGACGTCGTTCCAGGTCTCGCTCATGTCAGGCCACCGCTCCCGCCTGGGGTCCCTCGTCGTCCTCGACGCCGAGATAGGCCACCTTGACGCGTTCGTTGTTCATCACCTCGTCGGGCAGGCCGTCGGCGATCTTGCGGCCGAATTCCAGCACGATGACCCGGTTCGAGATGTCCATCACCACGCCCATGTCGTGCTCGATCATCACCACCGTCATGCCCCATTCCTCGTTGAGGTCGACGATGTAGCGGGCCATGTCCTCTTTCTCTTCCAGGTTCATGCCGGCCATCGGCTCGTCCAGAAGGATGATCTTGGGCTCCACCGCCATCGCGCGCGCCAGTTCGACCCGCTTTCTCAGGCCATAGGGCAAGGTGCCGGCATGGGCCTTGCGGATATGGGGAATTTCCAGGAAGTCGATGATGTCTTCCACCTTGCGCCGATGCCGCAACTCCTCGCTCTGGGCGCCGCCCCAATAGACCGAGCCGGTAAGGAAGTTGTTCTTCAGCAGGTGGTGGCGCCCGACCATGATGTTGTCGAGCACGCTCATGTGGCCGAACAGGGCCAGATTCTGGAAGGTTCGGCCGATGCCCAGGGTGGCGCGCTGGTTGGGCGACAGGGGGGTGACGTCGCGCCCTTCCAGGAACACCCGGCCCGCCGTCGGGGTATAGCGCCCCGAGATGCAGTTCAGCATCGAGGTCTTGCCGGCGCCGTTGGGGCCGATGATCGAGAACAGCTCGCCCTTGTTCACGTGGAAACTGACCTCGGTCAGGGCGCGGACGCCGCCGAAGCCCAGCGAGACGTTGCGGACCTCCAGGACGGGGGTGGCGGCGGCCATCATTTTGCTCCGCGCAGCATGCCGATGATGCCCGAGAAATCGACCCCGGCCGAGCCGGCGGCGGCGAACAGCGAATAAAGCTGCGCCGCTTCCGCCCCCAGCGGCACCGCGGCGCCGGCCTTGGACGCGGCCTCGACCGCCAGCTTCAGATCCTTCAGCATCATGGCGGCGGTGAAGCCGGCCTTGTAGTCGCGGTTGGCCGGCGAGGTGGGAACCGGACCGGGCACCGGGCAATACGAGGTCATCGACCAGCACTGGCCCGACGATTTCGAGGCGATGTCGAACAGCTTCTGCCCGTCCAGGCCCAGCTTTTCCGCCAGGGCGAAAGCCTCGCAGGTGCCGATCATGGAAATGCCCAGCAACATGTTGTTGCAGATCTTCGCCGCCTGGCCGTTGCCCGGGCCGCCGGCATGGACGATGGTCTTGCCCATCGCTTCCAGGATCGGCAGGGCCTTGGCGAACGACGCATCCGAACCGCCGACCATGAAGGTCAGGGTGCCGGCCTCGGCACCGCCGACGCCGCCCGATACCGGGGCGTCGACCATCAGATGGCCGGCGGCTTCGGCGGCGGCGGCGACCTCGCGGGCCGACGCCACGTCGATGGTCGAGCTGTCGATGAACAGGCAGCCCCTGGGGGCCGCGGCCTGAATGCCGCCCTCGCCCAGCATGACCTGCCGGACATGCTCGCCGGCCGGCAGCATGGTGACGACGATCTTGGCATCGCGGGCCACTTCGGCGGCGCTGGCGACGGCGACGGCCCCGGCGGCGGCGGCGGCTTCGCGGGCGGCGGCGGTCACGTCGAAGGCCCGCACGCGATGTCCGGCCTTCAGCAGGTTGCGCATCATCGGCGCGCCCATGTTGCCCAGACCGATGAATCCGATATTCGCCATGATCCTGGTTCTCCCCTTGCTGGTCAGGCCTTGGTCAAGGCCCGGCCGACGATGACCCGCATGATTTCGTTGGTCCCTTCGAGAATGCGATGGACCCGCAGGTCGCGCAGGTACCGCTCGATGGGATATTCCTTGATGTAGCCGTAGCCGCCGAACAGCTGCAGCGCCCGGTCGACCACGGCGAAGCCGGTGTCGGTGGCCAGCCGCTTGGCCATCGCGCATTGCACGGTCGCCTCGGGGGCGCCGGCATCCAGCAGGCTGGCGGCGCGGTGCAGCAGCAGCCGGGCCGCCTCCAGTTCGGTGGCCATGTCGGCAAGCTGGAACTGGGTGTTCTGGAAGGCGCTGATCGCCTGGCCGAACTGGCTGCGCTGGCCGGTATAATCCACCGCCAGCTCCAGGCAGCGCCGGGCGCCGCCCAGCGAGCAGGCGCCGATGTTCAGCCGGCCGCCGTCCAGCCCCTTCATGGCGATCTTGAAGCCGTCGCCTTCCGCCCCGATCCGGTTGGCGACGGGGACGCGGCAATCCTCGAAGATCAGGGCGGCGGTGGGCTGGCTTTTCCAGCCCAGCTTCTTTTCCTGCTTGCCGAACGACAGGCCGGGCGCGTCCTTTTCCACCACCAGGCAGGAAATCCCCTTGGGGCCGGGAGCGCCGGTGCGGACCATCGCCACATAGACGTCCGAACGGCCGCCGCCCGAAATGAACGCCTTCGAGCCGTTGAGGACGTAATGGTCGCCGTCGCGATCGGCGCGGGTGCGCAGGGCGGCGGCATCCGATCCGGCGCCGGGTTCGGTCAGGCAATAGCTGGCGAAGGTGCGCATGGCGGTCAGGTCGGGCAGCCAGCGGCGCCGCTGCTCGGCGTTGCCGAAGCGGTCGATCATCCAGGCGGCCATGTTGTGGATCGAGATATAGGCCGCCGTCGACGGACAGGCCGCCGCCAGTTCCTCGAAGATCAGCGCGGCATCCAGGCGCGACAGCCCCGAGCCGCCGACATCGTCGCCGACATAGATGCCGGCGAAACCCAGTTCCGCCGCCGCGCGCAGGGTGTCGACGGGGAAGATCTCCTCTTCGTCCCAGCGGGCGGCGTGGGGGGCCATCTCGCCCTCGGCGAAATCGCGGGCCGCCTGGCGAAAGGCGCCCTGGTCCTCGGTCAGGCCGAACTGCATGATCCCTGCCTCATGGTGCACTGCACAAAACGAACACACGTTTTTATATTTGCCCGGAACAATCTCGCCTGCGACAACATTCTTCCCGACACTACGCCATCAGGGGTACCATATCGCATTCCGGGCGTCCAGCGTCTGTATACGGAATTCGGTCTTTTTGTGTGCGGAGAATCCGCTATACTGACCGGCACGGCGCGGGCGCATCAATCCGCCCGGACTTCTGACGGGGGCGCGGATGGGCAAGAAACAGCAGGCGGCGACACGGGCCGACGAGATCCGCCAGGCCATCGAAAGCGACATCTTCTCGGGGGCGCTGCGCCCCGGCACCCGCCTGGACGAGGAAAGCCTGGCCAGCCGGTTCAATCTTTCGCGCACCCCGGTCCGCGAGGCGATCCTGCAACTGGTCTATTCTGGACTGGTGGTCAAGAAACCGCGCCAGGGCGCGGTGGTGGCGCCGCTGGACCTGCACCGCATGGTGCAGATGTTCGAAGTGATGAGCGAAGTCGAGGGTTTGTGCGCCCGCTACGCCGCCCGGCGGATGTCGGCGGCGGAACGCGATACCCTGCAATCCCTGCACGACCAGTCGCGCCGGATGTGCGAAGCCCGCCGCCTGGACGATTACTACGCCGTCAATCACGCCTTCCACGAGGCCATCTATTCCGGCAGCCACAACGAGGTGCTGCACGAGATGGCGCACAGCCTGTTCGCCCGGCTGGCCCCCTATCGCCGCTACCAGTTGAACCACCCCACCCGCATCGACGAATCCTTCCGCGAACACGGCGAAGTGCTGGACGCCGTCCTGGCCGCCGATCCCGACCGCGCCCATGCCGCCATGCGCAAGCATGTCACCATCCAGGCCGATATATTCTCGGAATTCGTATCCATAATGAAATAGCCTGTATCCGCAGACTCCATTTCTTGGATACAAAATGCTGGAAGCGTGAACATCCCTGTGCTATCGCTTGAACGCAAGCTTCACGACAAGGATGTTTCGCGATGGGGACCAACCTGTACGAGCTGTTTCGCAGCCGCTTCCCCGCCGACCGCTCCCGTCCCTTCATCGAGGTGCCCGGCGGCCCGGTCTGGTCCTATGCCCAGCTCGAAGCGATCTCGGCCCGCTACGCCCACGCCCTGGTCGCGGCCGGCGCCGAGCCCGGCGACCGCGTCGCCGTCCAGGTCGACAAATCGCCCGAGGCGATCTTCCTGTATCTGGCCGCCCTGCGGGCCGGAACCGTTCTGCTGCCGCTCAACACCGCCTATCAGGCCGACGAGCTGGCCTATTTCCTGAAGGATGCCGCCCCCAAGGTGGTGGTCTGCCAGCCGCCGCGGCACGATGCCCTGCAAGCCCTGGCCGCCGATGCCGGCCTGGACGCCACCGTCCTGACCCTGGGCGCCGACGGGGCCGGCAGCCTGACCGATGCCGCCGCCGACAAGCCGGCCACCTTCGTCTGCTCTGACCGCGGCGGCGACGACGTCGCCGCCATCCTGTATTCGTCGGGCACCACCGGCCGCCCCAAGGGCGCCATGATGAGCCACGGCAACCTGGCCGCCAATGCCGCCACCCTGCACCGGATATGGGGGTTCGTCCCCGGCGACGTGCTGCTGCACGCCCTGCCGATCTTCCACACCCACGGATTGTTCGTCGCCACCAACTGCGTGCTGATGAACGGCAGCTCGATGATCTTCTGCCCCAGGTTCGACGCCGATCAGGTGCTGGACCTGCTGCCGCGGGCCACGGTGTTCATGGGGGTGCCGACCTTCTATACCCGCCTGACCGCCAGCCCGCGCCTGACGCCGGACCTGTGCCGGGGAATGCGGCTGTTCATCTCGGGATCGGCGCCGCTGCTGGTGGAAACCTTCAACGCCTTCCGCGACATGACCGGCCACACCATCCTGGAACGCTACGGCATGACCGAGGGCGGCATGTTCACCTCGAACCCGCTGGCCGGAGAGCGAAAGCCCGGCACCGTCGGCCCGGCCCTGCCCGACATGGACATCCGCGTCACCGACGAAAGCGGACGTGTCCTGCCCCAGGGCGAGGTCGGCGTGCTCGAGGTCAAAGGCCCCAACGTCTTCAAGGGCTATTGGAACATGCCCGAGAAGACCAAGGCGGAATTCACCGGCGACGGATTCTTCAAGACCGGCGACATCGGGGTGATCGACGCCGAAGGCTATGTCTCCATCGTCGGACGGGCCAAGGACCTGATCATCTCGGGCGGCTACAACGTCTATCCCAAGGAAGTGGAAGACGCCATAGACCGCATGGACGGCGTCGTCGAATCCGCCGTGGTCGGCATGCCGCACCCCGATTTCGGCGAGGCCGGGCTGGCGGTGGTGGTCACCCGCCCCGGCTGTCCGCTGTCGCCCGAGCAGGTGATCGGCGACCTGAAGGGCCGGCTGGCCAATTACAAGATTCCCAAACAGGTGGTCGTGGTCGCCGACCTGCCGCGCAACGCGATGGGCAAGGTGCAAAAGAACGTCCTGCGCGAAACCTATGCCGCCCGATGGGCCAGCCAGTTGGAGAAAGCCTCGTGAGCGACGCCCAGATCCGTTTCGAGCGCATCGGCGGCATCGGCCGCATGGTGCTGGACCGCCCCAAGGCGCTGAACGCCCTGACCCTGGATCAGGTGCATGCCATGCATCCGCAACTGGCGGCCTGGGCGGCGGACCCGCAGGTCCGGGCCGTGCTGATCGAGGGCGAGGGCGACAAGGCCTTCTGCGCCGGCGGCGACATCCGCGCCCTGTACGACGCCTGCCGGACCGGCGACGATGCCTTCATCCAGTCCTTCTACCGCGACGAATACCGGCTGAACCGCCGCATCAAGACCTTTCCCAAGCCCTATATCGCCCTGATCGACGGCATCGTCATGGGCGGCGGCGTCGGGGTGTCGGTGCACGGGGCGGCCCGCATCGCCACCGAACGCACCCTGTTCGCCATGCCCGAAACCGGCATCGGCTTTTTCCCCGATGTCGGCGGCAGCTTCTTCCTGCCCCGCTGTCCCGGGGCGCTGGGCCAGTATCTCGGCCTGACCGGGGCACGGCTGAAGGCGGCCGACGCCCTGCATGCCGGCATCGCCACCCACTATGTGCCATCGGCCCGGCTGGACGACCTGCGCGCCGCCCTGGCCGCCGCCGCCGATCCGCTGGCGGTGCTGGCCGATTTCCACCAGGATCCCGGCCCGGCCCCGCTGGCCGGCCGCCGGGCGGTGATCGACCAGTGCTTCGCCGCCGCCTCGCTGGCCGAGGTGCGGGAGCGGCTGGCCGCCCATTCCGATCCGTGGGCGGCGGAAACCCTGGCGGTGCTGGACGCCAAGTCGCCCACCGCCTGCCGCGTCGCCTTCGAACAGATCCGCCGCGGCGCCCGGCTGGATTTCGAGGCCTGCATGCGCATGGAATTCCGCCTGTCCCTGGCCGTCGCCCCGGCCGGGGATTTCGCCGAAGGCGTCCGCGCCGTCATCGTCGACAAGGACAACAAGCCGGCCTGGGGCGCCCCGGCCGACCTTGGCCATGCCTTCGACACCCCGCCGGCCTGCGGCGACCTGACCTTCGACTGACCCGGAGAAAGCCAGCATGAACCCACACACTCTTGCCGCCATCGTCACCGGCGGCGGGTCCGGCCTGGGGGCCGCCACCGCCAAGGCCCTGGCCGCCCAAGGCGCCCGCGTCGCGGTGCTGGACCTGAACGGCGACGCCGCACATGCCACCGCCGCCGAAATCGGCGGCCTGGGCATCGCCTGCGACGTCACCGATCCGGCTTCGGTCGAGGCGGCGCTGGCCCAGGCCCGCCAGGCGCACGGCGCCGCCCGCATCTGCGTCAATTGCGCCGGCGTGGCCACCCCGGGCAAGGTGGTCGGCCGCAAGGGACCGCTGGCGCTGGAGAATTTCGCCAAGGTGGTGCAGATCAACCTGATCGGCACCTTCAACGTCATGCGGCTGGCCGCCGCCGGCATGCTGGAGCTGGAGC
>Ga0172373_10004477_pt1 | contig 19664 bp, 18 predicted proteins | sample Lak10m_2_FD_114546 | JGI IMG/M metagenome (GOLD analysis project Ga0172373, IMG submission 114546) | Freshwater microbial communities from Kabuno Bay, South-Kivu, Congo - kab_092012_10m | ecosystem: Environmental > Aquatic > Freshwater > Lake | place: Democratic Republic of the Congo...
CCAGGCGCGCCGTTGGGGGCGGAAACCGGCTTCGGGCTCCGCCCTCCGCCGCTTCCCGCCCCCAACAGAAAAAGCGGACAATTCGTGTGCTACAGAACCGGACAAGTCTAAAAACCCGCGACACGTCGCCCTGAAAGTGATACATTGGTTTCATTTCCGCACTCGACGCCATCCGCCGCAAGCAAATGGAAAATTACCTGACCACGCGCGAGGCCGCCGAAATGCTCGGGGTGTCGCTGCGCACCATCCAGCAATGGGTGGAAAAGGGCATGCTCGAGGCATGGAAGACAGACGGCGGTCATCGCCGCATCCTGCGCGGCTCGGTCGAGGCGGTCCGCGAACTGCGCCAAAGCGAGCATGACCCGCAACCCGGGAAATACGCGCTACCCGTGCTCATCGTCGAGGATGACGCGGCCCTGCTGAAGCTCTATCGCGCACACATGTCGCGGTGGCCCTTTGCCACCGCGGTTTACACCGCGCCCAACGGCTTTGAGGGTCTGGTGATGGTTGGCGAGTGCCGCCCTGCGCTTCTGATCTGCGACCTGCGGCTGCCCGGCGTCAATGGCTTTCACATCGTGCGCTGGCTTGCCGACATCGAGCGTTACCGCGACCTCGCCATCGTTGTCGTCAGCGGCTTGCCAGCGGGCGAGATCAACGCCCATGGCGGCGTCCCGCCGAAGGTGGAAATTCTCACCAAGCCGATCGACTTTCAGCGCCTGGAGCAGATTGCCGCGGCGGTGCGAAGGAACGCGGCAGGGACGGAAGCCGCTTCGGCCTGAATGTAAGCCCGGCTATCGCGGTCACGCTTCGGCGTCCGCGATATGAAACACCGGTTTCATTTATTTCGTCGCCTTGCCCCTTTCCACTTCAAGGTCAATAGTCTTCCCAGACGTTCTTGCGGACACACATTGATCCAGCATTAGGGGAAAGTCATGCCATTCAGAATCCCTGCGATTACCGCCTCACTTCCCGACGAGAGACACGCTGCATTGACGGCGCCACCCAAGGAATCAGAGCGACCGGCATCGCTGTCTCCCCGCTTGGCGCAGCCGAACCCGCCCGATGTGTCACGAGATGACCTGAACCAGATCGTGGACCGGATGAATGAAGCCCTGACGCTGATTCGTACCGACCTGCAATTCCAGATCGAAAGCGGGGGAACAGGACTCGTCGTCAACGTGGTTGACCGCGATACGGGGGAAATAATCCGGCAGATACCCTCGACACAGGCGCAGCGGGTCGAGGCGGCGCTGGACGAACTCAAGGGAACTTTGATCGAGGACGTCGCGTGATGCTTGATGGGAACCAGCACAGGCATGGCAGCTGGCGAACCGGGCCTGGACGTCCGCAACTCCTGCGTGACCGCCTCTCGCTGCTGGCCGTGCGGCATATCGCTGGTGCCTGGGAACGAAAGCTGAAGACTACGACGCGGCCAAGCGCGGAGCCCGGGGCGCTCATTCCGTTTCTGGACGCCATTCTGGAAATGGGAGAAATCTCCGACAAGGACCTTGAATCGACAGCCAAACATTTCTGCGCTTCGTGCAAATCCCGCTATCCCAGGTTGATGAAGGGGTGTTCTCTCGAACCGGCACGTGGCCTGGCAGGGTGCTGGCTGCTTCGCCGACATGCAGGGTTCAGGGACTGAGCCAGCCATGGAATTTCCATCCTCCTGTTTCGCCAACCTTCCGCCTTGGCGACAGCAGCAGCAACTGGAAGCCATCGCAAAAATATGCCGCAGATGGAGCAATGATCTCGCGGACGATGACGGGGCCCGGAAGACTCTCGATCGGGTCATTCGCGTGATCGAGGAACGCAACCACAAGCCGACCGATATTTCCGCCTTCCTGTTTTCCGTTCAGGCGGTTTTCTGTCACCTGTGCAAAGACATCCACCCAGGAATTTCCTCGCTTTGCCCTCCGGACTCGGACGGGAGCTCCTGCTGGTTGATCGGACTCCTCGACTGAGTGTCAAGGATCCCGTCTGGTTGCTCGGGTGGAATCCGCCCACTACGCTGACAGAGCGTAGAACTCAACCGGAGCTTGCCTGCTGCTTGAGCAGTGATATCTGCGCGTCCTTGTCCTGCCAGAGCTGGCGCACCCACGCACCGAAGGCCTCGCGCACCGCCGGATCGCTGGCATAGTCGCCCTGCATCAGGGCCTCCGGCACCGGCAGGCGCTGGACGCGGACGATGACGCGGCGCATGCGGCCGCAGAGAAAATCGACAAAGCCCGGCGCGCCCTCCGGGTAGACGATGGTGACATCGAGGATGGCGCGGAACTTCTCGCCCATGGCGTTGAGCGCCAGCGCAATGCCGCCGGCCTTGGGTTTCAGCAGGTGGCGGTAGGGCGAGTTCTGCTTCGCATGCTTGGCCGGCGTAAAGCGCGTGCCTTCGAGGAAGTTCATCACGCTGGTCGGGATCAGGACGAACTTCTCGCAGGCCTTGCGCGTCGCCTCCTGGTCCTTGCCGCGCATTTCCGGGTGTTGCTTTAGGTATTCCTCGCCATGGCGGCGCATGAAGGGAAAATCCAGCGCCCACCAGGCAAGGCCCATCAGCGGCACCCACTTCAGCTGGTCCTTGATGAAGAACTTGAGCAGCGGAATGCGACGGTTGAAGACATGCTGCAGGACGAAGATGTCCACCCAGCTCTGGTGGTTGCTGTTCACCAGGTACCAGTCCTGGCGCGCCAGCCCCTCGATGCCGGCGACATCCCAGTCCATGCGCTGCGTCAGGCGCATCCAGGCGCTGTTGCCGGCGATCCAGGCCTCGGCGATGGCGACCAGCAGCGGGTCGAGGGCAAGCCGCACCGACTTGAATGGAAGGAACAGCCGAAGCACCGCCAGCGCCAGCAGCAGCGGTACCCAGAACAGGATGTTGAGCAGCAGTAGCAGAAAGGCAACCAGCCCGATCAGCGGTGACGGCAGGGCATTCAGCATGCGCGGCTCAGGACTTCGCCGGCGCCGAATACTCCTGGCGCAGCAGGTTCTTCTGCACCTTGCCCATGGCGTTGCGCGGCAGCTCGTCGACCAGGTACACACGCTTGGGCACCTTGAAGTTGGCCAGCTCGCCCTTTACCGCGGCGATGATGCCGCTCTCGGTCAGGGCCTGGCCGGCGGCATTCTTCTGCCGCACCACCACCGCCGTCACCGCCTCGCCGAAATCCGGATGCGGCAGGCCGATCACGGCCGTCTCGGCGACACCGGGCAGGGCATCGATCAGTTCCTCGATCTCCTTCGGGTACACATTGAGGCCGCCGGTGATCACCAGGTCCTTGGAACGGCCGCTGATGGTGACGTAGAAATCCGCATCCCAGCTGCCCATGTCGCCGGTCCTGAAAAAGCCGTCGGCGGTGAACTCCTCCCGGGTCTTCTCCGGCATGCCCCAGTAGCCGACGAATACGTTCTCGCCCCGGACCTGGATGTTGCCGACCTCACCCGTCGGCAGCGGCCGGCCGGTGTCGTCGACGATGCGCAGCGCGGTGCCGGGCAGCGGAAAGCCGACCGTACCGCCGCGCCGCTCACCGTGGTAGGGTTTGGAGGTAAACATGCCGCCCTCGGTCATGCCGTAACGTTCGAGGATGGTGTGGCCGGTACGCGCCTGGAAGTCGTCGAAGGTTTCGCGCAGCAGCGGCGCCGAACCCGAGATGAACAGGCGCATGTTGCGGCAGGTGTCGCGGCCGAAGGCCGGGTCGAGCAGCAGGCGCACGTAATAGGTCGGCACGCCCATCATCACCGTTGACTGCGGCAGCAGCGCCATGGCGCGCGCGGCGTCGAACTTCGGCTCGAAGAACATCGCCGAGCCGTTCAGCAGCGTGGTGTGGCAGGCGACGAAGAGTCCATGCACATGAAATATCGGCAGCATGTGCAGCAGCACGTCGCCGGGCTGGAAGTGCCAGTACTCGTGCAGGGTGCGCGCGTTGTGCGCGAGGTTGCCGTGGGAGAGCATGGCGCCCTTGGAGCGCCCGGTGGTGCCCGAGGTGTACAGGATCGCGGCAAGGTCGCCCGGCGCGCGCGCCACCGTGACGAAGTCGTCGCCTTGCGGCGCCGCGGCATCGATCAGCGAGCCGCGCCCGGTGTCGTCGAGTTCCAGCACATGCCGCACCCCGGCCTTGCCCGCCACCTCGTCGGCCAGGGCGCGCACCTGCGGCCGGCAGACGAAGAGCCCCGGCGAGGCATCGCCGAGGAAATACTCCAGCTCGTGGCGCTGGTAGGCCGGGTTGAGCGGCAGGAAGACCATGCCGGCGCGCAGCGCGCCGAGGTAAAGCAGCAAGGCCTCCGGCGTCTTTTCCACCTGCGCGGCGACGCGGTCGCCCGGCTTCAGGCCGAGCGACACGATCAGGTTGGCGATCCGTGCCGAGGCACGCCCGACATCGCCGTAGGTCCAGGCCCGCCCGTCGGCAAGGATCATGCAGGGTGCCGCGGGGTCAGCCGGAAAGCCGGCGGCGAGCACCGTGTAAAGGTTTTGGTTCATAGCGCGGCTGCCGAGGGTTGCGGAGGGGCAATTGTAGCCAAGGCGCCCGCCGGCTGCCGCCTTGGCCGCCGTCCCGCCAGCGCCGACTTTCGTCGCGCCGGGCTCAGCGCGCCGCCAGCATGCCCCGCTCGACGATGAAACCGATGATGGCGTCCAGCCCCTGTCCGGTCTTCATGTTGGAAAACACGAAGGGCCGCCCCTGCTCACCCCCGCGCATTTTCTTCGCATCACGGTCCATCACTTCCAGCGAAGCGCCGACCATCGGCGCCAGGTCGATCTTGTTGATCACCAGCAGGTCGGACTTGGTGATGCCCGGGCCGCCCTTGCGCGGAATCTTGTCGCCGGCGGCGACGTCGATCACATAGAGCGTGAGGTCGGACAGCTCCGGGCTGAAGGTGGCGGCGAGGTTGTCGCCGCCGCTCTCGATGAAGACGATTTCCAGCCCCGGAAAGCGCGCGTTGAGCCGATCGACGGCTTCGAGGTTGATCGAGGCGTCCTCGCGGATCGCCGTATGCGGGCAGCCGCCGGTTTCGACGCCGATGATGCGCTCCGGCGCCAGCGCGGCATGCTTCACCAGGAACTGGGCGTCCTCCTCGGTGTAGATGTCGTTGGTGACGGCGGCGATGTTGTACTTGTCGCGCAGTGCCTGGCACAGGGCCAGGGTCAGTGCGGTCTTGCCGGAACCGACGGGACCGCCGATACCGACGCGCAATGCTTGTTTGTTCATGAGCGGAATAACCTGGAGTATTGGGTTTCGTGGCGCGCACAGGCGAAGGCAAAGCCCGGTGCGAAGTTGCTGAGTTCGTCGTCACCGAGCGCCAGCGCGCGCTCGACCACCGGCGGCATGCGGCCGCCGAGTTCGAGCAGGATGCGCTGCCCGGCGGCCTGGCCCAGCGGCACGGCCTTGAGCGCCGCCATCACCTGGTTCTCCGCCCAGCTCCAGAGCCAGGCGGCGAGCGCCTCGTCCGCCGCGATGTCCCAATGGGCGACCAGCGCGCTCCACGCCGCGGGGAAAGTCGGCTGTGGCGGGACGGCGACGGGCAGCGCCAGATCGAGGATCAGCTTGCGCAGCGAGTGGCCCATCTGCAGGGTCTCGGCGCGCAGCTCGGCGCTTTCGCGGCTGGCGAGGTAGATGGCATCGAGCTCCTTCACCGTAGCGCCAGCGCCGACTTTGTGTGCCGCGATCATGCGCGCCAGCAGCGGCGCCTCATAGCAGCCGAGGTTCCATTCCAGCTGGTCGCCGACCCAGCGCAGGGTCGACGCCTCGTCGGTCACCGTGCCGGCCTCGACGGCCCATTCCAGGCCCTGCGAATAGCTGAAGGCGCCGACCGGCAGCGCCGGGCTGGCGAGTTGCAGCAGGCGGGTCAGGGCCGGGTTCATCGCGCCTGAAAATGGTCGTGGATGCGCGGCCCGCGGCCTTCACCGTCGGCACTGTGGCCGTGGCCACCATGGGCTCCATAGGCCCCGCTTTCGGGTTCGAAGGGCGCCTCGATCTCGACCACTGCCAAGCCCAGGCCACGCAGCATCTCGCCCAGCACGTGGTCGGCGACCAGGCGCAGACGGCCGGCCTGCAGTTCCACCGCGACGTGGCGATTGCCCAGGTGGTAGGCGGCGCGGGCCAGCGCCAGGGGGTCGTCGCTCCGGACTTCCATCAGCGGCTCTGCGGCGGCAAGCACCGCGACGACGCGACCGTCATTCGCCAGCAGTTTGTCGCCGCCACGCAGCACCGTGCCGCGTTCAAGGAACAAGCCGCACTCCTCGCCGCTGGCGAGCTTCGCACGCAGCCGGCTTTTGCAGCGCGTGTCGAAGGAGAGTTCCAGCCGCTCGGTGGCGACCGCGTCCGGCGCGGCGAAGGTCTCGATGACGATCATGCTCAGAACAGAAAATACCGTTGCGTCATCGGCAACGAAGACGCCGGCTCGCACACCAGCAGTTCGCCATCGGCGCGCACCGCGTAGGTTTCGCTGTCGACCTCGATCACCGGCGTGGCGCTGTTGTGCACCATGTCGGCCTTGGTCACCTTGCGGCAGTTCTTCACCGGCTCAAGACGTTTGGCGAGGTTCAGCGCGGCCACCGCCGGATTCTGCAGTGCCGCCTGCGACACGAAGGTCAGCGAGGTCTTGAGGCCGCCCGCAAAGCTGCCGAACATCGGCCGGTAATGCACCGGCTGCGGCGTCGGGATCGAGGCATTCGGGTCGCCCATCGCCGCCGCCGCGATCATGCCGCCCTTGAGGATCAGGCTCGGCTTGACGCCGAAGAAGGCCGGCTTCCACAGCACCAGGTCGGCCAGCTTCCCGGGCTCGATGGAGCCGACCACATGGCCGATGCCGTGCGTGATCGCGGGGTTGATGGTGTACTTGGCGATATAGCGTTTGACGCGCTGGTTGTCGTTGCGCGCCGAATCTTCCTTCAGCGCGCCGCGTTGCAGCTTCATCTTGTGCGCGGTCTGCCAGGTGCGGATCAGCACCTCGCCGACGCGGCCCATGGCCTGCGAGTCGGACGACATCATCGAGAAGGCGCCGAGGTCGTGCAGGATGTCTTCGGCGGCGATGGTCTCGCGCCGGATGCGCGACTCGGCGAAGGCGATGTCCTCGGCGATCGCCGGATCGAGGTGGTGGCAGACCATCAGCATGTCGAGGTGCTCGTCGATGGTGTTGACCGTGAACGGCATGGTCGGGTTGGTCGACGAGGGCAGCACGTTGGGCAGGCCCGCGGCCTTGATGATGTCCGGCGCGTGGCCGCCGCCGGCACCTTCGGTGTGGAAGGTGTGGATGGCGCGCCCCTTGAAGGCGGCCAGCGTCGCTTCGACGAAGCCGGATTCGTTGAGCGTGTCGGTGTGGATTGCCACCTGCACGTCCATGTCGTCGGCCACGGTCAGGCAGTTGTCGATCGCCGCCGGCGTGGTGCCCCAGTCCTCGTGCAGCTTGAGCCCCACGGCGCCGGCGGCGACCTGCTCGGCCAGCGGCCCCGGCAGCGAGGCGTTGCCTTTGCCGAGGAAACCCAGGTTCATCGGGAAGGCATCGGCCGCCGCCAGCATGGAATGGATGTGCCACGGCCCCGGCGTGCAGGTGGTGGCAAACGTCCCCGTGGCCGGCCCGGTGCCGCCGCCGAGCATGGTGGTGACGCCGGACATCAGCGCCTCGTCGATCTGTTGCGGGCAGATGAAATGGATGTGCGAGTCGATGCCGCCGGCGGTGAGGATCATGCCCTCGCCGGCAATGACCTCGGTGCCGGCGCCGATGGCGATGCTGACGCCGGGCTGCACGTCCGGGTTGCCGGCCTTGCCTACGCCCACGATCATGCCGCCCTTCAAGCCGACGTCGGCCTTGACGATGCCCTGCACCGCATCGACGATCAGCGCATTGGTGATCACGGTATCGGCCACGTCCTTGGCCAGCTTCTGGCCCTGCCCCATGCCATCGCGAATCACCTTGCCACCGCCGAACTTCACTTCCTCGCCGTGGATCGTGTAGTCCTTCTCGACCTCGATCCAGAGTTCGGTGTCGGCGAGGCGCACTCGGTCGCCGGTGGTGGGGCCGAACATTTCGGCATAGGCTTGTTTGGTGATTTTCATGTTGCTTGCTCCATGGGACTGTGCGCGCGGTGCGCGCCGAGGACGACGGGTACTCGATTCAGTCCATGTCCCCCGGGCCGAAAATACGCCGGCCCTCCTCCTTTACTTCCCGGAATCGAGCACCCGCCATCCTCGGCGGGATACGCTTTTGCCTTGCTACCGCAAACCTGTGACGACGTCACCCGATCGAGACGGTGGGGTGCCCTGTGCAGCGAAGTAAAGAAGGGCGCAGGCAGGGTTTCGCGGAGCACTGCTCCGCGCTGCCGCAGCCGGCTTGCCATGCAGGGCAAGCCGTGGGCAGAGGAGCCCGCAGGGCGACGACGGATGACATGAGCGGAACAGGGCACCCCGGCGGCTTGATCAACCGCCGGAGCCCGCATGAAGACGGGTTTCATTTCAACACCCCCTGCACCCTGCCCTGAAACCCATACACCTTGCGCTCCCCCGCGTAGTCGACCAGTTCCACCGTCCGCGTCTGCCCCGGCTCGAAGCGCACTGCCGTGCCGGCCGCGATGTTGAGCCGCATGCCGCGCGCAGATGCGCGATTGAAGGACAGAGCCTGGTTGGTCTCGAAGAAGTGGTAATGCGAGCCGACCTGGATCGGGCGATCGCCAGTGTTGGCGACTTCGACGGTCAATGTGCGGCGGCCAACGTTGAGTTCAATCTCGCCGGCTGCCACTTTCATTTCGCCTGGAATCATGATGACGTCCTCACACGATCGGGTTGTGGACGGTGACGAGCTTGGTGCCGTCGGGAAAAGTCGCCTCGACCTGGATCTCCGGGATCATCTCTGGCACGCCTTCCATCACCTCGTCGCGGCCGAGCAGCGTGGCGCCGTAACTCATCAGATCGGCGACAGTGCGGCCGTCGCGCGCGCCCTCGAGGATGCCCGCAGTGATGAAGGCCACCGCCTCCGGGTAGTTGAGCTTGAGGCCGCGATCCTTGCGGCGCTCGGCCAGCAACGCGGCGGTGAAGATCAGCAGCTTGTCTTTTTCTCTTGGTGTCAGTTCCATGGTTCTCTCTCAAAATTCGATGTCATGTTCGCGCCTACAACCCGGCGGTGAGATCGCGCAAGCTCTGGGGCCTGACGCCAAGGGTCTGCAACTCGGCCTTCACCACTTCACCGATGTCGGGTGCGATGGCGACAAACTCCGTTCGCCAATCCGCAAACCGGACGTGCGACTCCAGAAAGCGGCCGGCACTGCGCTTGAGCGCACCCACCGCACCGGGCAGACGTTCGGGATTGCGCTTGCAGGTGCCGAAACGAAGTCTGCGCTCGTCCTCGTTCACCGCCACCAGATCAATTTCCACGTCGGCCCGGTCCCAATAACCGCGAATGCGCTCGCTTAGGGGGAAATCCCCCAGGCCGAGACGGCTGCGCTCTGCGTAGAGTTGGCCGGCCAGGTCTTCCAGCGCATGCCCTTCCACATCGGCCAGCCGCTCATCCGCCTGTTCGATCAGGGCTTCCGCCGGCCGAAAAGCCACTGCCGATACCGGTCGCTGCAACGCCGAAAGCCAGGCACGCAGGAAGTTGTCGCGAATGTAATAGCGGCCGCTGCGCGCCCGCGGCGGCGAAAAGATCGGCAGGCGCCGCTCGATCATGCGGTAACGTTCGGACAGGATTTTCAGGTAGCCACCAACCTGGCGCACTTCACCGGGGCCGGACAAGTCGGCCATCGCCGCCTCGATATCGGCATTGCTGCAGCCTGGATGCTTCGCCAGAAATTGCAGCACCATGTCGTAGCGGCCGCGAAGTTCGCGCAGGAACCAGTTATCCGCCTCATTGCGCAGTGGCGAGGAACTGGAGAAGAACAGGCTGCGCAATAACTGCTTGCGCTCGGCACCGAGCACGCCTTGTTCGTAGGCATCGCGGTAGAACTTCGGCACGCCCTCGAAAAGATTCCAGAGAAACAACAAGCGCGCCGGGTCGTCGTCGGCATGCACACGCATGATTTCCAGCACCGACCCGATGTCGAGATGGCCGAGTTCCAGCATATCGGTCGCGCGGTTGAACAGAGGCGCATCCCTGTCCTCCAGCAATGCCGTCATTTCGGCGTGCAGCGAACCCAGCACAATCAGGCCGCCGGGGACATCGGCCGCACGTGCCGCGAGCCGATCCACTTCCGCTTGCAGCAGGGAACAAAAATCGGCAAGTTGCTTGCGATGGAAATACTGGAATTCGTCAAGCGCTACCACGTAGCCCTCGGCCGCCAGCCGGCCGATGAGTTGGGCCAGTTCGCCAAGGCTGGTCACCCGCGCGCCGATGCCGAAGGTTTCCAGGTAGCCGTTGCACGCCGCCACCACGCCGGCCGGGTCCGAATCGGGAATCTGCACATAGAGGGTTTTGGCGATCCCGGCACCCCGCAATGCCTCCTGGATCAACGCCGTCTTGCCGATCCGCCGCCGGCCGGAAATCTGCAAGAAAAACCAGCGCCGGCGCTCCAGAATCCGCTGCATCTGCTGCAACTCGGAACGACGGCCGTAGAACGACCAGGGAACGGGATTTGCCATGTCAAGTGGGCAGGCGAAGCTAATATAAAAGTTTTTACATTAATTGGCAGTTAAACGCAACATATTGTTGTATATGTATAAAATAATGGTTATTAACTACCCAGAAGACACCATCACGAGACGACCATGGGTGCGCTTCAGCCTGTCTGGTACCAAACCGCCAATGCTGACAATTGCGGACATACTTGTCCTGCTCAGGTATTCCAGATGCGCGGCACCGCCGCGTCACGTCCTGTCAGGACGGGCCGCAGATGTTGCCAGAGCATGACAAACCAGTGGCGTGCCGCCTCCGCCGAGTGGCCAAGGTAGCGGCCAACGAAAAGCTGCGGCATGGCGCTCACCGCGGCCTGCGCGCCGGCTTCAGGCGGCGTCGCGGCACGGCAGGCGGCCAGCGTTGCGGCAGGTATGTCGCGGCCCGCCGCCAGCACCGTGCTGCAGACGCTGAAGCCGGCCAGGCCCACGGGTGACGCCATCAGCGCGGAGCCGCCATCGATGCGCCCGCGCTCAAGCCACAGCGGCCGCCCGTCGATGCGGATGTCGGTGGCCAGCCGCAGGCTGCCATGGTCGAAGGTTTCGCCGCCGGCGCGGCGGCCGAAGCACAGCGTGTCCAGTCCGATGAAGCGCGCGCCTTCCGCGAGATCGACCGCGAGCGACATCGTCGCCTCGGCGCCGTCGAAGACGATGTTCTCCTGCGGTAGCCATTCCGCCGTACCGCCAGCGCCGACTTTCACGCTCACCGCCTGGCGCGCCGGCGTTCCGCCCGAGCGGTACCACTTGCCCGCGCCCGGCGTGGTGAGCAGGGCCTCGGCATCCGCGCCGAGGTCGAGGTCGATGCGCAGCTCGTCGCCGCCGGCAATTCCCCCCGGGGGGTGCAGCACGAGGCTGTGGCAGAGTGACGGACCTTCCGGGTAGAGGGGTTTCTGCACGCGCAGGGGCCCCGTGTGGCGGCGCTGCGCGAGGATCGTCTGCCCGCCGCGGCGCGCATAGCCCAGTTCAAGGCCGGCAAGCCAGGGCGGGTGAAGGAAGGCGTCGGCGGGTCGCATCGGCGCATGTTACGACCTTACAGGGAGAGAAGCTCCCGTACGCCGTCCTTCTCCATGTCGGCGCCGGCGCCACGGCGGATGATCTCGCCGCGCTCCATGACCAGGTACTGGTCGGCCAGCGCGCGGGCGAAGTCGTAGTACTGCTCGACCAGCAGGATCGCCACCTCGCCGGTGGCCGCCACCTTCTGGATCGCTTCCATGATTTCCTGGCGCTCGGCGCGCTTCTTGGCCTGGTCGATGTTCGGCTTGCTCGACGCGACCACGCGGATCGCGCGCTCGATGTCCTTGATGATCGAGGGCTGGATGCCCTCGGTCGGCTCGTCGAGGATCAGCAGGCGCGGGTCGAGCGCCAGCGCGCGGCCGATCGCCAGCTGCTGTTGCTGGCCGCCGGAGAGATCGCCGCCGCGCCGCTTGAGCATGCTCTTGAGCACGGGAAAGAGCTCGAAGATGCGCTCGGGCAGCCGGGATTTCGCCGGCCGGCTGGCCATGCCCATCAGCAGATTTTCCTCGACCGTCAGGCGCGGAAAGATTTCACGGCCCTGCGGCACGTAGCCGATGCCGGCACGCACGCGCGCATGCGAGGGCAGCGCGGTGATCGCCTTGCCTTCCAGCGTCATCTCGCCGGTGCGCGCCGGCACCAGGCCCATCAGGCATTTCAGCAGCGTGGTCTTGCCCACGCCGTTACGCCCCAGCAGCGTGGTCACCTTGCCGGCCGGCACCTCGAAGGCAAGGTCGCGCAGGATGTGGCTGCCGCCGTAGTACTGGTTGAGTCCGCTCACCGCCAGCATCGTTAGTGTCCTCGCCTTCGGCTTAGCGCCCCAAATAGACTTCGATCACGCGCTCGTCGTTCTGCACGCTGGCGAGGTCGCCCTCGGCCAGCACCGAGCCTTCGTGCAGCACCGTGACCTTGCCGCCGAGCTGCTCGATGAAGGCCATGTCGTGCTCGACCACCACCAGCGAATGCTTGCCGGCAAGCGACTTGAACAGTTCGCCGGTGCGCGCCGTCTCGTCGTCGGTCATGCCGGCGACGGGTTCGTCGAGCAGCAGCAGCTTCGGGTCCTGCACCAGCAGCATGCCGATCTCCAGCCACTGCTTCTGGCCGTGCGAGAGCAGGCCGGCCTGGCGCTCGGCCTGGTCGTCGAGGCGAATCAGCTTCAGCGTGTCGCTGATCTTGTCGCGCTGGTCGCCGGCCAGCCAGGCGAACAGGCTGGTGCGCGCGCGCTTGTCGGTCTTCAGCGCCAGTTCGAGGTTCTCGAACACGCTGAGGTTCTCGAAGATGGTCGGCTTCTGGAACTTGCGGCCGATGCCGGCGTGGGCGATCTCGGCCTCACGCAGCGTGGTCAGATCGATGGTCTGGCCGAAGAAGCAGCGCCCTTCGTCGGGTCGCGTCTTGCCGGTGATGACATCCATCATGGTGGTCTTGCCGGCGCCGTTGGGGCCGATGATGCAGCGCAGTTCGCCGGCGTCGATCGCCAGGTTGAGGTTGTTCAGCGCCTTGAAGCCGTCGAAGCTGACCGAGATGCCATCCAGGTAGAGGATGACCTTGTGCGAGATGTCGAGCTCGTCCGACTGCTTGACATGGCCGATCGAGGTGCCGCCGATCCATTCCTGGTCGGGACGGTCGGCCACCGCCATGCGCGCGACCCCGCTCATGCCGCCCCCCTCGCCTGCCAGCGCCGCCACAGACCGGCCACGCCGTCGGGCAGCCACAGGGTCACGGCAACGAACAGCGCGCCGAGGAAGAACAGCCAGTAGTCGGGAAAGGTCTGGGTGAAGAAGCTCTTCGACAGGTTGACGATGGCGGCGCCGACCACCGGGCCGACCAGCGTGCCGCGCCCGCCGACCGCCGTCCAGATGGCGATCTCGATCGAGTTGGCCGGCGACATCTCGCCGGGGTTGATGATGCCGACCTGCGGCACGTAGAGTGCGCCGGCCAGCCCGCACAGCATGGCCGAGAAGGTCCAGATGCCGAGCTTGTACCAGAGCGGGTTGTAGCCGAGGAACATGACGCGCGACTCGGCATCGCGGATCGCCGCCAGCACGCGGCCGAACTTCGACACCACCAGGTAGCGCCCGACCAGCAGCGTGGCCATCAGCAGCGCCGCGGAGAGGCCGAAGAGGATGACGCGCATTTCCGGCGAGGTAATGCTGTAGCCGAGGATGCGCTTGAAGTCGGTGAAGCCGTTGTTGCCGCCGAAGCCGGTCTCGTTGCGGAAGAACAGCAGCATCGCGGCGAAGGTCAGCGCCTGCGTGATGATGGAGAAATACACGCCCTTGATGCGCGAGCGGAAGGCGAAGTAGCCGAAGACGAAGGCCACCAGGCCGGGGATCGCCAGCGTCAGGAACAGCGCCCAGAGGAAGGAATCGGAACCGATCCAGTACCAGGGCAGCTCCTTCCAGTCGAGGAAGACCATGAAGTCCGGCAGGTCCGACTTGTAGGAGCCGTCGCGGCCGATCTGGCGCATCAGGTACATGCCGAAGGTATAGCCGCCGAGGGCGAAGAACAGGCCGTGGCCCAGCGAAAGGATGCCGGCCGTGCCCCAGATCAGGTCCATGGCCACCGCGACGATGGCGTAGCACATGATCTTGCCGGCCAGCGTGATGACGTAGGTCGAGACGTGGAAGGGATTGTCTGCCGGCACCGCCAGGTGCAGCACCGGCAGCACCACGAAGCAGACCAGCGCGGCGACCGCCAGCGCCACCCAGCCGGATTTCGGCGTGGCCTGCAGGAAACGGATGGTGAGCGGTGTGCGCATGGATCAGTTCTCGACGAAGCGGCCCTTGAGGGCGAACAGCCCCTGCGGACGCTTCTGGATGAAGATGATGATGAAGACGAGGACCACGATCTTGGCGATCACCGCGCCGCTCCAGCCTTCGAGGAACTTGGTGACGATGCCCAGCCCCAGCGCCGCCCACACCGCGCCGGCGAGCTGGCCGACGCCGCCCAGTACCACCACCATGAAGCTGTCGACGATATAGCCCTGGCCCATGTCGGGGCCGACGTTGGCGATCTGCGAAAGTGCCACGCCGCCCAGCCCGGCGATGCCGGCGCCCAGGCCGAAGGCCAGCGAATCGATGCGCGCCGTCGGCACGCCGACGCAGCTGGCCATCGGCCGGTTCTGCGTCACGGCGCGCACGAACATGCCCAGCCGCGTGCGGTTCATCAGCAGCCAGACCAGCAGCAGCACTAGCAGCGAGAAGGCGATGATGGCGATGCGGTTCCACGGCAGCACCAGGCCGGCCATCAGCGTCACGCCACCGGACATCCACGTCGGGTTGGCAAGCTCGACGTTCTGCGCGCCGAACAGCACGCGCGCCGCCTGGATCAGGATCAGCGACAGGCCCCAGGTGGCGAGCAGGGTTTCCAGCGGGCGGCCGTAGAGGTGGCGGATCACCGTGCGTTCGAGGATCACGCCGACGATGGCGGCGGCGAAGAAGGCCACCGGGATCGCGGCAACGACGTAGGCATCAATGTAGTCCGGCAGGTAGTTGCGGAACAGCGCCTGCACCGCGTAGGTGGCGTAGGCGCCGACCATCAGCAGCTCGCCGTGCGCCATGTTGATCACGCCCATCACGCCGTAGGTGATGGCCAGCCCCAGCGCAGCCAGCAGCAGGATGCTGCCGAGGCTGATGCCGGTGAAGATGCTGGAGAGCGTTTCGCCGATGGCAAGCTTGGCTTCGACGATCTTCAGCGAGGCGCGTGCGGCCTCGCGCACCGCCGCGTCGGCTTCGCCCTCGGCCTTGGTCAGCGGCAGCAGCAGGTTGCGCGCGTTGCGGCTCGGCGTTTCCGCCAGCGCCTTCACCGCCGCGAGACGTGCCGCAGGCTCCGGGCTGGCGAGGTTGGCCTGGGCGTGGGCCGCCACCAGCAGGGGCTTGATGTCGGGATCGGTTTCCTTTTCCAGCGCCCGCGTCAGCACCGGCACCATCTCGGCGCCGACGTTGGTCTGCAGTTCGCGCGCGGCAGCCAGGCGCAGGGCGACATCAGGGCTGAACAGGCGCAGCGAGGCCATGGCGTTGGCCAGCTCGCCGCGGATGCGGTTGTTGATGGTGATCTCGCTGCCGTCGGGCGCCTTCAGCTCGCCATCGGCCAGCGCCTGCAGCACCTTGAGCGCATCGGGGTCGGCGGTCTGGGCGATCTTCTGGATGGCGGCGATCTTGTCGTCGGACTCTTCCGCGCCCAGCTGCGCCACCAGCGCAGGGTCGACCGCCGCGCGGGCAAGCCCGGCGACACAGAAAAGCACGAGGAGAAGAAGGCGCAATGTGGAAGGCATGTCGGTACGATTCTGAAAGTCGGCGCTGACGGCACGGCGGCGGAAACCGCCGCCGTGCGTTTCAGACCCGATGGATTACATCGGCTCATCCTTCTTCTTGTCGTTGCCCGGGATGTAGGGCGACCACGGCGCGGCCTTGACCGGGCCCTTGGTCTTCCACACCACGTTGAACTGGCCGTCCGCCTTCACTTCGCCGATGAACACCGGCTTGTGCAGGTGGTGGTTCTTCTCGTCCATCTTGATTTCGAAGCCGGACGGCGCCTTGAACTTCTGGCCGCCCATGGCCGCGATGACCTTGTCGACGTCGGTGGTCTTGGCCTTCTCGACCGCCTGCTTCCACATGTGGATGCCGACGTAGGTGGCTTCCATCGGGTCGTTGGTGACCACGGTGTCAGCCTTCGGCAGCTTCTGCTTCTTGGCCCAGTCGCGGTACATCTTGATGAAGGCGTCGTTGGTCGGGTTCTTGATCGACTGGAAGTAGTTCCAGGCGGCGAGGTGGCCGACCAGCGGCTTGGTATCGACGCCGCGCAGCTCCTCCTCACCCACGGAGAAGGCCACCACCGGCACGTCCGTGGCCTTCAGGCCGGCGTTGCCAAGCTCCTTGTAGAAGGGCACGTTGGAGTCGCCGTTGATGGTGGACACCACGGCGGTCTTCTTGCCCTCGGAAGCGAACTTCTTGATCTTGGCGATGATGGTCTGGTAATCGCTGTGGCCGAAGGGGGTGTAGTCCTCCATGATGTCGGCATCGGCGACGCCCTTGCTCTTGAGGAAGGCGCGCAGGATCTTGTTGGTGGTGCGCGGATAGACGTAGTCGGTGCCGAGCAGCACGAAGCGCTTGGCCGAACCGCCGTCCTTGCTCATCAGGTATTCGACGGCCGGGATCGCCTGCTGGTTGGGCGCGGCGCCGGTGTAGAAGACGTTCTTTTCGAGTTCCTCGCCTTCATATTGCACGGGGTAGAAGAGCAGGCCGTTGAGTTCCTTGAACACCGGGTTCACCGACTTGCGCGACACCGAGGTCCAGCAGCCGAAGACCACCGCCACCTTCTCCTGGGTCAGCAGCTGGCGCGCCTTTTCGGCGAACAGCGGCCAATTCGAGGCCGGGTCGACGACGACGGCTTCGAGCTTCTTGCCCATCACGCCGCCCTTCTTGTTGATTTCCTCGATGGTCATCAGCGCGGTTTCCTTGAGCGCCGTTTCGGAAATCGCCATCGTTCCCGAGAGCGAATGAAGAATGCCGACCTTGATGGTGTCGGCCGCAACCGCGGGCTGGGATAGGAAGCCGGCGGAGGCCATCGCGACGGTGAGAGCGGTGGCACGGATGAAATTGCGACGCTGCATGAGGAGTTCTCCTTGAAGGGTAGAGGTGGTGCGCGGAGTCCGCGTGATCATCCTTACGCGAATAGCGTGCCACCACCCTGCGGATGGCAATATTTGAAGTCGCATCAATTGCTTGCAGCATCATCACGGGCGCCTGCCGCAAGCACCGCGAGAGGGCTGCCAGGCCCCGTATTGGCGCACGCCCCAATTCGGACGGCGCTGTTTTGGTGCATTGCACAGCAAGCGTGCCGCGCCGGGAGCGAACACCCGCCGCTGCTAGAATCCGCGCCGCCGACTCGCCCACACCATGCGCCGCCACCGCCCCTTCCGCCGCCCCCGCTGCCGCCGGCCGCCACCATGGCAATGAGCATCGACTGGGGCGTGGTCGCCGTCTTCGCCATCGTCTATCTCGGCATGTTCCTCGGCGGCCTGCCGCATCTCAAGCTCGACCGCGCCGGCGTCGCGCTGCTTGGCGCCATCGCCATGATCGCCATCACCGGCATGCCGATCGAAGCCGCCGCCCGCGCCGTCGACCTGCCGACCATCGTGCTGCTGTTCGCCTTCATGGTGGTCTCGGCGCAGATGCGCCTGGGCGGCTTCTACACCGCCGTGACGCGCCAGGTGGGCAACCTCGCGCTGTCGCCGCGCGGCCTGCTGGCAGCCTTGATCGGCGTCGCCGGCGCGCTCTCGGCGGTGTTCTCCAACGACATCGTCTGCCTGGCCATGACGCCGGTGGTGGCGCGCATCTGCCTGCAACGCGGGCTGGCACCGCTGCCCTTCCTCGTCGGCCTGGCCTGCGCCGCCAACATCGGCTCGGCCGCAACGCTGATCGGCAACCCGCAGAACATGTTGATCGGATCGGTGCTGCGGCTCGACTTCGCCACCTACTCGCGGCAGGCGCTGCCACCCGTGCTGGCCAGCCTCGCCCTGCTCTGGGCCTGGCTGGCCCTGCGCCCCGGCGCCCGACTCGCCGCCGCCGCGCCGGACAAGGCTGCGGCCATAGCCACAACCCAACCGCCATCCGACAGGCCGGCCGACATGCCAACGGCCTTAGCCGGCGCCACGCCCGGCTTCGCGGGCCTGCCGCGCTTCGACGCCTGGCAGACGGCCAAGGGCCTCGCCGTCGCCGGCACGCTGATGCTGATCTTCCTGTTCAGCGCACTGCCGCGCGAAATCGCCGCCCTGGTCGGCGCCGGCATCCTGCTGCTCAGCCGGCGCCTGCATTCCTCGCATGTCATGGGTTTCGTCGATTGGCAACTGCTGGTGCTGTTCATCGGCCTGTTCGTGGTCAACCATGCCTTCGCCGGCACCGGCCTGGCCGCCGCCGCCGTAAGCTGGCTGGCGGCCCAGGGCATCGCCATTGCCGCCCCCGGCCCGCTGCTGGTGATCGGCGTAACGCTGTCGAACCTCGTCTCCAATGTCCCCGCCGTGATGCTGCTGCTGCCCCACCTCGGCAGCGAAGGCAGCGCCGGCCCGCAGGCCGGCATGCTGCTGGCCCTGGTCAGCACCTTCGCCGGCAACCTGCTGCTGGTCGGCTCGATCGCCAACCTGATCGTCGCCGACCTCGCCCGCCAGCACGACATCATCATCGGCTGGCGCGAGCACGCACGCATCGGCGTACCGCTGACACTGGCCAGCCTGGCCCTGCTCTGGGCCTGGTGGCTGGCCATCGCCTGAGCCGCCAATCCTGCTTCCGCCGGCTGCCCGACTTGCAGGCGGCATGGACGGGCGCCTGCCAGCGGCGTATGCTTGCAGCACATTTCCGACCGCCTGCACGGACAGCCCGCTCCCTCAAAAAGGATATTGGACAGAATGCCGCCCACCTTCGCCGACACACCGAAGGAAATCAGCACGTTGCCGCGTGCAGCCAGGTTATTGGACAGTCCAATAAGCTGTTTACTGTCAGATGTGTCGTCGACTTTACGTTAGGGGGCATGACTTGAGCATTCTCCGCAGCCTCCATATCCTTTTAACCGTTGCCATTTCGTTAATTGCATCATCGGCTTGGGCTGATTGGGCGATTGTCGGCGCAGCCTACAAGTGCACAAAGAATACCTTTGCGTTGCACGCGACCGTTGAGAGTAGCGGAGGAAGTATTGCTGCCCCGCCTCAAACAAGACCGCTAAAGGTCGGGAACAATAAAATTTCCTGCAATGTCGCCGGAACAACTGTTGACGCGCTTATAAATCTGACCGGGCCAGGACATAACGGCATCTGTGGAGACCCCGGGACAGTTGGCATTTGGAAGATGAAAGTTAGCGGAGTTGACTTGGTTGAATTTGGAGATCAGATGATTTACTGCAACCAATATGAACCATCGATTGCTAGCATTGAAATCACAAGAGCATCCGGCGGGGTTTCCGCAAGCATCTGTAGGGGCATATGGAAGTGGGGAAGTGCCTTTGAAGATATTAAGTGCGAAATCAAGCGCCTTACAAAGCAAGGCAAGCCAGTTGCCACTGCTGGCAATGCCCCCTAAC
>Ga0172373_10004481_pt1 | contig 19662 bp, 15 predicted proteins | sample Lak10m_2_FD_114546 | JGI IMG/M metagenome (GOLD analysis project Ga0172373, IMG submission 114546) | Freshwater microbial communities from Kabuno Bay, South-Kivu, Congo - kab_092012_10m | ecosystem: Environmental > Aquatic > Freshwater > Lake | place: Democratic Republic of the Congo...
ATGATTTCCTTCTTTTCCAGCATACGTTTCACAAATTTCTCGCTTTTGTTGCGCGTATGCACTGCAAACCAACGGCTTTCGGTAGGATGCAGGTCATTTATGGGCTTTTTTTCTGCTTTTCTGGCCATTTTAGAAGTCATTATTGGCGGGCCACAGGTTCATCCGGAAACCTGCAGAAATAACCCGGGTTGTCTGGTTGGTTGATGAGTCAGCTACTTCTCTGGTACGTGAAAGCAGTTTCAGGTCGAGGAAAGCATTGTGGAAGCACATCCATGAAATATCAAGTCCTGCAAGCATTATTGTCGAACGGTTGCCCTGACCAATTTCATTGCCATATTCCTGTTCGCGGGTATTGTACGTCAGCAACGGATTACTCCCCCAGTTTTCGCCCGGCCGGTTATCACCTTTCAGTGCGTTTATCAGTCTGGCTGTAATGAACAGCCGCGATGTGGGCCTGTATCTGACTATCCCGACTATCTCCCTGAAATTTGCTCCGAGGGGATGTGCAAGGGGCTGATTATAATGTGTTAAACTGTTTTCTATGTTGAAATGAGAGTATGTGTAGGGTCTTGTACTGTTGAACTCCCCCTGCAGATCAAGGTGTTGAACCCCCAGCACGTTCAGGTACTTAAAGCCTGCCTGTACGCTGTATTTGTTTCCCCACCAGCCGTTTCCACCGAAAAACTCGCTGAATCTGAGTTCGTCAAGCAGAAATTGTCCGTATAGCTGCACACCTTTCAGCGCAGTCCAGGATACATTCATCCCCAGCATGGCATTGTCAGGGCTCCCAATCATTCCTTCCACGGTGCGGTACAAAATTACCGGATTCAGGTATTGAAACTCAAAGTCATTGGTTCTGTTGAATATGGTTGATTCGAAGAATCCGAATGTCAGCCGCGGGTTTACTTTATAGCTCAGATAGTGAATAGCGTCATATTTTCGTCCCAGCCGGCTGTCGCCCGGGGTGGTATCGGTACTTGTGAGTGATGTAAGTTCCATAAAAAGATTCTGATAATGGAACTTCCAGAGGCGTGTATCCAGTTTAAGATAAAACTGCGGTGCTGAATTGTCGGACAGGAACATGGACCGGTAGCCGTTCCCGATAAAGTGACCGCCATGTCCGAGCTGGAGGCCGATGTGTTTTGATACTTTTACTCCCAGATACGCATTGGCAATGTTGAAATCGTACCCCTGAGCCAGTCCGAACGGGTCGCCGGAGTAGTTTTTTGTAAAACCGGCTCCCGGCAGCTTGTATTCGCGGATGTACGAGTCCACATAGTCCGGATATCTGAGTTGTGTCTCCTCCAGATTGGAGTGAAAGAAAACCCGGTCGTCAATACTGCCCCGGACCTCAAAGCCCCTGGTATTGATGTAGAGCATCTCGTCGCGGTTCGATTCGAAGCCCACCTGTCCGTTCAGGAGCGGATTGACCCGCAGTTTGAAGTCGGGGGTATTCACTTCATAAAGGAAAGCAGGTGTTTTGTAAAGCCAGCGTTTCCGGGGTTCTGCGACGCGAGTGGTCCAGTCATTGTTGTCGGTAGCCAGGTACTCTATATCTGCTTTTTCCTGTTCTGAAAGTAATGTGGTGGTGGTATCTGCCCAGTTTACCCAGGATGCCGCATCTTTCCTGAAATAACCGCGCAGGTCGCTGTGCACGCTGTTTTGTCCGGGATGGAGTATGTCCATGCGCTCGGTGAGCCAGGCGCTGTGCGAGCGGACAGGCAGGTTGGTGGACTGAGCGGCCAATCGGGTCTGTGAACCCAGTACCATCATCATTCCATATATGATTAACAGGCGTTTATTGGTCATATTTGACGAGATTCACTGATGAAATTCGTGAAAACACGTTTCCAGGGCGTCCAAAAATGCGTATTCCACGAAGAGTTGTGCCAAAGCAGGGTAAAGATACCGTTATACTTGAGCACTTCTTTTTTCAGATTGAAAAGCCGCTCCAGTGCCTCGGCGGGAGTGTAACGCCGGTACATCGCCAGCGTCACATCCATGGCAATAAGCGGATGCTCCTGCAAAGGTAATTGCTTTCTGTTCAAAAAATCGAATACCGGGTAAGTTGTGCACATCCCTGTTCTGAATCCTTCCGCTTCCGGGTAACCCGCCGAACTGTCGGCGACGATACCGGCCTCATGCAGGAAATTCCAGGTGAAAGGCGCGCCAAATCGAAGATAATGCGCCCTGGAGCTTGTTACCGGGAGCCCCGAGATGCGCTCCAGTGCATGTCGCTCCCGGATGATCAGATCAGGATGTTCGAATGATTCGTACGATGTGTGCAAACCGATTTTATGGCCACGGGATGAAATATCTCTGATTTTTTTCACCACAAAAGGGTGTTCAACCGGATACCAGCAGTCGCTGCCTCGTGCCCTTTCACTTAAAAAGTTGAATTGCGCTTCCAGTTGATACTGTTCAAAGATATCCAGCCATTCATCGAATACATCGTACGGATCTTTGTCTGAAGTCATTTTATACTTCAGCCAAAAGGCTGCCTCTTTCAGATCGTGTCGTTTGAGCAGGGCACCACCAGTGGTTCTGAGCCAGTCCGACGATCGCCACCACAACAGCGGGTGATCCACATCGCAACTGATTTCCAGTCTGAATTGTGTCTGTTTTGAGGGAGGGTTGTACCCGAGATACTCAAAAATCTGTCTGAGAAACCAGGACCACTCGTGAACAACGGGGCGGTCGAGCCAGCCTGATCTGAATGCCAGGGAGTGTGCAGCGGGGAACCTTCCGTGTTCATCCCGAAAAGGCAGAACGTACTCTTCCCACCTGACGGCCATAAAATAAGCGGAAGCAAACAGATCAATACCACAATAATAGCACCCGCTTTCGGGCGAGAAGTGCGGTTCGCCGTACAAAACAGCCAGTGGAGAGTTGTCGAAGGGATTTTCAATATTTGTTCCCTTCTCCGGAATGAGTTCCGCCTTCAGATAATTATCGTCTGCCTGGCTGAAAAAGTCATCCCTGATATGTACAGAACGGCCATTAGGCAGCTCCATCAGGTAATCCTTGCTGTCCGGAGAGAAACGGATATCCCATTCGATGCCGGGCAGTTCGGTCATCAGTATTTCAAGGGCATACTCCTTTTCCTCCCTGAAGGCGTCGTGGGCCAATATTTTCAGCTTTTCCGGCATGTCAGAGTTGTTCCAGTACTTTGGCGGCCACCGTTTCACCGATGGCCAGCGAGGCCGTGGCTGCCGGACTGGGTGCATTACAGACGTTGACAATACCCGGACTGGCGTAAATAGCAAAATCGTCAAGCATATTACCCTCGCGGTCGCACGCCATTGCGCGCACGCCCGAGCGTCCGGGCACCAGATCTTCCGACTTTATTTCCGGTACCAGTCGCTGAAGAGCAGATACAAAAGCCTGTTTGAAATATGAGCGCTTCATCTCGCCCAGTCCGTCGCGCCAGTACTTGCGTGCAATTTTCCGGAATCCGGGGAAGGACAGAATCTCGGCAAATTCGCCCGCATGGAAATCCCGGCGCGAGTAGCCTTCGCGGCGAAAGGCGAGCACGGCGTTCGGACCAGCTTCTATGCCGCCGCCGATCATGCGCGTGAAGTGAACACCGAGGAAGGGAAAATTCAGGTTCGGTAGCGGATAAACGAGGTTTTTTACCAGATACTGCCGTTCGGGAATGAGGTCGTAGTATTCGCCCCGAAACGGAATAATCTGCAGGCCCGTATCTGCGCCGGTCATGTCGGCCAGTTTGTCGGAATACAGTCCGCCGCAATTCACGAGTACGCGCGCGTGCCATTGTGCGCGCAAACTATTGCTGGTCTCGATGGTAATTTCACCGTTTGTTTTGTGTACACCCGTTACTTTTTGTTCCGTTACCACTTCGCCGCCCGACTGTACAATCAGTTCGGCGTATTTCCCGGCTACCTCGCCATAGTCAACAATGCCCGACTGCGGCACAAAGATTGCTTCCAGACAGGCAACATGCGGCTCAATCTCCCGGGCTTCTGCAGCAGTTATCTTTCTGATCCCGGTGAGTCCGTTTGCTATGCCGCGCTCCAGAATTCCGTCGAGCCGCATACACTCTTCCCGGGAGGTTGCAGCTATAATTTTGCCACAGATGTCGAACGGGATGCCATTTTCGCGACAGAAATCAGTCATCATGTCGTAACCGCGCCGGCAGTTTACAGCCCGCAGACTGCCCGGTTTGTAGTAGATACCCGAGTGAATGACACCGCTGTTTCGGCTGCTTTGATGTTGTGCCACCCTGTTTTCCTTTTCCAGGACGGCTACCTTTGCGTCGGGACGGTTCTTCAGTATCCGGAGGGCTGTTGCAAGCCCCACTATACCTCCTCCAGCTATAATTACATCATGTTTCATCTGTGCGAAGGTAATACGTTTTGTCTCCATTTTGCTTTTACCCACACACAGAAACTACAACTTGACATACTAAGTCTATCTTTGCCGCAGAATTCAATTTGCATGAGACATATTTTCTACTCTTTTTTGCTTCTCCTGATTCCCGCCGCACTTTTTTCGCAGAAGGGGGCTATCAGGGGAAATGTTTATGACAAGGAAACAACCCAACCGGTAGGATTTGCCACAGTAGTCATCGAAGGTGCTTCCGCCGGTGCTACAACGGATGTCAACGGTTTCTTCTCCATTTTAAATATCGAGGTGGGAAACTACAAATTGCGGGTTATTTACCTGGGTTACGAAGACTATCTGGCGGATATTGCCATCAAAAAAGGAGAAATTCTCTTCCAGAACATTTATATTTCTGAAAGTGGAACAAAACTGGGCGAGGTAGAGATCAGCGGTAAAAAGGCACAGGCCAAAACGAATGTCGAGGTCTCCAAAATTGCTGTCTCCCCCAAACAGATCAAGGCGCTGCCCTCTGCTGGCGGACAGGCTGACGTGGCCCAGTACCTGACAGTACTTCCCGGTGTGGTTTTCACCGGCGACCAGGGCGGTCAGCTGTATATCCGGGGTGGTTCTCCTGTACAGAACAGGATTCTTCTCGACGGAATGACCATTTACAACCCGTTCCACAGTATCGGCTTCTTTTCGGTCTTTGAAACCGAACTGATACGCAACGTGGATGTACTCACGGGTGGATTCAACGCCGATTATGGTGGCCGTATCTCCGCTATTGTTGACGTTAAAACCAGAGAAGGTAACAGAAAAAATCTCTCGGGACTGGTTTCTGCGAGTCCGTTCCAGGCAAAGGCCCTCATTGAAGGTCCTATTATTCCGCTGAAATCGGAGGGTGGAAGCAGTGTTTCTTTCGTCCTGACCGGTAAACAGGGGCTCATTAATCGTACTGACGATATTTTTTACAAGAATATCGGTGAAAAGCGGGGTGATGGCAACGACTCCATAGGAATACCTTTCGATTACCGCGATCTGTACGGAAAGCTGTCATTCCTGACAGGAAACGGCAGCAAACTCAATTTCTTCGGATTTAATTACACCGACGGGGTTGATTTCCCTATTACCGACTTTTCATGGAACAGCAACGGAGGAGGCATGGATTTCACGCTGATTCCGACCAACTCCAACACCATTGTAAACGGTCTTCTCACGTTTTCGGGCTATACCTCCATGATTGAAGAGGCCGACCGTCAGCCGCGAAGCAGTTCTATTTCCGGCTATTATGGTGCGCTGAACTTCGTAAACTACGGCAAGGACAATGAAGTGCGTTACGGTCTGGAGCTGAACGGCTTCCTTACGCAGTTCCAGTTTGTCAACTTCAGGGGGTACCTGATTGATCAGGACGAGAATACTACCGAGATCAGCAGTTATGTCAAGTGGAAGCGCAAAATTGGTCCGCTCGTCATTGAGCCGGGCTTCAGGCTCCAATATTACCAGTCGCTCAACGATGTTTCTCCGGAGCCTCGTCTGGGTTTGAAGTACAATATAACCGACAAGCTCCGCTTCAAGGCAGCAGGGGGCTTATATTCGCAAAATCTGCTCTCTACCACAAACGAAAGAGATATTGTAAACCTCTTTGTGGGCTTCCTTTCCGGTCCGGAAGAGCAGATTTACAAACTGGGCGGTACAGAACCAACCAGTCACCGATTGCAGAAATCAGCCCATGCTGTGGCTGGATTCGAGATTGATGTGACTAAAAACCTGGATCTGAATATCGAGGGCTACTACAAGCGTTTCACACAACTTATCGCACTCAACAGGAATAAACTGGACGCGGAAGACCCTGATTTTACCACTGAACTCGGTGATGCGAAAGGTATTGATATCTCTGTCAAGTGGGAGCTCAAGCGCGCCTATTTCTGGGGGGCCTACTCGCTCGGTTTCGTAACCCGCGACGATGGCAAACAGATCTACCCGCCGGTGTTCGACCGCCGGCATAACCTGAATATGGTGGCTACCTATCAGTTGGGACCCAAACAGGAGTGGGAATTCGGGGCACGCTGGAATCTCGGTTCCGGTTTCCCGTTCACACAGACACAGGGCTTTTACAACAATGTGCCGTTCTTTGTTGACGGACTCGGTACTGATGTTTACAGTGGACAAGGGGATCTTGGTATTCTGTACTCCGATGTCAGAAATGGGGGGCGTCTGCCTTATTATCACCGCCTCGACATTTCACTGAAGCGTATGTTCAAGTTTTCCAAACGCTCTTCCATGGAAGTGACTGCTTCGGCAACCAATATGTACGACCGTCAGAATATTTTTTACTTCGACCGCGTGCGCTACCAGCGCGTGAATCAGCTGCCGCTGATGCCGAGTCTGAGTGCTACCTTCCAGTTTTAAGCCGCCGATTGCATGGAATACAAATTAACCCGGTACTCTCACGGAGCCGGTTGCGGTTGTAAAATATCGCCCAAAGTTCTCGACAGTATCCTTAAAACCGAATTGCACAGGCAGCATTTCCCACAATTGCTGGTGGGAAATGAAGAACGCGACGACGCTGCTGTATTTGATCTTGGCGATGGCACGGCTATTGTTAGCACGACCGATTTCTTCATGCCCATTGTTGATGATCCGGAAGATTTTGGTCGTATTGCATCGGTAAATGCCATCAGCGATATATACGCCATGGGCGGAAAACCACTTGTGGCTATCGCTATATTGGGGTGGCCCATCAATACAATTCCTGCTGAAGTAGCCAATCAGGTCATCGAAGGCAGTCGGAAGGCATGTGCTGAAGCCGGTATCCCGCTGGCTGGCGGACACAGTATTGACAGTCCTGAGCCTATTTTCGGACTCGCTGTTACAGGAAGAGTCCATATTGCTCATCTGAAGAAAAATGGCGGAGCCACACCCGGTGCCCGGCTTTTCCTCACCAAGCCGCTGGGCGTCGGTATCCTTACTACAGCCCAGAAAAAAGATGTATTGCTGCCCGAACACGTTCATATTGCACCCGACAGTATGAAACAACTCAACAAGGCGGGTGCAAAATTTGGTGAATTGCCTTACATACAGGCAATGACCGACGTCACGGGATTCGGTCTGCTCGGACACCTGAGCGAGATGTGCGAGGCGAGCAACACTTCAGCAGTGGTGGAACTGGCTAAAGCACCCACTATTGACCGGACTGTTCTGGACTACTACCTCGGCCTGAAGTGTGTTCCGGGAGGTACAAACAGGAATTGGGACAGTTACGGCCACAAAATTGCCGGAGCGGAAGAGCCCGTCGTGAGGCACCTCCTGGCCGACCCGCAAACAAGCGGTGGCCTTCTGGTAGCGGTGCATCCGGATCATACCGCCGATTTCCAGGCTGTAGCAGCTTCGGAGGGGTTCCAGCTTGAGCCATTCGGTATGATGACCGAGCGTCAGGCGGCCCTGGTGACAGTGGTTTAAGAACAAGCTCTAAGAGCGTATTCTTAAAGCAGTTCCGGCTTTGTCTTTCTTTTGAAGTGGAAATACGTTTCCAACTGAGCGCGCACAGGTAAATCTCCTGCTGTGCGCCTGTATTCATTCTGGTCTTCCTTGTCCAGAATACGGGCTTTCACATTGTCATTCAACTGCAGGTCAATCAGACTCCTGATTTCGGCCTGAATTTCGGGGTCCAGCACAGGGAATGTAGTTTCAATCCGGAAACTCAGATTCCGCTCCATCCAGTCGGCGCTGCTCAGATACATGAGTTCCTTGCCGCCGTTGTGAAAAATGAGTACCCTTGCATGCTCCAGAAACCGGTCAATAATACTGATAATTTCAATATTGTCGCTGATACCGGGTAGTCCGGGTACCAGACAGCAGATACCACGAATTATAAGTTTTACCTTGACACCTGCCTGAGAGGCTTCATACAGCTTCGCGATCACCTCGCGGTCTTCCAGACTGTTCAGTTTGATAATGAGTCCTGCCTCCCTGCCTGCTTTGGCTGCTTCGATTTCACGGTCAATCAGTTCATCTAGACCTGAGCGCAGATTGAATTTTCCTACCATCAGGTGCTGGAACGGATGAGCGGGAGGTTTTACATTTTCAAGGAAACTGAAAACATGGCTGACTTCGGCCGTCAGGCGTTTGTCGGCAGTAAAAATGGCCAGATCAGAGTAAACCTTGGCAGTTTCCTCGTGAAAATTGCCGGTTCCCAGGTATGCGTACATGCGCGCGTGACCGTGCTCCATACGCCTGACAAGTGCAAGTTTGGAGTGTACCTTTACGCCGGGGAACGAGTAATGTACCCTGACACCGGCTTTCTCCATTTTTTCGCCCCACTCCAGGTTAGTGGCTTCATCGAAGCGCGCCTTGATTTCCACAAATACTGACACATGTTTCCCTCTTTTAACGGCATCCATCAGCGACTGAAGGATACGGCTGTTGCGGGCTACGCGGTATTGTACAACCTTGATATGTGTCACATCGGGGTCTGCTGCGGCCCGTTCAAAGAAATTGACGACAGCATTGAACGACTGATAGGGCACGTGCAGCAACTGGTCTTTCTCTCTGATGACACTGAACGGATCTTCCACCGCATGAAGTGTCGGGTGATGCAGCGGCGGTAGCGGCTTGTACTTCAGGTGCTGGAGCCCGAAGTCGGGAAACTTGAAAAAATCAAAGTTGTTATGGTATCGGCCCTCGGGTAGCATATCATTCTTGCGCAGATCGAAGGTCTCTTTCAGATAAGCGAGAAGGTGGTCGGGCATTTCGCGGTCGTAAACAAAGCGGCTCGCCGGACCTACCTGCCTTTTCTGCAGACTTGATTTGATCTTTTGCACCAGATCGCCGGAATATTCGTCATCAATATGCAGATCGCCATCGCGGGTGAGCTTGATGGAGTAGGCATCCTGAATATCATAACCCGGGAAGAGGCGCGTGACTGATTGCCTGACGATATCATCGAGCATGATAATATCGTGGCGGTCGGAAGGGGAGGGCAGGGTGATAAACCTTGGAAGCTGGTCTGAAGGAATTTTAACCAGTGCGTACTCACTTTCCAGCAGCGGGCGTCTTTTCTGGCGCAGGTGGACGGCCAGATACAGGTGAGCATTGGCCAGAAATGGATTAATCTTGTGTTTGACCAGCAGCACCGGCATAACAAACGGAAGCAGGTTGTCCTCAAAGTAATTTTCGACAAACTTCTTCTGCTCTTCGTTCAGATCAAGCCTGCGCAGTAAGTGAATATTATGCCGTTTCAACTCGGGAATGACCACATTCAGAAAAATATCCGAGAATTCGCCCTGCTGGCGATTGACAATACTGTGGATCTGTTTTAGCAGAATACTTGGGTCGAAGTCCAGCTTGGCCTTTGTCTTTTTTCCTACCTTCTTGAGTTTCCTGATTCCGGCTACCCTGATTCTGAAAAACTCGTCGAGATTGGAAGAGTAAATAGCAAGGAACTTCAGTCGCTCGAGCAACGGAACGGCGGGGTCGCTGGCCTCCTGCAAAACCCTGTGATTAAAAGAGAGCCAGGAGACATCCCGATTGGTATATGGCAGGATACTCATAATCTGACAGCAAAGAAAAGAAAAAAAAGGCAGAGAAGCGCCGATATACAATAACTTAACGCAGGCGCAATAACAAAGGGGAGCAACATGTTGTGTGCGGGAAGCGAGACTCGAACTCGCACGACCGTGAAGTCACTGGTGTTTGAGACCAGCGCGTCTACCATTCCGCCATTCCCGCGGCAACATATTCAAAAATCGGACGCAAATGTAGTCAGATTTTCTTTCACCCGCAATAAATAACGCTTTTTGTGAAAATAATCCCTGACAACATTCAAGTCATCGGTACTTCCCGTTGACTCATTCCATGCCTGCAACAGGCCGGCTACACCCGATTCAATTTCCTTTTCCAGCGTGGCTACTGCTTTACGGGCCTTTTCAAGTGCCTCCTCTGACGGATTCATCTGCATATCCATGATTTGCTCGTTCAGATCCATCATTTCCATCAGGAAATCCTGAGGCAGTTTTTCTTCCTTTGACCCGGACCCGACCAGTCCCTTCAGTTCGAGCACATACCTCACTCTGGCATCTGCATCCGACAGCACTTTGAATGCTTCATTATTCAGAGACGACAACTCAAGTGCCTTCTCCTGCTCTTCAACGGATGAGAGCGTATGAAAGTCGGGATGAAAGCGACGGCTGTTTTCCAGAAACGCCTTTCTGAGAGAGGGCAGGTCTAAGGAAAGCGAGACGGGAAGTCCGAAAAAGCTGAAATAATTGCCTGTATCGGGGATGTTCATCAAATCAGAACAGTTTTTCGAGGAAGTGACGCCATATATCCAGTCCGAATGCGAGAATCATCAGTCCGAGCAGGAGCATAAAACCGATGGTAACGGCCTTTTCCATGAACTTGTCGCTCACCTTTTTGCCGGTGATGACTTCCCAGATCAGAAACATGACATAACCGCCATCGAGCGCAGGTATGGGAAGCAGGTTCATGAACGCCAGGATAATACTCAGTGATGCTGTTACGCTCCAGAATACCTCCCAGTTCCAGGTCGGACTGAAGAGCTTGCCAATACTGATAACGCTGCCGAGGTTGTCTTTCACTGAAATCTTACCGGAGAACATCTGTCCGAATGCCTTGACCTGTCCGGTGAGGAATCCCCAGCCCATTTCCACGCCGGCTGGCAGTGCACTGAGCAGGGAATATTTTTCCCTTTGCACAGTGAAATAACCTTCTCTTTTGGCCATTACGCCGATTTTGCCTTCGGGTGTAATTTTGACAGGCATATCTATGGTTTGTCCGTTGCGTTCGATGCCGAGTATGACATTGTTACCGCGGTTATTCCACGCCATGGCAGCGAACTCATCAAAATAGGTCGTTTTTTCGCCGTTGAGCATGACGATCCGGTCGCCTTTCTGGATACCGGCATCCCTGGCCGGGCCTTGAGCCACTTCTTCCACAAAGAAAGGTACCCTCGGTGCAAAAAGCGACGATTTGGAAATTCGCTGACTGGTTATCTGTTTTCCGAGGTCGTCGGAAAGTATAATTACCGTATCGCGCCCGTTGCGGGTGAGGATGACGTTTCTTGTGTCGCCGAGTACAACCTCCTCAATGAAGACACCCGGGTCAACCCTGTCAAAGGGTTTGTTTCCTATACTGGCGATGATATCACCCTGTCTGAATCCCTGATGCAGGAGTACCGAATCGTAAGCGAGTCCGTATTCCTTTACAGCAGCGGTCGGCACGTATGCCTTGCCAAAGTACCACAGCATCATGGCGAAAATGAAGAAACCGAGCAGGAAATTGACAGTAACACCACCGATCATGATGATCAGTCGCTGCCACGCCGGCTTTGAGCGGAACTCCCACGGCTGGGGTGGCTGTTTGAGTTGTTCAGTGTCCATACTTTCGTCCACCATGCCGGATATTTTGACATATCCGCCGAGTGGCAGCCAGCCGATTCCGTATTCTGTATCGCCTCTTTTGGTTTTCCATAGCGACTTGAACGGATCGAAATCAAAGAAAAGATAGAACTTTTCCACCCTTGTGTTGAACCACCTGGCCGGGGCGAAGTGACCCAGTTCGTGCAGGGTAACAAGAATGGAGAGACTGAGAAAAAACTGAACTATTACTGAAATACTGTCCATGATTATGATTTGTCTTGCTGGTGGTGGGTGCGCGATCAGGATCCGATTTCACGGTATCGCTGGCTGTTGGCAGGGTCAATACGGGTCATAATTTGAATGACACGCTCCTTTTGTTGTTTGGTTCCGAGTTTCCAGAGTTCGACCAGTTCGTCTCTTTTTGCGTAAGAGAACAACTGAACGATCATACAGTTCAGGTATGCGACATAAACCTTGTCCACCTCCTCGAGTGCCTGCAGTATGGCCTCGCGTCCCTGTTCGGGACTGGAGCTGAACATATCAAGTCCGTTCCTGTAGTAGTTATGCATGGCAGCCCGCATGGGTTTTACCCGCGGGTTGAGCAGATTTTCAATAATCCAGTACCTGTTCCTGTTCTTTCCGCCATCGGCAGGTCGCCAGCCGGAGGCACTGTTACCCGAGTTCTGCACGTTAGTGACAATTCGTTCTGCGGTGGCGTAGTGCGGGTCGCCGCCGAAGGGAGAAAATGAGTCATAATCCATTCCCAGAATGATATAGACATAAAAAGCGAGCATGGCTGGCAGGTTCTGGTTATCTGCAGCATCGCGGATGAACTCGATGGGCTGATTTTGTTCGTAAATGAAAATCAGATCCTTGTCGAGGTAGGAAATCATCGGCGTCTCGTAACCGCTTCCGTAAACAGGGCGTGTAGATTGCACGGCCAGTTCGCCTTCAAAGACGTTGTTGTCCGATTCCTTGGCAATAGTGATGATGAAGTTGCATTTGATGCGCTCATCCAGTTCAAATACATCGTTGGTCCACTTGGTATTGTTCAGAAAGTCGCGCAATGAAGCCTCCAGTTGGTCGAATACCCGGCGATCAGTCTGCTGCAGCTGAGGTGTATTGATGCGAACAGTTGCATTCAGTTCGCCCTGACACCAGGCGACAATCGGGAAGAGCAGAATTAATGCGGAGGAAAACAGCTTTTTTACCATAGTCGTGCAGGTGGGTTGGATGTAATATCTGCTATGACGCATCAGGAGCATTTCAGGTTGGCCAGATGAATAATTTGGTTGACTATGTCGGTCGCTACACTTTTTTTATGTTTTAAATCATAGGATACGGCATCTCCGTTGCTGCTGATGATGGAGACTTTGTTTGTATCATATCCGAAGCCAGCTCCGGGGTCTCTCATGGAGTTCAGAATGATGAGATCCAGATTCTTCTTTTTAAGTTTGGCCGTTGCATTGGACTCTTCGTTATCCGTTTCAAGAGCGAAGCCAACCATTATCTGGTGATGTGCCTTTTGTTTTCCCAGAGCTGCTGCTATATCAACGGTTTTTTCGAGTTCGAGCACCAGATCGTCGTCTTTTTTCTTGATTTTGGTTTCCGAGAAATGTCGGGGTTTATAGTCGGCTACCGCGGCTGCAAAGACAGTAATATCAGACTCGGGGAAGATGGAACTGCAGGCGCTATACATTTCGAGTGCCGATCCGGTGGTAACAATCCGGATTGAGCTGTCGGTGGGCCGGAGGTGTGTTGGTCCGATCACCAGCGTCACTTCGGCTCCTTTGGAAGACAATTCTTCTGCGATGGCGATGCCCATTTTACCGGTGGAGTGATTTCCGAGGAAACGGACGGGATCGAGTGGTTCGTGGGTGGGGCCGGCTGTTACGAGGGCTTTTTTACCTGCAAGCGGCAGGTCAGACTTGCTTTTGAACCAGGAGTCAACGAAGGCTACAATATTTTCAGGCTCTGCCATTCTGCCATCTCCAACCAGTCCGCTGGCGAGTTCTCCGTGCTCTACCGGAATGATTTGTACACCGTATTCCAGCAGGAGCGAGATGTTTCGCCGGGTTGCCGGATGTTTCCACATATCCAGATCCATGGCTGGTGCCACAAAAACCGGGCAGCGGGCGGACAAATAAACAGCGCTGAGAATATTGTCGCAAATGCCGCCAGCCAGTTTGGCTATGGTGTTGGCGGTGGCCGGAGCTATAACGAGTGCATCGCCCCACAGTCCGAGCTCTACATGATTATTCCAGGCTGTTTCGGAGTGTACATCCGACAGCGTTTGTCTTTTTGACAGCGTTGACAGCGTTAGCGGACTAATAAAATCGGTTGCCTGGCGGGTCATCAGTACCTGCACCTCGTCGCCTCTTTTAACAAACAGCCTGGTCAGGTGTGCCGACTTGTAGGCGGCGATAGATCCCGAGACGCCGAGAATAACCTTCATGACGAGAGTCCGGTATGATAATTAGTCCTTGTTCTCGACAAAGCGCCACTGGATATCATGCTGCAGGTATTCCTGCGTGGCGATGATAGCGGTATTGGGCAGGCGCTCATAGAACTTGGAGATCTCGATTTGCTCCTTGTTCTCCTGGACTTCCTCGATAGTGTCTGTATTGACAGCAAATTCTTCGAGTTTGCGTTGAATTTCCCACTTCAGGTCGCTGGAAATCTGGCGTGCACGCTTTGAAATGATAGAAATCGTTTCATAGATGTTGCCTGTTTCCTGTACCATCTCGAGTACGTCCCGTGGCTGTACGTTGGCATCGAGGCCCTGGGCCTTTGTTTTGATATCGCTCATGAATGTTAGTTTAACTTTTGAGTCGTTTTTTGACAACTTTGAGGGCCGAATCGGCCTGTTTTCTGAATTGTTTTACTTCTTTGGTGTATTCCCCTTTAGGGTACTTCTCTTCAAACTCCTTGCAGCGCGCTATACATTCATTGTAGCGCTCTACCTTCTTTTCGATAACAGAGTTTTCACTGAGGAGGAAACTTGATTTGGCAATCAGATAGCGAACGCGCTCGCCATCCGGGCTTTCCGGATATTCGCGCAGCAAGTTGTTGAAAGAGATGACAGCCGACTGATACTGGCGCAGATTGAAATAGAGTTCACCTTCGGCGAAGGCTTTCTCCTCGAGTTTTCTGCGGAGCTCATCGATCAGTTTGTTACATTCCTGCACCCGTATTGAATTGGGGAACAGGTTTACAAACAACTGAAATTCGTCAATGGCTGACTGGGTGTTTCCCTGATCAAGTCTGTGCGTGGGAGAGAGCAGGTAATTGCAATACGCCGACATGAAGGCGGTTTCTTCCCGCTGTGGAGAGTTGGTGAAGGTATTGGCGAAATTTTTGAAATAGAAGGCTGCCAGCGTGTACTGCTTCGTGTTGTAGTGGCAGTATGCGTACTGATAGTATGCCTGCTCGGCTCTGGCATCTCCACGCAAGGCATTGAGTACCAAATCAAAAAGGGACAACGCACGCTGATAATCCTTTGCTTCGTAGTATTTGAACGCTTCTTTTAGAATCAGCTCGGAATCGCCGCTGGTGCGTACCACTTCGTACTCGCTTTTACAGGAAGCGGCCACGAAAAGAGCCAAAGAAAAAATGAGCCAGCCGGTCTTGTGCTTCATGCCGCAAAAGTACATCATTTAAAGGAAACAAAATAACAATGGTCGCAATACGCCGATAAAAACGCGCGAAAGCATCCCGCTAATTACGTTGGAAAAGTGTTTTTATTGTGATCAGCAGTAGGATGGGAATGATTTCAACCGGGAGCTGCTGGGGTAACCACTGCCATCCGGCCAGCAGCAGTGCCGCCATGATCCCTGTCACGTACAGATACCCTGTTTTCCATTTTGAAGGTTTCACGAAGGGGAGTGCGAGGTGGGTGGGCAGCATCCACAGCAGATTCAGATTGTATTTGGTGGCTGTATGGTCGGTTGCGAACCACAGCAGTGCAATGATAATACCTCCGGTTCCGAGTAAACCCCAGAACAGGTTGTCGAAGTATTTTCTTCCCTTTCCCCTGAACACAAAAAACAGTCCGACCAGCGACAAAACCGTGGTGGTTATCAGTGGTGCAGTAATTGTATTGTGCTGCGGAAGGGGAGGGTACACACCGCCGGACGGAATCATTCGCTCCTGCAATGTGACCGTCTGTCCACCCGGTGTGGTGGCTTTCCCTAGAAACAGATACAGGTAATCGGGCAGAAACATATAGTCGCGCACGGTAGCAATCTTGTCGGCCGGAGTACCCAGTATGAGATCTATGCCGAAACCGAGCCAGGGTTTTGCGGGCAGGTACTTGTGCAGTAACTGTCGCATGGTGACTCCGTTCCCGGCCATTTCCGTATGGTAACCAGGATTTCCGCCGAGTGTATTTTCCAGTATGTCGCGTACGCGTGTAGCGCAGTTGTCGTAGAAAAAGTCATATTTGTAAAACCGGTTTTCTGGTCTGTAGTTATCCCTGAGCAATGCGTACAGTTTTGATTTCTGTTCTGGCAACAGGTTGAGTACCTGTTCTATCATTGGTCGCCGGAAGTACAGATTGCCGTACTCAAAATCCCGGTAATTCTCTATATCAAGCATGTACAGCAACTTGCCCTGACAGAACTTGAGTACAAAACCGGGCTGTTCGAAGTCGAATGTGCCGTAGTTGAAACATACATCCACACCGCTTGCGGCGTCTTTCAGTCGCAGAGCGGTGTGGCCGAAGGTACTGTAAACGAATTCTCCCGGCGCTACCGTAATCAGGCTGAATCTGGCCGAGTCGGACGGCGTGTCGGGCAGTCGGCTCCATGTCAGACTCAGGTTGACGATGAGAAAGGCAGTCAGAAGCAGTATTCGTTTCATAGTATTGTTTATTTGACTTTGAGCCACTCACCGGTATTAATAGCATCGCCCCTCAGATTGTTCAGCCGTTTGAGTTTTTCCACGGTAGTTCTGTATTGTCTGGAGATGGAATACAGGGTATCTCCTCTTTTAACCAGGTGATAGCCATCCCTGTCTTTGTCACCGTCGTCGTCATCATCCTGATCTTTGCCTCCCGGTTTTATTTCAAAATCAAGTTCATCGGAATTTCTTTGAGGTTCCGGTCTGATTTTGGCGGGTTTAGTAGTAGTTTCCTGCCTGTTTTCGGTGCGAAGTGTGAGGTCGCCGGGCTTATTGGTCAGGCTGCGGATATAAATGCGCTCACCCGTATCAGGTTCCTGACCTTTCCGCAGACCGTTTCTCGACATCAGGCTTGCCAGTTTGATACCGTACTGCTGAGAGATGTAGAACATGGTTTCGGACTCCTCCACAGTGTGATACTTCTCGGTTCCTTCCCACTGAATTTTCTTTGGTTCCAGAAAAACAATCGTGCCATTCTCCAGTTTTTCATTCGCCTTGTATTGTGAGTCATTGTAGATTACAAGGTCATCGGAACTGGCCTCCAGTTGCTCCGCGATAGATTCCAGGCTTTCATTTTTTCTGGTATGCACAAATGGCACGTCGTTCACGAAGAGAATCCGATCTGAAATATCAACAAAGTCTTCATCATCTTCCTTGCGGTAATTTCCCTGATCATATTGGTGCAGGTTATATCGCTCAATCAGTGCAATCAGGTTGTCGGCATAGTCTTTGGCGGTGGCGTATCCGGCAGATTGCAGTCCCCGGGCCCAGTTTTTGTAGTCGGTGGGCCCCAGCTGAGTGAAAAGGAATCCGTATCGCTGTTCCTTGCGCTGACCGGCCAGAAATTCGCTGTGATCTGCAAAGCTTTCCTGTGCCGATTCATACTTTCTGAAGCAGGATCTCCTGACGTTCCCGTTTCTGTCGAGATCATCATCCACTTTGAAATAGGTTTCGCCTTCCCAGTCATCTCCGCATTTGATGCCGAAGTGGTTATTGGCGATCGTAGCCAGCGTACTGGTGCCTGCGGCACTCTCCAGAAGCCCCTGAGCGAGTGTAATACTTGCAGGAATCCCATAGTCTGTCATCTCCCTGACAGCTGCTTCGTTGTACTTTTCAATGTATGCCTCGTATTTGTCGGCTGTGCTATTCCGACCTGTTCCGGAGGCAGACTGCCTGTCTTTGTAAGCCGTTTGTGCGGACAGTAATCCGTTACAGCATTGCAGGACAATGGCGATTTGGGCGATTTTACGTGCAGATAAACTCATATTGAAGAGGTTTAGTTATGGAATAACGTATTATTGTTCATAAAAAATTCCTGTCCGCCTGCAAAAAAATAGCGGCGGCGGTTTACACCGTTCATGACGGCGGAGAGCGTCTGGCGGTTGTCTGCGGGGTGTAATTTTGTGTTAGTCCGGATAATGGAATATTCGGCCTCACCCGACATGATACTGCAGAGCAACCACGTATCCCGTACATGTGAGGGGGTACCCTTGACGATTCTGACGGGTGAAGCGGCCACCCGACCGGGCGAGTTTGCCGGATACCTGTAGTGGCCTGCTGCCAGTGATTCTCTGAAACCAAGTTCGTTTTTTAACAGTGTTTTCAGGGAGAAAAAAATACTTCCACCGGCTCCCGGATTTGTCCGTACAAGCCCGACCTGACGAGAAATTTCTCCCGGATCTTTCCAGTTGGGATCGTTCACTGCGCTGTTTACCTTGTACGCAGCATGACCTATATACAGTTTTTCTCCTTTCGTCTTCTTCACCCACCATTCAAGCAGTACACGGAAATCGGCGGGCTGATAACCAATGCTCCAGTAGAGTTGCGGTGCCACATAGTCTATCCAGTCCTTTTTCAACCACAATAGTACATCGGCATAGGAGTCGTCGTAGCAGGTTATTCCCGCCCGAGTATCCGATCCATCCGGATCTTTGTCTTTATTTCTCCAGACGCCAAAAGGAGAGATACCGAACTGTACGTCCGGTCTGGCTGAATTGATGGCTTCTGACACCGACTTGATGAGCTTGCTCACGTTGTCGCGCCGCCAGTCGTGGATGTTTGTGAAGCCCCTGCTTCCTGCTGAAAAATCCAGGGAATCATTCAGGGCTGCGTCCAGATCCAGCCCCTGCTCTTTGTACGGGTAGTAATAATCGTCGAAGTGAATGCCATCCACGTCATAACCCGTCACTACCTCTTTCACAACGCTGGTCAGGTAGTCGCGTACTTCCTGATTTGCCGGATTGAAGTACCATTTTTTCCCATATTTGAAGAACCAAGCTTTCTTTTTATAGGCGGGTAGTGATTTCATGGGATGTTTCTTGTCAAGCGCGGTGGTATCAGCATCCCAGGTGGCCCTGTATGGATTCATCCAGGCGTGAAATTCCATACCGCGCCTGTGTGCGGCTGCGATCATGTACGCGAGTGGATCGTAGGAGGGATCGTCGGGTTGTTTTCCCTGTTTTCCGGTCAGAAAGGCACTCATTGGTACCAGTTTCGACTTGTACAGCGCATCTCCTGCGGGCCTTACCTGTACGAAAACAGCGTTCATATTCATGGATTGCAGAACGTTGAGCAAGCTGTCGAATTCTGCCTTCTGCTGTTTTGAGCTCAACCCGGGTCGGGAGGGCCAGTCAATATTGGCCACCGTTGCAATCCATACCCCCCGCATCTCGGTACGCGAAACGGCATTGCTGTTCTGTGCTGCAGTACAGAACGAGATGGCCGGAATGGTTATCACGAGGATGAATCGGAGCAGGAGTCGCATATTGCGTATTTGGGGTAAAATTAGCAATTTTGTTTAAATGTATAAAAAATCCGTCATTCATTGTGTTCTTTGCGGAAATTTTCATCACAACTAGTGCCGGGCTGTCGCATCAGGGAATAACAAGCTCTAAGATCTTGGGCAGAGAATCCTGAACAAGCTTTAGAGCTTGTTCAGGATTCTCTGCCGTTGGCAAAAACAGGCTGATTTTTTGTCAGTTTTTGCGTTTTTGAAGGCGCATAGCCGGTGCTACGTAACTGAAAAAAGGTGAAAAATGGCGAA
>Ga0172373_10004482_pt1 | contig 19660 bp, 20 predicted proteins | sample Lak10m_2_FD_114546 | JGI IMG/M metagenome (GOLD analysis project Ga0172373, IMG submission 114546) | Freshwater microbial communities from Kabuno Bay, South-Kivu, Congo - kab_092012_10m | ecosystem: Environmental > Aquatic > Freshwater > Lake | place: Democratic Republic of the Congo...
CCTGAAGGTGGAAACCAAATACGTGTACCGCGTCCGGTCGCAGTTCAAGTCGGGGAAGGAGATAGTAAGTCCGGTATCCACGTTCAAAACCACGGTGAATGACGACAGCGCGTTCATGTTCGCCTTCATTGGCGATACGCAGCAGAACCGCGATACACCTTGGGCGTGGAAGAAGGTGGCCGAGCGCGTGTTCACAGAGCGGCCCAGCTTTGTGGTGAATGCGGGCGATATTGTCGATGTCGGTTCCATAAAAGACCAATGGGTCAACGAATTCTTCGCCCCCGGCAACATCGTCATGAGCCGCTACCCCATGTTCACCGTTATTGGCAACCACGAGCAGGACGATGACTACTACTATCAGTACATGGCCAATCCTGCGCCCGAGTACTACTACAAGTTCACCTACGGCAATGCCGATTTCTTCATGATCGATAGCAACAAGGACGTTTCGGAAGGTTCGGAGCAGTACGATTGGCTGGAGTGGCAATTGGCGCGCAGCACGGCCAAATGGAAGTTCGTGGTGCACCATCATCCGCCTTATTCTTCCGAAGAGAACGACCAGGGCGACACCTATATCGGAGCATCGACCTACACCACCAAAACCATCAATCTGGTTCCGCTTTATGAGAAATACGGTGTGGATTTCTGCCTGTTCGGCCACACGCACATGTACGAACGTTCGTGGCCCATCTTTGAGAACCGCGTGAACCTGAAGAACGGAGTGGTGTACATCAATTCGGGCGGTGCCGGTGGTGGTTTGGAGGATTTCGACCCCACGCGCTCGTGGTTCACGCAGGAGCTGCAAACCGGGCACCACTATACCACCTTCGCCATTTTCGACAATACGTTGGTGTTCAAGGCCATCGATCACGAAGGCCGCTTGTTCGACACCTTCCAAATGGAAAAACCCGCAGATGAAACGTCCGCCAACCGCATGTTGCAGCCGCCTCCGCCCATGATAACGGTAGATAAACTCGTTTTCGGTGATGAGGCCAACATCAGCATGGAGGCTCTGGAGAAGGATTACAGCATCTACTACAGCTTGGATGGCAGCGAACCGAACAAGAATTCGACCCGATACACAGGTGCCTTCAAACTGAAGAAGAGCACACAATTACGTGCGCGTGCCTATACGGCCGATGGTCGTGCCAGCCGTGTGGTTTCGCGCAGCTTGAAGCAGATGAACCCATTGCCTGCCGTGAATGCAGGAAAAACAGAACGCGGCCTGAGCTACCGCTACTACGAGTTTGCCGATGACCTCGAAAAACTGCCCGATTTCGGCCAACTGAAGCCGAAGAAGACGGGTGTGCAGCAAACCGTGAACGAGACCGAATGCAACCACCCCAAAGAAGACCTTTGGGGTTTGGTTTTGGAGGGTTTTGTGGACTTGGACGAAAGCCGCACCTACCGGTTCTTTACCCGTTCGGACGATGGTTCCAAGCTGTACATAGACGGGCAATTGGTGGTGGACAACGATGGCGACCACGGGGCCTTCTGGCAGTATGGCGACATCATCCTCGACAAAGGGAAGCATGCACTGAAGATCGAGTATTTCGATCATCATCATGGGCAGATGCTACGGGCCGGATACTTGGTGGATGGCGACCGCAAGCCGTTCACCCCATTCCAACTTTCGCACTGATGAGAATACCTTAGCAACTCATCAACCTGGTAAAGGAAACGGGCATGGAGAACGACTGCGTCTTCTGGAGTGGCAATAAGAAATGGACAACGCAGTTCCGCGGGCTATCGGCCCAGCTGCCGCTGAAAATGAATGCCGGTTCGGTGGAAGAAGTGGAGGCGGCTGTGAAGGAATTCGACCCGCAGATCATCGAATGCGGTATTGGCAGCGTAACAGAGCAGTTCATTGCGGCCTGCCAAAAACACAAGCTCAACATCATGCTTTACGGCAGCAGAGAAGATGAGGATTACTTTAAAGGTGCTTGCCACCAAGGGTGTTGACATGATAAACATCGACAGGCCCGAGCTGTACTTCCATGTGCTGAAGGTTGGCCGCGGCCAACCTTCAGGGTTGACACAGTTCGTTGAACAGACCCCGAACAGACCCGAACAGACTCCGTCTTATCAATATTGATGACCACCAAATCAACTTCGCAGACCACCAAATCAATTGCGAGGACGGCCAAATCAATTGCGAAGACCGCCAAATCAACTGCGATGACCGCCAAATCAACTGCGAGAACTACCAAATCAATTGCAAGGACTGCCAAATCAACTGCGAGAACTGCCAAATCAATTGCGATGATGGCCAAATCAACTGCGAAGACCGCCAAATCAATTGCGATGACCGCCAAATCAATTGCGATGACCGCCAAATCAACTGCGAGAACTGCCAAATCAATTGCGATGACCGCCAAATCAATGGCGATAAGCGCCCAATAGGCCGATGTGTCCACCAAAAGACGGTGCCTGAAGGAAATACCAAGCGGCCGTAGCTGCCTTTTAATTTCAATTACATTTGCGCGGAATTTTTTGACCATCCACCTTCGGTGTTCGAACTACTGAAGCAATACGAGGAGAAGAAACCCGAGATCGTTTTCGAATGGAACGACCCCGAAACGGACGCACGCGGTTGGGTGGTGATCAACTCGTTGCGTGGCGGTGCTGCCGGTGGTGGCACACGGATGCGCAAAGGCCTCGACCTGCAAGAGGTCGTTTCTCTGGCCAAAACAATGGAGATCAAGTTCTCGGTAAGCGGACCCGCCATCGGTGGAGCCAAATCGGGTATTGATTTCGACCCGAACGACCCGCGCAAAAAGGGCGTGTTGGAACGCTGGTTCAGGGCCGTTTCTCCCCTACTGAAGAACTACTACGGCACCGGTGGCGATATGAATGTGGATGAGATCCACGAAGTGATACCCATCACGGAAGATTTTGGCATTTGGCACCCACAGGAAGGCATCGTAAACGGGCATTTCAAACCAACGGACGCAGAGAAGATCCACAAGATAGGGCAGTTGCGCACGGGCGTTTCCAAGCAGTTGGAAGACCCTAACTATTGCCCCGATGGCCCGAAGAAATACCGCGTGGCCGATATGATCACAGGGTTCGGAGTAAGCGAGTCGGTGCGTCATTTCTACCACATCTTCCGCAACGAGGATCTTAAAGGCAAGCGCGTTGTGGTGCAAGGTTGGGGAAATGTGGCCTCGGCCGCAGCCATGGAGTTGGCGCATGCCGGAGCCAAGGTGGTAGGCATCATCGATCGCAACGGTGGCCTTATCAATGAGCAGGGCTACGACCTTGAAGGCATCAAAACGCTGTTCATAGACCACAAAGTGGGCAACGCATTGGTGGTAGATGGCATGCTGAGCTTTGAAGAGGTGAACGCGCGCATTTGGGATGTAAAGGCCGACATCTTCATCCCCGCAGCGGCATCGCGCCTTGTTTCTGCCGACCAGCTCGACCGCATGGTGAAGGCGGGGCTACAGGTAATTGCCAGCGGTGCCAATGTGCCGTTTGCCGACAAGGAGATATTCTACGGCCCCATTATGAGCCGTGCCGATGCCCAACTGAGCCTCATCCCCGATTTCATTGCCAACTGCGGCATGGCGCGCGTGTTCGCGTTCCTTATGAGTGCATCGCACTTGGAACTGACAGACGATGCCATTTTCAGCGATACATCGAAAACCATTTATAACGCCCTTCAAAAAGTGCACCGAAAAGACCCATCACTCACCAACGTAAGCCGCACGGCTTTCACCATAGCGTTGCAAGAACTGATGGCCGAAAACCTACAAAAAACAACAAACTGATATGGAAGCGATAATGCTCGCAATTTTCGTTCTGGGTTATCTGGGTATAACCCTTGAACACACATTCAAGATCGATAAACTGATTCCAGCCCTCGTAATGATGGTGCTGCTGTGGACGGTTATTGCCCTTACGCACATGCCTGTTTTTGAGATCGATAACGGATTGGTGGAATCGCACATGGACGAACTGCTGCTGCACCATTTCGGCAAAACGGCAGAGATCCTCATCTTCCTTCTCGGTGCCATGACCATTGTGGAGGTAACCGACCATTTCAATGGTTTCGGAGCCATTAAGCAATTCGTGAAAAGCAACAGCAAGCGCACGCTGCTTTGGGTGGTGAGTATTCTGGCCTTTACGCTTTCGGCCATTATCGACAACCTGACGGCCACTATCGTGCTCATAACCATTCTCCGCAAGTTGGTCGATAAGCCCGAAGACCGCATGTGGTACGCAGGCCTCATTATCATCGGTGCAAACGCTGGTGGCGCTTGGTCGCCCATTGGTGACGTAACCACCACCATGTTGTGGATCGGCAACCGTGTGACGACAGGTACGCTTGTTTCGCATCTGTTCCTGCCATCATTCATCTGCATGGCGCTACCAACGTTCGTTGCTTCTCTCCTACCCGCTTTCAAAGGCGAATTGAGTGTTCCGAAGGCTGATCACGATGAGAAACCTGCCAGCTTGGGCATGCTACTTCTGGGGCTTGGCGCCATTGTCTTCGTTCCGATCTTCAAAACCATCACGCATCTTCCGCCCTACATCGGTATGATGATGGCGTTGGCCGTTGTGGCCTCTGTTGCCGAGATAAAGAGCCACCGCGCCTTCACCATGGCGGCCGCTTCAACGCACCACAGCCCGCTGCACAAAGCATTGGGCAAGATCGAAATGCCAAGTATTCTGTTCTTCCTCGGAATTCTGATGGCGGTTGCCGCGCTTGAATCCATTGGGGCCATTTTCAACTTGGGCGAATCTGTGCGTGCCGTCATTCCAGACGATATTTTCGTGATACTTCTTGGCGTTGGTTCGGCCATTATCGATAACGTTCCGTTGGTGGCAGCAAGCATGGGCATGTTCCAATTACCGACCGACCACCACATTTGGCACTTCATCGCGTTCAGCGCAGGTACTGGTGGCAGCATGCTCATCATCGGTTCGGCCGCAGGTGTCGTTGCCATGGGTATGGAAAAGATCGACTTCATGTGGTATCTGAAGAACATTGCTTGGCTGGCCGCCCTCGGTTTCCTTGCCGGTTGCGGGGTCTTCCTTCTCTTCGTTAAGTTTGTTTACGGGGTCTGATCACCCTCCATTGATCTTGAAACCGTCCGGTAATGATGCATTATCGGGCGGTTTTTGTTTTTACATATTCGCATCTGAACGTCACACCCGCACTTGATCGTACGTTTGCTCTACCCTATATTTGGGCCGATGAGCATCCGAGTTGTTGAGCTGTTTGCAGGTGTAGGTGGTTTCCGACTGGGATTGGAACAGGCCAGCACCGAGTTCGAGGTGGTATGGAGCAATCAGTGGGAGCCCAGCACCAAAAAGCAGGATGCCAGTTTGGTTTACGAACACCGTTGGCCGAACGCCAATCACACCAATGCAAACATTGAGGAACTCGTTGAGCACGATTTCAACCAAATTCCTGATCACGACCTCCTCGTAGGTGGATTCCCGTGTCAGGATTACTCCGTGGCCACCACATTGAGCAGCTCGAAAGGATTGCGCGGAAAGAAAGGGGTACTGTGGTGGAGCATTGAGGCCATTCTTCGCAAGAAAGGCGAGCGGAAACCCAAGTACCTGATGCTGGAGAACGTTGACCGATTGCTGAAATCGCCAGCAACGCAGCGCGGCCGCGATTTCGCCATCATGCTTTCATCTTTGAACGCGTTAGGCTACGCGGTTGAATGGCGCGTGATCAATGCAGCCGATTACGGGATGCCGCAGCGAAGAAAGCGCATCTTCATTCTCGCCTATCATAGCTCAACCGATATCTACAAGCAGATAGCCACCGCGAAAGCAAAAACCGACTGGCTCACCAAGAACGGAACTGTCGCTGCCGAATTCCCCGTGAAGGAATCGAAACTGAAAGCTTTCTCAGACACGATCGATTCTGACCTCAAAAAGGTCTCAGACGACTTCAACAGGGAAGGGAATCCATCTCCTTTTCAGAACACGGGTTTGATGGTGGATGGGAAATACTGGACACTGAAAACAGAAGCCGATTTCAAAGGTGATAGAATAGTTCTAGAGGATGTGCTAGTGGCCAATTCTGCCGTTCCAAAAGAGTACTTCATCAGCGAGGCAGAATTGAAGGCGAAGAACGGTTGGGAGTTTCAGAAAGGTGCCAAGAAAATTGAGCGTACCAAGCAGAATGGTCATCGCTATCTGTATGCCGAAGGCAGAATGACCTTCCCCGATGCGCTCGACAGTCCCTCACGCACCATCATCACTGGCGAAGGAGGCAGAACTCCTTCCCGATTCAAACACGTTATTCTGAAGGACGGTCGTTATCGAAGGTTGATCCCAATGGAGTTGGAGCGATTGACCATGTTTCCAGACGACCATACCAAATTGGATGGTATTTCCGACCAGAAACGCGCCTTCTTCATGGGAAATGCCTTGGTGGTCAAAATCGTGGAGCAGCTTGGAAGATCCTTGTCGCAACGGATCGGGTGAATTTCGCGCAATCGCAAAAATCTTCGTCTCTACATACTAAAGCTAACATTTCGGTGTTTATAAAAGGGAAGGCCGCTGAAAATGGCCGCCACTGCTGAAGCCTACTTTCGATACGGAGCACAACTACGCTACTTTTTAAAACCCGATATGATGCTGATGTTCATTCAAACCGCCATGGCACAGGAAGCCATGGTACCTGAGCAAGGAGGAGAAGAAAAAACCCTTTCCATTTTGGAACTGATGATGTCCGGAGGGCTTGGCGGCCAGCTGATCATGCTGTCGCTGCTCATTCTGTCATTCATTGCCATTTACATTTTCGTTGAGCGCTTCCTCACCATCCGCAAGGCTGGCGAAGAAGACGCGGCTTTCATGAACGCTGTGAAGGACAGTATTCAGAAAGGTGACCTCAACGGTGCAAAAGCGCTTTGCATGCGCACCGATTCGCCCGTGGCGCGGATGATTGAGAAAGGTGTGGCGCGCATTGGCCGTCCGTTGCACGATATCACCGAAGCCGTTGAGAACGTAGGCAAACTGGAAACCTATAAGTTGGAGAAGAACCTGGCAACGCTGGCTACCATTTCGGGTGCCGCACCCATGATCGGTTTCCTCGGTACGGTCATCGGTATGATTCTCGCGTTCCACGAAATGGCCAACGCGGGCGGCCAAGTGAATGTGGAAATGCTGGCAGGCGGTATCTACACGGCCATGAGTACCACGGTGGCGGGTCTGGTAGTAGGTATTCTGGCTTACCTCGGCTACAATATGCTGGTGGCGCGCGTGGAAACGGTGGTGTTCAAAATGGAGGCGCGTTCCACCGAATTCATCGACCTATTGCACGAACCTGCCTAAAGAATTATTCATTCATAATTCTTAATTGATAATTGAAAAAAGATGGCACTAAGGACAAGAAATAAAGTCGACCCGACCTTCAACATGTCGAGCATGACAGATATCGTGTTCCTCTTGTTGATCTTCTTCATGCTTACATCCACACTGGTAACCACCAACGCGCTCGACCTTGTATTGCCAAGCAGCAAGGCCAAGTCGGTAAAGAAGCAAACGGTGTCTGTTTCCATCGATAAATCGCTCAACCATTTTGTCGATACCGATAAAGTTGACCCCGCGTTTGTGGAATCCACGCTGCAATCGCGTCTAGCCACAGCTGAGGACAAGGTCATTGTGCTGCGTGTGGAGCAAGGAGTGCCCATAGAATATGCCGTAAAGGTGATGGACATCGCATACCGCAATCAGTTCAAGATCGTTCTGGCCACAAAACCGGAATAATGCACGCTGTAGAAGAGAGAAATAAACGGAAAGCGTTCATCACATCGCTGGGCATCCACGCGCTGTTGCTGCTGCTGTTTGCCTTTTTGGGCATGACCTATGTATTTCCTCCGCCCGAAGAAGGCATGATGATCAACTTCGGAACCACCGAAACCGGTTTGGGTCAGGTGGAAAGTGAGCCCGTGCAGAACAATGACGTGCAGGAAGAAGTGCAGCAAGTGACCCAGACTGAAACCGTTACCGAACCTCAAACGCAGCCCGAAGTGCAGGAAGAGGTGGTGACACAGGAAATGCTCGAGGCAATTGCCCTGCAAAAAGCCGAAGAGAAGCGGAAGAAGGAGGAAGACGCCAAAAAAGCAGAGGAAGAGCGCAAGAAGGCGGAGCAGGAACGCATTAAAGCCGAGCAAAAGGCCAAGAGCGATGCCATGTTTGCCAAAGCAAAACAAGGACAAGGCTCTGGCGAGGGCAACACAAAACCCGGTGGAAACCAAGGCTCGCTCAACGGAACACCCGGTGCGCCTCACGGCCTCGGTGGCAGTGGCGATGGCTTCTCTTTCGACCTTGGCGGGCGGTCGATGGTTTCAGCACCGAAGATCGTTGACACATCGCAAAAGGAAGGGAAAGTGGTGGTAGAGATCATTGTAGACAAATACGGAAAGGTGGTGAAAGCCACGCCCGGGGCAAGAGGTTCAACCACTACCGACCGCCACTTGGAAAAACTGGCCACCGAAGCGGCCTACAACACCAAGTTCAACGCACGGCCCGATGCGCCCATTCAACAGAAAGGCAGCATGACGTTCGTCTTCATACTTGAATGATGAATTACGCGGAAACGCTGAATTACCTGTTCAGCCAACTGCCCATGTTCCAGCGGCAAGGAGCTTCCGCGTTCAAAAAAGACCTTACCAACACCATTGAACTCTGCAAACGGACGGGCGACCCACAACTTCAGTTCAAAAGCGTTCACATTGCAGGAACCAACGGTAAAGGTTCAACCAGCCATATGCTGGCGGCTGTTTTTCAGGCCGCTGGCTACAAGACCGGACTCTACACATCTCCACACCTCAAGGATTTCCGCGAACGGATCCGTATCAACGGGCAGGTCATTTCAGAGCAGGAGGTTGTCGATTTCGTAGCTGCTCATCAAACGGATTTTGAGCAGATACAACCTTCATTCTTCGAGATGACAGTGGCCATGGCGTTCGACCATTTTGCCAAACATGCGGTTGACATCGCCATCATTGAAACTGGGCTTGGCGGCCGCTTGGATAGTACCAATATCATTACGCCCGAACTTTCGGTCATCACAAACATCGGGTTCGATCACATGCAGTTCCTTGGCGATACGCTGCCGTTGATCGCAGGCGAAAAGGCAGGAATCATTAAACCGAATATCCCCGTGGTCATTGGTGAATTTCAGTCTGAAGTGGCCGAGGTTTTTGAAACCAAGGCGCGGGAAACAAACAGTCGTATCCGTTTTGCGAACCGCGAATGGGAAATTCGGAACAAGCGCGAGGAAAACGGCTTATTGAATCTAAATGTGCGTCATTATGATGGTTTGGAGTTAGAATTGCAATGCCAGCTCACAGGGCCTCATCAACCAAAGAACGTGCTTACCGTTCTGGAAGCATCTCGGACACTGAGCGACATGGGCTGGAATCTCACGCGTGATCATTTCAAGGAAGCTGTGCGCACAGTTGTTGACAGAACAGGCTTGTTGGGCCGATGGCAAACATTACAAGACAGCCCGTTGATCATTGCCGACACGGCCCACAATAAAGAAGGTTTTGCACCCAATCTGGAACGGTTACTGACCATGAAACGACCCGATCAGCTGCATTTCGTCTGGGGAATGGTGAACGATAAGGACGTTTCAAAAACCCTCAGCATGCTTCCAAAAGAAGCAAACTACTATTTCTGCAAACCAGATGTTCCGAGAGGTTTGGATGTTTCTGTTTTAACCGAAAAAGCCTCAGAAATCGGATTGAAGCACACCTCTTGCTCTTCTGTTAAAGAAGCACTGGAAAACGCAACCTCCCAAGCGCAGCCTAATGACATCATTTATGTAGGTGGCAGTACATTTGTGGTGGCTGAGGTTGTCTAGCTTGGCAACTCAACCCAAAAGTTATCTTCTGCTTATGACACTTCATCGATTACTAATCGTTATCCTCTTCGTTTTTGGTTCCACCGCTTCCGCTCAAGACAACTGCAACCTAAAAATCGGAACCAACTTAGCTGGACCTTCTGATTATGGGAGCGAATGGCCTTTCGTGGACATTTTCAAGTACAGTCGTTCTTGGATCACACACAACAATCCAACATGGGAGGGATGGTGGCCAGACAATCCATGGGATACGGGCTGGCATGATAGCATTCCAGTAGACAATCACGGGTATCCACTGCAAGTTCCATTTGAAGTTACCGGTGCAGACTCATCTCAAATCGTAAGAACGGTTTGGGCCAATACCAGTCAATTGCCTTCTGGAGTTTACGTTCTGCTCTATGATGGAGAAGGAACTTTTGACTTCTATTTCGATGGAGAAATTATCAATGAGTCTCCCGGTCGTATTGAAGTTCAGGTGAATGGTGGACAGAACGCCACGGGCAATATTCTCGGAATGGATATTCGAAGTAGTACGCTTGGGAACCATGTTCGCAACATTCGATTTCTAATGCCTGGAACCGAGTTTACTTATGAAGCTCAGCCTTGGTCTCAAGAATGGTTAGACAAATTAGAGCCCTTCAATTCTTATCGGTTCATGGATTGGGGTCACACGAACAACTCAAGGCTGAGGAACTGGGCAGATCGTCCTCATGTTGATGATGCTACATATACTCCAGACGGTATACCATATGAATGGATGATTGAACTCTGTAATCTGAGAGACGCAGACGCTTGGGTTTGTGTTCCCCATATGGCGTCAGATGATTATGTAACCCAAATGGCGACAATGTTTCGAGACAACCTTGAGCCTGAAAGAAAGCTGTATGTGGAATACTCCAATGAAGTATGGAATTGGATATTCCAACAAGCACATTACGGTTTAGATAGCCTCGACCAAAATATGGATTGGCCTGAACGCTTAGCACCTCGGATTGGTGGCGTTATGCAGATCTGGCATGATGTATTTGGCACCGAGTCAGACAGGATTGTTTGCGTTTTGGCAACACAGCATGCTTGGTTCGATATTGGAAATAGGATTTACCTCCAAATGGAATCGGATGGGAATGACCACCTGATAGATGCCATTTCTCCTGCTGCATACATGGGTTTAAACCATGCCCCTTTGGCAGCTCTTGGAGCAAGTGCTACTGCAGAAGATGTCATATCGAACGCCCAGGGTTTCACCTTTGACACAGCCGAATACGCCATGCAAGGTTGGTACGCACATGCCGAGCTGGCGGCTGAGAAAAACAAGCAACTGATATATTATGAAGGTGGTCAGCACTTTACACCAGAACCCTGGGGTACTGTTCAATCATACAACCCAGCGCTGATGGGTGCGCAAGAAGACCCGTTGATGTATGATCTTTACACAGAATTGTTTGACACGCTTTCAGCATTGAGTCAAGAAGAAAGTTTGTTCATGCATTTTAGTTTCATCAGTCCATTATGGGAAGACCCCAACAACGGAGCTTATGGAAATTTCGGTTCGTTGGCTAGCCAATTCTACCAATCCGAACCCTACACAGATGCACCCAAATACAGAGCACTTAGAGACCATATCAACAATTGTTCAACCACAACTGGAACTGAAAACATAGAAAGCCCTAGCGATTTCAACATCTTTCCAAACCCTGTATCAGACCAAATTCAAATTACATCGCCCAACATACGATCGGGTTTTGAATTAGTAGTAACAGACGTCCTTGGGAGAACTGTTTATGATCAACATCTACAATCACCAGAGACGATAGATGTTTCAAATTTTGGCCCTACTGGATTATACTTTTTAAGGTTTGAAAACACGATTGATAATCGAGTTGACATTCATAAGTTGGTCGTTCAATAGCCTTGCGAAAATTTATTTGCTCAATTCAAAACCTTATTTACATTTGCAACCCCAATTCGGGAAATTAGCTCAGCTGGTTCAGAGCACCTCGTTTACACCGAGGGGGTCGGGGGTTCGAACCCCTCATTTCCCACCAAGAAAAGCCGTTCAATGTGAACGGCTTTTTTCGTTACTCGGACGTATGCATTTCTGCTATGTGATCTACAGTAAGTCTATTGACCAATTAACATTGGAGAGACAGAATCCATAGCAAACAGGCTAAAACAGCACAATGATTCTTTTTTCCAAGGTGCTTTCACCTCTCAGACTGAAGACTGGGAATTACTGATCGTTCTAGAATGTGACAATCGGGAACACGAGAGAGCCATAGAATCGCACATCAAGAAAATGAAAAGCCGAACCTACATCGCCAACCTCGCGAAATATGAAGAGATGCAACACAAACTCATTGATAGATATGCCGGGTCGGGGTCCCGATAGCTATCGGGACGAACCCCTCATTTCCCACCAAGAAAAGCCACTCGACCGAGTGGCTTTTTTATTTACGGCTCGTTTCTAACGGTAATATTCCGTGTGTCGGTTTGGCCGGCATCGGTCAGACTGAGGAAGTAGGAACCTGCCGATAACCCGCTTAGGTCAATGGTCATTTGGTCAATGATCTGTGTTCCGCTCCACTGCCTGATGGATTGACCTGCCGTATTCACCAATTTCATCTTGGCTTTGGAAGATGGGATGTATCCATTGCGCAACTCAACTCGGACAAACTGTTTCGTGGGGTTTGGATAGGCCAGGAAAAGGCGTTCGGATGACGGGCTGAAACTTGAACGTACACCCATGGGATTGGAGGAATGATAAACCACAATGCAGCCCATCTCCTGCCCCATTTCGTCCATGGCGCAAAGCCGCATCGAATCTTTGCCGAACACCTCCATGGTGCCATAGCTGTCTGAAAAGTTGTTGTTGCCCACACCATTTCCGCCCCCGTTCCACATGGAATCGATGGTTCCGTACGAGAAACCAATGAGGTTTAGGACTGAATCGAGCTTGTAGTTCAGGTATCCTTCATCTTCTGAGGTCAATCCGCTGGCGCTCAGCTCCGGAAGCCCTGCATTGGTTCCGTCATCCACCATCGAACTATGGCTATCGCCCGAAATGACGATGACATCTTTGATGTTGTTGTCGCGAATAAGGTCGAGCACCGCGTTCTGATCGGCCGGATAGGCATGCCAGAAATAGGCTAAACTCCACGCATATTGAATGAGCGATGGTGCCAACGCCTGTATCTGCATGGCGGCATCCATGAACATTTTGAACCGCTTGTTGAACATGACACTGCTACCGATGACCTTCCAATCGGCAGTTGAGTTGAGCAGCCCGTTCAAGAGCCACTCTCGTTGCGGAGCACTCATCAACGAATGGTTCGGGCCGGGTTCAAAGGTGTAAAGCCCTGTTTCGGGATGATAGATGAACGGATCGTTCTGCGGTGATGCAGAATTACGCAGATCCAACATGAAGAATTCCATGTTTCCCAGTTTGAAGGAATGATAGATGCCCACAGTCGTATCAACCGCATCATAGCCAGGAAAGTGGTCGAAGTAGCCGTTGATGGCACCCGGAATGACAGCTGGATCGAACTGCACCGTATTCAGCTGGTAAAAAACGGAGTCGGTATTCGGGTAAAGCACGTTCAACTGCGGAAAAGTGGACCCTTGGTTCCCATTGTGGCAATACGAATCGTCATACACGTAGTCGATGGCCGAATTTCCGAGCACGAAACCGCTCATGTTGGCATCGTTGTAGCACCACGAGAACGCGTTCGCAATGCGGTCGGGATACAGATTGTAGTTCCAACCGAAGGTGCTGGGCGGATACTTCCAATCGCCCAAATGAATGAACAGCATGGGGTCGAATGCCTTGATGTGACCAAACAGCGGAAAATTCTCGAAGTAATTGCACGACCCGACCACGATCTTATAGTGACCCAAGCCTCCCTCTTCTGGAAACGATGTGAAATGGTAAACCGAATCCTGCGGCTGACCATTGATGAGAAAACGGTAGTGATACTGTTTGAACGGTTGCAGTCCTTCCACATCGGTTATCACCATGGAAAATTGGTTGGAGCGCGTGCTGTCTGAAACAATGATGGATGTGCCGAATGAGGGCAATGTATCCAGTTCAATATCGAAAGCCGTGGGCACATCGGTTCTAAGATAGATACGTGCCGAATTGGACGTGACCCCTCCGACCACCGGTCCTGAGCTGATGTTTTGGCCCAAAAGAAACAGGGGTAAAAAGAGGAAAGCGGAAAGAAATAGGTGTTTCATAGTTTGCATGGTCAGTAAACTTACAACATGCCTGCCCTACAACTGTTGCCTAACCGCTAAATTCGCCCAATGTCCCATCTGTGGCGAGCCGGTAAATACCTCCAATACATTTCCAGGGCCAACAACCGCCACGGCATCCATTCGCCATTTGTGTATCAGTTGCTCGATGAGGTCATTTACGACCGTACGGCCTATGCCGAATATGCCATCATTGAACGGCTGCGGAATGAACTTCTTGCCCGAACAGACGAGATAACCATAACCGATCTGGGTGCGGGTTCCACGGTGAACCGCTCCAACCGCAGGAAGGTGGCCGACATTGCCCGCAATTCTGCCAAAGGAGGAAAGTGGGGAGAACTGCTTTTCCGCCTGTCGCGGCATTGCCAACCGCAGACCATGGTGGAACTGGGCACCTCGCTGGGCGTTGGTAGTCTTTATCAATCACTTGGAAACCCGAATGGGCATTTGACCACGTTGGAGGGTTGCCCCAACACGGCCGCCATTGCCCGTTCGCAATTCGAAAAGGCAAACGTGCAACCCACCATCATCGAAGGGAACTTTGACCAAACGTTTCAGCCGTTTCTCCATTCAATAGAAAAGCTCGATTGGGCCTTTATTGATGGGAATCATCAGAAAGAACCGACCATCCGATACTTCCATCAATGCTTGGAAAAGTGCACTTCGGAATCCGTCCTCCTGTTCGATGACATCTATTGGAGCCGAGGCATGGCCGAAGCGTGGGAGAACATAAAGGCGCACGAACGTGTTACCGTCACGCTCGACCTGTTTCAAGTGGGCATCGTTTTCCTACGCGAGGGGCAGGCCAAGCAGCACTTCACCATCAGGTATTAACGGCATTGAATCCGTATCCATACCTTTAAGGCATGAGAAGAGTGATCCTCAACATACCCGATTCCATCGATCTGGATGAGAATGAAATAGTGATGACGTTGGCTGCCAAACTATATGAGGAAGGAAAATTGTCGTTAGGCCAGGCCGCTGACCTCGTAGGCCTGTCAAAACGCGCTTTCACCGAGCTGCTTGGCAAGTACAATGTGTCGTTGTTCAATCATCCTGCTTCAGATCTTTCCAGAGATGTGAAGAATGCCTAAGGTCGTTGTTTCCGATACGAGTTGCCTCATTGCATTGTCCAATATCGATGAACTCGATCTATTGGAAAAGCTCTATCGTTCAATAATCACTACACCTACCGTTGCTAACGAATTCGGGCAGCAACTACCTGATTGGGTAACAATTCTGGCACCGGCAGACATACAGAAACAGCAACTGCTCGAACTTCTGGTTGATGCAGGTGAGGCCAGTGCCATTGTACTTGCTTTGGAACTGAAGGCCGATCTCATCATTCTGGACGATCAGAAAGCCCGTGTTTCGGCCGAGAAGCTTGGACTGAACATCACGGGCACAATAGGTGTTATTGTTCGGGCCAAAAAAACGGGTGTCATCCCTTCCATCAGGCCTATCGTTGACAAGCTGACCCGAACCGATTTCAGGATCAGTGACGAACTGTTGAAAGCCGCCCTGAAATTGGCAGATGAATAAGTAACGCAAATCGGAACCAAACACAAACAATACCTTCGCCAACCATGAAAGAGGTCATTCGCACCGAGCACCTTGCCAAAGTTTACCGTATGGGAACCGAAGAGGTACACGCCCTTCGCGACATCAGCATTGTGATAAACGAAGGCGAGTTTGTGGCCTTGATGGGCCCTTCGGGTTCGGGCAAATCGACCTTGATGAACATGATCGGTTGCTTGGACACGCCTTCGAGCGGACACTACTATTTGGACGGACAGGACGTGAGCCGAATGACCGACAACCAGTTGGCCGAGGTGCGCAACAGGAAGATCGGGTTCGTTTTCCAAACCTTCAACCTTCTGCCCCGCTCCACCGCGTTGGATAACGTAACGCTGCCACTGGTGTATGCGGGTTGGCCGAAAAGCGCACGCAGAGAACGTGGCGAGGTGGTACTGAACCAAGTGGGTTTGGGCGACCGCATGACGCACCGCCCCAACGAGCTTTCGGGCGGACAGCGCCAACGCGTGGCCGTGGCCCGTGCATTGGTGAACAACCCTGCCATCATTCTGGCTGACGAACCGACCGGAAACCTCGATTCGAAAACCTCCATTGAGATAATGGGGCTGTTTGAAGAGATACACCGCAACGGCAACACCATTGTGCTGGTAACGCACGAAGAAGACATTGCGCAGCACGCGCACCGCATCATCCGTTTGAAGGATGGATTGGTGGAAACGGATCTGATGAACCAGGATATACGCACCGTGTTGCAATCGGCATGAAGATCTACACCAGAACGGGCGATGACGGCACCACCATGCTTTTCGGTGGTGGGCGCGTACCCAAGCACCACATCCGCATAGAAAGCTATGGCACGGTTGACGAGCTCAACTCGTACATCGGGCTACTGCGCCATCGGCATATTGAACCGCAGGCCCAACAGACCTTGGCCGAAGTGCAGGACCGGCTCTTCACCATCGGGTCCATATTGGCCAGCGACCCCACCAAGGCCAACCTGAAAACGCCCGACCTGCACGAAGCCGACATCGAACTGCTGGAAAAGGAAATGGACCGCATGAACGAGGCGCTGCCCGCCATGCGCAACTTCATACTGCCGGGCGGCAACGACACGGTGGCCTTCTGCCACATTGCCCGCTGCGTGTGCAGGCGTGCCGAACGACTGACCGTTCATTTGAACGAGGAGGAGAAAATTTCTCCGCTGGTCATGAAATATTTGAACCGATTGTCCGATTATCTATTTGTGCTGAGCCGAAAAACAATGCAGGACGATGGCGTGGACGAGATTCCGTGGAAACCGCGCCAGTAAAGGAATTGCGAACATTTCCTAACGGAATTTGTCGCCTATTTGCCGTCTTCATTAAATTTTTAGCTTTGCGCGAAATACAGTAGGGTACCTTCTAACACATTTCGCTATGTACTGGACACTAGAATTGGCTTCACGCCTCGAAGACGCACCTTGGCCCGCCACCAAAGACGAGCTCATTGATTTTGCCATGCGCTCCGGTGCACCCATGGAAGTGGTGGAGAACCTACAGGAGATAGAAGATGACGGTGAGGTCTTCGAAAGCATTGAAGACATTTGGCCAGACTACCCATCAAAAGAGGATTTCTTCTTCAATGAGGACGAGTACTAAGCAACCGTAGCACACATACAGAACGGCCCCGCCAAATGGCGGGGCCGTTGTTTTTCTGGCCATCCGAAGCGTGGTCAAGAAATGATGTGACGTTCACCGCCTCCAACGCTTACCGATTCAAAACGCGACCCATCAATTAGCAGCGCAGCGGCACAACGGTCACTGCTCAAAAAATGAGCGCATAGGAACAACAAAACTTTCGAGATATGAAGACATTACAAAAGGGTAACAAGATTGAGAGACGCACCGTGCCGCGCTTATTTTTTAGCAGTTGTTGGGCAAAGTTGTTTTCTTTTTTCATTTAATTCGGTAAGAGTTAAAAGAATTAGTAATTATGTAAATGAAGAAAGGAGGAGCGTGAACTCCCCCTTTCCCTCGAAGCTAACGACAGGGGTTCTGTTTATGACTTAGACCCTGTAATCACGGCACTTTTTCAGCCTTCTTCGAGTTTCTGCATGGCTAGCACGCATTATCTTAAGAACCATCTCAAAAGGGTGGTTTTTTTTTGTTTCAATGATTTAATGCTTCAAATCTATGACCGCGTTTCCAAAACCATCCAAGCAGGTTTGCAATGATTGGTCAGGACAGCCAAAACTTCTTGTACGGTCAGTACAGCCAAAAAAGTCAAAACCTGCTGTACCCTATTTAAAATCTTTTACATCTGATTTAACCGCATCCCATATTTCTCCAGTTGTAGAATGTTCGTCATACGAAACAGGACAGTCGGCCATATATGCAAAGAATGCGGATAATAGTGTCTTTTTGTAACGATTGATCGGTGTTCTTCGCTAATGTGATTATCTAATTCAGCCTTTCCATACAACTCAAAAAACAATCGAACCGTTTTACGCCTACTTGATTTTAGGTCTTCTAATGAATATTCCTTGCTGCGAAGTATTGAGTATATGGTATCACTTAATACTTTTTTCAGGTCGGTATTAGGATAGCGGTATTTTGGAATCTTAGAAAATCTATTTACAAAGTGTTCACTTAATGATGAAGCTATAATTGCCGCAGATACGTGTTCTCGATATTGAATCGAACCAACGGCCTTTACAAAAGCTATAACGTCCTGAATGACATCTTCGTCTTTAAAACGCTCAGGTTGATCTGTAAGCATTTTCAATCTCCACCAGATGCTGAATATTTTACGAGTGTCTTTTACAGATCCTTCAAATAGCGGAACTACTTTCTTTGCTTCTCCCATTGATGGGAGAAAAATAGTCAATCGTTATAGACCTCCAAGACCTTACCAATACGGGCAAAAAACTTTTCGTTTCCACGGCCTGAGAAAATACTTTACGTGAGGCCATGGGGGAATCCTTGCGAAGCACGACCAAGAACTTTCATCAATTTGGCAAAAGACTAAATTTGAATTACAAACAAGATTATGGACAAGACAAAGCTAATCAGAGTGTTTAAGTATGCTGGAATGTTCATAGGAGCGTTGTTTCTTCTTGGGGTAGTGTTGGTGTTCTGCGTTATGGCGCGAGTAATCAACGATGACAAAGCCCTAGTGGTATTTGTCTGCATTGGATTAGCTACCATCATACTCAGTGCTGTAATTGTAATGTCCCGTTGGTCAGACACTATACCAAAAAAAGAAAAGTCTTACTCAAGACGAATTTTTATTGTAATGGTCATTCTAGGGGTAATGCTTCCTTTTCACTACGTGCCGGACCACTTGATGATTTTCCCTAAGGATTCCTTGACGTTCAGCAACACGTTTATCACCCAGTCTGACATCGATGGCCTTACCAAAAGATATAACGATGCAAGTTTTTGGGAAAGGCAATCTATCCGTGAAGAACCTTTAATGAGAAAACTCATGGAAAAGGGGCTAGTAGTATCGAGTAAGGAGAGGCCGACAGATTAGAAAAGGGTTAACAGAGAGGCTAAAGTTGCGGATTGAATTGCGCCATAGGGTTGAAAGCAATGCCTTCAAAAATCTCGATTTTCCCAAGGAAGAGCATCAAGAAAAGCAGTGGCAGGGATAAGTGATTGATGTCTTCCCATGCTTCCCCATAAACCAGAAGGTTCCTTTGTGCATAGAATAGTGTCCCGTCCGTATTTCTGTTTAAACCGTTCTAAACTGTCCAAAGAATAGTCCTGATTTTCCACTTGAACCATCGGCACAATAATACCATCTAAGTTCCTTGACTGATATTTGTATTTCATATAAGTAACTACTCAGTTTTCAATTAAGAGCCGCGTTGTCAGACGGCTTCAACAATTTTGCCCAACTTATCGCTAACGTTAACTAGTTACCGATAGCCGGATTTGCCCAAAGTTATTCCAATGGTTTGTTTTTCAATGGCCGCGTGGTAATGATGTAGCACCACAAGGCTTGGTCAATGGCAGGCGCCTAGGCACCAAATGGGTGCCGCGAAGGCTA
>Ga0172373_10004483_pt1 | contig 19648 bp, 14 predicted proteins | sample Lak10m_2_FD_114546 | JGI IMG/M metagenome (GOLD analysis project Ga0172373, IMG submission 114546) | Freshwater microbial communities from Kabuno Bay, South-Kivu, Congo - kab_092012_10m | ecosystem: Environmental > Aquatic > Freshwater > Lake | place: Democratic Republic of the Congo...
ATGGTGGAAATCGGCGGGCGCCCGATCCTGTGGCACATCATGAAATCCTATGCCGCACATGGCATTACCGATTTCGTGATCTGCCTTGGCTATAAAGGCCAATTGATCAAGGAATATTTCCTGAATTACCGCGCCCATTCTTCGGACCTGACGCTTGACCTCGCGACCGGCACCGCCACCTGGCTGACCCCACCCACCGAGGATTGGCGCGTGACGCTGGTGGACACGGGCGAGGATACGCAAACCGGTGGTCGCCTCGGCCGCGTGGCGCCGTATCTCCGCGACGAGGAAGGCTTTTGCCTGACCTATGGGGATGGCGTTTCCGATGTGGATATCGGTGCCTTGATTGCCTTCCACCGCGCCCATGGCCGTGATGCGACCGTAACCGCCGTGGTGCCGCCGGGGCGTTTCGGCGCGCTTGAAAGGGTTGGCAATACGGTGCGCGCCTTCACCGAAAAACCGCCCGGCGATGGCGCAACGATCAATGGCGGGTTTTTCGTGCTCTCGCCCCGCGTGCTTGAACGCATTGATGGCGATGATTGCGTTTGGGAACAGGCGCCGTTGCGCGGGCTTGCTGCTGATGATCAGCTACGCGCCTTTGACCATCGCGGCTTCTGGCACCCGATGGATACACCGCGGGATCGCGATGTGTTGGAAGGGCTGTGGCAGGATGGCACGGCACCCTGGAAGCAATGGTGATGCGCCAAAACGCTGCCGATTTTTGGCGCGGCAAGCGCGTATTGCTGACCGGGCATACCGGCTTCAAGGGCGCTTGGCTTGCGCTGCTTTTGGAACGCTTGGGCGCTGAGGTGACCGGCTTTGCATTGGCACCGGAAGCCGGGCCTTCGGCCTTTGTCGCACTGCGCCCGGCGATCACCTCGCGCATTGGGGATTTACGCGATGCGGCGACGGTGCAGGCAGCGGTGCAAGCCGCGCGGCCAGAGGTTGTGTTGCATCTGGCGGCCCAAGCCCTGGTCGGGCGCGGCTATCGCGACCCGGAGGGGACCTTCGCCAGCAATGTCACCGGCACCATCAATCTGATGCAGGCCTTGCGCGGCGCGGGCGCCAAGGCCGCGCTGATCATCACCAGCGACAAGGTCTATCGCAACGACAATCAGGGCCGGCCCTTTCGTGAGGATGATCCCCTCGGCGGGCATGATCCCTACAGCGCATCCAAGGCCGCTTGCGAAATCGCGGTCGCTTCCTGGCGCGCGAGTTTCGGTGCTGAAATCGGCGCCATCGCCACCGCCCGCGCCGGCAATGTGATCGGCGGTGGAGATTTCGGCGCGGAGCGGCTGATCCCAGATCTGGTCCGTGCGCGCATGGCAGGTGAAACGCTGGTGATCCGCCGCCCGGATGCGACGCGGCCCTTCCAGCATGTGCTGGATGTGCTGCGCGGCTATTTGCTGCATGCGGAAGCGCTGTGGGGTGGTGTTGCACCGCCCGCGCTCAATTTCGGCCCGCGCGATGCGGAGATTTCTGTCCGCCGTGTGCTGGAACTCTACGGCGGCGCAGCCGGTGCGCCGATTGCCTGGGAAGTAGCACCCGCACCCCCCATGGAAGAAGCGCAGCGCCTGGCCCTGGATAGCAGCCTTGCCATGCAAAGCCTGAATTGGGCACCGCGCCATGATGCTGGAAGTGCCATCGCCGCGACCGCGCGCTGGTATGAAGCCTGGCGCGGTGGCGCGGATGGCCGCGCGCTGGCGTTGGCTGAGATTGAGGATGCACTATCACCATGACGACCCAGGCCGCATGCCGCCCCATTTCCGCCTGCCGCGCCTGTGGCGGCGCCATCAGCGCCATGTTCTGCGATCTGGGCGCGACACCACTTGCCAATGATTATCCACTGCCGGGATCCGCTCCGCTGCCGCGCTATCCGCTGGCCGCCGTGGTCTGCGGCACCTGCCGCATGGTGCAATTGGATCATGTGGTGGAGGCCGAGGCGATCTTCACCGATTACGCCTATTTCTCCTCATTTTCGGAGAGCTGGCTTGATCATGCCGCGCGCTATGCCTCAGCAATGCGTGAACGGCTTTCGCTTGGCGCGCAGAGTTTTGTCGTCGAGATCGCCAGCAATGATGGCTACCTGCTGAGGAATTTCGTCGCTGCCGGCATTCCCTGCCTGGGGGTGGAACCGGCGGCGAATGTTGCCGCAACGGCGGTGGCGGCGGGTGTGCCGACCGAGGTGCGCTTCTTTGGGCGTGATGCGGCGCGCGATATTGTGGGCCGGCGCGGCCATGCGGATTTAGTGATTGCGAATAATGTGCTGGCGCATGTGCCGGATGTGGTGGATTTCGCCGCGGGCCTCGCGCATTTGGCCGGACCGCGCGGCGTTGTCACCATTGAAGCGCCGCATCTGCTTTCCTTCGTGGATGGCGTACAATTCGATACCATCTATCATGAACATTACGCCTATTGGTCGCTTTACGCCGTTGAGCATTTGCTCCGTGCCCAGGGTTTGCGCGTGTTTGATGTGGAGAAACTGACGACCCATGGCGGGAGTCTGCGCTGTTTCGCGACTGCCGATGCAACGCGCGCAGATATGCCAGGCGTGGTCGCGATGCGGGCGGAGGAAGCCGCGCGCGGCATTGCGGATGACGCCTTTTATCAGGGTTTTAATGCCCGCGTCGCGGCGGTGCTGGCGGCCTTCAAGGCGTGGCTCGCGCAATGCCGCGCCGAGGGGCTGAAGCTTGGCGCCTATGGCGCGGCCGCCAAGGGCAATACCTTCCTGAATGCCGCGGGCGTGACGGCGGCGGATTTCATTGCGGTCGCGGATCGCAACCCAGCCAAGCAAAATCGGGTCTTGCCGGGCAGCGCCATCCCGATTGTCTCGCCCGAGGCGCTGCTCACCATGGCGCCGGATGTGATCCTGATCCTGCCATGGAATTTGGCGGATGAAATCTCTGCGCAATTGCGCGCTGCAGGCTTCTCAGGGCGCTTGGCGATAGCGGTACCAGAACCGCGCTGGGTGTAACGCTTACGCTGCGTCGCGGCCTTCTTCCACCGCATGGCAGGCGACCATCGCGTCACCTGCCGGCTTCAGTTCCGGGCGTTCCGCCTTGCAGCGCGGCCCGGCGAGCGGGCAGCGCGGATGGAAAGCGCAGCCCGAGGGCGGCGTGATCGGGCTTGGCACCTCGCCACCCACCGGAATGCGTGTCCGCCCGGTCATATCAAGGTCCGGGATCGCTTCCATCAGCGCGCGCGTATAGGGATGGCGCGGGCGGCGAAACAGGCTTTCCGCCGGCGCCAATTCCGCAATCCGGCCCAGATACATAACGCCAATCCGGTCACTCACCTGGCGCACCACCGCCAGATTGTGGCTGATGAACAAATAGGTGAGCCCCATGCGGGACTGCAATTCCTTCATCAGGTTCAGGATTTGCGCCTGCACCGAAACATCGAGCGCGGATGTCGGTTCATCGCAGACCAGAAATTCCGGATTGGAAGACAGCGCGCGCGCGATTGAAATGCGCTGGCGCTGCCCACCCGAGAATTCATGCGGGAATTTGTGACCATCAAGCGGGGACAAGCCCACCTGCGTCAGCAATTCCGCAACGCGCGCTTCTTCCGCCGCGCGATTGGGCAGCAGACCAAAGGCGCGAATGGGCTCGGCGATGATGTCCCTGACACGCCAGCGCGGATTGAGCGAGGCATAGGGGTCCTGGAAAATCATTTGCATCCGTCGGCGCTGATCGGATGCGGCGCGGGCTTCGGCAAGGTCTCGCCCGTCAAACATCACCTGACCGCCGCTTGGCCGGTAAAGCCCAACCGCAAGCCGCGCGACAGTGGATTTGCCGCAGCCTGATTCCCCCACCAGCGACAGGGTGGTGCCCTTCGCCACGGATAGGCTGATGCCATCCACCGCGCGGAGAATGCGCTTGCCCTCATTCGCAATCAGCCGCTGCAAGGCAGGGCGGGAGACATCGAAATACCGCGCCGCATCGCGCAGCTCGAGCATGGGCATATCAGCCATTGCCCGCACCCTCCCCCGCATAGAGCCAACAGGCGGCTTGCGTCGCACCCGCCGGCAGCAGTTCTGGCCGGTCCTGGCTGCATCGCGCAAAAGCCTTGGGGCAGCGCGGATTATAGGCGCAGCCTTTGGGGATGGCGGAAAGCCGCGGCATGGCGCCATCAATCTGCGCCAGCCTTTCAACACGCCGATCCAAAGGCGGGATGGAGCCCATCAGCCCCACCGTATAGGGGTGGCTTGCCTGCTTCACCACATTGCGCACCGGCCCGATTTCCGCGATGCGCCCGGCATACATCACCGCCACCCGATCCGCGGTTTCCGCAATGACGCCCATATCATGCGTCACCAGCATCATCGCCGTGCCTTTCTCGCGCGCGAGCGATTTCAGCAGTGCAATGATCTGCGCCTGGATGGAAACATCCAAGGCGGTGGTCGGTTCATCCGCCACAATCAGGCGCGGTTCGGCACATAATGCGAGCGCAATCACCACGCGCTGGCGCATGCCGCCCGAGAATTCATGCGGATAGGAATCAATCCGCTGCGCCGCTGCCGGAATGCCCACCAGGTCAAGCCAACCAATGGCGCGCTTGCGCGCCTCGGCAGGGGTGATCGGCAAATGGGTTGTCATGGTCTCGGCCAATTGCCGGCCCACCGTATAGAGCGGATTGAGCGTGGTGAGCGGGTCCTGGAAAATCGCGCCGATATCCTTGCCGCGAATGCGGCGCATATCCTCATAGCGCAGATTGTCGATCCGCGTGCCATCCAGGCGAATCTCGCCCGCCGCAATGCGCCCCGGCGGTTCCAAAAGCCCGATGATGGCCGCACCGGTCATGGATTTGCCAGCGCCTGATTCGCCGACCACGCCCAGCACCTCACCGGCGGAAATGGTAAAGGACACATCATCAAGCGCCACAAGCGTCCCGCGCCGTGTTGGGAATTCCACGCGCAAATGGCGCACTTCAAGCAAGGGGTTCTGGCCAGACATTAGCGGAGCTTCGGATTGAGGGCGTCGCGAAGCCAATCGCCCAGAAGATTGACGGAAAGCACCATGGCAATCAGCGTAATACCGGGGAAGATCGTGATCCACCACTCACCGCTGAACAGGAAATCATTACCAATCCGGATCAGCGTGCCGAGGGATGGTTGCGTCGCCGGCACCCCGACGCCGAGGAAGGAAAGCGTTGCCTCAGACAGGATCGCAAGCCCCAGATTGAGCGTGGCAATGACCAAGACCGGCCCCATCACATTGGGCAATACGTGGGAGAGCATGATGCGCGGCGGTGCCACACCAATCACGCGCGCGGCCTGCACATATTCCTTGTTGCGTTCAACCATGGTGGAACCACGCACGGTGCGGGCGAATTTCGGCCATTCACTGATGCCGATGGCGAAAATCACCACAAACAGCGCGATCTGGTCATGCACTTCGCGCGGCAGGGCAGCACGCACCACGCCATCAATCAGCAGCGCCACCAGGATGGACGGGAAGGTCAATTGCACATCGCAAATGCGCATCAGCAGCGCATCCAACTTGCCGCCGAGATACCCGGCCAGCAGCCCCAGCGTCACCCCAAGCGTGGTGGCGAATACTGTTGCCGAAAGCCCAACCAGCAGCGAAACCCGCGCGCCATACATGATGGCGGAAAGCACATCGCGCCCCTGATCATCGGTGCCGAGCAGATAGGCGCGCTCACCTTCCTCAGCCCAGGACGGCGGCTTGAAGGCATCGAGCAGATTGAGGGAGGCAAGATCAAACGGGTTATGCGGCGCGAGCCAGGGCGCCAATAACGCGCCTAGAATGCAGATCAGTGCCACCAGGGCGGAGAGCATGGTTACGGGGGATCGGGTGAAGGACCACCACAGATCACTGTCGAAAAAGCGTCGCAGCGTCGCAGCCATGATCAATGCGCCCCCTGCCCGCGGCCAATGCGCAGCCTGGGATCCACCGCGTAATAAAGCAGGTCAACAATCAGGTTGATGGTGACGAAAAGGGCCGAGATCAGCAGCAGATAGGCCGCCATCACTGGGATATCCGCCTGATTGACAGATTGAATGAATAGCAAGCCCATCCCTGGCCATTGGAAGACGGTCTCCGTCACAATGGCGAAGGCAATGATGGCGCCCAATTGCAGCCCGACAATGGTGATCACCGGCACCAGCGTATTCTTGAGCGCATGGCCGAAATGCACGGCGCGGTTCGGCAGGCCACGTGCGCGGGCGAATTTGATGTAATCCGCGCGCAGCACTTCCAGCATCTCGGCCCGCACCAGGCGCATGATCAGGGTCAGCTGGAAAAGCCCGAGCGTGATGGAAGGCAGTACCAGCGCCTTGATCCCGGTCCAGGTCAGGTAACCCGTGGACCACCAGCCGAGCTTCACCGTATCGCCACGCCCGAAGGAAGGCAGCACGCCAAGCCAGACAGCAAAGACCAGGATCAGCAAAATGCCGATCAGAAAGGTGGGCAAGGAAACGCCCACAAGGCTGAAGGTCAGGAAAAACCGCGACGCCCAAGAATTACGATAGAGCCCAGTATAGACCCCCAAGGGCACGCCAATGAGCAGGGCAAGAAAAGCGGCGGTGAAGGCCAGTTCCAGCGTGGCCGGCGCGCGTTCCGCAATCAGATCAGACACTGGCCGCGACAGGCGATAGGACAGCCCAAACTCGCCCTGCACCGCATTGCCAAGAAAGGTGCCGAATTGCACCCAGAAGGGCTGATCCAGACCCAAATCCTTCACCAGCGCCTGGCGCTGCGCCTCCGTGAAATCCTGCCCAAGCATGATCGCCACAGGATCGCCCACATAGGCGAACATGGCGAAGGAGATCAGCGCAACCGTCAACATCACAGGCAGCGCCTGCAAGATGCGGGAGATGATGAAGGCGAACAAAGGGGCCGAACTCCACTGAGCATTTTTTTGCCAAGTGGAAGCACTTGGCGACACGGAAAATGCGATCAAACAAAGGCGGGAGCAATTCTGCCGAGCATAGGCTTGGCAGAATTGCTCCAAGCGCGGCGGGCGTGAACCCGCCGCGACAGGGGATCAGTTCATCCGCGCCCAGCGGAAAAGGGGCTGGTTATTGGCCATATGCGGAATGGTCAGGTTTGACCGCATGGCCCAGGGGATCATCTGATGGTGCAACGGGATATGCGGCACATCTTCGCGGTAGAGCCTGAGCGCCTCCCGGATCGCCTCATTGCGCGGCGCGCCGGATTGCGTCTTCATGCGGCCAATCAGCGCATCCATGCGCGGGTTGGAATAGCGCCCGTGATTCCAGATGCCATCGCCCTGTGCGCCATTGCGGGTCGCGATCAGGGATTGGAAGGAATAAAGCGCATCCAAGGTCGGCACACCCCAGCCCAGCAGATAGATGGAGGTATCATCGCGCTGGATCTTGGCGAAGAAGGGCGCCAAGGGCATGGCATTCAATTTCGCACGGATGCCAATCCGCGCCCACATCGCCACAATCGCCTGGCAAATCTGCTCATCATTGATGTAGCGATTATTCGGGCAATCCAGCGTGATTTCAAAACCGTTCGGGAAACCCGCTTCGGTCAACAGCGCGCGCGCGCGGGCCGGATCATAGGCCAGGCGCACATCTTCTTCCTTCACATAGCCATTCACCTGGGGCGGGAAGAAAGTGCCCGTCACCACGGATTGGCCACGCATGGTGGTGCGATGGATCGCCTGAATATCAATCGCGTGATAAAGCGCCTGCCGCACGCGCAAATCCTTCATCGGATTGCGCCCCTTCACGTCGGAATAGAGCAATTCATCGCGGAACACATCCATCGCAAGGAAGATGGTGCGCACTTCCGGGCCTTCCAGCACGCGGATATTTTGCGCCTGGCGAAGGCGGTTCAAATCCTGCAAGGGCGGATCGAGCACGAAATCAACCTCACCCGACAGAAGGGCGGCGATACGCGTCGCATCCGATGCGATGGGGCGGAAGATGATTTCCGTCACATTCGCTTCCCGGCTGGTTTCTTCGCGCCAGCCCCACCAATCAGTATTGCGCGCCATGACGGTGCGCACATCGGATTCACGCGCCGTCAGGCGGAAAGCGCCGGTGCCGTTCGTATTGCGGACCGTGTGCATTTCCTCCCGCTGGCGGGTGTTTTGCGGCCGCGCGGCATTGTGCTTTTCGGACCAGGACCGCGACATCATGAAGACGGACGCGATCTTATTGGGCAGGATCGGGTCCGGGATTTTGGTGATGATATCAATCACCAACGGTTCGACCTGTACGGCGCGTTCCACCGTATCCACGAAAATCCCGTAATTGGAGGTCGGCGCCAAGGCGCGCGTGACGCTGAAGACCACGTCATCGGCGGTGAAGGCCTCACCCTCATGGAATTTCACGCCATCGCGCAGCCAAAAGCGCCAGCGATTAGGTTCCTGCTGTTCCCAGCGCGTTGCCAGGCCCGGCGCCAAGCCAAGGTCCTGGCTGCGGCTGATTAACGTGTCATAAATTTGATAAAGCACCATGGTGACCGTACCAAGGTTCTGACTATGCGGGTCGAGCGTATTGGGATCGCCCGAGGCCGCCCAGCGCACCGTCCGCGCATCCGAGTTTGCTGCGCCAAGCGCCAGCCCGCAGGCCAGCGCGGTCGCCCATAACAGCTTTCGCATCCCGTTCTCCTGTTTTTGGTTAAAGCCTAACCCCGCCTATAGGGGTGCGCGCCCCCTCCGGGAAGGGGCTTTGTGGGGGGTGATTTCCCCAGCCGCGAAATTGCTTTAGTTTCGTCCCCAATCGTCCGAGAGAACCCCGCCCATGCCGCGCTTTGCCGCCAATCTTTCCATGATGTTCAACGAAGTCCCGTTTCTGGACCGCTTCGCCCTGGCCGCGAAGGCCGGCTTCAAGGGGGTGGAGTTCCTCTTTCCCTATGAGCACCCGGCAGCGGAGATCGCCGCGCGGCTCAAGGATAATGGCTTGCAGCAGGTGCTGTTCAACGCGCCGCCTGGCGATTGGGCGAAGGGGGAGCGCGGCATGGCCGCCATCCCCGGCAAGCAGGCCGCCTTTCGGGATAGCATCAAGCTGGCACTCGACTACGCAACCGCCCTCTCCTGCCCTCGCCTGCACATCATGGCTGGCCTGAAGCCCGAAGGGGTCGCGCATGACACGCTGACCGCGGTGTATGGCGCGAACCTGGCTTATGCTGCGGAAGAATGCGCCAAGGCCAGCGTGAAGCCGATCATTGAACCGATCAATCACCGCGATATTCCGGGCTTTTTCCTGAACACCACGGATCAGGCAGCGGCCATCATCGCCGCCATCGGGCCGGAGAAGCTCGGCCTGCAATTCGACCTTTACCATTGCCAGATCACGGAAGGTGATGTGGTGAAGCGGGTCGAGAGGCACCTGCCGCTGATTGCCCATATGCAGGTGGCCGATACCCCAGGCCGCAATGAACCCGGCACCGGTGAGGTGAATTGGCCCTTTGTCTTCAAGACCATTGACGCGCTTGGTTTCCGTGGCTGGATTGGCTGCGAATACCGCCCCGCCGGCGAAACCCTCGCCGGGCTTTGCTGGTTCGCCCCCTATAAGGACTGAAACACAATGAAAATCGCCTTTATCGGCCTTGGCATCATGGGTCGCCCCATGGCCGGGCATTTGAAGACCGCCGGCCACAGCATCACCGTGGTCGAGCGCAAAAGCCTGACCGCCGAGGACCGCGCGGCCTTCGCCGTGGCGCCTGATACGAAAACCGCCACCGCCGGGGCGGAAGCCGTGATCCTGATGGTGCCGGATACCCCCGATGTGGAAGCCGTGCTGTTCGGCGCGGGTGGTGTGGCCGAGGGCCTCAAGCCCGGCACGCTGGTGATTGACATGTCCTCCATCAGCCCGACCGCCACCAAGGAATTTGCGGCCAAGATCGCCGCCAAGGGGGGCGATTACCTCGATGCCCCGGTCTCGGGCGGCGAAGTCGGCGCCAAGCAGGCGAGCCTGACGATCATGGTCGGTAGCTCGGACGCCGCTTTTGCGCGCGCCAAGCCGCTATTTGAAGCCATGGGCAAGAATATCACCTTGGTCGGCGGCATTGGTGCGGGGCAGACCTGCAAGGTGGCGAACCAGATCATCGTCGCACTCACCATTGAAGCGGTGGCTGAGGCGCTGACCTTTGCCTCCAAGGCGGGCGCCGATCCGGCCAAGGTGCGGCAAGCCATCACAGGCGGGCTGGCCACGTCCCGCATTCTGGAACTGCATGGGGAACGCATGATCAAGCGCACCTTCGCGCCTGGCTTCCGCATCCGCCTGCACCAGAAGGATTTGAACCTGGCGCTGCAAGCGGGGCGTGAATTGGGCGTCGCACTCCCCAATACAGCTTCCACCCAGCAGCTTTTCGCCGCGGTGGCCGCGGCTGGTGGGGCCGATTTGGACCATTCCGGCCTGGTTAAGGCGTTGGAAACCCTGGCGGCGCATCCGGTGGCACCGGACGCCTGAGACGCAATCCTGGCTTCAAAGAAGGCTTCCCTGATCCGGGCAAGCCTTCTCATTTTTGACCGTTGGCGCTGAAAAAGCGCTTGGTGATTTCATTTTTGGAATTTTCGCGCTTTACTGCTGGGTGTCTCTGGCCGCGCCAGGGCCAAAGCAAAGGCGCCATTCCCATGCGGTTCGACGAAATCGGCCAACAGCTTCGCACCTATCGCCTGGAATCGGGTCTGAAAGCGGATGAGATCGCGGCCCGCCTCGGCATCTCCCGCGCGGCGCTCTATCGCTATGAAAAGGGCGAGGTCATCAAGCTTGATACCGTGCGGCGGTTGGCGGAGATGTTGCAGGTCTCGCCCCTCGCGCTGCTGGGCATTGGGGTGGATTACTTTTCCCGCATGACCTCCTTCCTTGAGCGTGTGCGGCATATTGAGGAAGAAGCCGATAGCCAATTGCAGCTTGGCGGCGCCTTCAGCCTTGCGCTGGCCAGTGAGGGTTTTCCGCAGATCTTGCGCAGCCTTTGGCAGGAAGCGGCCAATATGGCGCCGGATGGCGCCGCGGCGCGCAGCGCCGTGGATCAATGCCTGACCCTGCTCGCCCAACGCCGCCTGGTCCTGGAACAGCGCCGCCCCAGCATCATCGCCATGCTGTCGGAAGCCGCCATTCGCCGGGTTTTGACCGATGGCATTTGCGCTGGCCTGCCCTTGGCGGAGCGCAGCCGGGCCGAGGCCCGCGCCGCGGCGGTGACCGAGGCAGAAAACCTCGCCAATCAAATGGAACAGGCGCCGCTTGGCGTGCAGATCGGGCTTTTGCCGGAACCAGCGCCGATCAATCAGGCGATTATTTTTCGCAACCGCGAGCGCGGTTTTGTCGTGAGCAATCCCTTCCCGGCGGATGCGCATCCCACCTGGGCGCAGGGGATTGTCAGCGTGACCTCGGCCGATGATGCTTTGGCCGTGCATCAACGTGTCGCGGAAGGCTGCTGGCGTCAGGCGCGCAAGGGCATGGCGGCGGCGCAGAGGCTCAGGATTTTGATCGCGGAAGTGCAGGCGGGCTGAAACCGGTCTTGCCCTATCGCGCGCCAGGGTCTCCAGTATGCGTCTGCCGAAATCCTTTCCGGCAGAAGATGAGGAAACGCCATGGCCCGCGAGAATTGGGACCCCGAAATGCTGCGCTTCACCGAAATGATGGAGGCGCGCGCCGCAGCGCAGCCCCCGGTGAAGCTGGAATTGCCGCTGGATAATTCGCGGGAATTGAATGACGGCCTCAGCCTGCCGCTGGCCAAGGGTGGCGCGGTGATGGCGGAAAGTGAGGATCGCTGGCTGGCTTTGCGCGGGCGGCGGATTCTCTGCCGCTTCCATCGCCCGACCGCGGGCACGGGGCATCCCGTTTTGGTCTATCTGCATGGCGGCGGTTGGGTTTGGGGCAGTGTGGATACGCATGACCGGCTGATGCGCGAATATGCGGCTGCTTCGGGCTGCGCCGTGATCGGCGTGGATTATGCGCTGAGCCCTGAGGCGATTTTCCCGCAGGCGCTCGAAGAATGCGCGGCCGTCACGCGCTGGGTTGCCAAGCGCGGCGCGGAATGGGGTTTGGATACCAGCCGGATTGTGGTGGGCGGTGATTCCGCCGGTGGCAATCTTGCCGCCGGCACCGCGCTTTTGCTGCGGGAGACCGATCCCGCGCTGCAGCTGCGCGGCCTGCTCATCAATTACGGTGTCATGGATAGCGCCATGGCGACGCCAAGCTATGATGCTTTCGCGACCGGGCATTTCCTGACACGGGAGAAGATGGATTTCTATTGGCGCTGCTATGCGCCGAAGGAAGCGGATCGCGTGACGCCATTCGCATCCCCCATGCGTGCCGATCTGCGCGGCCTGCCGCCCGTTTTGGTGCATATCGCAGAGCTTGATGTTCTGGCTGATGAGAACAGGCTATTTGCAAACAAACTCCGCGCCGCAGGGGTTGCGGTGACCGAGGAGGTTTTCCCCGGTACCATCCACGGCTTTCTGCGCGCCCTTGGCCATATTGCGGCAGCGGATCGCGCGGCGCGGCAGGGCGGCGCATGGCTCAAGGCGCGTTTTGCCTGACATAAAACGGGAGAGAGACACCATGATTGATGAAGCCACCAAACAGCGCATTCAAAGCCAATTGGGCGATCCGAAGCTTGCCTCCCACTACCTGAAGCCGGATCAGATGGCGTGGCAGGCCACGGAATTTCCAGGGATTGAAATGAAGCTGCTGTGTCGGGATGAGGCGCGCGGCATGTCCACCATCCTGTTCCGCATGGCCCCCGGCGCGGAAGTGCCGCTCCATGAACATACGGATATCGAACAGACCTATGTCATGGAAGGCTATCTGGAAGATGAGGAAGGGCGCTGCGGGCCGGGCGAATTCGTCTGGCGCCCGGCGGGCAATACGCATGTGGCGCGCGCCCCGGAGGGTGCGTTGTTTCTTTCGATCTTCTTGAAGCCCAACCGCTTTGTCGAAAAGCAGCCGGGGTTTGCAAGGTGAATGCGAAGGGCGGGCGGCTCAGCCGCCTGACAGCGCTCGCTTTGCAACTTCGGTAAGGTACCGCGACGCGACCGGCAAAATCGCGTCGTTGAAATCATAGCGCGCATTGTGCAAATCGCGCCCTTCCTCGGCGGGGCCATTGCCGATCCAAACGAAAGCGCCCGGCACTTCCTTGAGGAACCAAGCGAAATCCTCGCCCGTCATGGCGGGGCGCATATCGCGCCGCGTTGCGGTGACGCTTGCGGCAGCAGCAGCCGCCAAATCGCGTTCCGCCGGGGAATTCGCCGTGACACCAAGGCCAGGGCTGATGATCAGCGTGCCCTTCACGCCGCAAGTTGCCGCCACGCCATCGGTGATGCGCTGCAAGCCTTCCTTGATGGCGTCGCCCGCTTCATCATAAAGCCAACGAATGGTGCCCTTGATGGTGACACGGCGCGGCACCTGGTTTTGTGCCTCACCACCTTCAATCACCGTCAGGCTGGCCACGCCGCCCATCAGCGGGTCCAGATTGCGCGCGACGATGGATTGCGCCGCGACAATGGCATGGCCTGCGGCGAGCAAGGGGTCGCGCGTCAGATGCGGCAGCGCGGCATGGCCGGCATGGCCATCGAAGATCAATTCAATGCGTGCGCCGGCCGCCATCACCGCGCGGTCATGAATGGCGATGGTGCCGGCAGCCAGTCCCGGCCAATTATGCCAGCCGAAAATCCGGTCCATCGGAAAGCGTGTGAACAGCCCATCGGCGATCATCGCCCGCGCGCCGCCACCGCCTTCTTCCGCCGGCTGGAACAGCAGATGCACCGCGCCCGCCCAGCTTTTATCTTCCAGCAGCAGCCGCGCGGCACCCAATAGCGCCGTGGTATGCCCATCATGCCCGCAGGCATGCATCACGCCGGGCACGGTGGATTTCCAGGGCAGGTCATCCGCCTGTTCCTGAATGGGCAGCGCATCCATATCGCCGCGCAACCCGACGGACCGATTGCCCCCGCCGCGGCGGATCGTTGCCACCACGCCATGGCCGCCGACATGCTCAGTTATGTCGGTAATGCCCATTTCGCGCAGCTTCTGCACAACAAAGGCGGCGGTCGGCCCTTCTTCCAAGGTCAGGCCCGGATGGGCGTGCAGGTGCCGCCGCCAGGAAGTTAGGGTAGCGTGAAATTCATCGGTCATGATTCGTCCCTTCTACCCTTCCCCAGCCAAGGCTGCCACCAACCATAGGTGGTTGCGATGGTTGCTTTTATGCATCTTCTTCATCCTATCCAACCCGCTGCCGGCGCAGGAACCACCCGCCATCCCCTATAGTGTTGAAATCACCCCGGATGACGACCGGGCCTTGGTTTCTGCAATAGGGGCCGTTTCGCAATTGATAAAACTCGCCGAAACCGCGCCCACCGATGGCTATGGGCTGCTCGCCCGCGCGCGGGCCGATCTGCCGCGCCTGGCTGAAGCGCTCCGCGCCGAGGGTTTTTGGGGCGGCGCGGCGCGGATTGAAATCGCCGGGGAGGATGTGAACCAGCGCGGCGCTGCCCCGCCCGAGGCCGATCCCGCCAAGCCCTTGCCAGTCTCCCTGATCCTGACCCCCGGCCCGCGTTACCGCATCGGCCAAATCCTGCTGCGCGCCGAACCCGCCGATCAGGATGCGCTGCTGGAACAGGCCGCCGCCGAGCTTCGCATCGCGGAAGGCGACCCGGCCCGCCCGGCTGATATCCTCGCTGCCGAGGAAGCGCTGCTGCGTGAACTCCGCCGCGCGGGCCATCCCTTGGCGAGTGTTGTGGCGCGTGAGGCAGTTGTGGATCACAGCACCAAGACCATGGACATCACTTGGCGCATCGCGCCGGGGCCGCTCGCGGATTTCGCGCGGCCAAGTGTGGCGGGCACCACCCGCACCAACCCTGCGATGTTGGAACGGCTGGCGGCGCGGCGGCTGGAAGGCCAGCCCTATTCGCCCGAAAGGCTGGAACGCGCACGTCGTGCCCTGATGGGGCTTGGCGTTTTCGGCTTTGTGCGGGCTGAGGAAGGCCAGGCTTTGGACCCATCCGGGCGGCTGCCGGTGCATTTCCAGGTGCAGGAACGCCCACGCCATGTGGTGGGCGGGCGCTTCGGCTATGAGACCAATTACGGCCTGACCGCGAGCGGCTATTGGGAAGACCGCAATATCTTCGGTGGCGCTGAGCGGCTTCGCCTGGAAGGTGAGATTGCGCGCATCGGCGAAACCGGGATCGAGGACGCCACCTATCGCGCCTTTGCCACGCTGCGCACGCCGGAATTTCTGGGGCGCGATCTGCAAAGCACCTCTCAAATCGGCGCGGTGCGCGAAAGGCTGCGCGCCTATGATCGTGACGCTGCCCTGGCGTCCTTCGTGCTGGAACATCGGCTTTCGGATACCATGGCGGTCGCGGCGGGGCCGAATTATGAGGAAGGGCGCATTGGCCGCGATGGGGATATGGAAGCCTTTCGGCTTTTCGGGCTGACGGGGATTTTTCGCTACGATAATACAACGAACCCGCTTGACCCGCGCCAGGGCCAGCGCTTCACCTTCAGCGCGACCCCTTACTATTCAGCGATGGATGCCAGTAGCTTCACGCGCGTCCTGGCAATCGGCACCAGCTATTTCGACATTCTGGGTAACGGCGACAGCGTCTTGGCGCTGCGCGCCGCGATTGGCAGCGCGCCCGGTGCGGACCGGGATGAGATCACTTTGGATAAGCGCTTTTATGCCGGCGGTGGTGGTTCGGTGCGCGGCTATACCTATCAATCCATCGGGCCGCGCGATGCCGCCAATCGGCCGCTCGGCGGTGCAAGTTTGGTGGAAGCCAGCGTCGAATGGCGCCAGAGGCTTTCGCAAAACTGGGGCATGGCGGCGTTTTTGGATGCGGGCAGCGTCGGGGAAGAAGCCAAGCCGGATTTCAGCCGGCTGCGCGCCGGCACTGGGCTTGGGATCAGGTATCTGACCGCGATCGGACCGCTGCGCTTTGATGTTGGGGTGCCGTTGGATCGGCAAAAGGATGATCCATCCTTCGCGATCTATATCGGCTTTGGGCAGGCTTTTTAACATGCGCCATCTGCGCCGCCTGCTGATCCTGGTTTTGGCGATCCCGCTTGTCATTGCTGCGATTCTGGGCGGCGTGCTCGCCTGGGTACAATGGGGGAATGGCGCAGTGGCTCTCGCGGGTCTGGCGGGGCGTTTTGTGCCGGGGCTGGTGATTGAAGGGCTTGCGGTGACGCTGCCGCGCGAACTTCGTGCCACGCGCATCACGCTGGCGGATGAGGGCAGCATTTGGCTTGAGGTCGCGGCACCTCGCATCGCTTTCGATCTGCAAGCGCTATGGCAGCGCGAAGCGCATCTGCAGGAAGTGACCGCCGAGCGCATCACACTGCACCGCCTGCCCGCTTCCGAGGAGAAGGAGCCGCGCGATGGCCCGCTGCTGCCATCCCTGCCGCATTTGCCCATTGCTGTGCGGATTGACCGCCTGGCGGTTGCAGACATCACTGTCGCTGACGCTGTTTTCGGCCAGGGCTTTCGCGCGGCACTTGAAGGCAAGGCAGCGCTGAAGGCCGCGCGGCTTTCGGGTGATGTCGCGCTCAACCGGCTTGATGCGCCGGGGGAGGCGCGGCTTGAATTGGACCTTGCCCCCGATGCGGATCGGCTTTTTGTGCGGCTTGATCTGGCAGAACCGCCAGGTGGTGTGCTGGCAAGCGCGCTTGGTGTGGCGTCTGAACCCGCAAAGCTGGCGCTGCATCTGGAAGGCCCGGCCAGCGGCGCGGCGTTGCGCGCGCGGGCACAGCTTGGCAGCGCGGCAGAGGCAGCGCTTTCTGGCACCATCAGCGCCGATGCGCGCGGCGCTGGGTTTGCGCGGCTTTCAGGCCATGTAGCGGCGGCGCCCTTGCTGCCGGCGCCATTGGCCGAGGCACTCGCCCGCCTGGAATTCACGTTGGATGCTGCGCGCGATCGCGCGGGAATCATCACGCTCCGCGATGTGGCAGCAAAGGCGCCGCTTGGCGAGGTGATGCTTGCAGGCAGGCTTGATCCGAAGCGCGAGGAAGCGGCGCTGCACGGCACTATCTCGCTTGGTGCCAGCGGGCTTCTCGCCGCCTATGTGCCGGAGGAATTCGCCTGGGAAGCGGCCCGCGCACGGTTTCGGTTGGATGGCAAGCTGACAGCGCCGCATGTGACGCTGGATGCCGATATGCAGGGCTTTTCCAGCAGCATCGCGGAATTGGGCGCGGCGCTTGGCACCACGCCGCGCTTGAGCCTGCAGGCGCGCGCGCCGACGCGCATTGAAAGCCTGAGGCTGATCGGTGCCGGCAATGAACTCACCGCTGCGGGAGATATTGGCGAAAACCTTGATTTGCGTTTCGGTTTGCGCCTTGCCGATCTCACATCCCTTGTGCCGGAACTGGCCGGCGCCTTGATCGCAGAAGGCCATGTGCATGGCGCGCGGGATGATCCTTCCATCACACTGAAAGCGCGCGGCGAGAGTATCACGCGCGGCGCTGAGGTACTTGCCGCACCACACCTCGACCTGCTTCTGGAAACGCCCTTGTCGCGCCCACGTGCTGAGGCGCGGCTTGAGGCGATTTATGCCGGCTTGCCGCTGACACTGACACTTTCCGGCGTGCCGGAAGGAAGCGCGCTCAGGATCCATCAGCTTGAAGCGGCTTTCGGTGCGGCACAGCTTTCAGGGCGCGGTTTGCTTGATGTGCAAAGGCCGCTTTTCGATGGTGCGATTTCACTCGCAATTCCCGATCTGGCGCCCTTTGGCGATATTTTCGGCCATACGCTCACTGGCAGCCTGTCTCTGGAAGCCGAAGGGCGCGATGCCGCTGGCGTGCAGCAGGTCACCGCCAAGCTGAGCGCGCCCGAAGCAAGCTTCGATGGGCGGAGGCTTGCCTTGCGCGCCGAACTCGCCGGCAGTCTGGATGATGCCCAGGCCAGCTTCACCGCACGGCATGGCGAAGCAACGCTTACGGGCGAAGCGACGCTCAACGTGGCCGGTGAGGCACATATTGTCACGCTGCCAAACCTGATGCTCGCTTATGGCGCAGAGCAGGTGAAGCTTGCCGCGCCGGCGCGTATCGAAATCTTGCCTGATGGGCGCATCAATATTGCAGAGACGAGTATCACCAGCAATCGTGGTGGTCGGCTGCGGCTGGAAGGGTTCTGGAGTGCGGCGGAAACATCGCTGAAGGCGACCCTCTCAGCCCTGCCCATCGCGCCCTTCGCTGCCTTGTTGGTGCCAGAAGCAAAATTGGCCGGCACGCTCACCGGTGAGGCGCGGGTGAATGGCACGCCAGACGAACCGCGCTTTGACATCAAATTGGAAAGCCCTGGCATCACCAGCGCCATGCCCGCCGCGCGCGGCCTGCCGCCCTTGCACGTTTCGGTTGCGGCCAATGGCACGGCAGCAGGGGCGGAAGCACGCGCCTCGGTCACCGGCGGGAATGCGGTGCGGTTGGCAGCGACCGCGCGGCTGGCGGGGCTTAAGCCTGACGCGGCGCTTTCCGGCAGCATCACCGGGCGGCTTGATCTTGCGAGCCTGGTGCAACCCTTGCTCGCTGCCGGGGCGCAGCGCGTGACGGGCATTGCCAATCTCAATCTGCGCCTGGAAGGCAGCCTGGCCGCGCCGCGCCTGGCGGGTGATGCCGCTATCGCCAATGGCAGTTTTCGGGATTTGCAGCAGGGCGTGACGTTGAATGAGATCACCGCCGCCATCACTGCGGATGATCGGCGCTTCAACCTGACGCGTTTTGCCGCGCGCACACCGGGCGGGGGGAGCCTCGGCGGTTCCGGCATGATTGATCTTGGCAAGCCGCGCTTGCCCTTCAATGTCAGCCTGAATGCCAATGGCGCGCGACCGGTGAATTCCGATCTCGGCAATGCCACCTTGGATGGTGCGCTGAGCTTGGCTGGTGAGGTGCTTGGCGACAGCAGGCTTTCCGGCAAGCTTTTGGTGCAGCGGGCAGAGCTCCGCATTCCGGATCGGCTGCCGCCTTCAATCCGAGCCCTGCCCGGCGTGCGCGAAAGGGGCCAACGCCCGCCCGGCGTGCAGCCCTTGGCGCCACCGGTGCGCGGCGAGGCGGCGGAAGCCTCTCTGCCGCCCATTGCGCTTGACCTGACCATTGAAGCGCCGCGCGCGATTTTCCTGCGTGGGCGCGGGTTGGATGCGGAATTGGGGGGTGAGGTGCGCGTCGGCGGCACGCTTGCGGCACCACAGCTTGCAGGTGGCTTCATGCTGCGCCGGGGCACGCTGCTCGTGCTTGATCGGCGGCTTGATCTGAACCGCGCCAATATCAGCTTTGATGCCGGCGGGATCATGCCCAATCTTGACGTGCTGGCCACGTCTCGCGCCGAGGAGGTGGAGGTGAATGTCGCGGTGGAAGGCCCGGCGCGTGATCCAAAAATCAACTTCACTTCCAACCCCGAATTGCCGGCGGATGAGGTGCTGGCGCGCCTGTTATTCGGCCGGCGCGGCGGGGAGCTTTCGCCCTTCCAAATGCTGCAATTGGCCGAGGCTTTGGCTGGCGCAACAGGCCGCCCCCTGCCCGGCCCTGGCGGGCTGATGGAGCGCATTCGCCGTACCTTGGCGCTGGATCGGCTTTCCATCGGCCAGGAGAAGGAAGGCGAACAACGCGCGGGCCAGGAACCGGGTGCGACCTTGGAATCCGGGCGTTATGTGGCGGATGGGGTTTTTGTTGGGGTGAAGCAAAGCGCCGATGGCGGGCCGCCGCGTGTCGGTG
>Ga0172373_10004484_pt1 | contig 19648 bp, 16 predicted proteins | sample Lak10m_2_FD_114546 | JGI IMG/M metagenome (GOLD analysis project Ga0172373, IMG submission 114546) | Freshwater microbial communities from Kabuno Bay, South-Kivu, Congo - kab_092012_10m | ecosystem: Environmental > Aquatic > Freshwater > Lake | place: Democratic Republic of the Congo...
CAATGACCGATGAAAGCAAACGAAACTCATATCCGTTTGTTCCGGCGATTTGATGCAAAGCTGCCACATCTTTTGGAAAACAAGAACCGCCATATCCAATCCCGGCCTGCAAAAACGATGTGCCAATACGCGAATCCAGTCCAATCGCCCTGGCAATATCTTTGACGTTTGCTCCGGTTCGATCCGCCACATTGGCGATTTCATTGATGAACGAAATTTTGGTTGCCAAAAAAGCATTGGCTGCGTATTTGGTAAGCTCAGCGGATTCAATCGAGGTTTTCACAAACACGGTTTTCAATCCATGATGCAATTCTTCGGCAATGGCATAAGCCATGTCATCGTCGGTTCCAATCACAATGCGCTCCGGTTCCATAAAATCTCGCATGGCCGTTCCCTCTCGCAAAAATTCCGGGATTGAGGCGATTTGAATCAACCCAACCAATTCCGGTTTTCCTTTTTGTGCCAAGACTTTATGCAAATGCGCGAGCGCTTTGCGATTGGTTCCAACCGGCACAGTGCTTTTAATCACCATCAAAATTTCATGATCTAAAACCGAACCAATAGCTTCAACAGCTGAAAACACATACGACAAATTTGCCTCGCCAGTTGATGTAGAAGGGGTTCCAACCGCAATCATGACCACGTCTGCCTCAGAAATAACCGAGGATAAATCTGTTGTGAAAATCACATTTCCGGTCTCTTCATGTTTGCGCAAAATCTCTGCCATGTGCGCCTCAAAAAAAGGCATTTCTCCCAAATCCAATTTGGCGATTTTTTCCGCGTCCACGTCCACGCAGGCCACTTTGTGACCAAGTTGTGCATACCCCAATCCAGACGTAAGCCCAACATACCCGGTTCCAATAACAACGATGTTCATAAGAAGACAAAAGTAGTAAGTAGACAGTAGATAGTAGATAGAGGCTCTGTAAAAAAATTTCCCAGCCTCTCACTACTATCTTCTCACTACTGTCTACTTAACCACAATATTAAATATCTTTCCTGGAACGTAAATGATTTTTGCAATCTCTTTTCCTTCCACCCAACGTTTGACGTTTTCATTTGCAAATGCAGACACTTTCGCTTCTTTTTCTTGCGCGTTTGGTGAGAGTAAAATCGTTCCGCGAAGTTTTCCATTGACCTGCACACCCATTTCAATGGTTTCATCTATAAGCATGGATGCATCATAGGTTGGCCATGATTCTGCAAAAATCGATTGCTCATGTCCAAGCTGTTGCCAAAGCTCTTCTGCCAAGTGCGGAGCAAAGGGAGAAAGAAGTTTCAATGTTGCTTCTAATTGCTTTTCTGAAATATATTGCTCACAACCATCTGGATGATCGGCTGTAATCATTTCTTTTTCACTTGAACGAACCAACAACTCATTAAACAAAGACATTAAAGTTGCTATGGCTGTATTAAATTTTAGACTTTCAAGATCATCTGTAACTCGTTTAATCGCTTTTTCGACGTGTGGCAATTCTATTGATTCAACAGACTTGTTTATATTGTCATGACTTTCAACCCATCTATGCACATAACGCTCTGCCTTATCCAAAAATCGTCGGATGCCGACCACCCCTTTTGTATCCCAAGGTTTGGCATCCTCAAGCGGACCCATGAACATCTCATACATACGAAGCGCATCCGCTCCATATTCTTGCACCACTTCATCCGGATTCACCACATTCCCTTTTGACTTGGACATTTTGTTTCCATCCGGTCCCAAAATCAATCCTTGGTTTCTCAGCGTCAAAAACGGTTCTTCAAACGGCAAATATCCGAGATCATGCAAGGCATAGGCAAAAAATCGCGCATACAATAAGTGCATGACCGCATGTTCAGCGCCGCCAACATACAAATCAACCGGACACCAATAACCAATCGCGGATGCGTCCGCAAACGCCGTCTCATTCTTTGGATCTGTGTAACGCAAATAATACCAAGATGAATCCACAAACGTATCCATAGTATCGGATTCGCGTCTGGCTTTTTTGCCACACACCGGGCAGGTCACATCATGGAATGAAACCGAATCAACCAAAGGTGATTCCCCGGTTGGTTTGAAATCTACGTCTTCCGGCAGTCGCACAGGCAAATGTTCATCCGGCTGCGCACCATGTTCCTCACACCAAATAATCGGAATCGGTGCTCCCCAATAGCGCTGACGAGACACGAGCCAATCGCGCAATCGATACGTTGTTTTTGCATTTCCAATTCCCTTTTCCTCAAGCCAAGAAATCATTGTTTGTTTTGCTTCGCTGGTTGAAAGTCCATTCAAAAAACCTGAATTCATGGCAACTCCTTCACCAGTGTAACAACCGTGTTCTCCTCCCCTTTCAAAGGGGAGGTTGGGTGGGGTCTGTACGACCTGTTCGATTTTCAAGTTGTACGTGTTTGCAAACGCAAAATCGCGTTCGTCATGGGCTGGAACCGCCATGATCGCACCGGTTCCGTAGGTTGTGATGACATAGTCCGCCACCCAAACCGGAATCTGTTCTCCATTTGCCAGATTTATGGCATAGGCTCCGGTAAACACTCCGGTCTTTTCTTTTTGCAATTCGGTTCGCTCAAGCGTGGATTTTTTTGCGGCGGCTTTTCTGTACGTTTCAACCGCTTCTTTTTGTTCGGCCGTGATGATTTCATCAACAAGCACATGCTCTGGCGCAAGCACAAGATAGGTTGCCCCAAACAAGGTGTCCGGTCGTGTTGTGAAAACCGTTGCTTGTGATTTGGAATTTGTGATTTGGAATTTCACTTCGGCTCCTTCACTTTTTCCAATCCAATTTCTTTGCATGATTTTGATCCGCTCCGGCCAATCAATCACATCAAGTCCGGCAAGTAATCGCTCGGCATATTTTGTGATTTCAAAAAACCACTGTTCCAATTCTTTTTGAACCACAACCGTGCCACAGCGTTCACACACCCCATCCACGACCTGTTCATTTGCTAAAACTGTATGACATCCATCACACCAATTCACCGGAGATTTTTTTCGATACGCCAATCCGTTTTTATACAACGTCAGAAATAACCACTGTGTCCACTTGTAATAAGACGCATCAGCGGTTGAAATCTCGCGTGACCAATCAAATGAAAGCCCAAGCATCTTCATTTGTCGATGAAAATTTTGAATGGCCTCCTTTGTGGTCTGCGCTGGGTGAACGCCGGTTTTAATCGCATAATTTTCCGCCGGCAATCCAAACGCATCATACCCAATTGGGCAGAGCACGTTTTTCCCTTGCATGCGTCTACATCGAGCCAAAATATCAATGGCGGTATAAGATTCCACATGCCCCACATGAAGCCCTGAACCGGACGGGTATGGAAACATCACCAAATAATATAATTTTTCCGCTTGTGACACGTCCACCCTCCCTGCGTCATCTCGCCAGATATTTTGCCACTTTTTTTCAATGTCTTGATGGTTGTAACTCATAACCTCCTGATCTTATCGAACTCTTTCACTTGACGCAACCGCAAACCTTTGTTAGGGTAGTATGTCGCTCTTTTCACCACCAAGGAGACATGCGATGTATGATCGTTTTTTTGCTGAGCATCCGCACATTCGATTGGACAATCGCCACATGGAACTTTTTCGTCGTGCGTTTGAACGAGCGGAAAAACTTTGTCTTGCCCACATACACACACCAAACATCGAAAGCTTGGGGAACCAACTCAATTCCGAAGCCATCCATTTGTTCTATCTCATGCACGCAAAAATGCAAATGGATCTGTTTGGGAAAATGCCGCACATTGAACGGTTCTTCTTGGAAATTGTTTTGCTGCATCGATGGCAAATCACCTTTGACAACCAAATGGAAACAGACTCGGACAAGACCGTGATTCACAAAGTCATTTTGGGAAACATGATCCAACACCGTTGGACGCTTCTCATTTTGGATCTCTACGAACGGCAACTGGAAACCTTGTTTGCATTTGGGGATCACCCAAATCTGAACACGCAAGAATGGCAAACAGCCTTCATTGGCGCTGCAACGGTTTCGCGCATGATCACCATGCTTGAACAAACCGGTTGCCAAATCTTTCTTCCGACCCTGTTTGAAGATGTTCATTTGGGCGTTGATCTCATTGTGATTCTCATGGGAACAACCGGCGTCACGTTCAGTATCAAAAGTGGTGTGCCTCATATGAGCATGCTGTTAGAATCCGTCTCTTTTGACACACCGCTTGAGGATGATTCACCGGCCGGCGTTGAACGTTCCCGACTCGCAAGCGGAACAAGATCCATGAACAACCGTTATCAGATGGACCTAAATCCGTGTCGAGTCAAACTCTCACGCGACAATGGGCTACCGTACAGCATCAAGATGTTTCCAGAAGATGTGGATCGAATCCGATCTCTGTTTTCAGAAATCATCCAACCACCCCTTAACACAATCCCGATCTGATCTGGGATTTTTTTATTTGAACAAAAAAAAAGAACCCACGATGGGTTCAAGAACAAGAAAGTTGTGCAAGCTTCAGGACTTCCTCACGAATCGCTTCCCAAGATTTGCCATTGAGCGATTGAAACCGGAAGTGAAGCCAAGCTTCTTGCCCGAATTTGTGCCAGGCTTCGGCCTCACGATCCGCATTTTGGTAGGCTTTTTGATACTCGCGAAGTTGATCGGGGTTTTCGGAATCGCGCATTTCTCGAGTTGGAAGTCCAAGATGGACAACGCGAATATAGCGCGACAACTCTTCAACGAAGGAAACCTCGGTCGCCAACGAGAATTGAAGTTGTCTGTCCATGTTTTCCTTTTGCGGCATGAGGGCGATGGCATCGATGGTGCCATGTTCCAAGAAGATGACTTTTTTGCCGCACTCGATGGCACGCAACTCAGCCGCTTCTTCAAATGATCGCCGCACACGATAGAGAATGTTTTGGAATCGAGCATTCTGTGCTTGATCCTCTTCGTTTGGCCGAAGACCAATTTGGTCAAGCAGCAAGAAGGCAACGTCCGGCACACACTCGATCTCATTGCCAAACTTCTCTTTGAGTTCGAGAAGGAGCGATTGTTTTTGCGTGCCACACCCGCCGGTCAGCACCACCTTTGGCAGTTTGGCTTCCAAATACGGAATCATGGGCGTTGGCACCTTGCTCACAATTTCTTTTGCCACCCGAGCCAGGTGCACATTCGAGATTGCATCCGTGACATCGATTGCGCGGAAAACCCAGGGAGGAAGATCTGGGATTGGTTCATCGCCTTTGGCTTCGTATTCCAAAAGCACAATGTCGCTTAGAATGCTTTGAAACACATCCAGCTCAAACCCGTCTTTTTCAAGCCGAACTTTATCCACGCGATACGGCGTTCCCCCATACAAGGTCAGGGCCGGCTCCACATCGATTTCATGCTCAAATTCTTGTCGCATCAAACCTTTTCCGATTTTGAGTGTGATGCAAGCACGAACACGAGGTGTGTGCTCAATCGGGGTCACAACACGAACACGAAGATCGAGTCCGTTTTGAACCTCCAAATACCCCTGGCGAATGCGCTTGAGCGGCAAACCTTGAAGTACAGAGTGGTCATAGTCCAAAACCAACCACCGACGCTCTCGCTCAATGGGTCCAGCAAACATGTTGCCTCCTGCAAAGAACACGGAATGATTTCCGGTGAGCATGAGTTAACAACAAAATGGCTCATTTGTCAATCATTGCTACAAAAACAAAACAAGGGGCAAGCCCTTGTCTCATTATTTTTATTGATGTGCCAAGTATCGTTCTGCATCCAAGGCAGCCATACATCCGGTACCGGCAGCTGTGATGGCTTGGCGATAGACATGATCCGCCACATCTCCACCCGCAAACACTCCCTCCACGCTTGTCTTACTTGCATTTGGTTCTGTGACAATATACCCTTTTTCATCCAAAGTAAGTTGGCCAACAAATAATTTTGTGTTTGGCTCATGACCGATGGCCACAAATAATCCTTGAACGGTCATCTCGCTTGTTTCATATGTTTTGTGATTCACCACCTGCACTCCTGTAACAGATACACCATCTCCCAATACTTCCTGCACTTCCGTGTTCCACACAATTTCGATTTTTGGATTTGCTTTTACGCGATCTTGCATGATTTTTGAAGCACGCAACATATCTTTTCGCACAAGGAGAAAAACTTTTTCAACAAACCGTGTTAGAAACACTGACTCTTCACACGCCGCATCACCTCCTCCAACCATGGCAACGATTTTTCCCTTAAAGAAAAACCCATCACAGGTGGCACACGCAGAAACCCCACGTCCTTGATACTCTTTTTCTCCGGGCACATCCAACCATTTGGCGCGCGCACCGGTTGAAACAATCACACTTTTTGCCTGGTAGGTTTCGTCATCGGTTTTTATCGTAAACGGCGAAGAAGAAAAATCAACACTCACAACATCTTTTGGAATGATCTGTGTGCCAAATTTTTCCGCTTGCGCTTTCATGTTTTTCATGAGATCCGGCCCCATGATGCCATCCGGAAATCCGGGAAAATTTTCAACCTCTGTGGTTAACATAAGTTGACCCCCAGGTTGTCCACCCGCAGATTGACCTTCAAACATAAGCGGCTTTATCTCCGCACGCGCAGCATAGATGGCCGCTGTGTAGCCGGCCGGCCCTGAACCGATAATAATAAGATCGTGGATCATACATGCTTCTCAAGATGAGAGCGTAAAACATCTTTGCTCATGGCACCGGAAAACTGTTCAACAACCTGACCTTTTTTAAACACCATAAAAGTTGGGATCGACATAATGTTATAGCGTTGTGCCAAGGATGATTGCTCATCCACGTTTACTTTTCCAACCGTGATCTCTTCCATTTCTTTTGCAAGTTCATCAAGAACCGGTGCCATCATGCGGCATGGTCCGCACCAAGGCGCCCAAAAATCCACAAGCACCAATGTGTCGGATTGCAAAATGGATGGATCAAAATTTTCTTCTGTAAGGACAAGCTCTGACATAAGATTATCGCAAATGAATGCCTTCAATTTTTAATTCTTTCATGATTTTTTGTTCTGTGTACGCTTCCAAAATATCTCCTTCTTCAGGTTTGATTTTTCCTTTATAGCTCATACCGCATTCTTGACCGGGTTGAGCTTCTTTCATTTCTGCCGGACCAAGTTGAAACGAAAGAGCCTCTCCTTCTCCAATATACTCTCCGTTTCGAGATAAACGCAATTTTGCTTTTGGCGTGATTTTCGATTTCTTCACCCATCCACCAATAATCCAACCATGATCGATTTTACGGAAGACTTTCATCACCTCAAACGATCCAAGTTCGGTAAACAATAATTCAGACGGCAATAATTTTTTCAATTCTTCGATCACCTCTTCAAACAATTTGTAGATGATTTCGTATTGGCGAATGGTGACATTTTTTTCTCGAGCCAATTCCGCGGCTGATGTCACCGGTCGCACATTAAATCCAATGACCAAAGCCCCGCCGGCTTCTGCATCGGAAATGTCAGAGTCTGTGATGTTGCCCAATCCTTTTTTCACCACTTTCACCCCAACATCTTCATGATGGATTTTATCGAGCAGTCCCAAAATCGCTTCAAGCGATCCAAGCACGTCTGCACGAATAATAAGCGGGAGCACACGCTTCTTTTGTTCAGCCTCAGCTTCGGATTCAGACATGGGCGCATGATGAATAGACGCCACTTCTTCAATGGCCATCATAGAACTGTCGGTTGATTTGATGCGCTTCAATGCTTTTGCATCTGTTGGCACCTCCATTACATCTCCAACCGCCGGAGCAATTTTCCATCCCACGATTTCAACCGGTGTAGACGGAATGGCGTTTTCCAGTTTCTCCCCTTTCCAATCACGCATGGCACGAGAACGGCCATACAAAGTTCCACGCACCCCAAGATCATCGCCAATGTGAAGCGTTCCACTTTGCACCAAAATAGTTGCCACCGGACCAATGGCTGGATCCACATGAGATTCAATCACGGTTCCAAGCGCACGATGATTTGGATTGGCCACAATGTTATTTTTTTCCATGTCAGCGGCAAGAAGCAACATATCAAGTAGGCTATCGATGTTTGTTCCAGCTTTTGCGGAAACCGGCACAACAATGGTGCTGCCTCCCCAATCTTCGGGCGTTAATCCAACCTCAGACAACTGGCCTTTTACGCGATCCAAATTTGCTTCAGCACGATCGATTTTGTTTAAGGCAACAATAAACGGCAAATTGGCAGACTTGATAATGTTGATGGCTTCTTTTGTTTGTGGTTGCACCCCATCATCTGCGGCCACAACCAAAATCGCCATATCTGCAACCTTCGCTCCACGCGAACGCATCACGGTAAAGGCTTCATGTCCTGGCGTATCAATAAATGTGAGGGCCCGGCCATTACGTTCCACTTGATAAGCTCCAATGTGCTGGGTGATGCCTCCGGCCTCTGATTCCACAACGTGTGTGGTACGAATGGCATCCAACAATTTTGTTTTTCCATGATCCACGTGCCCCATCACCACCACAACCGGAGCACGAGGTGTTTTTTTGTCCGCCCCTTCACTTTCCGCGCGAGCACGAATTTTATCCAATCCTTCTGTATCCTCTGTCTTTGTTTGAGCACCCGCGCCTTTTTCCGCACGGAAACCTAAATCCTCTGCCAAAATAGAAGCCGTATCAAAATCGATGCATTCATTGATAGATGCCAAAATACCGTTTTTCATGAGCTCTTGCATCACACGAGGAACAGGGATGTTCAAAAGTGAAGCAAAATCACGCACGGTCGTAACTGGTGGAAAGGTGACAGGTTTACGATCCGCCAATGGAATTTCCGATTTGGCGCCTGTGTGCGATTTTTGCATTTCAACCTTGCGGGCCAATCGTTCTTTTCGATTCATTTCCGCCCAGGCCTCCATGATTTTTTGCGCCTGTCGATTATCCACCTTGATGGCCCGTGCCCCAATAGAAAAACCAAGCTCAGGGAGCTTTTGCAAAAGTTCGTTAGGATGCACGCGTAGTCGTCGCGCAAGTTCTGTGATGTTCATGGGGAAGGATGAAATAAATAAGATGCCAAAAGTCTATCGAATCAAACGGAAAAAGTCAAAGAATCAAGAAAATTGGTTGGCTGGTCAAAACCGCCAAAATCCGGAATAATGCCTTTGCTATGAACCCAGGATTTATCCTCATCGACAAACCCGCCGGCATCACTTCGTTTGATGTGGTGGCAAAACTGCGGCGATTAACCGGCGTAAAACGCATTGGACACGCCGGAACCCTGGATCCGTTTGCCACGGGTTTGCTTTTGGTGGGCGTTGGGCGCGAGGCCACGCGGGAAATGCAAAACCTGGTTGGGCTTGATAAAACCTATGAAGCAACCTTTGTCTTGGGTATTTGCTCAACCACAGATGATGTGGAAGGCGAAAAATCAAAACCGATTCCAACAGAACACATAACCGAACAACAAATCGATGAGGCATTAAAAACATTTGAAGGCGACATCAATCAAATTCCGCCAACGTATGCAGCCATCAAAGTCCAAGGCAAAAAATTGTACGAGCTTGCGCGCGAGGGCAAACCAACTCTCGTCGAACCAAGACGTGTGACCATTTATTCCATCAAAAAGACCTCCACAACTCCACGACTTTCCCTTCTCATTCACTGTTCCTCCGGCACCTACATCCGTTCCATTGCCCGTGACCTTGGGGCCAAACTTGGGGTCGGTGGCTATGTGGAAACCTTGCGCCGCACGAGCATTGGTCCGTTTTCCATCGAAGAAAGCCTTGATCTTGGCACCCTTACCAAAGAAAACATCGAAAACCATCTTATAGAGATAGAGCCATTTCTTAGTCGTTTGACGAAAACAAGGGCTTCTGATACACTTTTTGCGTAATTCTTGATAAAAAAGTTCCTCAGAAGTTCAGGCTGTTTCCCTTGGTATGGATTGTTTGCAAACAAAAAACTTATCGATTCCCTTTTTGTCCTCACACCGCGCGATGAGTTTGTTTTTGCGATAATACGCATTCCCCTTGGATAGATACTTCGATGATTCAATCGGAGTTAGTTTGAACTTCTCTAACATCAAAGAGAAGTTTTATGTTTAATCTTATAACCATCCTGCTCGTTCTTGCGGGAATCGGAGGTGGATCTGTTGCCGGATACGCGTACAGAAAAGCCAAGGCATCACGTCTTGCCGATGACGCAGAAAACAGAGCGGAAAAACTCATTTCAGAAGCCAAAACCAAGCAACAAGAAATTCTCACAGAAACAAAAACCAAGCAGCAAGAAACCATTATTGAAGCAAAAGAAAAAGCGTTTAAGTTAATCGAGGAAGCAAAACGTGAAGAGCAAAACAGCCGACGCGATTTGCAAGAACAACAAAAACGATTGGAAAAACGAGAAGAAATTTTCGATCAAAAATTGTTGGATATTGAAGACAAAAAAACAAAATTGGATGATAAACTCAAACAAGTCGAAGAGGTAAAACTCAACATTGAGATCATCAAAGAAGAACAAGAGGAAAAATTGGAGCAAGTCGCACAAATGACCAAAACTCAAGCTGAGGAACAGTTAATAAAAAAAGTGGAAGAAGAAGCATCGGAACGACTCATGAGCCGTATCCGAAAAATGGAACAGGTGGAAGAAGAAGAATTGGAAAACAAATCACGAAAAATTCTTTCGCTTGCCCTCACGCGTTTTGCTTCATCTGTGACCACAGACACCACCACCACGGCCGTTGAATTGCCAAACGATGAAATGAAAGGACGTATTATTGGAAAAGAAGGACGCAACATTAAGGCGATTGAATTGCTCACCGGAACGGAAATCATTGTGGATGATACGCCAAACATGATCACGATAAGTGGGTTCTCCCCTATCCGACGACAAGTGGCAAAACGTGCACTTGATGTGCTCATCAAAGATGGGCGTATTCATCCGGCCCGCATCGAAGAGTCCATCACCGAGGCAAAAAAAACCTTGGCACAAGAACTGCGCAAATCTGGAGAAGATGCTTTGTATCAACTTGGAATCCCTGTTTCCTCCATTGACCCAAAACTTATTTCCATTTTGGGCCGCATGAAGTTCAGAACCAGTTATGGACAAAACGCTTTGCAACACTCGATCGAAGTCGGCACGATCGCTGGTATGATCGGAGAAGAATTAGGAGCGGATGTGTTTGTGTGTAAAAAAGGTGGACTGTTTCATGATATTGGAAAGGCAGTTGATCACGACATGCAAGGGGCTCATCCGGAGATTGGCTACAACATCATGAAGAAGTTTGGATTCCCGGAAGAAATTTGTTATCAATCCGTGGCTCACCACGAAGATAAACCTCGAACGGTTGAAGGAGCGATTGTCAAAGCCGCGGATGCGATCAGTGGAGCCAGACCGGGAGCCCGAAAACAATCTTTGGAACAATTCATCCAACGCATGGAAGAATTGGAAAAGACCGCCGGTTCATTTGAAGGCGTGGAAAAGGTGTACGCCATTCAAGCCGGACGTGAAGTGCGCATCTTTGTTCACCCGGAACAAATCAATGATTTAACCGCCTATGAGTTGGCAAAAAACATTGCGCAAAAAATTGAAAATGAGTTGAGCTATCCTGGCGAAATCAAAGTGACGATTATTCGTGAGACGCGCGTGATTGAATACGCTCGATAAACGTGATAAACTCAAGACGACTATGAACAAATCTGATCTCGCGACACGCATCGCGGAAAAATTACAGATCTCAAAAAAACTCGCGGATGATTTTGTGGCCACGTTTGAAGAATTGGTCACACGCGCGTTGGCAAATGGAGAAGAAGTCACCATTGCCGGTTTTGGAACTTTCAGCGCCAAAGAACGAAAAGGACGCGTTGGGGTAAATCCACAAAAGCCAAGTGAACCTATCACTATTCCATCGGTTGTCGTGCCAAAATTCAAAGCCGGAAAAGCCCTCAAAGATACTTTAAAAGGAAAACGAACGGTTTAAGAAAAATACCTCGATTTGATCGAGGTGTTTTTATTTTGGTGACCCTTGACGAAACAGCAAAACGCGCGTATCCTCTCCCTTTGTCACGCGTCGTGACATGCATACAACCTCAACAACATGGGAGTTTCAACTCAGCCATGGGTAAACCAAAGAATATTTACAGTCCCTGCTGCGGAGTTCCGTTCGTGAACGCGGGAGAGGCAATCCCCACGTGTCGGACTTGCGGACAAGAATTCCCGCCGAATGCGATCGTGCTCACCTCGATCAAAACGGAGTTGGATACCTATTCGACCTGCTGTGGCGTGCCCTTCACCCGCACAGAACCAAACGGGACCAGGCGTTGCCCAAGCTGCAACAATCGGTTCGAACCCACGCGGTTCCCCATCCCGCACACCTACGACACCTCTCCCACCCTCGCCTTTTAGCTTTCTCTCCTTACTGTCCGCAATGGGCAGTTTTTTTGTAAAATTTAAAAATGGGCGGGTTGCTGGTCTTTTGGCAAGAAAATGTTTCAACGTAGGTTTTACTACGTTTCAACATCTTTCTTGCCTGCAAGACGTCGCACCCCATCCCATTTTTGAAATCTCACTTGTGCTATGAGTGAGCAATTTGTCGCCCACCGCAAACCAAAAAAAAGAATCGTGAGACACGATTCAGTTATTCGACGATTGAGGTCGAAAGAAATAAAGAACACCTGTTCCAAGCAACAAGATGATTCCACACATCAACCAAACCCATTGGATCGTTGAAGCAGAATCAGGTTCTTGTTGAATACTTGCCCAGATGATAAGTGGGGTTATGAGATACCCCACTCTACTAAGCAATGATTGCAATGAGCCAAACGTGGCACGGAATGAACTATCCACTCGATGCTGTACAAAAGAACTGATGAGTGGATCTTGGATACCACGCCCAAACTCATGAATCATAACCCCAGAAAGAGGGATCCAGAGTCCGGAAGCAAATCCGGCGATAATCATTCCACAAGCGGTCAACATCATGGACACAAGAATTCCACGAGCCTCATCTCCTTGTGAAATCGGCATCTTCCGAACAAAGAGGGCGGAAATAGTCACACTCAAGTACATCATGGCCCAAACAGCCGAGAGTCCGACGGTACCCACCATGGATTTGAAGTAGGGCGACCAGAAGTGATTAAAAGAAACCACGGTTCCAAGAAGAATGGTTCAAACAACAACCCACTTAAGGGCCTGGCTTGTTCGCAACAAATTCCAACTCATGGTGAGAGCGCTCCATTCTGAAACACGATGAACCGGTTCACCCTGCCCATTCATGCACAAACGTGCAAACAAAACAATGATGGGAGCAACAAACGCCATTGGTGCCCAAATCAACGATGGGTGGATCAATGACAAAAGAGATCCAACAAAACCACCAAGCAAAATAGCCGCACCTTTTACCACAGTTGCTGTCGCAAAAACCTTGCGATACTCAAGACCGCGTCTTTCATGCGCAAGCGCGTCTGTGATCCACGCTGTGTCCGCCCCGGAAACAAATGCCATACCAATGCCGATCAACGCCTCCCCACATAAGGCAGACCAGAACCCAGAGGCAAACAGATAGAACAAGGAACCAATGGTCTGAAACAGGAGACCTGTTTGAATAGACCACGCTCGACTTTTTCCGTCTGCGAGCATGCCGGTCGGCAATTCTCCCAAAATGATCACAAGCCAAAAGATACTGTTAAGCAAAGAAATTTCACCCAACGAAAATCCAATGGATTGCAAAAAAGGCGCATACGTCGTAAAGGTGGTTGCCATCGCAAAGGCAGATGCACCAACGTAAAGGTAATACAATTTTGAAGAGCTCATGACCCCTCCTTGCCGCACGAAACCAACCGAATACAACCTGTATTCGTTCGTTTCAGTGCTTTCATCACACGGTTTTTAGCCAGTTTTCACCAGCTGCAACACGTGGACGAAAAGAAAACAACCCGGTTTCCCGAGTTGTTTTTGGATTGATTTTACAAAATAAATCAATACATAACCACTCGAGAAACCCAAAACATATCGGACATGGAAACTCCGTTTTCTTGGGCGATTCGAGTTGTGTATGTGTGATTGAATAACATATCTGCTTGTATTAAACCATAAAAAATACCTTTTGTCAAAAAACAGACCCAGACTGGGTCCGTTTTTTACTTCGCCTTCATCAGCTCAACCACATCTGCCAAAGGCACAAGACGGCTTTCTGATTCTTTGCGTTCTTTCCATTCAACAGCATTTTCTGCCAATGTTTTTTCCGACAAAATAAGTCGCACCGGCGCACCCATCAAATCCGCATCCGCAAACTTTTCTCCGGCCGTTGCCTCGCGATCATCCCAAAGCACTTCAACACCTTTTGCTTCCAACTCTTGCATCAATGATTCGGCTGTTTCATTCAATTGATCTTGCACGGCTGCATCCTTACTTTTAAGCGTCACAAGATGAACATGAAACGGTGCCACAGAAGCCGGCCAGATCATTCCCTTATCATCGTGATAGGTCTCAACAATCGCTCCTACCAAACGCGATGTTCCAATTCCATAACATCCCATAAGCACACGTTTTCGTTCACCTGTTTCATCCACAAAATTTTCATCAAACGCGTCCGTGTATTTTGTGCCAAGATCAAAAATGTTTCCAACCTCGATCCCTTTTACCAAAGACAATGTGCCGTCTCCATTTGGACAAGCATCCCCTTCTTTCAAATTTGCCACTTCTGTATTTTGACCAAACGAACAGTGATCACATGCCAAAATGGTATCCTCGCCCGCAGGCGTTAATGCCTGAAATTCATGTGAAGGATTTTGTGTAAACACCCCTCCGCTTGCTTGAACAACTTTGACATCCAATCCACATCGTTCAAACACACGCACATACGCCTCAAGTGTTTTTTGATAAAACGATTCCAAATCTTGTTGTGACGTATGAAAACTATACATGTCCTTCATGCGAAATTCACGTCCACGCAACACACCAGATTTTGCTCGGAGTTCATCACGAAATTTTGTATTGATTTGATACGCTGCAAAAGGCAAATCTTTGTAGGATTGGATAAACGACTTGGCAAGGGGCGTAACCACTTCTTCGTGACTGGCGCCAAGCGCATAATCTTTTTCTGTTTGCGAATGAACCTTAAACAAAATATCCACGTTGTCCCAACGGTTTGTTGCCTCCCAAAATTCTTTTGGATGGAGAGATGGCATGAAAATTTCCTGCGCCCCAAGCGCATTCATTTCCTCTCGCACGATTTGTTCAACCTTGCGCAAAACAGTAAGACCAAACGGAAGCCAGGTGTACACACCGGCCATGGTTTGGTCCACAAAACCGGCTTGGACCAAAAGTCGCGCATTGGCTGAGTCAGATTCAGCAGGAGCTTGTTTAGATGTTTTTGTGAAAATCGAAGAATATCGCATATCGTTTAGGATAGTATCAGGATCTTTTGTGTTCGTCGAGAGGAAAAAAGTTTCTGGCCTTATGCAAAAAAGTAAATAATAGTCGACGGGAATCATTACGCATTTTGTCGTAAAATAAAAAAGACCCAAGCAGATGCTGATCCGCAAGGGTTTGAGGTTTTCTTTAACTTATCTTACAACGAGTCTGATTCTCATCAGTTTAGGTGAGTTGGTCAATCTCGTGAATCCATAATCGGCTTCAATGGTATCGCCTACCTCGAGATGATCGAAATCCGATTTTTCGATCAAGAAAGAAGTCGTTTCTCCATCGATCTCAAAATACACTTGATAGGCCTCTGGCTTATAATAACTTTGGAATAATCCATGACCAAAACTGATGGTCCAAGTGCCGGGAACGACTACTTTTTCCTCAACAGTGACCGTTGAGGTTTTAGGAGAGATAATGTCGAATGAATCGACCTCGAAAAAGACCAACCACATCATCGCTATCACGATCACAGACAGAGTCAGAGCAACAACATAGAATAAACACTTACCTAGAACCGATGGGGAATCACTGTTGATTCTATTCAAGAAACGCCTGATCATGATTGAGCTCCGTTTTTGATGATTTGGGAGGCGTAGGCGACAAAAAACTCCAGGATGAACCTGACCTTTGATAATCTTCTGCATTATGGTAAAAATGCACATATGCAAAAAAGGAAAATAATCATTGATACAGACCCTGGACACGATGATGCCTTGACTATCATGCTCCTTGAAAAATCAGGGCTGTTTGATATTTGTGCAATTACAACTGTTGCCGGCAATAGCACCATACAAAATACCACCAACAATGCCAGGTATATTCTTGATTTGCTCAAGAGCAATACCCCCCTTTATTCAGGCGCCGCTTCCCCTCTTAAACGAGAACTTATCCAAGCCGATGTCCATGGCGAAAATGGCCTGGCCGGTGCTTCCATAAAAAAACAAGAGTCATTATCTCAAAACGCATCCGATAAAATCATCGAAATCGTTAAAAATAATCCGAACCAAATCACAATTATTGCCTTAGGCCCCCTCACAAATCTGGCTCAAGCCATTCAAAAAGACCCGTCAATCATTCCAATGATTCAATCAATAATCATAATGGGAGGTGCAATAGAAGTTCCAGGTAATAAAAATCGAGTGGCTGAATTTAATATATTTGTTGATCCTGATGCGGCCGATATTATCTTTCGAGCAATAATACCAAAAACACTTATACCATTAGATACCTGTCATCTTGTCTATTTATCTCTTGAAGATTTTGATGTTCTGAAAGAGATCCCCATCTATGAAGAGATACGGGCGATGATGGAACATTATATTAAAGGCATTCAATTGTTTGAACACACAAAAGGAGCAATCATGTATGATCCTCTTGCTGCATACTATCTTATCAACCCAAAGGCATTTAAAACCGAATTGATGGATGTGCTTGTGGAAACAGAAAGTGATTTAACACGCGGCATGACGGTTGCTGACAGAAGAACATGGGGAGATAAACATCCAAATATAGATGTGGCTATGTCCGCAGACAGAGACGCATTTGTAAAAGATTTTCTTTCTATTCTCAAACAAAACTAAGCCATAGCAAACAAAAAACTCCAGGATGAACCTGAAGTTTTTTATGGTGCAGGCGGAGGGATTCGAACCCCCGACCCTCTGTTCCGAAGACAGATGCTCTATCCAACTGAGCTACGCCTGCAATTATGAAGCGCTGCAAGTGTACGATGTATCTTGACGATTGTCAACTCATTTTGTATGATTTTGTCACGTTTAGAAAAGACAAACGCGGAGCGCAAGGCCAAATCGATTTGGCGACAATCTTGAACGTTTATCTGCATCGGTAGCTCAGCGGTAGAGCAGGAGACTCTTAATCTCTTGGTCGTGGGTTCGATCCCCACCCGGTGCACCATCAAAAAACCATCTCATGACGAGGTGGTTTTTTGATTTACTTTTTTACCATCCCTTGGCAACAATCGCGGCTTCTGCGGCCGCCACTTGGGCTTCTTGTTTTGACGTTCCATTTCCGGTGGCGATTTGATCTTTTCCTAAAAACACGCCGACCACAAATTCTTTTGCATGATCCGGCCCGGTTTCTGACAAGACTTTATACGACGGCGTGATGCCCGTGTGCTCTTGTGCGGCTTCTTGAAATCGACTTTTTGGATCAATATAAAGACGTTGTTTGAGCACATGATCCAACTGCGACAACACACGATCCGTAATAAATTTTTTCGCCGCCTCCCATCCTTGATCCAAATAAATGGCGCCAATAATCGCCTCATAGGCATTGGCCAAAATATACTTGCGCGCTTTTGAGCCAGCGTCTTTTGCCTCACCTCGCGACATGTGCAAATACGGCTCAATCTCCAATGTCTGACACAAACCGGCAAGCATTTCCGCGTTCACGAGCGCTGCACGCCAGTTTGTGAGTTCCCCTTCCGGGTTTTCAAAATGCAGGTAGAGATATTCTGTGACCACTAATTCCAAAACCGCATCTCCCAAAAATTCCAATCGCTCATTATGTCCCAGACGAAAATCCGGGTGTTCGTTTAAGTAGGATCGATGAACAAGCGCTTGTTGTAACGTATCTTTATTTTGAAACGTAACGCCAAGTGTCTGCTCAAGATCATCAAGTTCTGTTTTAGGCATATTTATTCTTTAACCTCCTCTTTTTGTTGATCAACTTTTTTAATATCTCCTTTGGCCACCATTTCTTTATACACGGCTCCAAGCACGCCGTTTACAAATTTACCGGATGATGGACCTCCAAACCCTTTAGCAAGTTCAATCGCTTCATTGATGGCAACTTTTGCGGGAATCGCATCGGAATATTTGAGTTCATAAATCCCAAGCCGCAAGATATTGCGATCAATAAGGGTGAGCATTTCAAGCGGCCAGTTGGGCGCAAACTCAACAATCACTTCATCGATTTCCCCGCGATGGGCAATCACCCCATGCACCAATTCTTCCACAAATTTTTCATCATCAAACTTTGGCGCAAATTCTTGACGATTAAATTCAATGATTTCCGGCAAACGAACATCTGGCATGCCTAAAAAATCCCACTGATAGAGAGATTGCATGGCGATGGTACGTGAAAGGTGTCGATTGGACATACACAAAGAGCTAACGAACGAAATAAAAGGAACAGAAAACACCTAAAGCTAGGCCTTTGGTGTTTTAGCGGTTTTCTTTTGAGCTTTTTTTACAAGCTTTTCACCGGATGTTTTTGTTTTGATGACTTGGCGACCCTGATAAAATCCACAAACCGTGCAAGCGCGGTGTGGGCGAAGGGGCATCTGACAATTTGAACAAACAGAGGTGGTTGCCGGCTTAAGCGCGTCGTGAGATCGACGTCGGCGTCCGGCGGAGTTTGATTTTTTTCTGGCTGGAACTGGCATAGGTAAGGTTAAAATACGAGATCCCGATCGGGGTCTGAACAAAGAAAGACTATCATTTCACAAAAGATACGTCAATATCCATAGTAAATCCGCTCGCAAAACCGCTTTGGGTCCTCGTGGAGGTGGTCAATGCGGTTCATGTGGTAGGCATAGACGTTTTCGGGTTCCTTTGCCCCGGAAAACACATATTTAGCCTCAAGCCAGGTTGTGTGCATGACATTGGCCCAATAGAGCAAAACCCCTTGATAAAACTCCTCAAACGAAAGCGGAATCAAACTTTGATAGGCTTTGAGAAACACGCGCGCAAAATGGAAATGGATATCTTCCCACCCATCATCAAAACAATTGATCATCATGCTGCGCGCAAACTCATACGACCGTGGGGCAACACAGGTATTTTCAAAATCAATCACATGGGTCATGTTCCCCTTTTCATCCACAAGCACATTTTGATACGTGAGATCTCCATGAATCAAAACTTGGTTTCCAGGATCAAGTTCAAATATTGAATCATGCAATTGTTCAATCAATCTTTTCTTTTTTTCCAGTGTACAAATAATGTTCTCATCAAACGGCCGGGGCTCTGCTTGTTCACGCAAAATCTGCACAAGCTCATTGGCTTCCCAAAAAAACTGCTCTTTGTTTGCCAAATGGAACGGCTGAAACTGATCCACATCCACAGATGCGCCGGCTATGTGCACACACGCAAGCAAAGTACCCAACCGTCTGGTTTCTTCATCTGATAAATCCGTCACACGCAATGCATGTGATTCAACAAACGGAAAAAGGCTGCACCAATGACCATGAAGATAAAAAGCGGATCGTCCGTGCACATCTTTTTTCGGCAATAAAACAGGAATACCTTTTTGCGCAAAAAATTGTTC
>Ga0172373_10004487_pt1 | contig 19645 bp, 21 predicted proteins | sample Lak10m_2_FD_114546 | JGI IMG/M metagenome (GOLD analysis project Ga0172373, IMG submission 114546) | Freshwater microbial communities from Kabuno Bay, South-Kivu, Congo - kab_092012_10m | ecosystem: Environmental > Aquatic > Freshwater > Lake | place: Democratic Republic of the Congo...
AACATCCGGTTGCGAAAGCTCGTGACCGGTGCGGCGGGTTTGCGCGTCAGCCCACTGCGAGCATTGCGCGCCGGCGCCGCCTTGCGCGCACGACCGTGATCGCCACCGAATGGCCAGCGGATCATGCAGTCACCGTCATGGCGCAATCACCTCGATCTGCTTCGGTGGCGGCGTGCGCATGTTGAGGTTGGTGGCAGCGACGTTTTCGACGAAGGCGTGGGTCGACCAGGCACTTTGCTCAAGTTGCAGGCGGCCCCACTCGATCTCCAATCGATCCCGTTCGCGATTGACGCGCTCGAGTTCGACGAAGAGCTCACGCGAGCGATGCTTGACGTAAATCGCGCCGGCGGCCGAGCCGAGCACGGCGAGCCAAAGCACGGGAATGAGCACCATCAACAGGCGATCACCCGGCAGTTTCATGCGGGCACCCCCTGAGTGCCGAGACGCTCCGCACAACGCAATACCGCGCTGCGAGCGCGGGGATTGCGCGCCACTTCCGCCTCACCCGCCCGCTGCTTGCGACCCACGAGTTGCATCGTGGGACGAGCCGATGCGGGGATCACGGGCAACCCGGCAAACACGGGATCGACGCTGCTCTTCAAGCGCATGAACTGCTTGACGATGCGATCCTCGAGCGAATGGAAACTGATCACGGCCAGACGTCCGCCTGGCGCCAACACCGAGTGCGCGCCCTCGAGCGCCGCGCGCAACTGACCCAGCTCGTCATTGACGTACATGCGTAGCGCTTGGAACGTACGCGTCGCCGGATGCTTGCCATCACGAGTCCGCACCACGCCCTGCACGAGTTCGGCAAGCTGGCGTGTGCGCAGCAGCGGCGTAGTACCGCGCGCCTCGACGATCGCGGCAGCGATGCGTCGTGCAAAGCGCTCCTCACCGAGTTCGGCGATCACGGTAGCCACCTCCCGCGCATCGGCCCGAGCGAGAAACTCGGCGGCGGATTCGCCGTGCCCAGGATCCATGCGCATGTCGAGCGGCCCGTCCTTGGAGAAACTGAAGCCGCGCGACGGATCGTCGAGCTGCGGCGAGGAGACGCCGAGATCGAGCAGGATGCCGCACACGGCCCGACCCGCAGCATGCGCAGCGACCACCTGCGCAAGTTGCGCGAAGGCGGCCTGCACCAGCTGCAAGCGCGGCTCGTCGTGAAATCTTTGATGGCCTGCAGCAATGGCTGCCGGATCGCGATCGAGCGCGAGCACGCTGCCGGTTTCACCCACCGCGTGCAGCAATCTCGCCGTGTGACCACCCCGACCGAACGTGCCATCAACATAAAATCCGCCTGCGGACGGGGCCAGAACCTCCAGCACCTCATCGACAAGCACCGGCTCGTGCTCATCCACCGGAGTCAGCCCCCGCAACCCATCACCACGTCACCACGTCTGCAGTTCCTTGCGGAAGCTGCGCGGCGTGCCCTGCTGCAACGCTGTTGTCGCCGCGGCCGCTCTAGAGCGACAGCGAATCGAGTTCCGTCGACAGATCGGTCGCGGTTTCTTCGCTCTTCAGCCAGTAGTCGCGGCGCTCGTTCCAACGCGCCTCGTCCCACAGCTCGAGCCGATTACCTTGACCGATCAACATCGCGTGCCGCGTCAATCCCGCGAACTCACGCAACTCCGGCGGCAACAACAAACGTCCCTGACCGTCCAGATCGATCTCGGTTGCATGACCCACCATCAGCCGCTGCAGGCGACGTGATCGCTCATGCAGCGAGGGCAGGCTCATCAACTTGCGTTCGATCTGCTCCCAGTCGGGTAGCGGATAAATCAGAAGGCAGGGGTCACGGTCGACGGTGACGACGAGTTGTCCCTCGCTGCGCTCGAGCGCGCGCTGACGCTGCCGGGTGGGCAGCACCATCCGGCCTTTGTCATCGAGAGTCACCCTGCTGGCACCGCGAAACATGACGTCAAACGGGCGTCCATCCGCCCAGTTCTCCCCACTTTCCACCACTTGGCGCCACTATAGAAATCGCGCGCGGTCAGTGTCAACGGTAAATGGGAAAAAATTTGCGCTCCGCCAATAACTTACGGCGCTATCGCCAGCTGTCGAGCGCGCAAAAATGGATGAAAATTGTGGGGTTTCAGTGGCTTAAGCTGTTTTGCTGAAACGCGCCTTAGAAAGAACGGAGTCGGCCGATAAGCCGGGTTCTGTCGAGGGCAATCATTCCTCTGGGATCCTCGTCACCGAAGACCTCAAGCAGCCTACCCGGAAGTCACGCTCGGACACGGCGCTGCAGGTTTCCCTGCGACTTCCCTATTTGGCCTTGCTCCCGGTGGGGTTTGCCGTGCCGAGGATGTTGCCACCCGCGCGGTGCGCTCTTACCGCACCATTTCACCCTTACCTGCGCCGATCGACCCTGCGGCCCGCCAGCGCGTCGGCGGTATCTTTCTGTTGCACTTTCCGTGGGCTCGCGCCCCCCAGGGGTTACCTGGCACCGTGTCCGAAGGAGCCCGGACTTTCCTCCCCGTCTCCCCCGTTAAGAGGACACGCAGCGATTGCCTGGCCGACTCCGTGGCGCACCTTAACCCTGCTTGCCCGAAAGGACAAATCAGCCCTCGCTGCGCCGACCCTCGCCGCGTCGACCCTCGCTGCGGCGCACGGCGAGCGCATACGCTTCTTCGCGTGAGCCACCGCTGACCGCCGCGGCAAGAGCGGCGGCCTTGGACGCGGGCAAGTAGGCGAGCGCCTGCTGCAGTACCCGCTCCAGCAATTCACGCTGCGCTGCATCCTCGAGCGGTAATTCGGGAGCCCCGCCGATCACCACGGTAATCTCACCGCGCCGGAAATCCTCTTCCGACGCGGCGCGAGCCGCGAGCTCGCCCAAGGTGCCGCGATACACGGTCTCGAATACTTTGGTCAGTTCGCGTGCCACCGCCGCAGGACGCTCGGCGCCGAATACCCGAGCGCAGTCAGAGAGCGTGTCGGCAATGCGGTGCGGCGCCTCGAACAGCACCAGCGTGCGCGGCTCGCGCGCCAGCCCCTCGAGGCGCGCCTCGCGCTCGCGCGGTTTACTCGGCAGAAACCCCTCGAAGCAGAACCGCTCGGTTGGGACGCCGGCCACCGAGAGCGCCGCAGCAATCGCGGTCGGTCCCGGGATCGCGCGCACCTCGTGCCCCGCCGCCGCCGCGAGGCGCACCAGCTCAAAGCCCGGGTCCGACAGCAGCGGCGTACCCGCATCGCTGACGAGCGCCACGCGCTCGCCTGCCGCGAGCCGCTGCAACAGGACAGCGCTACGCTCGCGCTCGTTGTGAGCGTGTAACGAGAGCAGCGACTTTTGCAGGCCGAGTGCCGCCAACAACTGACCCGTACGCCGAGTGTCCTCCGCGGCGACCACATCGGCGGCCGCCAGTGCCTCGCGCGCTCGATCCGACAAATCCGCAAGGTTGCCGATCGGCGTGGCGATCACCTCGAGTCGACCCGCCGCCGAGCCCGTTCCTGCCTGCCGAACCACTATAATTGCGCTCCTCAAACCGCGATGCCTGCGGCATCCTGCACCCCCCCGACAGCGGATTCAATCCACGACCCACTGGCCCAGATGCATATCCCCCAGGCCCATATCTCATGAAGCGACCCCAGCCCTTGCATCCGCATCGAGATCCAAAAGGCCGCCTGCCGCGATCCGCTTGGCGAGGCGCCATCGCGGTGCTGTTCGGTCTCCTTGCTGCCTGCGGCGCCACGCCGACCCGTCTTGCCACAACGCCGGAGCAAGCGGCCGCCCTGCTCGCGCGCGGTGAATACGCTGCGGCCGCGCGCGATTACGCCGCCCTCGCCGAGGCCACACCCGGCGCCATGGGCATGGAGTACCGCCTGAATGCGCTCAGCGCTGCGCTGCGCATCCCGGATACCGCGCTGGCTACGCGGCAGCTTGGCCTCGTTACCGCACCGATCGACCCGGCAGCAGCCTATCGACGTGATCTGCTGGCGACCGAGTTGCAATGGTTGACGGCCGGCGCCGCGGCCGCGTGGGAAACGCTCGCGGCGCTCCCCGCTTCGCAAGGAGCCACCCAGATCGAGGCCTATCACGAGTTGCGTCAGCGGCTTGCCCTGGCGGCCCAGCGACCGCTGCAAGCGATCCGCAGCGTGGCTGAGCGCGAGACGTTGCGCGCCAGCGATGCCACGGCGCTCGCCGCGCTGCGCGCCGAGTTCCTGTTGCAGCTGCGTGAAGCCGTCGCACGCGGCCTCACCACCGACCCCCGCAGCGCCGGGCGCGATGCGGCAGCCCGAGGCTGGCTCGAAGCGGCACCACTGGCCGCCCGCGCCGCGCTCGCCCCGCAATCGGCGAACGCCGCACTGACGGCCGCCTGGCGTTCCCGCTACCCGCGACATCCGGCGAGTGCCGCACTAGCCGCGACCCATAAGCCCGTCCCGCCACCCGACACCGTCGCCTCGCCGAGCCCCGCTGCAGCCACCTCGGCCGCGAGCGCCACGGCCCCGGCGTCGACCACCCGACCGTCAGCATCGGCCACCCAGCCCGCTGCCGCGCAACCGGCACCGCTTCGCCCCGAAGCACATGTTGCCGCCCTGTTGCCCTTATCGGGCCGCAATGCCGCCGCGGGCGCGCAACTGCGCGATGGATTATTGAGCGCCTACTACGCCACCCCCGCCGCCGCACGCACGCCGCTGCGCTTCTACGACACCGGCGCGCTCAGCGTGGCGGAGGCCCTGCAAAGCGCCACCAGCGCGGGCGCGGAATTCGTCATCGGCCCACTCGCCCGGGAAGACGTGGTGTCCGCCGCCGCGTTTCAAACGTCGATCCCGATTCTGGGCTTGAATTTTTTGCCCGCGGAACAAGGGGCATCGAGTTCGACGTTCTATCAGTTCGCCCTCTCGCCCGAGGAAGAAGCCCGCGCCGTCGCCCGCCGCGCGCTCGGCGAGGGCCGACGCCGAGCCATCGCGTTCGTACCCGCGGGCGAATGGGGTGCGCGGGTGCTCAAGGCCTTCAAGGATGAATTGGAAGCCGGCGGCGGCCGGGTGCTCGCCGCCGAGACCCTGAGTGGTAGCGATCTGACCGCAACGCTCCAAACGGCGCTGCGACTCGATGACAGCCGTGCACGTCACCGCCGACTGCAGGCGGTCCTCGACCTGCCCCTCGCCTTTCAGCCGCGTCGCCGGAGCGACGTCGATTTCCTGTTCACCCCCGGCCAGGCAACGCTGCTGCGCCAGTTGCGACCGCAGTTGCAGTTCAACGCCGCCGGCGACATCCCGACCTACACGACCTCAGAGGCCTGGGACGGGCGCTCCGGCAACGATTTGGACGGAGTGATGTTTCCGGATATGCCGTGGATGATTGCGGCGGACACCCCGGCTGCCGCCGCATTGCGCGCGGCGACGAGCAGCGCCTTCGGTGATGCGCGGGGCCGCGGTCGCCTTTATGCCTTCGGCCACGACGCCTGGCTCCTGCAGCAAGCGCTGCGCGAGCGCGGCAACGTCACCGGCCCCCCGAACCTCGCGATCGACGGCGCGAGCGGCACGCTCTCGCTCGATGCCGAGCGGCGCGTGCAGCGCAGCCTACGTTGGGCCGAGATCACGAGCGACTCGTTGAAGCTGCTCGATGACGGGGCCTGAGTTCACACCCACGAACGACACCGCGCGCATGGCGCTTGGCCGGCGCGCCGAACAACTCGCCGCGGAGCACCTCGAACGACACGGCGCTAAGATCCTGCTGCGCAACTTCCGTCGGCGCAGCGGCGAACTCGATTTGATCGCGCGCTGGCGCGACATGCTGCTGATCGTCGAGGTCAGGCTGCGATCGAGTCGCAATTTCGGCGGCAGCGCGGCGAGCGTCGATAGCGCGAAGCAGCGCAAAGTCATCCGCACCACGCGCCAGTTGTTGCAATGCCATCCGGCACTAGCCCGCTGGCCGCTGCGCTTCGACGTGATTGCCGTCGAGGCTGACCCGAACGGCGAGTGGCAACTGGAATGGATCGCGCACGCCTTCAGCGCGAACGATTGAATTATTTGACGACCTTGAGACTCGGTCGCCGAGGCGATGCGGAAGGCGCACCCGCAGGCGCTGCGCCTTGCGGCGGCGCTGCCGGATCGCCGGGCGTTGGCCCCTCCGGCGGGGTCAAAGAATCCTCGGGCGGGAATACGATGCCCTCGCCCGTCTCACGCGCATAGATGCTTTGCACCGCGAGCACCGGAAAGCGCAGCTGCCGGGCGACACCGCCGAAGCGGGCCTCGAAGCTGATCCAGTCGTTGCCGAGATCGAGATGGCGTGTGGCGTCGTAGCCGATATTGAGGACGATGCGCCCCTCACGCACGTGCGCTTTGGGGACATCGACGCCGGAAACGCCGGCGTCGACCATGACGTGCGGCGTCAGACCGCTATCGGTCATCCACTGATGCATCGCCCGCAGCAAGTACGGGCGACGCGGGATGTGTACCCCTCCGGGAATTACTTAACGTCCTTCCAGTATTCCTGCTTCAGCAGATACGCGAACAGCGTGAACACCAGCAGGAACAGGATGACCCACACACCGAGCGACAGGCGCTTCGCCTTGTACGGCTCGCCGGCGTACTCGAGGAAGTTGACAGTGTCGCGCAGAAAAGCGTCGTACTCGTCTGCCGACAACTGCCCAGGCTCGCCCGCCTCGAACGATTCCCAGACTTTTTCCGTGACCTTCGCGCCGTCCACGGTCTTCTCGACCACCTTGAACTTCGCTTCTTGCACACCCTGCAACGCAGAGAGCACATGCGGCATGGCCGTGCCCGGCAGCGCGAGGTTGTCGACGCCCGTGGGCCGCGACGGCGCCGCGTAGAACGTCTTCATGAACTGATAGACGTAATCGGACCCCTTCGCACGCGTGATCAGCGACAGATCAGGCGGCGCCTTGCCGAACCAGGCCTCGGCATCGGCGGCCGACAGCGGCGTCGTGATGTAGTCGCCCTTCTTCGCGCCGGGAAGCATCAGCAGCTTTTCCATCTGCGCTTCGGGGATGTTGAGATCCTCGGCAACCCGCGAGTAGCGAACGTACTTGAGCGAATGACATCCGGCGCAATAGCCCATGAAATGCGCTGCGCCGCGCTGCAGTGAAGCAACGTTGCCGATGTCGTTGCCCGGCTGCCAGTCCATCCAGGCCGCGTGCGGTCCGGACTCTGCCGCTCGCACCGGGGCGGCGATACCCACCGCCAGCGCAGCAATCAGGGCTGCCGCGACAAACGAACGATGCAAGGACTTAACCATGGTACGTCACCCTCTCCGGAGCAGGCTTTGTCTTCTCGATGCTCGTGTACCAAGGCATCAAAATGAAGAACGCGAAATACACAGTCGTGAAGATGCGCGCCAAAATCACGTACAAGCCATCCGCCGGCATCAGGCCGAGATAACTCAACGCGATGAACGACACCACGAACGCGCCAAGGAAGAACTTCGACAACCAGCCCTTGTAGCGAATCGACTTGACCGGTGAACGATCGAGCCACGGCAGGAAGAACAGCACCACGATCGCCAGCAGCATGAGCAACGCGCCCATCTGCTGATCCGGCACGGCACGCAACATGGCGTAGAACGCGGTGAAGTACCACACCGGTGCGATGTGCTGCGGCGTCGAGAGGTAGTTGGCCGGCTCGAAGTTCGGCTTCTCCAGGAACAGACCACCGAGGGTCGGCACGAAGAAGATCACGCCGCAGAAGAAGATCAGGAACACGCCGACACCGACAACGTCCTTGACCGTGTAGTACGGGTGGAACGGAATGCCATCGACCGGCTTGCCGTCGGCATTGAGCCGCGCCTTGATCTCGATGCCATCGGGGTTGTTGGAGCCTGTCTGCCGCAACGCCACCAGATGCATGAGGATCAGGAACGCGATCGCAAAGGGCACCGCGATCACGTGCAACGCGAAGAAGCGGTTCAGGGTCGAGTCGGCGATGCCGTAGTCGCCCCGAATCCACTCGACGATACCCGGCCCGATCACCGGGATGGTGCCGAAGAGATTGACGATGACCTGCGCGCCCCAGTACGACATGTTGCCCCAGGGCAGCACGTAGCCCATGAAGGCTTCAGCCATCAGCGCCAGATACAACAGCATGCCGAGGATCCACAGCAGTTCGCGCGGCGCGCGGTACGAGCCATAGAGCATCGCGCGGAACATGTGCAGGTACACGACGATGAAGAAGAACGAGGCACCCGTGGAGTGCATGTAGCGGATGATCCACCCGCCCTCGACCTCTCGCATGATGTATTCGACCGAGTCGAAAGCCAGCAGCTCGCTCGGCTTGTAATGCATCGTGAGGAAGATGCCCGAGAGGATCTGGATCACGAACACCAGTAACGCCAGCGAACCGAAGAAGTACCACAGGTTGAAGTTCTTCGGCGCGAAGTAGCCGATGAGTTGGGATTCCATGAACTCATCGACCGGCAGACGCTTGTTCAGCCAGCCACGAAAGCCAGCCTTTCCGGCGGCGAAGTCAGTCGCGGCAGCCATTAGCCAGCTCCTTGTGCGGCAGCATCGACGCCAATCACGAGCATCGAGTCACTTTCGAAACTATGCGGCGGGACCCGCAGGTTCGCCGAGGCGGGCGAACCGTTAAACACGCGCCCAGCGAGGTCGAAACGCGAACCATGGCAGGGGCAGAAGAAACCACCCGGCCAATCGGCGCCCATCGCGGGGTCAGCTTGCGTGAAATATTGCTTCGGCAGGCAACCGAGGTGAGTGCAGGCCGCGTAGAGCACCAGCACTTCAGGTTTGATCGAGCGCATTTGGTTCTGCGCGTACTTCGGCTGCTCCGAGGTCTCGGACTTCGGATCTTTGAGTGAGGGCTCGACCTTGGCGAGGGCGGCAACGGCTTCGGGCGTGCGACGCACCACGTAGATCGGCTGCTTGCGCCAACTCTGCGTGATCATCTGACCCGGCTCGAGTTTGGAGATGTCGATCTCGAGCGGCGCGCCGAGTGCTCGCGCGCGTTCGGAGGGTTTCCAGGAGGAGATAAAGGGCACCAAAGTAAAGCCCACTCCGACCGCCCCGGTCGCGGCCGTCGCCACGGTCAGGAACTTGCGTCGACTGGTGTCGACCGCGTCGGACCCGCCAACAGATTCGTCGCTCATCGTCTCCCCTCTCTGGCCCGGCAACAGGCGCGGACCGCTATCACGTAAACGTGCAACACGGGCATTATACACCGCAGGGTCGCGCTCGTGCGGCCCCGAAGGAGCAGGTTCGCGGCGATGAGCGGCTGGCAAAAAGCGGTGATATTCATCTGGGGCTCGATCGTCGGCGGGCTGGCGTTCGCATTCCTCGGTCTCATCGCGGCGGCACAGTGGCGTCCGGAACTGCTCGGCGCGTTGGGCTTCGGCAAAGCAGCGCAAGCGCCTGCAGAAATTGTGCTGCCCGGCGCGCCATCACCGGCACCGAGCACGGATGGCAAGTCTGTTGAGGAGGCGCCGAAGGACATCATTCTGCCCCCCGCACCCGTGGCCGGACCGTCATCGACCGGCAGCCATGCCGCGGCCATCAAGATCGCTGCCCCGGCGGTGGTCAACATTTACGTCCGACGCGTCGTCAACGAGCGCGTGCCGCGTAATTTTCTGCAGGACCCGTTCGGTGAGTTCGCGCCGCTCTACCGGCGTCGCATGCAGCAGTCGCTCGGCTCAGGCGTGATCATCGACCCTTCGGGTCAGATCGTCACCAACCACCACGTTATCGACAATGCCGCCTCGATCCGCGTGCAACTGGCCGATGGCCGCGTGGCCGACGCCGAAGTCGTAGGCCGCGACCCCGACACAGACCTCGCGCTACTCGAGATCGACTTGCCCAATCTGCCCGCGATCCGCCTCGGGCGCTCGGACCAGTTGGCGGTCGGCGATGTGGTGCTGGCCATCGGCAACCCGATCGGTTTGTCGCAAACCGTGACACAAGGCATCGTCAGCGCTGTAGGCCGCGACCAGCTGGGCCTCGCCACGTACGAGAATTTCATCCAGACCGACGCCCCGATCAACTTCGGTAACTCCGGCGGTGCGCTGATCAACACCCGCGGCGAACTCGTCGGCATCAATACGGCGGTGATCGCGCGTAACCTCGGCGTCGAGGGCATCGGCTTTGCGATCCCGGTGAATCTGGTGCGCGGCGTCGTCAGCGAAATCGTCACCCGAGGACGCGTGCTGCGCGGCTGGATCGGCATTGCCGCCGATACGTTGACCGATGCCGATCGCCAGCGCCTCGGCATCGACAAGGGTGGCGTGCTGATCACGGGTCTGGCGAGTAACGGGCCGGCGCAACGCGCGGGCTTGCGGCCAGGGGATGTCGTGGTGAATTTCAACGACAAGGTGGCGAGCACGGCGCGCGAGGTGCTGATCGGCATTGCCGACACCTCGCCCGGGCAAACCGTGTCACTCGAAGTGCTGCGCGGTGGCCAACGAGGCCAAGCGCGAGTGTCCGTCGAGGAGTCACCGCAGCAGGTGGTGCCGCGCCGTTAACGGCGCTTGAGCCGGCGTGCCGACGGCTCGAAATCGCCGCTTGGCTTACGCCCGACCGGGCACGCGCTTGATGGCCGCGCCGAGGCCGGCGAGCTTTTCTTCGATCGCCTCGTAGCCACGATCGATGTGATAAATCCGATCGATTTCCGTGCGCCCCTCGGCGATCAGCCCGGCGAGCACGAGTGAGGCCGAAGCGCGCAGGTCAGTCGCCATCACCGGCGCCGCCTGCAGACGCGGCACACCTTTGATGATGGCGGTGTTGCCCTCGAGGCGAATCTCCGCACCGAGCCGCCGCATTTCGAGCATGTGCATGAAACGGTTCTCGAAGATCGTCTCGATGATCGTGCCGACGCCCTCCGCCACCGTGTTAAGCGCAGCGAACTGCGCCTGCATGTCGGTGGGGAACGCGGGATACGGCGCGGTACGCAGATCGACGGCTTTGGGCCTGCGACCGCGCATGTCGATCTCGATCCAGTCAGCACCCACGCCGACCGTAGCGCCCGCCTCCTCCAACTTGCCGATCACCGCGTCGAGAAACTCGGGGCGGGTATTCTTGGCGCGCACCACACCGCGCGTGATCGCACCGGCTACGAGATAGGTGCCGGTTTCGATGCGATCAGCCTGCACGCGAAACTCCGCCCCATGCAGCCGCTCAACGCCATCGATGATGATCTTGTCGGTGCCTGCGCCGCGGATCTTGGCACCCATGGCAATGAGAAAGTCAGCGAGATCGACCACTTCGGGCTCGCGCGCCGCGTTCTCGAGTACGGTCTGCCCGTCGGCCAGCACGGCCGCCATCATCAGGTTCTCGGTGCCGGTCACCGTGACCGTATCGAGCACCAGCCGCGCGCCGTGCAGCCGCGAAGCGCGGGCACGGATGTACCCGTTTTCGATGACGATCTGCGCCCCCATCGCCTGCAGCCCCGCGACGTGGATGTTGACGGGGCGGGCACCAATGGCGCAGCCGCCCGGCAGCGACACATCCGCTTGGCCAAACTTCGCGAGCATCGGTCCAAGCACCAGAATGGAGGCGCGCATGGTCTTGACGAGATCGTAGGGCGCCACCGGCTTGTCGAGACTGCTCGCATCGACCTCGATCCGCATGCGCTCATCGACCGTGACGGTCACGCCCATGCGACCGAGCAGCTCGATCATCGTGGTGACATCCTGCAGATGCGGCACGTTGCCCACCGATACCGGCTCCGAGCAAAGGATGGTGGCCGCCAGAATCGGCAAGGCCGCGTTCTTGGCCCCCGAAATCTTCACCTCGCCCTCAAGGGCGAGGCCGCCCTCTATGTGCAACCGATCCATGGTGCGCGCGGACTCAGGCCGGCCGACGGGTGCCGCCCGCCTCCTCGGGGGTCAGCGCCTCGATGGAGAGCGCATGGATTTCCCGACCGACCCGTTCGCCGAGCGTGCGGTACACCATTTGATGACGGGCGATGCTGCGCTTGCCCGTGAACTCGGCGCAGACAATGCGCGCCGCAAAATGCGTCTGGTCGTCCGAACGAACCTCGACGATGGCGCCCGGCAGACCGGAGCGTATGAGTTCAGCGACCTTCTCTGGATGCATGGCGGTATGATGCCATTCCATGACGATTCCTGCCCAAGGGACTGCCCCCGCTGCCCGGGCCGGCGATGCCGACCCGGGACAGCTCGTTGCCGCCGGTCGACGGGCCCTCGGCACCGAAATTCGCGGACTGATCGCGCTCGAGGGTCGCATCGACGCAACGTTCGCCCAAGCCTGCGAGCTGTGCCTAGGCTGCACTGGGCGCATCGTGGTCACCGGGATGGGTAAATCCGGACACATCGGCGGCAAGATCGCCGCCACCTTGGCGAGTACTGGCAGCCCCGCGTTCTTCCTGCACCCCGCTGAGGCGAGCCACGGCGACATCGGCATGATCACACGCGGGGATGTCGTGCTCGCGCTGTCGAACTCGGGCGAGACGCCGGAGATCCTGGCGCTACTCACGCCCATCGCCCGACTCGGTGCGCCGGTGATTGCTTTGACGGGCAATGCCACCTCGACCCTCGCGCGGGCCGCCGCCGTGCATCTCGATGTGAGCGTCGCCGAAGAGGCTTGCCCGCTCAATCTCGCCCCTACCGCAAGCACCACAGCCACCCTCGCCATGGGCGATGCGCTCGCCGTGGCGCTGCTCGAGGCGCGGGGTTTCACCGCCGAGGATTTCGCACGCTCGCATCCCGGTGGCAGTCTCGGTCGTCGCTTGCTGTTGCGGGTCGAGGACGTCATGCGTCGCGGCGATGAAGTGCCGCGGGTCACGGCCGACACCTCGATGGCCGAGGGTCTGCTCGAAATGTCGCGCAAGGGCCTTGGCATGACCGTCATCGTCGATGCCGCGGGACGCCCGGCGGGCGTCTACACCGATGGCGATCTGCGTCGCTCGCTCGATCGGCGTATCGATGTACACAGCGCGCACATGGGCGAGGTGATGACCCAGCCGTGCAAGAGCGTCGGAAGTCAGGCGCTCGCCGTCGAAGCGGTGCGGCTGATGGAGCAACATCGCATCACCGCGCTGCCGGTCGTCGATGCCGCGGGCATGCTCGTCGGCGCGCTCAACGTGCACGATCTACTACGACAGGGCGTGATGTGACATGCGTCCGGCTGCCCCAATGCTCACCGTGCTGATGCTCGCCGTGCTGGGTCTCGTAGGTTGTTCGACGGACCTGCGCGGCACCGATGAGGCCGCCCGCGAGACGATGTCCGAGCGCGGGTATTCCGCGCGAGACGCCGAAATCATTGAGACCGGTGCTGATGGGCGCCCGCGGTTTACCTTGCAGGCCGCCTACATCGAGCAGCGTCCAGCGAATCGGGACATTGTGCTCACCGACATCGACATGCGGCTGAAGGCGACCGACGCACAATGGCATCTGCAAGCCGCGCGCGGCCGGATGCCCGCCGAAGCGCAGCGCATCCTGCTCGAGGGCGACGTGCGGCTCGATGGTCAACCCGCCGGCACGCTGGCCCCGGTCAGCATACGTACCGGGCAACTGAACTATGACCTCGCCACCTCGCGAGCCATCGCCCCGGGTGCGGTGTCGATCGTGCTGCAAGATCACCGCCTCGAAGGCACTGGCCTCGAGGCCGACCTCAAAACCTATCAAGCGCGCATTCGCGCCGACGTGCATGGCCGCTTCACCCCGTAAGGCAGTTTGGTTTGCACTGCTGCTGGCGATGAGCCCGTTGCTGCCTGCGCAGCAGACCGGCGACATCACATTGGATGCCGCCTCCTCCGAAATGGACTATCGCAGCAACACCTTGCTGTTTCGGGACGTGATCATCACGCAGGGAAAAGTGCGCGTGGCCGCCGAGCGTGCTCGCGCTACGGGGCTCGACTTTGCCGACGCCACCTGGACGCTGAGCGGCAAGGTCAAACTCGATCTCGAAAACGGCGCGTTACGCTCGGATGAAGCGACCGTGGTGTTCCGGCTCAATCGGGTCGCGCTCGCCACGATCCGCGGCAAACAAGCCGAGTTCGAGCAACGGCTCGAGAGCGGCAACAAAGCCGTCGGGCGTGCCGATGTCATCGTTTACGACCTCGGCGTCGGCACGGTGAGCCTGCGCGGACAATCGTGGCTGAGCGATGGTCGCAGCGAGATTCGGGGCGACACGCTCGTCTACAACGTGCGCGAGCAACGAGTCGAAGCCGGCCAGCCGACCGGGGACTCCGGTCGAGTGCGCATCACCATCAAGCCACCGGAGCCAAAACCGTGAGCCGGCTGCGCGCCTTGCACCTCGCCAAGGCCTATGGCGGGCGGCGCATCGTCACCGACCTGTCGCTCGAAGTCGGCGCCGGGGAAGTCGTCGGTTTGCTCGGCCCCAACGGCGCCGGCAAGACCACGGCCTTTTACATGATCGTCGGTCTCGTGCCCGCCGATGCGGGGCGCATCCAACTCGATGAGCAGGATCTCACCCACGAGCCGATCCACCGGCGCGCGCGCGCCGGCATCGGTTATCTGCCACAGGAAGCCTCGGTGTTTCGCAGGCTCACGGTCGAGGACAACATCAACGCGATCCTCGAAACGCGTGATGACCTTGATCCTGCGGCGCGTGCCGTGAGGCTCGAGGAGATTCTCTCGGATCTGCGCATCGCTCACGTGCGCCGCTCGCTCGGCATGGCGCTGTCCGGCGGTGAGCGTCGCCGGGTGGAGATCGCCCGAGCCCTCGCCGCCAACCCGCGCTTTTTGCTGCTCGATGAGCCCTTTGCCGGGGTGGATCCCATTTCCGTCATGGACATCCAGCGCATCGTGCGTGAGTTGTCGGCGCGCAATATCGGCGTGCTGATCACGGATCACAACGTGCGCGAAACACTCGGTGTTTGTCAGCGTTCCTACATCATCGGCGATGGTGTGGTGATCGCGTGCGGTTCGGCAGAGGAAATCCTTGCCAATCCGAGGGTCCGTGAGGTGTACTTGGGAGAGTCGTTCCGACTCTAGGTTCGCAGAGCGGCCGTACGCCGATGCTGAAGCAGTCCCTGCAACTCAAGCTCGGTCAGTCCCTGACCATGACCCCGCAGTTGCAGCAGGCGATTCGCCTCCTGCAGATGCCGACGCTTGAGTTGCAACAACACATCAGCGAGTTGCTCGAGACCAACGTCATGCTCGAGCAGGAAGAGCCCGAGGAGGAGGTGGAGATCACCACATCCTTCACTGCGCTCGAGCAGACCCCCGTAGTCGACACTTATGAACCCGTAGAGATCGAGGTCGTCGATCAACCCTGGGCGGATCGACCGGGCACGGGCAGTGACGCCGGCCGCGCCGAAGATGACGAAGAGCGCGAGCGGGACATCGCCGATGAGCGTGGCGAGACGCTGCGCGATCATCTGCTGGATCAACTCGGTCTGCTCGGCCTCAGCGAAGAAGATCTGATCGTCGCCACCGCCATCGTCGATGCACTCAATGACGACGGCTACCTCACCGAAACGCTGGCCGAGATTGGCGCTTCGCTGCAACCTCAAATCGAGCGTGATGAAGAAGAGATCGAGCGGGTGCTGCTACTCGTGCAGCTGCTCGAGCCGGTGGGGGTCGGCGCTCGTAACCTTGCCGAATGCCTCACGCTGCAGTTGGCTCGTTTGGATCCTGCGACCCCTGCCCTGCCGCTCGCACGCCGCATCGCCGCCGAGCATCTCGACCTGCTCGCGCAACGCGACCTGCAACCGCTGCGCCGCGTGCTGCAGGTCGACGACGAGGAACTGGCGGCGGCTGTCGCGCTGGTGCGCGCCTGTCACCCGCGGCCAGGCTCGGTGATCAGCGCTTCGCGACCGGAGTACATCGTGCCGGATGTATTCGTACGGCGGACCGAGCGCGGCTGGGCCGTTGAACTCAACCCGGGCACCCTGCCGCGGGTCAAAGTGAACCAGGGTTACGCCGGCATGCTCGGGCGCGGCAGCGCGCACGCCATGATGCGCACGCAACTGCAAGAGGCCCGCTGGCTGCTCAAAAGCCTCGAGATCCGCAACGACACCCTGCTGAAGGTCGCTCGGGCCATCGTACAGCGCCAGAATGATTTTTTGCTGCATGGCGAAGAGCACATGCGGCCGATGATCCTGAAAGACATCGCCAGCGCCATCGAGATGCACGAGTCGACGATCTCCCGTGTGACTTCGGGAAAGTACCTACACACGCCCCGCGGCGTGTTCGAACTGCGATACTTCTTCTCGAGTCAGGTTGAGGGCGGCGACGGCCAAGGAACCTCGTCCACGGCGATCCGCGCCAAGATCCGCAAACTCATCCGTGACGAAGATCCGGGCTCGCCCCTGTCCGACAATCGGCTCGCAGAGATTTTGTCGGCGGAAGGCATACCGGTAGCGCGGCGGACGGTGGCAAAGTACCGCGAGGAGCTCGGCATCGAATCCTCCGCAGAGCGTAAGAGGACTGGCACACGGTAGTCATAGGCACACGGTAGAACAGGAGACCATCATGCAGATATCCGTCACGGGTCATCATGTCGAAGTCACCGAGTCGATGCGCGCGTACGTCTTGAAGAAGATGGATCGCATCGTTCGCCATTTCGACCAGGTGCTCGACGTACACTACGTGCTATCGGTCGAGAAGCTCCGTCACAAAGCCGAGGCAACGCTCAAGGTCAGCGGCGGGGACCTCCACGCGGTAGCCGAAGCAGCCAACATGTACGAGGCCATTGATGCGCTGGCCGACAAACTCGACCGCTTGGTCAAGAAGCGCAAGGATAAGATCACCGACCACCACGTCGAAGAGGGGCGCCGCGCGCGGCACTGAGATTCAATGGGGACCACGCTCGACATCATTTTGGTCAGCGGCCTCTCGGGGGCCGGCAAGAGCGTGGTCCTCAATGCGCTCGAGGATCTCGGGTATTTCTGCGTCGACAATCTACCGGCCTCGATGCTCGAGACGTTGGTCTCTCACGCGCTGCGCGATGGTGCGAACTTCGGGCGCAAGATCGGCATCGGCATCGATGCCCGCGATGTGTCGATCGGCCTCACCAACATCCCCGCGCTGATCGGTACGCTGCGACGTAGCGGCCTGCGCTGCCAACTACTTGTCGTCACCGCCTCGGACGCGGAGCTGCTGCGTCGGTTTGGTGAAACCAAGCGACGCCATCCCTTGTCGCGCCTCGAGGACACGCTGCAGGGCGCGATCTCGCGGGAGCGCGATCTGCTCGACCCGGTGATCCAGATCGCCGATCTCGTCATCGATACCACACACCTCGGTGTGCATCAGCTGCGCGAGATGGTGGTGCAGCGTATCGATCAGCGGCAGTCGGGGCGCTTGTCGGTGTCACTGGTGTCCTTCGGCTTCAAGTACGGCATTCCGGGTGACTGCGATTTCGTGATGGACGCGCGTACGCTGCCCAACCCGTATTGGGTGGGCGAGCTGCGCAACCTCACCGGTCTCGACCGACCCGTCATCGACTATCTCGATGCGGAACCGAGCGTTGAGCGCCTGCTCGGCGATCTGGAGAGTTTCATCCTGGCGCGCATCGAAGATCACCAGCGAGCCAGTCGTCGCTACCTCACCGTCGGCATCGGCTGCACGGGCGGGCAGCACCGTTCGGTCTATCTCCTCGAGCGCCTGCGCTTGCGTCTGGCCGACAAAGTGACCGACCTCACCCACCGGCATAGTTCACTCGCGGCGCGTTCGTGACGGTCGTCAGTCGCAAGGATGCGCGGCTCGCTGCGCTGCGCGAAGCCCTCGACGCCGGCACGCTACGCCCCGCGCAGCGCATGGTCTCGGCGATGCACCCGGCAGAGATTGCGCTGCTGTTGGAGTCAGTCCCATCGCGGCAACGCGAAGTCGTGTGGAGCATGGTCGACCCTGATCTTGAGGGTGATGTGCTCGTCGAACTCAACGAGAGCGTTCGGCAGGAACTCATCGAGGAGATGGAGACCGAGGAGCTCGTCGCCGCCGCGGAAGGTCTTGAACTCGACGATCTGGCGGACCTGGTCAGTGATCTTCCCGAAACCGTAACCCTGCAGGTCCTGCGCTCCATGGACCAGCGCGATCGCGAGCGCCTGCGCAAAGTGCTGTCATGGCCCGAAGACAGCGCCGGCGGTTTGATGAATACCGACACCGTGAGCGTGCGCCCCGACGTGACGCTCGAGGTGGTGTTGCGTTATCTGCGCATGCGCGGCGAGTTACCGCCGCGTACCGACAGCCTGTTCGTCGTCGATCGTGACGATCGCTATCTCGGCACTATCGCGCTGACCCGCATCATCACCGGTGACCCCGAAGACATCGTGGGCGAAAGCCTCGATACCGAAGCGGCGCGCATCGAGCCTGAGCTCGCCGCGCACGATGTGGCGCAGCTTTTCCAGGAGCGCGATCTCGTCTCGGCGGCCGTCGTCGATGGCGAGGGTCTGCTACTCGGGCGCATCACCGTTGATGACGTCGTCGACGTCATCCGCGAAGAAGCCGAGCACTCGGTGCGATCGATGGCAGGCCTGCAAGACGAAGAAGATCTGTTCGCGGGCATCGTGCCTTCGACTCGCCGCCGTTTGCTTTGGCTTGGCATCAACCTCGCCACGGCTTTTCTCGCGGCCGCCGTGGTCAAGACCTTCGAGGGCACCATCGAAAAAGTGGCTGCGCTCGCCGCCTTGATGCCGATCGTCGCCTCAATGGGTGGCATCGCCGGAACCCAGACCGTGACCCTGATCATCCGTGGCATCGCGCTCGGTCAGGTACAGTGGTCCAACGGTCGTTGGCTGCTCTTCAAGGAAATCGCGGTAGGCGGACTCAATGGCTTGCTATGGGCCGTTGTCGTCGGCGCGGTCACGGTGCTCTGGTTCGACACCTGGCAGATCGCGCTGATCATCGCCGCCGCGATGCTGGTCAATCTGCTCGCGGCAGCGGCCGTTGGCGTGATCGTGCCCATGGCGCTGCGCCGCCTGGATATCGACCCGGCACTGTCGGCGGGCGTCATCCTGACGACGTTCACGGACTGCATCGGCTTTGCGACGCTGCTCGGCCTCGGCGCCTTGTTCCTGACCTAAGCGACAGGTTTACCTCGCGGCGTATTCACCGCGAGGCGGGTTTGTCGAGCTGCTCGAGCACGCGACGGAAACGCCGTCCATCAAACGCATTGTCGTCCCGCAGTGAGGCAAACAAGGCGTCGATCTCGGCGCTGCGCGCTCGATCGAGATCAAGCTCCGCGAGCAGCATGACGAGCCCCATGGCCGCCTGCTCTGCCGCCGCCGGATCCGGGAAACTGCCGCTGCGCGCCGCGCGCAGCAAGGCATCAAACACCGTACGCGACTCGCGTGTATCGAGCTGCAGGGCTTCGGCGATCACCAGTAGCAAACGCAGCTGCCCATCCTGCATGCGCAGCTCACCCGGCGCGCCGGCCAGCGGATCAGCTGCCCGCGATGCGCTCGCATCAGCCGCACCGAACGCCGCGAGGCGCAGATCACGATGACAGGTGTGGCAGGCGTAAACGGAAAAATCCGCTCGCACGCTGCGTGCCGCGTGCGCCTCGAGCAACTCGAACTGTCGGCGCGTGGCACTCAGAATTCCAGTGACCCACACTGAAGGCGGCTGCGCGCTGCGCTTGCGGTAGTGCTCACGCCCGCCGCTCGTGCGCCACAGCTCCGTATAGGTCTCGAGATCAAACACCAATCGCGGATGACCTGCAGCCATCATCGCGTGGTTGGCAAACCGGTTTCGATCACCGACATGACAGCCCGTGCAGACCTCCGCCCGCACTCGGGGTTGTTCGAGCGCCGTGAGGCC
>Ga0172373_10004490_pt1 | contig 19637 bp, 18 predicted proteins | sample Lak10m_2_FD_114546 | JGI IMG/M metagenome (GOLD analysis project Ga0172373, IMG submission 114546) | Freshwater microbial communities from Kabuno Bay, South-Kivu, Congo - kab_092012_10m | ecosystem: Environmental > Aquatic > Freshwater > Lake | place: Democratic Republic of the Congo...
GATCTACGCCGCCACGGGCGGGGGGCCGGGATCGGCCACCGAAATTCTGAACCTCTACGCCTATCGCACCTCGTTTGTTGAGCTCAACCTGGGCTACGGCAGCGCACTCGCCATGGTGCTGCTTTCCATCACGCTCGGAGTCTCGTGGCTCATGTTCCGCTTGCGGCGATCACGGTCATGAGCCAGACCTCTGCTCACAAGCCTGGCGCTGTTGCGCGCAGACTGCTCATGCTGATTGCCGCCGCATGCCTGGTGGTGATCTGGGCGTTTCCGGTGGTCTGGGGATTTCTCACCTCGCTCAAGACCGAACGCGATGTGCTGGCCTGGCCACCCGTGCTGTTCTTCACGCCCACCCTGGACAACTATCGTGCGGTGCTGGAAGGCAATCGCTCAATCCTGCCCAACCTGTGGTCCAGCCTGGTGGTGACCACCAGCGCTACCGTCATCACCATGCTGTTTGCGGTGCCCGCTGCCTACGCCATGGCGCGGCTCAAGATGCGCTTCAAGCGCACCACGGGTTTTTATGTGCTTGCCACCCAGATGCTGCCGCCGGTTGGGCTCATCATCCCTTACTACATCGTGTTGCAGAAAATTGGTGGGCTGGACAGCTACGCCGGCATCACCGCCATTTACCTCACCTTCTCGCTGCCCTTTGCCATCTGGCTGATGATCACCTACTTCGAGGACATTCCCTTCGAGATGGAAGAGGCCGCGCTGCTGGATCGTGCGGGGCGGCTTCGCACTCTCTGGTATGTGATCCTGCCGCAGGTGCGGGGCGGCATGGCGGTCACCACCATTTTCGTGTTTCTGAACGCCTGGAATGAGTTCCTGTTTGCCGTGGTGCTGGGTGGCAATACCGTGAGGCCCGTCACCGTGGCCATGTACAACTTCATCTCGGTGGAACAAACCCAGTGGGCGCTGCTTTCGGCTGCGGCCATGCTCGCCATGGCGCCCGTCATCCTGATCGGACTGGCGGCTCAACGTCACATCGTGAAGGGCCTCACCGTAGGCGCAGTCAAGGGAGGAGGCAGGCGATGAGCCGCTCGGCAAGTGTTCGGATCGAAGGGGCGGTGAAGCGTCACGGCAAGACCACGGTGCTGCACGGCATCGATCTCGAGGTGAAGCCCGGCGAGTTTTTTGCGTTCCTGGGCCCCTCGGGCTCGGGCAAGACCACCACGCTGCGACTGCTCGCCGGGCTCGAGACCCTGGATGGCGGGCGGGTGTTTCTCGATGATGTCGATGTGAGTCATGCCGAGCCAGGCGAGCGCGATGTGGCGATGGTGTTTCAAAGCTATGCGCTTTACCCGCACATGACCGTACGCGAGAACATCGCGTTTCCGCTGCGAATGATCCGCGAGCCCGCTTCGGCAATCGAACGCGCGGTCAGCGAAGCCGCCACGCGGGTTGGCATCGAACACCTTCTCGATCGTCGACCTGGTCAGCTGTCGGGGGGCCAGCAGCAGCGTTGTGCGCTGGCACGCGCCATCGTTCGCAAGCCCCGGCTGTTCCTGCTCGACGAACCACTCTCCAATCTCGACGCGAAACTACGTCTTGAAACCCGGGCCGAGCTGCGCCGGCTTCAGCGCTCGCTCGCGGTCACTGCCATCTATGTGACGCATGACCAGGAAGAGGCCATGACGATCGCCGACCGGATTGCACTCTTCATGGATGGTCGGCTTGCCCAGGTGGGGAGTCCGCATGAAATCTTTGATCGTCCTGCGTCGGCGCAGGTGGCGGCCTTCATAGGCTCACCCCCCATGAACCTGTTTCAGGCAAAGCTTGAAGGAGCGAGCATCCTCATCGGCAGCGACCGTCTGCCCCACCCTTTTACCGCTCTCGCAGGCAGCGCCCAAGCGGTGCAGGTTGGTATCCGGCCTGGCGATCTCGAACCCTGTGATCAGGGCGGACTCGCAGCCGAGGTCGAGTTCGTCGAAGACTTTGGCGATAGCGCCATCGTCAATCTGAACATCGCAGGACAGCGCGCAAAAATGCGGGCGGAGCCGCGATCGCTTCCCGCGGAGGGCACCCGGCTGCGGGTCGCACCACGCGCGGGCGGCCTCCACTTTTTTTCTGCAGACGATGGCCGCAGGCTCGATACCTGAGCCCTCGCCCTGACCGACCCCCGACCGGAGAATTGCCTTGAGCCGACGCCCCAATATTGTGCTGATCCTGAACGACGACATGGGCTTTAGCGACATCGGTTGCTATGGCGGTGAGATCGAGACCCCCACGCTCGACATGCTGGCAAAGCGCGGCCTGCGTTTCTCGCAGTTCTACAACACCGCCCGCTGCAGCCCCTCCCGCGCGTCGCTCCTCACCGGGCTTCATCCCCATCAGACCGGAATCGGCGTACTCACCTACGACCTGGGACCGGAAGGCTATGCGGGTAACCTGTCCGAGCAGTGCGTCACCATTCCAGAAGCGCTCCGGGGCAATGGCTACCGCACCTACATGAGCGGCAAGTGGCATGTGGCAAGCAACCTGGTGAGCCCGACCAGCGCCTGGCCCATGCAGCGCGGGTTTGATGAATTTTTCGGCACCATCATTGGCGCGGGCAGTTTCTACGACCCCAATACGCTGACCCGCGGCAACGCCAATGCCGAGCACGAGGCCCGCGATAACCCTGAGTTTTTTTACACCGACGCCATCAGCGATCAGGCGGTGGACTACGTGAAGGCCCACAGCCGTGATCACTCAGACCAGCCCTTCTTCATGTACGTGGCCTACACGGCGCCTCACTGGCCGCTTCATGCACACGATGAAGACATCGCCAAATACCGCGGACGTTTCGATGCCGGATGGGACCAGCTGCGCGTGGAGCGACTTCGGAAGCTCGTGAGTTCGGGCATCCTCAAGCCTGAGTGGGGGCTCTCCGATCGCGACCCTTCGCAGCCGCCCTGGACCGAAGCGGAGGAAAAGGCATGGCTGCTTCGCTGCATGGAGGTCTATGCGGCGCAGGTCGATCGCATGGACCAGGGCATTGGGCGCATTGTCGAGTCGCTCAGGCAGGCCGGTGTCTTTGATGACACGCTGATCATTTTTCTTGCCGATAACGGGGCATGCGCTGAAGACATCCCCGAGGGCGTCACGGTCGACGTGCTGGTGAATCAGCTGATGATCGCGCGCTCCCACACCCGAAGCGGCGAGCCCGTGCATTTCGGCAACAACACCAGCCTGATGCCGGGCGCCGAGAACACCTACCAGAGTTACGGCCCGGCCTGGGCCAATCTGTCCAACACCCCGTTCAGGCTCTACAAGCACTGGATCCACGAGGGCGGAATCGCCACGCCTCTAATTACGCACTGGCCTGCGGGCATTCTCGACCAGGGCGGCATCCGGCATACACCCGGCTATCTGCCCGACATCATGGCTACCCTTCTCGACGTCTCCGGCACGCGCTATCCAGGCGAGCGCAACGGCCAGCCAGTGCCTGCGCTGGAGGGCGCAAGCCTGCGCCCGGCCTTTGAGGCGGACGGTCTCCCTGAGCGTCCCATGTTCTGGGAACATGAGGGCAATGCCGCGGTTCGGGTGGGTCGCTGGAAGCTGGTTCGAAAATTCCCCGACCCCTGGGAACTCTACGATCTGGACACCGATCGCACCGAGCTCAACGATGTGTCCGCACAGCACCCGGCACGGGTCAGCGAGATGCTCGCGCTTTATCACGCCTGGGCTGCGCGCTGCGGCGTGATTCCCCGCGAAACAATTCTCGAGATCATGGCCCGTAATCCCGAGCCCGCATTCTGGGAAGAAAAGGAAGACGCCTGAGGCACGCCAGATGAGCCGCTGCTGCGCGCCATCGACGGGCGACCGTGCAGCCCCGGTCTCGACCCACGCGCAATCGGTCGGGGCCGGGAGCCACTCTGCGCCCGCCGCGACGAGTGCATCCGTCAGCTGGATAGGGATAGAAGGCGGCAGCGTTCGAATCGGCTCAAATGACCCGGAAGGTTTTGCAAGCGACGGCGAGGGACCGGCTCGAAGCATTGTCCTGAGCCCTTACCAGATCAGCCCCACCGCGGTCACCAATACGCAGTTCGCAGCCTTCGTTGCGGCAACCGGCTACCTGACCGAAGCCGAGCAGGCGGGCGAATCGTTCGTGTTCTATCTGCAGCTTGCGCCTGATGCCCGGACGCGACTCAGGCGCGTCGTGTCTGAACTGCCCTGGTGGATGATCGTCCCGGGCGCATCCTGGCGGTGTCCGCATGGGCCGGATTCAAGCTGGCAAAAGTTGCCCGACCATCCTGTGGTTCAGGTGTCATGGAACGATGCCATGGCGTACTGCCGCTGGCTTGGCGCAGCGCTCCCGTCCGAAGCCCAGTGGGAGCACGCCGCGCGGGGCGGGCAGCCCGCATTTCGCTACCCCTGGGGCGATGAACTCGAACCGCAGGGCGAGCGCCGCTGCAACATCTGGCAGGGTGGTTTCCCCAACGCACCGCTCACGGGCTGGCAACCGGGTACGGTTCCTGTGAATGCATTCGCACCAAACGGTTTCGGGCTCTACAACACCTCGGGCAATGTCTGGGAGTGGTGCGCCGACTGGTTCAACGCCAACTACCATCGAAAAACCGAGGATCATGACCCGCTGGACGAGCGCCCCAGCGGGCGGCGCTCGCAGCGAGGCGGATCATTCCTGTGCCATGTCTCATACTGCAACCGCTACCGGAACGCAGCACGTGGCGCGAACAGCCCTGAAAGCGCTACCAGCCACACCGGCTTTCGGGTGGTGAGCGCGGCGCGCTGAGTGCGCGCGTGAGGCCAGTTCAGCAAACGGAGTCTTCGCCATGACCTACATTCTCGCAATTGATCAGGGCACGACCAGCTCACGCGCCATGGCATTCAGTCGCGAGGGCGAGGCGCTCGTCACTGCACAGCGGGAGTTCGCGCAGCACTTTCCGCAGCCCGGATGGGTGGAACACGACGCCAACGAAATCTGGGCTACGCAGCTTGCGGTCGCACGCGAGGCGGTCACGCGTATGGGGTCGCTACCGGCTGCACTTGGCATCACCAATCAGCGCGAAACAACGGTGTTGTGGGACCGCGCAAGCGGCGAGCCCCTGGCCCGCGCCATTGTCTGGCAGGACAGGCGAACGGTTGCTGCCTGCGATGCACTGCGCGCAAGCGGCGCCCACCGCGCGATCGAACAAAAGACCGGGCTGGTGCTGGATGCCTATTTTTCGGGCACCAAGCTCGCCTGGCTACTTGACCAGATCCCCGGGGCACGGGCCCGCGCCGAAGCGGGCGAGCTCGCCTTCGGAACGGTCGACAGCTGGCTCATCTGGAAGCTCACGGGTGGCAGGCTTCACGTGACCGACGCAAGCAATGCCTCACGAACCCTGCTCATGAATCTGGCGAGCGTCAGCTGGGACCCGGAACTTCTTTCTGTTCTCAGGATTCCGGCCGCAGTACTGCCACGCATCGTTCCGTCTTCGGGCGTGATCGGCGAGACCGATCCGCAGTGGTTTGGTCAGCCCATTCCGATCGCAGGCGTTGCTGGAGACCAGCAGGCGGCCACCTTCGGTCAGGCCTGCTTGGCGCCCGGTCAGGCCAAGAACACCTACGGAACCGGCTGCTTCATGTTGATGAACACCGGCCACGCCCCCACCCTGAGCAGCAACCGCCTCATCGGCACCCTGGGCTGGCAGATTCCCGCGAACACCACCTGGTGTCTGGAGGGTAGCGTATTCATGGGGGGCGCCACCGTACAGTGGCTGCGCGACGGCCTCGGCCTGATCGAGCGCGCTCCCGACATCGAGCCTCTGGCCGCAAGCGTTGTCGATACGGGCGATGTCTGGCTGGTGCCGGCATTCACCGGCCTGGGCGCGCCCGACTGGGATGGCCACGCGCGCGGCGTATTGATAGGCATGACTCGCGGCACCACGCGTGCGCACATCGCCCGCGCCGCGCTGGAATCCATCGCCCTGCAATCGGCAGACCTGATCTCTGCGATGGGACGCGATGCGGGCAAGCCCATCACCGAACTGCGGGTGGACGGTGGCGCCAGCCGAAACAATCTGCTCATGCAGATGCAGGCAGATATTGCCGGCATTCCTGTCCTGCGACCTGTTGTGACCGAGACCACCGCATTCGGTGCGGCAGCGCTTGCCGGCCTTGCAAGCGGTTTCTGGCCCGGGCTCGACGCGCTGTCCCGTTGCTGGCGCCTCGAGCGGCGTTTTGAGCCGCAATGGTCGGACAACCAGCGTGCAAGCCACCGGGCGCGCTGGCGCGAAGCCGTGGACCGGTCTCGCGGATGGGCCCGCAGTTGAGCATGCGCGAGCAGTCCATCGCCAGGCTTTCCCGCCCCGAGGGCTTTGACCTCGCGGTCGTGGGCGGCGGCGCCACCGGGCTGGCGGTCGCGTTGCTGGCGGCGTGGGCAGGCCGGTCGGTCGCGCTCATCGAGGCAAATGACTTCGCAAGCGGCACGTCCTCACGGTCAACCAAGTTGCTGCACGGTGGCGTGCGCTATCTGGCTCAGGGGGAAATTGGACTGGTTCGCGAGGCGCTCCATGAGCGAAAAGCCCTCATCGACCTGGCTCCCGGGATTGCGCACCCGCTCCGTTTCGTGATGCCCGCATATCGCTGGTGGGAGAGGCTCTTTTATGGCGCGGGGCTCGTCGCCTACGACTGGCTCGCGGGCGAAGCCAGCCTCGGAAAAACCGAGCAACTGTCTCAGGCTGCCACGCTCGAGCGCTATCCCGCGGTGTCGCCGCGCCATCTGAATGGCGCGGTCAGCTACTGCGATGCACAGTTCGATGACGCGGGTCTCGCCATCGCGATGGCGCGTGGCGCGGCCGCAGCGGGCGCCCTGCTTCTGAACCGCGTCCAGGCCACAGCATTGGGCAGGGGGCCCAGCGGTCTCTCGGTGTCCTTCACCGACCGGCTTACCGGGACCCAGGGTCAGGTGACCGCACGCAATGTGGTGAACGCAGCGGGCGTGTGGGTGGATGGCCTGCGGAGCGGCGCCCCCATGGTGCAGCCAAGCCAGGGTGCTCACATCGTGGTGGACCGGCGCTTTCATCCCTCACACGACGCCCTGCTCCTGCCACGTACCGCCGATGGCAGAGTGCTGTTTGTCGTACCCTGGCTTGGGCACTGCGTGATCGGAACCACCGATACCCCGCGTGATCCCGCCGATGTTGAGCTGGGCCGCGAGCCCCTGCCCTTTTCTGCCGAGATCGATCTGATCCTCGCAGAAGCCGCGCGTCTGCTGTCGGTCGCGCCCACGCGCAGCGACATTCTGAGTGCCTGGGCGGGCCTCAGACCGCTGGTCAAGTCAGCTGCAGCCGGCGGCTCGGCCACCCACCGTATCAGCCGCGAGCACGCCATTGAAGTGGAAGCAAACGGTCTGGTCACTATCACGGGCGGCAAGTGGACCACCTGCCTGGCCATGGCGCGGGACGTGCTCCGCGCGCTACCCGAGCAGCCCTTTGAGGCGACAACGCCGGCGGGCAGCCCACTTGCCTCAGGGATGACGGCCTTCGCCGCGCGGGCGCCCGCCGCAGACGAGGTGCGCTGGCTTGCCGATCACACCTGGGCCAATACCGTGGAAGATGTGCTCGCCCGACGTTCGCGGCTGCTGTTTCTCGATGTGGCACAGGCACTCGAGGCCGCACCAGCGGTCGCGCGCGCGCTCGAGGCACGAACTGGCCGTGACCCTGATCTGGCCGGTTTTGAGCTGACGACGAAGGCCTGGATGGCGCGCTTCAGACCCGCCTGACAAGGTCAACCTGGCCGCGACCGCAGCTGCGCTCCTGATCACCACTGGCCCTTTTCAGACAAGCGCCGCTTTGGTGCCGGGCGCACCGTATTCAAACGTTTCAACTGACCAGGCAAGGCATGCGCACCAAAAAAGCGCGCCTCACCCCATTAATTCAGAACCGCAACGGTGTGCGCAGCACTGGTCCGCAACTTGCAGCCTTCGATAACGCTTGACGACACCTCCATCCCCATTCCTTCAGCCGGGAGTCCCTGCCATGTCTGCCTCGTCGATCAACCGTCGCGAATCACTCAAATCCATCGCCGCACTGGGCGCCGCCAGCACCCTCGGCTCCCTCAGTTCACTCGCCGTTGCGCAGAAGCCGCTCACCGTCGGCGTGATTTATGTCGGACCGCGTGACGACTTTGGCTACAACCAGGCCCATGCCCAGGCAGCGGCTGAAATGAAGAAGATGCCAGGGATCAAGGTGGTGGAAGAAGAGAATGTTCCCGAAACCGCTGCTGTCCAGAAAACCATGGGCGGCATGATTGCGCAGGATGGGGCGACACTTCTATTCCCTACCTCGTTTGGCTACTTTGACCCGCACATCCTGGCGCTCGCACCCAAGAACACCGGTGTTCGCTTCTCGCATTGCGGCGGGCTCTGGACCGAGGGCAAGCACCCGAATAACGTGGGGAGCTTTTTTGGATACATCGATGAATGCCAGTATCTGAACGGCGTGGTTGCGGGACACATGTCAAAGAGCGGCAAGATCGGCTTCGTCGCTGCCAAACCCATCCCCCAGGTGCTTCGCAACATCAACGCCTTCCTCATGGGCGCGCGCTCGGTCAAGCCCGGGATCACCTGCAGCGTGATCTTCACTGGCGACTGGTCAATGCCCGTTAAAGAGGCCGAGGCCACCAACAGCCTCGCGGACCAGGGCGTTGACGTGTTCACCATGCACGTGGACGGTCCCAAAGTGGTCGTTGAAACTGCGGCCAAACGCGGCAAGATGGTGTGTGGCTACCACGCAAGCCAGGCTCGCCTCGCGCCCAACGCTTATCTCACCGGTGCCGAATGGAACTGGCTCACTGTCTACAAGACCATCGTAGAGGCGGCCCGAAACGGGCAACCGCACCCGAATTTCCTTCGCGGCGGCCTGAAGGAAGGCTATGTCAAAACCTCACCGTATGGCGCCATGGTGAGCGATGCTGCGAAAAAACAGGCGGATGACATCAAGGCAAAAATGATCGCGGGCAGCTTCGACATTTTTGTCGGTGGCGCCGGCGGCCTGAAGGACAACAAGGGCAACGTCGTCATCGCCTCGGGCAAGGTGCTCAAGCAGACCGACATCGAACTCGAGAAGATGAACTACCTGGTCGAGGGCGTGATCGGAACCATCTGACCGTCGGCTTATTTTTCCGCGCCTCCAATGCGACAACTCTTCGTCGACCTTGGCCTGCCGCTGTGTGCCCTGCTCGCAGCGCTGGTGCTGTTCGGCGGATTTGTCGCAGTGGGGGGCGTTGACCCCCTGGAGATGGTCACTCTGCTCTTCAGGGGAGCCTTTGGCGATTGGTTCTCCTGGCAAAACACGCTGCAGCGCGCCGCACCGCTGATGCTCACCGCGCTCTGCGTGGCCCTCCCCGCTCGAGCAGGCCTGATCGTGATTGGTGGCGAGGGCGCGCTGGTGCTGGGCGGTCTTGCGTGCGCCGCGCTGCCGCTTCTCATGCCGCTTCCATCCGGCCTGCCCGGCATCGTGCTCGCCTGCCTGACGGGGGCACTCGCGGGCGCGCTCTGGATCATGCTGGCAGGCGCTCTAAGGCAGTGGCGCGGCATCAATGAGACCATCAGCAGCCTGCTGTTGGCATATATCGCGATTGGGCTGTTCAAGCATCTCGTGGAGGGGCCTCTGCGCGACCCGGGCAGTCTCAACAAGCCCTCGACGCCAGCCCTTGCCGAGTCCTTGCGAATTGGCGGCATCGGTGGCTCCGATGTGCACTGGGGACTCGTGATCGGCGTGATCGCCTGCATGCTTCTGGGCCTGCTTCTGCGCAGCACGACCTGGGGCTTCGCCATCCGGGTGACGGGTGGGAACCCCCGCGCCGCGCAGCTGGTGGGCCTTCCTGTTTCGGGTCTGGTGCTCCTTGCCTGCGGCCTGGGCGGTGCGTGCGCAGGGCTGGCTGGCGCCATCGAAGTGGCCGCGATCCACACCTCAGCCAATGCCTCGCTGATTGTGGGCTATGGCTATGCGGGCATCCTGGTCGCATTCATCGCACGTCATCACCCGCTCGCCATCATCCCGGTCGCCATCCTGTTCGGTGGCTTCGGTGCGGCAGGAAGCCTTCTGCAGCGCCGACTCGGATTGCCCGACGCATCGGTGCTGGTACTGCAGGGCATTGCATTCGTGTTGATTCTGGCGAGTGAAGCGCTACGCGACGTTCGCTGGCACTCGCTCTGGCAACGCCTGCGGGGCCCTGCACGACCTGCACCGCACCATGGATCAGAGGGCAGGCCTGCCTGATTCGCACTCATGACAGTCGATCAATGGATTGCGCTCATTGCTGCGCTCGTGGGTGGCGCGCTGCGGGTGGGTGTTCCGTTCCTGTTCGTGAGTCTGGGCGAGACGCTCACGGAAAAATCCGGCCGTATCAATCTGGGGCTTGAGGGCGTGCTGGTTCTCTCGGCCATGTCTGCGTTCGGGGGCGCTTACCTCAGCGGCTCTGCCTGGATCGGCGTGCTGGTGGCAGCCGCCGCAGGCGCCGCGCTGGCAGCGCTGCACGCGGGTCTGTGCTCTCTACCGAGGGTTAATGACGTCGCGACTGGCATTGCGCTCATGCTTCTCGGAATGGGGCTTGCGTTTTACTGGGGCAAGCCCCTCATTCAACCGCAGGCGCCGCAAATCCCCGCTTTACCGCTGGGCGAGTGGAGTGACATTCCGGCTGTTCGGGCAGCACTGCAGGTCAATGCTCTGCTACCCATAGGACTGACGCTGGCGGTGATTCTCTGGTGGGGGTTAGGCCGAACCCGATTGGGGCTCGTCCTGCGAATGGCGGGTGATTCGGCCAACGCAGCGCGAGCACTGGGCTACTCGGTCAGATGGATTCGTCTGTGGGCCACGATGGCAGGCGGTGCGATTGCAGGTCTGGGCGGCGCGTCACTCACGCTGTTCTATCCCGGCAGCTGGAATGAGGGCATCTCAAGCGGCCAGGGCCTGATTGCGGTGGCGCTGGTCATCTTCGCCCGCTGGAGTCCGCTACGCTGCATTGCAGCGGCACTGCTGTTCGGCGGTGCCGGAGCGATCGGCCCTGCACTTCAATCGGCAGGCATAGGCTGGGGCTACCACCTCTTCAACACCGTTCCTTACGTTCTCACGCTGCTGATATTGGTGTTCACCTGCAGACCCGGTACTGCGGCGGCAGGCAGCCCTGGGGAACTCACCTCCAACCAAACTTGAAGGGATATCCGGCATGAGCGGACTCGGCGGTCTGAACAAATCGCAGCATGGCGTAGTGATGGGTCTTGTCCAGCTCCAGCTCCCTGTCGTTGACACGCCCGAACAGCTGCGCGCGCAGACGCGCAGGATCGTCGCCATGGTGGCCAAGGCGCGCCGCAACCTGCCCACCATGGACCTGGTGGTCTTTCCCGAGTACTCCCTCCACGGACTCAGCATGAACACCGCGCCCGAGCTCATGGTGAGTCTGGATGGGCCCGAGGTGGCAGCGTTCCGGCAGGCCTGCCTTGAAAACCGGATCTGGGGCTGCTTCTCGATCATGGAGTCGAACCCGAACGGAAACCCCTATAACAGCGGTCTCATCATCGATGATCAGGGCGAAATCAGACTTTACTATCGGAAACTTCACCCATGGGTACCGGTCGAGCCATGGGAGCCCGGCAACCTGGGCATCCCGGTCTGTGATGGACCCAGGGGCAGTCGCATCGCGCTGATCATCTGCCATGACGGCATGTTTCCCGAGATGGCGCGCGAGGCCGCCTACAAGGGCGCCGAGATCATCATCCGGACAGCGGGCTACACCGCACCCATCCGACACGCATGGAAGATCACCAATCAGTCCAATGCTTTTCAGAACCTGGCCTACACCGCGAGCGTCTGCATGTGTGGCAGCGACGGCACCTTCGATTCGATGGGAGAAGGCATGTTCTGCAATTTTGATGGAACAGTCATGACCGAGGGCGGTGGGCGCCCTGATGAAATCATCACGGCTGAATTGAGGCCGGATCTGGTGCGCGAAGCCCGAAGTGTTTGGGGAGTAGAGAACAATATCTATCAGCTCTACCACCGCGGCTATGTAGCGGTTAAAGGCGGAGCCCAGGACTGTCCCTACACCTACATGCGGGACATGGCCGCTGGCCGATACAAACTCCCGTGGAACGTTCAGGTGACAGATGGCTCGAGCTGTGGATTTGCGCCACCCAGCAGAAGTTATGGCGGGCCCGAGGCACATCCGCTTGTCCCCGACTCCCTCCCCGCCCTCAAACCTGACCAGGCAGCCTGACCATGAACTCAGCGAGACGGATTCCGGCCAACCCCTACGCATGGCCTTATAACGGCGACCTTCGCCCCGGTAACACCGCGCTGATCGTGATCGACATGCAGACCGACTTCTGCGGCATCGGTGGCTATGTGGACACCATGGGCTATGACATCTCGCTCACCCGCGCGCCTATCGAGCCCATCCAGCACGTGATGTCGCTGATGCGCTCACAAGGCTTTCATGTCATTCATACCCGGGAGGGGCATCGGCCCGACCTCTCTGATCTGCCCGCCAACAAGCGTTGGCGCTCGCGCCAGATCGGAGCGGGGATCGGTGATCCCGGCCCCTGCGGACGCATTCTTGTTCGTGGCGAACCAGGCTGGGAAATCATCCCCGAACTCGCTCCATTGCCGGGCGAGGTCATCATCGACAAACCTGGCAAAGGTTCGTTCTACGCCACCGACCTCGAGCTGATCCTGCGCACGCGCGGTATCGAGAACCTGATGCTCTGTGGCATCACCACCGACGTCTGCGTACACACCACCATGCGCGAAGCCAATGACCGCGGCTTCGAATGTCTGATGCTCGCCGATGGGACAGCGGCCACCGACGCTGGCAATCATCTGGCGGCACTGAAGATGATCACGATGCAACATGGCGTCTTTGGCGCGCATGCGGAATCGGCGGCTGTGCTCGCTGCACTGGGCTAGGACCTGAGCGGTGAGCGTCATCCACGTTGACCCGATTCCCGCGCCTCACGGTGCGATGCCGCTTGAAACCGTCGCGCTGACCAAACGGTTCGGAGCCCTCACCGCACTCGACCAGGTTTCGATACAGGTGCGCGCCGGTACCGTCCATGCACTGCTGGGCGAAAATGGCGCAGGTAAAAGCACGCTGGTGAAATGCATCGCGGGCTTTCATCCGGCTGACCGCGGCTCAATTCTGTGCGACGGCCGCGAGCGCGATATCCCCAACCCGGTCGCCGCGCGTGCGCTTGGCATCGGGATGGTTTACCAGCACTTCACGCTTGCCCCTGGCATGACCGTGGCCGAAAATCTTCTGCTCGCTGGTGGAAAGGTTCCACACCGAATCAATTGGAAGAGTGAACGCCAACGGCTCGCCGAATTTTTTTCAAGCACTCCCTTCAAACTTGATCTCGATGCCCGCCCCGGCGAACTCGCCGCCGGCGAGAAACAGAAACTCGAGCTTCTGAAGCAGCTTTACCTGCGACCCCGTCTGCTTATTCTCGACGAACCCACCTCCGTCCTCACGCCCCAGGAAGCCGACGAAGTGCTAGGCCACGTACGCGCCTTCGCGCACAGCGGTCAGTGCACTGTTCTTCTGATTACCCATAAATTCCGCGAGGTGATGGCCTACGCGGATGACGTGACAGTCTTGAGGCGGGGCCGAAGCGTGCTCCAGGTTGCGGTGAGCGCGACCCGCCCCGACACGCTCGCAGAGTCCATGGTGGGCTACGAGTCTGGCGCCAGGCCCTTATCCGTCACCGAGACAGCCCATCAGCCGGTGACCGCCAACGGCAACAGCGCGCCTGCGCTGGTCGTCGAAGCGCTACGCGCCCGCGGCGATCGCGGCACGCTGGCCGTGAAAGGGGTGAGTCTGGCGGTGCACGCGGGCGAGATCCTGGGCATCGCAGGCGTATCGGGGAATGGACAGCGCGAACTCATAGAGGCCATTGTCGGGCAGCGCTCCCGCGCCGCCGGTCGCGTCACGGTACAGGGCAGTCCCTACGAAGGCACCCGCCGACAGAACCGCGATTTGAAGCTGAGAAGCCTGCCCGAGGAGCCCTTGCGCAACGGGTCGGTGGCATCGCTCAGCGTCTCCGACAATATGGCGCTGCGAGATTTCGACGTTGCACCGATGAGCGTGGCGGGCGTGCTGCGAACGCATCGCTGGAGGGAACGCGCGCAACGCTGGATCGTCGAGTACGGTATCAAGACCCAAGGCGAAAACGCACCCATCCGCAGCCTGTCAGGCGGCAATGTGCAGCGTGCCGTACTTGCGCGCGAACTCGCGGGCGAGATCAATGTGCTGATCGCGATGAATCCGGTTTTCGGACTCGACTTTGCTGCGGTTCGCGACATTCATCAGCGAATCGTGGAGGTTCGAAACAAAGGTGGCGCCGTGCTGCTGGTGAGCGAGGACATCGATGAACTGCTGGAGCTCGCAGACCGGATCGTGGTCATGAGCGAGGGCCTGATCGTTCACGAAACACCCGCCCGAGGCGCGCAGCGAAACGTTCTGGGCGCCTTCATGGGCGGCGCGCACGCCAATCATTCTGACCCTGCAGCGCACCCAACGGAGACCGTTTGATGCGTATCGATGCCCTTCCCTTTCCGTTCGCGTGCGAACTCTCGAAAACTGCGCTGGTGGTGATCGACATGCAGCGCGACTTCATCGAGCCCGGCGGCTTCGGCGAATCCCTGGGTAATGATGTGTCGCGGCTGTCGGCGATCGTACCGGCCTGCCAGCGCGTCCTCTCCGCCTGGCGAAAGGCAGGCGGGCTGGTACTGCACACTCGCGAGGCGCACCGGCCCGATCTGTCAGACTGCCCGCCCGCCAAGCGCGATCGTGGATCGCCTGCACTTCGGATCGGCGATCCAGGGCCGATGGGGCGCATCCTGGTGGCGGGAGAGCCTGGCTGCGAAATCATCGAGCCGCTTCGCCCCCTCGCAGGCGAGTGGGTGATCGACAAGCCCGGTAAAGGCATGTTTCACGCAACCGGCATCCATGAACGGCTCGGCGCACAGGGCATCAGCCATCTGGTGTTCATGGGGGTGACCACTGAGGTCTGCGTGCAGACTTCAATGCGCGAGGCAAACGACCGGGGCTACGACTGCCTGCTGCTCGAGGACTGCACCGAGAGTTACTTCCCCGAGTACAAATCCGCCACGCTATCCATGATCCGCGCGCAGGGCGCCATCGTGGGTTGGACCGCGCTCTCTGAGGCCCTGCTGCGCAACTTGATCGGGATGCGCTGAGCCGGGTGCCTCGGGGATCGAATCGTTGTCGCGACGGTTCAGCCCAGGGCCCGCGCCCTTTAACCCTGTCTATAATAGGGGCTTAAGGGCGAGGCTCGTTCGAACAATGTGTTCCCCTCCCCCGAATCGCCAGCGCGGGTCTACCCATCCATGCCTCCTCTATCCATGGTTTCTTCCCACCCGCGGAGACGCTTTGTCACCGCCCTGTCCAGCGCCTTATCGCTTGCAGCGCTGCCCGCAATCGCCGCCGGCGCGAGCGGGGCGGCTGTGGGCAGCCCAGCACCAGACTTCAGCCTCCCTGGCCTCGATAACGCTCCGATCCGTCTGACCGCTCTGGCGGGCAAGCTGGTGTACCTCGACTTCTGGGCGTCATGGTGCGGACCGTGTCGGCAATCGTTTCCATGGATGAACGATTTGCACGATCAGCTTCGCGACAGGGGGCTTCACGTGTTGGCCATCAATATCGACGCCAAGCGGTCCGACGCCATGCGTTTTCTCGCAAATACACCCGCGTCATTTCAGGTGGCGTTTGATCCTGCAGGTGATACGCCGCGCGCATTCGGCATTCGGGCTATGCCCACCAGCGTGGTCATCGATCGCAGCGGTGTCATCGTCGCGTCGCACGCGGGGTTTACGCTCTCCAATGCCCCGGTGGCCCGCCGCGAAATTGAACGATTCCTTGGGGGTGTCTGATGCGTGACGTCAATCCAGGTAGCGTCCGGCGCTTCGCGTTGCTGACGCTCGCGTCGCTCTCTCTGCTTCAGGCCTGCTCAGGCATCACACCGGTCGCCCCCTGGCAGAAGGGAACGCTTGCGCGACCGGAAATGACATTCGAGTGGGACAAGCTCGAGTCGGACTATGCCGAACACACCTACAGCAGCAAGGAATCGGCATCGGGCGGCGCCGGAGTCGGCGGAGGCGGTTGTGGCTGCAACTAGAACCCGGCGCCCGCGCGCGCCAGCGGCGATCGGCCAGGCAATGCTTGCTGCGGCCTCGGTGCTGCCGCTTCTGCCCAATGGAGCGGAGGCAGAAACCGCCCCGACCCTCACAACCATCTCGTACAAGTATCTCGATTACCTCGACTTTCAGCCCGACGCAGATCGAGTACGAGTTCGCGCCAACGCACTGACCGTCGTATCCCCCATCAACGACCAATGGTCGTTTTCCGCCGGCGCAATCACCGATGCGGTTTCCGGCGCGTCGCCGCGCTATTACACAAACGCGCTCACCAAGCTCGAAGATTTTCGCCGAGCACAAAACGTGTCGCTGACGCGTTGGGGTTCGTCGGGGTCCCTGACGCTCAGCCATGCCCGGTCGGCCGAGCGCGATTATGTTTCGAAAAGCCTTGGCATCACCGGCGTCTGGTATGTTGATGACACCAAGAACACGGCGCTCACTGCAGGCCTGGGTGCTGCACGCGATGTTGTCGATGTGCCGGCACGCGGGGTCAATCACGAGGGCAAATCGGTCAACGACTTTTTAGTTGGGGTAACACAGGTCCTCACGCAGAATGACATCGCGCAACTGACAGCGCGATACACGAGCGGGCACGGCTATTACAACGACCCTTATAAATCCACCGACGAGCGACCGCGTGAACGCGACGGCTACAGCGCGCTCTTGCGCTGGAACCATCACTTTCCCTCGCTCGAGTCATCAATCCGCAGCAGTTATCGCTGGTATCAGGACAGCTTCGGAATACGCGCCCACACGGTCGGGGTCGAATACGCGCAGCCACTGGCCGATGGACGACTGGTCATCACACCGCTGGTCCGGTGGTACACGCAGACGGCTGCCAACTTCTACCTCCCGGCCAACCCGGGCCCGAACGGCCGAACTTACCCAGCGGAAGACGCGCTGTACTACTCACAGGACCAGCGCCTGTCCGCTTTCGGTGCGCAGACACTTGGCATCAAGTCTGCGATCCGGGTCACGCGAGACACCTGGTTTGATATCAAGTACGAAAGCTACAGACAGCGCGCGAATTGGGCGCTTTCCGGACGGGGCGACCCCCTGCTCGCTCCGTTCAATGCCCGGAGCGTTCAGATTGGACTCAGCACCCAGTTCTGATCAGGGCGACCCGTGACCTCGATTCGTCGCTTCGAGTTCCATGCCATGGCATCGCCTTGCGAAATCGCAATCGGTTCAAGCGCGAAAGACAGAGCCCAGGCCGCTGCCGATTTCGCAATCGCTGAAGTCAAAAGAATCGAAGCCAAGTACTCCCGGTTCACTTCCAACAGCGTCGTTGCCCGTATCAACGAGCGGGCAGCGAGTGAGCCGGTCGCCATTGATGACGAAACGCGAGCGCTCCTCAACTATGCCGATCGTATTCACGCAATCAGTGGCGGCCTGTTCGACATCACCACCGGGCTTTTTCAGCAGGCGTGGGACTTTCGGGCTGGCACCATCGCCGCGCCCGAGCGACTTCTAGAATTGAAGCAGGATGTTGGTTGGTCGCATGTCAGGCTGACCAGCCAAGGGATATTCTTCATGCAACCCCGCATGCGAATCGACTTCGGTGGATTTGGCAAGGAATATGCTGCGGACCGCGCCGCCGATGTGCTGCGACAGCAGGGTGTATCCAGCGGCTATGTCAATCTGGGCGGAGATGTCGCTGCAATTGGCATGCGCCCTGACGGAGAGCCATGGTCTATGGGCGTTCAGCACCCGCGCAGCACAGCTGAGCTCATTGCAAGCATTCCGTTAGCCGACGCCGCACTCGCGACCAGCGGAGACTATGAGCGCTATTTCGAACGCAATGGAAGACGGTATTGTCATGTCCTGTCTCCACTGACCGGCGAGCCTGTCAGCCACTGGCAGTCGGTATCTGTCATTGCACCACGAGCAATCACTGCGGGGGCCACCGCTACCGTCACGATGCTGCTCGAAGCCTCTGGCCTGGAATTCCTGCATAAGTCGGGCCTTCCCTTCCTGGCGGTGAATCCAGAGGGAGAGGTGTTCACTCACCGCAAGGCGGGGCAGTTCCCTCCCCGAACACGACATGGCAGTTAGGCGCTACACCCTCACCGCAACCGCTGGGAATGATTCCAGGACGATTTACGAGCCTGACACCTACAACTCATGGATTTACACCTGGGACGGACTGGGCGGTACCGATACCCTGGGCTTTGACCGGCTTCGACAATCCGATTTCACCCTCTACAAGAGCGCGGACGGTCAGGTTCATGTCGACAGTGTGAGCAGCGCATCGCATGAAATTTATGTCACGCTGAAAAATGTAGAGAAACTCAGCTTCTCCTTCGGTACCAACGTCGTCAACCTGAGCACGTACTTCGGCCCGCCCCCCAACTCTTCCCCCACCGGTAACGTTGCGATCAACGGGACCGCAACGCAGGGCAATACGCTTGCTGCCGCCCATACGCTGGCAGATGCCGACGGGATGCCCTCGTCGGTCAATTGGCAGTGGAAAGCGGACGGCGTGTCCATTCCTGGCGCGGTCTCCAGTACGCTCCTCCTGACCCAGGCGCAAGTTGGAAAGAAAATTACCGTTTCGGTCAGCTACACCGATTTGAACGGCAACAGTGAAAGCGTCACCAGCGCGGCCACGAGCGCGATTGCCAACGTAAATGACCCTCCGATCGGGTTGCCATTGGTTAGCGGCGTATCTGGCAAGGGCCAGGTGCTCCAAGTGAGCGCAGATATTGTCGACCCCGACGGAATTGCTACGCCGCCAGGCAATGCCCTGACTTGGCAGTGGCTCGCAAACGGGCAGATCATCGCCGGCGCAAACGCCGACACGTTTACCCCGGGTACCGGCGAGATCGGGAAAGCGCTCAGCGCGCGAGTGACATACCGCGACCTGGGCGGCACCACGGAGACCCTGGTGAGCGCTGCCACGAGTCCGGTGATCAGCACATCAATCAGCGGAAAAGTGTCCTACTGGACGGATGCGCGACCCATAGCCGCTGTGGAGCTTGACGTCTCCCGCGCGGTCCCCGTCGGGAATCCGGTACCTCTCGCGGAACAAACCAGCGCAGCCGATGGACGCTGGTCCATCGCAGACCTCGATTTCGACCGACTGATCGTGACTGCACGATCTTCGTCTGTCGCCACCACGGGCTCGGACGCGTTCACAGGCTCTGACGTGCTGCTCGCACTGAAATTTGCCTTGGGTCGTCCGCCTTCTGCCGCAACACCAGGCACGGCTTCCTTTAGTCGGATCGCTGCAGACGTTGACCGGGACGGAAGCGTCACTGCACACGACGCCCAGCTGATTCTTGACTATGCATCACACCAGAATCCAGACCTTTACGCCGAATTCATCTACCTGCCATCCGACACCGACCCGACTGCAGTCGACGGCCATATTCCCTCCACCGGAATGTCACATGAATTCGCGCGCGCCGCACAGGTACAGTCCGACTGGATTGGTATCCTGTTAGGCGACCTCGACGGCAGTTGGCATCCGCCCCCTGTATAGCGCGAACTCGCCGC